>Ga0209064_1004145_pt1 | contig 11254 bp, 9 predicted proteins | sample Inofromicrocosms_FD_187498 | JGI IMG/M metagenome (GOLD analysis project Ga0209064, IMG submission 187498) | Mouse cecum microbial communities from Vienna, Austria - Inoculum for glucosamine and mucus D2O microcosms (SPAdes) (version 2) | ecosystem: Host-associated > Mammals > Digestive system >... | reverse complement strand
AAGCGCCAGTACCGGCCCTGCGGACTCACTTGCTTTAGCAAGCAGCAGCGGCCCGTCGTGGTGTCCCTGGACCAGAATGAAGGACTGGAGCGGTTCCTGGCCGTTGAGCCTCAGAAGGAGGAGCTTTCCCCGCAGATGCAGCAGGCCCTGTCCCGCTTGAACGCGGAGGAGCGTAAGGCTGTCATCCGCTATCTGGACGACCAGGGGACAAAGCGGGATTCTGCGGTTAGATCCGCCCTGGACAAAATCAGGTATTACTATCTGGCCGCCGTTTCAGAGCCGCGATACACTGTGAGCGTCTGGTAAGAAAACATAAATATCACAAAACTGGAGGTTTCATGTCATGTCAGAAACGAACAACAGCACTGCCGCTGTTTCCTTGAAGGACTATATCATTGATCTGGACGGCGCCAAGCAGAAACCGTCCGTGGCCTATGAAGTTGTTCTGGAGAACAATACGGACTTCATCCTGCGGCGTCAGACCCAGAAAGTGCAAAAGGAACTGGTGATTTTGGTCAGCCAGGGCCTCTACTACATCCGCGACTGCAAGAACGGCGCCATCGACCCTGTGACTATTGGAAATCTGCGCTCGTTCCTGCGGGATTTGAAAGATAGTTATATTGATCTTCAGCAGGTGAACTGGCTTGGCGCGCTCTTCAAAGAGTCTGCCGAATTCATTATCACCGTGACAGGAGACGCAGTCCTCACGGATATGTGCCGGCATAATGTGCCCATCAGCCATGATAAGCCGCGGAAACATGTGCAGTATTGGGAGCAAAACAAGCGGCTTTTCACACGGGTGGCACAGTTGTTCCCCGCAAATGCCACTGCTAGTGGGAAGTATCAGAACTGTATCCCGGTCATTTTTTGGATTGAGGCGCGTTACGGCACCAACGAGGCGATGTATTTTGCCGAGCAGTTGGTTCGTTCCGGGGTGCGGAATATGAGATTTGATCCGACATACCGATATAATCCAAACTGCGAACCTGATTCTTTTGTCAAGATTATGGAATCAGAGTACAGCATCAATCTAAGGCGCTTCATCGACTATATCTGTTTTGACCTCTACCGGCAGGGCTATGGCGAGGTAACTGAGAACTTCTTTCGGGAGTACATGGACTATCTCTCCATGCAGAAAAATTTCTACGGAAAGGTCAAAGAGAAATATCCGGAGCATTTCAAAACCGCTCACGATGTTATGTCTTTGAAGATCAACTTGGCCAGGGCCGCTGAACAGTGCCAAAACTTCGCTGAGCAGGCGGAACTGGTTAAGGAGCTGGAATACAGCGCCCAGGGCTACTGCATCGTGGTGCCGACTGAGCCCAAGGAGTTGGCAGACGAGGGAATCAACCTCAGCCACTGTGTGGGCAACTACATCGACCGTGTCGCGTCCGGTGAATGCCACATCCTGTTCCTGCGGCGCAGAAACGCGCCGGAACAGTCCCTGGTGACCCTGCAGCTGAGCGGCAGAAGGATCTGCCAGGCGCAGGGCATGAACCGGCGTGGCCTCACTCAGGCGAAGCGGAAGTTCCTGCTCCGCTGGGGACACGAGCAGCAAATCGAAATTGCCGTTTGACGGTGCGAGGAGGTTATTGCTGCGGAGTGGGTTTCAGTATATTTGACTGCAGCATTTACTATCTGACGGTCTAAATGCCGGTGTTTGAGGGGAGGAGGCCAGATGTCTTCTCCCCTCATATTTCAAGCAATACAAAAAATCGGAGGTTTTTATGACGTTCAAAGAATTGATTCAAACTGGACAGTGTTCCATCAGCACCATTGACGCATGGGTCGAGATATGGCGCAAAGAAAAGGGTGTGGGACAGTCCCTTCAAGCATTCCTGGGGCTAAATGACATAGAATATCAGATTTGGCTGATGCGGGGGAACGCTGGTTTGGCGCGGCAGCTCAGCAATGGGCGTTCGCCGGAGTATGAGACGGTCTACTTGGGCTGGGATGAATTGACGGCTCAGCTTCAGGAGATCGTGGATGCGGAACTAGGAATTGGCTGCACTGTCACTCTGCGCAGACAGGACTATTACTATTGGGATATGCGGCTGGAAACAGTACAGGAAATGGATGAGGCGCTTAGCGAGAAGATTTGTGAGCGTCTTGAACTGAGAGATGTGGATGTGCTGATGTTCCTTGAGGAGGACTGGGTGGACAGCGGTTATCTTTGTGGGCTGCTCTCCAAACTGACCCATCGGGAGGTTACCTCCAGCCATGCTGATGACCATGGTGTTTGGATCATCTGTAAGAGCCTGATCTGGAGCAGCCCGGAGTTCACCACCCATCTTCTTGCGAAATGTGAGAAACGGCTTCGCCGTGAAATTAGGGACCAGCGTTACTCTTGGGTTAACCCAGACACGGCCTGCCATCAGCTGTTTGGATTTATGGAGGCACTGACACTGCTTGGCCTTTTGGACCGGGATAAGTGGATTGTGATGCCCGACCATTTTGCGAATGCAGTTTCTGCCTCAAAGGAGGTGAACCGGGATGAAATCTGAGCAGCCAATGTGCTGGTGCTGTGCCTGGCGGCACATTGTTGGCCCTGGAAAGGATCCGACACTCGATTGCGGACATCCTTCCGACCATATAAGAAAACAGTTTCACGGCAGCGCTACCGCAGAGATGTGCAAGGAATATATTGAAGATGACCCGAAAATTAAGGTGAAAGTTACCCGGGATACAAGAGAAACTTTTATGAGGGCTGTTCATCAAATGGCGGTAGATGGCGGGCACTTTGCCGAAGCTGAAGCAATCCTGGACTATTTCCTGCCGGATACACGACATCTCCCCGCAGAGATCACATGCGATGAATTTGACTTCATAACCAAAGTCAATTTTGGGGGAAATGAAGGCATTTATCTCGACTGCTATGCTGAGGGACGCATTTTGCAAGATGGGGAAAAAGGCCTGTGGCATCTTGGAACCTATAAAACGCTGGGGACATCCCTGTCCGATATGCAGATTTTCGGAAAGCTGGGCGGGACGCTGACCTTTTTTGCCCGCAAGTACCTCTGGGATAATTCTGAGCGATTCCTTACCGACAGGGAGCTGAGGATACATGCTATCAAAAAGAAACATAAGGAGGGCAAGATATGAGCTACAGTACATGGCACAATTATGGCTACGGGATATGCGTTGATGATATCAGAGAACGGGATGTGGGAAAACTGAAGGAATTGCTGAACCATGCCCCTAAATTCCATGCCACAGTACAGGGATGGCTGACTGAAGTGGGCATAACCGAACCAACCTGGGATGACTATATGGAGTTTGACCAAGATTACCTTTTGGGGCTGGCTACACTGCTCCAGAAAGTGATTGAGGAGGCTGAGGGGATTCAAATGATTGCCTGCGATGATTTTGATAGCGTTACCTACCTGCTGTACTCTCCAAGCTATCCCTGGCAGTTAAAGAATAGCGAGCGTGATTTGACCGAAGAACAGCTGGTACAGCTATTCGGCCGTTATGTTCGGATCCTGACCGATGTTCCGATTGATGTTGACTATCAATTAGTGGAAAATGGCGGATGAAGAAATCCTGTCATTGCGAAAAAGGCTGTTCCTGTGTATAATGGGACCAGCCAGAAAGAAGGGAGGATCAGGCAATGGCAACTCATGGTGGAAAAACGGACTACATTTTGCTGAATAAGGATCTCCCTATGCTGGCATTCCACTGCCGGCGCAACGAGTTCGACGAGCCGGAGTTTTTTGAAGACCAGTGGCTCACAGCGCTCCGGCCGATTGGCTACCGAGGCCTGCCGGCGTTCCTGGACCAGCGGAAAGCCCCCAAGCACCGCAAGCATATCCAGCAGCTATTGGAGCAGTATGGATGCGACGACCCAGAGGGGTTCCTGCGTGTCACCCACGCGCTGTCACTGAACGATACCTTCTGGGTGCGGGAAGCGGATTCGCCGCTGACCTGGCAGGAGGTATCCCTCTATACCAATCCGTTCAGCGAGATCATCAGTGAGGCTGCCTTTGACGGTATCATCAGCGAGACAGACCTGTCCTCCACATCCCCGGAGTTCGGGACAGACGGATACTATGCCAAGTGCTGGAAACGGGAAGAAAGCGGCGTTTATCTCTATAAAAGCGGCAGCGCACACTATGAGATCGAACCGCTCTCCGAGTACCTGGCCGCGCAGTTATCTGAGCGGCTGTGCCGCGAGGCAGTGCCCTACGACATGGACTTTTATCGGGAGAAGCTTGTCAGCAAATGTCCGCTCTTTACCAGTGAGGCTGTGGGGCTTGCAAAAGCTGGCGCAGTCTTCTGCGGGGAGGAGCGTACCATACCGGAGCTGCTGGCCTATTTCGATGGCATTGGCAGCGGAGATGCGTTCCGGCGGATGTGCATACTGGACGCCATCATCCTGAATACCGACCGCCATTACGGCAACTTCGGAGTTCTGTTTGATACGGAGACTCTGGAGGTCCGGGGGATGGCTCCGGTGTTTGACCACAACCGGAGTCTGCTGCCGGAGTTGGACAATGACCAACTGGCAGACCCGTCCTGGTATCTGCGGCGATGCAAGCCCAGACTGGGCCAGGACTTCATCCGAAACGCTAAAGGTCTGCTAACGGACGATATTCGCCGGGACCTGATGGAACTGAAGGACTTTACGTTCCAGCAGCACCCCCGCATCCATGCGGAGCAAGAAAGATTGGACTCCCTGAGCAGGATTGTTCAAGGGATATACCTGATTTTGTCGGACTGAAATCACAACACGATCAAGGAGACTGTGGACATTCCCCACAGTCTCCTTGTGCTATCTGAAACAGAAGGGAGGCTGTCATCTGTTATGATGACGAACCAAAGGAACGCATTGACCACTGTCGTATCCTACCCGGAGCGCGGCGAGGGCGGCAATAACAAATACCGCGGCAACTGTTCCCCAAAACTGATTGAGGATCTGATCGCCCACTTCGGCGTCCAGGAGATCTGCGACTATATGTGCGGCAGCAATACCACCGGCGACGCCGCCCGCACCATGGGCATCCACAGCCACACCTACGATTTGCACAGCGGGTTTGACCTGCTCCACAGCGACATCCCCGAGCGGCCTCAGTTTATCTTCTGGCATCCGCCATACTGGGATATCATCAAGTATTCGGACGTCATGTACCGAGCCTTCGACGTACAACAGCGGTACGGCTATGATCCCCGCCGCTTTGACCTCTCCCGGATCCCAACTTGGGAGGGCTTTGTCCAAGCCATGAATTACTGCATGATGAAGCAGTTCTGCGCATTGGAGAAAGGCGGCCGTATGGCGGTACTGGTGGGCGACATCAAGAAGAAGGGACGCCTTTTGAGTATGCTCTTTGAACTGACCAAGCCCGGTACACTGGAGAATATCGTTATCAAAACCCAGCACAACTGCGTCTCCGACCGCCGCAGCTACAGTGGCAGATTTATCCCCATTGTCCATGAGTATGTGCTGCTTTTGCGAAAGGATAGGCCGCTCACCTACCCGTTGCTGATGACCTACCGGCTGCAAGGCGATATACGGGATATGCCTGGAGCCACATGGCGGGATATTATAGCTGATGCCATGGAGTCGTTCCATACCCCCGTTGCCTTGGAGCAGATCTATGAGGCGGTGGGCAGCTATAAGCGTGCCCAGCAACAGCAACACTGGAAAGACAAAGTTCGCCAGACTCTGCAGCATCATCCAAACACCTTTTACAGCACGGGCCGAGGCGTTTGGGGATTAAAACAGTGCGCCGCCTTATGCTAGACAACATAGCGCGAATAATATTATAAAGAGGACAAGCCCCAAGAGTTCAGGCCCTGTTCCAGTTTGTCGAAAAAGCGGCCTGCCTGGTAATTGCCAGGCAGGCCGCAACATATTGTAGAGGAAAATATACTGTAATGCCGTAAAACCTCGTCCACGGCTTCCGGGTCGCCGCTAGTCGCCTGACCAATTGTTTCATCCAGTATGAGTTTAGAATTCCCAATGTAAAAGTATCTCCACTTCTTTCTGCAACATCTGTAAAGCACTGTGGATATGATGCCACACTGTACTCCGGCATCTTCCGTACATTTCCCCGATTTCCTGCTGTGCATAACGAACGAAAAAGTAAAGGAAGATTCTCGGCATAAGTTACTTTTCCCGGACAGTTGATATACCTTTTGATTTATCTCCATTCAGCCATTGCCATTGCTCAGATAGTTCTATTTTTCCATTATCTAAAACGCGGGGTACACTATGGCATTTTCCAATCCTTATATCATTGTTTTGATTTATGTGCTGATAGTAAAAGTCTAATTCTCCATTTAGCCCAACTAATCCAATCATTGTGCCCTTTTTGATTTCTCCACCATAATATTCTGCCCATAAAATGTTTCCGCTTTGGTGATATGCAAATAGTGTCTGATTATCAACTTCCCCATTTTCCGTGTTTGTGACAGGAACAAAAAATTTTCCCTCATAACATATTTTTGTGCTACTAACCGTTAACGGTTTTTCCATTATTCCATACACCAAAGTAAAACCATTATCGGTTGATATTTCATTATGTGATATAGTCTTATATCCTTTGTGTTCATAAAAGCAGGTAGCACAAAGTGAAGCGTCCAGTATAGCTAAATTATGCTTGATCGATATTTCTTTTTCAAGACATTGCATAATCTGACTTCCATATCCATTCTTCTGAAAATTAGGAAGTACAAACAGTCTTGAAATGTGGTTTCCCGAAAAAGTTCCAGTTCCTATCAAGCAGTTATCTGAAACTAATACTCGTACATAGCCGCTGTCTATATCAGCGGCAATAGTTTCCTTTGAGTGGAGATTACTAAAAAACCCTACTATTTCATGCGGATAATATTGAGGGTATATAGTTTGAATAGTGTCCTGCACTAATTGATAGACTTGTCCTAAATCTTCTCTTCTGGCTTTTAAATATTCCATAAAGTTGGCCTCCATTCTTTTTTCATTATGCTCTTGCAAACAGAAGCAAACAATAGTAAAATTGTCTGCAAGACAATTTGGAAAATACAGATTCATACAATAAATGGGAGGCGGTAACACCATGCCGGTAAACTCTTTTGAAAACTATCCAATGAGTTGGAAGCCTGATTTAAGCAATACAAAACCGCCTATTTACTTGGCATTAGTTAGGCAGTTAGAAGATGATATTAAAGCTGGGGCATTAAAACCGGGAACAAAATTACCGCCGCAAAGGGAACTGGCAGACTATTTGGATATAAATTTAAGCACCGTTTCCAGAGCTTTTAAAATATGTGAACAAAAGGGACTTTTATCTGCTTCTGTCGGAAATGGCACTTATATTTCATCGGATGTTACATCTGACAAAGTATTTATTTGCGGACAAGAAAACCCGCCATTTATTGAAATGGGTGCGCTATACGCTCATGTAGAAGCAAATCGCAAGGTAAAACAGTATGCGGAGCGCCTATTAAAAAAGCCGGACGCATTGAAGCTCTTTTCGTATACGGAACCAGAGGGGACGGAAATACAACGCACCGCGGGAGCGGCATGGTTTCACAAAATGGGACTGCATACGGATAGTCAGCACATTATTTTAGCAGCAGGCGGGCAAAATGCTTTGGCGGCTACGGTATTGGGAATATTAGATCAGGGAGAAAGGATTGGAACAGATTATGTAACATATCCCGGTATAAAAACGATTGCGCAAATGATAGGCGTGCAACTTGTTGCGATACAACATAAAGATTTTGAAATGACAGAAGAAGGAATATATTATGCAATCCAGAATGAAAACATAAAGGCTATTTATGTGATCCCAGATTTTCATAATCCTACAAGCCACATCATGTCTTTAGAAACAAGAAAAATGATTGCACAAATAGCTCAAGAAAAAAATATACTCATAATTGAAGATGCGATCAATAACTTACTGGAAGATAACCCTTTACCGCCGATTGCTTCCTTTGCTCCCGAACAAGTCATATGTTTAGCAAGTTTGTCCAAAACGATTGCACCGGGACTAAGGACTGCCTTTATTTATGTTCCAGAAAAATACCACTGTGAATTAGCAACTGCATTGTATAGTATGAATATATCAAATCCATCGTTACTTTCTACAATATCTGCGGATTTAATAATAAATGGCATTGCTGATGAGATTATTATGGAACGGAAAAAGGAAATATCAAACCGCAATCTCATTGTAAATGATATTTTAAACGGTTACCTAGTTGAAAGTAAACTTACTTGTCCAATCAGATATTTATTATTGCCCGATTACTTTACTGGAAAGAGTTTTGAAATTTGTGCTTTACAAGCAGGCGTACAAGTATTTGGTGCTGAAAGATTTACAGTAGGAAATAAACCTGCTGAAAAAGCTGCAAGAATTTCAGTCATAACTCCCTCAACAATCAACGACTTAACAGAGGGAGCACAGCGTCTAAAAAAAATATTATCATGAATGAGGCATCTGTAGTATGAGTGGGTAGGTTAGCGCCCCGGGAGGCAAGGGCGGAGAGAAGAGCAAGAAAGCATAACCATAGCGAGTAAGTTGTCGATGTTGCGGAAGCCATAGGCAGTGCGGAGGATGAGTTTGATCTTGTTGTTGACAGCTTCGGAACGAGCATTAGAGAGGTTGAACTTGGAAGCAGCAACGATAGCAGAAAAATGGCGTTTGATTTTCATGCGCAGATCCCTGAAGACAGGAATCCTGCAGCGCTGGGCCCAGGCCATCCACTTGGTGAGGGAGCTGGATATCTCATCAGGGCCAGCCTTAAGGGCAAGACGCAGATTCTCCTTGAGAAGGTAGGCGCGGTAAAGCTTCGGGTTGGCAGTGGTCAAAAATTGGAGTTGGGCCTGTTGATTTTCAGACAGATGCTCCGGATTTTTGAGGAGAGCATAGCGCAGGTTCTTCAATGCTTCTGCCTGCACTTTCTCCGGTTGGGATTCGCCCTTAGGGGGGCGGCCAGGTTTGCGTTTGGGCAAAGCCTTGGCCTGCCGGTGGGCTTCAGACCAAGCCTGCCGGCGAACTTGGTCCAACTCGTCAGTGGCCCAGGAAACTACGTGGAACGGGTCTACGCACCGTTGAGCGTTGGGGCAGTATTCTTCTACACAGGCGGCGATCCATCTGGCTCCGTCCGCTGAGACACAACGGATAGAGGCTCTTTGTTCTTCTGTCAGCTGTTCAAAGAATTGGGAGAGGACTTCCTTTCCGTACCCCTTCCCACACCAGACTACACTGGCTGTATCGTGGTTGATGACTACAGTCATGTACTTGTGCCCCTTCTTGTAGCTGGTCTCATCAATGCCGATATTGACCAGGCCGTCAAACCGCGACGGTCCGGTTTTCTCCATCTCCTCATATACCCGGCGGCAGATTCCGCCTACTGTGCGCCATTCTACCCTCAAATATTCCGAAACAGTGCTACGGGATGCATGTACGCTTAACCACGCACATGTTTCCTCGAAGCTCTTCGTGAATCGGCTGTTCTGCCGCGCCCATGGCACTGCCGCCGTCACCACGCCGTGCTTCGGACAGTGTACCCTTGGCGCTTCCGCCTCTACGTATACTTTCTCTGCGCCCACGTCCAGGCAGCGCCACAGACGCCGTCCTTGCCCCTGGTCATACCGGGGCGCTTTACGGTGGCAGATTCCGCATCGGCACTCCTCTCGTTTGGTCGGGCGGATTGCCAGTTTCATTTCGTTCATCTCGGCGCTGATGGTCACGTCCTCCAGGACGAATCCTTTTGCTCCGATGATGGACTGGACAAGCTCCTTGGCTCGCATTGGAAATCCTTCTTCCATGATTCTTTGTGTGACAACAAAATCATAGTCGTTTCTCCTTTCCTGCCAAGGGCTTGTTCAGTTTTTTCTACCCACTCTTTCTACAGATGAGCCAAATAACAATTCCATACTGTGGTAGCTGTAACGAAGTGCCGCGCGCACGGGCTGCAACTATCACTCGGCTTCTGTCTGAGTGTTTCAAACCGGAAGGTTTGGAACATTTTCTTTATTTTATAGAACAAAGGAGGAAGAACACCATGTATATTCTGGCAAACGGCAGGCTTATTACACGCGACACCGCCCTCCCCTATCTGGCGGACGGCGGCGTGGCCATCGACGGCGCGAAAATTGCCGCGGTTGGTTCCACCGCCGAGCTGAAAACCCGGTATCCGGACGCAGAATTCATCGACGCAAAGGGCGGCGTCATCATGCCGGGCCTCATCAACGCCCACACCCACATCTACTCCGCCCTGGCCCGGGGCCTGAGCATCAGCGGCTATAACGCCACCAACTTCCTGGAGGTCCTGGAGGGACAGTGGTGGTACATCGACCGCCACCTGACCCTGAAGGGCACCCGCGCCAGCGCCGACGCCCTGTATCTGGACTGCATCAAGCAGGGCGTCACCACCATCTTTGACCACCACGCCTCCTTTGCGGAGATCCCCGGCTCCCTGGACGAGATTGCCGCATCCGCCAAGCAGTTCGGCATCCGCTCCTGCCTCTGCTACGAGGTCAGCGACCGGGACGGCGAGGAAAAGTGCAATCAGGCCATTCAGGAAAACGCGGACTTTATCACGTACTGCGAGAAAAATCCCGACAGCATGCTGGCGGCCATGTTCGGCGGGCACGCCCTGTTCACCATCAGCGACAAAACCTTTGAGAAGATGGCCGCCGCCAACAATGGCCGCACCGGGTTCCACATCCATGTGTCCGAGGGCATGAACGACGTCTACGACAGCCTGCAAAATTACGGCCGCCGTCCGGTCCAGCGCCTTCAGGACCACGGCATCCTGGGCCCCAAAACCATCCTGGGCCACTGCATCCATGTGAACACCGCCGAGATGGAGATCATTCAAGAGACAGGGACCATGTGCGTCAACAACCCGGAGAGCAATATGGGCAACGCCGTGGGCTGCTCCCCCATTCTGCAGCTGATGAAGCGGGGAATCACCGTGGGACTGGGGACGGACGCCTATACCAACGACATGCTGGAGAGCCTGAAGACGGCGCTGGCCATCCAGCGGCACAACGCCTGCCTGCCCAACGTGGGCTGGTGCGAGGTCACGGACATGCTGTTCAAAAACAACCCTGCTATCGGCGAAAAATATTTCGGCGTGCCCCTGGGCAAACTGGTCCCCGGCGCGGCGGCGGATGTGATCGTCATGGACTACAAGCCCTTCACCCCCTTCTCCGACGCCAATATCGACGGCCACATGCTCTTCGGCATGACCGGCCGCCAGTGTCAGACCACCATCTGCAACGGAAAGCTGCTGATGAAGGACCGGGAGCTGGTGGGCG
>Ga0209064_1004143_pt1:0-10000 | contig 11262 bp, 8 predicted proteins | sample Inofromicrocosms_FD_187498 | JGI IMG/M metagenome (GOLD analysis project Ga0209064, IMG submission 187498) | Mouse cecum microbial communities from Vienna, Austria - Inoculum for glucosamine and mucus D2O microcosms (SPAdes) (version 2) | ecosystem: Host-associated > Mammals > Digestive... | reverse complement strand
GTAATGTATGGAGCTGACCGGTACTAATAGCCCGAGGGCTTGACCTACGAGAAAGAATGCAGGCGGCCTGAAAAGATGAGTAATCACATTGTTCGGTTTTGAGGGTGCAGAAGAATGCGCGTATCCCTCGTCCAACTCAATTTGCAAGGCAGTAAAGTATTTGCGGATTGAAGAGGAAGGGCAAAGAAATGGAATGGAGTTTTCGTAAAAGCGGAAACCGAGTGAAGTGGATGATGCCCTGACGACGCACCTTTAGCTCAGTTGGTAGAGCAACTGACTCTTAATCAGTGGGTCCCCGGTTCGAGTCCGTGAAGGTGCACCAGTTCTGAGCTGGGTGTATCCAGGGGATACACCTGGTTCAGAGGAAACCCTCAGCAACTCCCGTCCCCTGACGATGGCCCGTTGGTCAAGTGGTTAAGACAGCGGCCTCTCACGCCGTTAACATCGGTTCGAATCCGGTACGGGTCACCAAACTTTCTTAGGAAAGAAAGTACTTGACAAGTGAATAGAAGCGTCATATAATGAGTTTGTTTTCCGGGTCTTACCCGGTTGACATACGGAGCGAATGCGAAGCTCAGTGCATTTCAGTTCCACAAAAATCTGAAGGTTTTTGTGGAGGAGGGAAGGCAACAGAGTGAGGCAGGTTCTCGACGGAAGTTGCAGACTTACGACGGGAGCGCAGCAAGCGCAGTTTGCCCCGACGAAGTTGGTGCTGATTAGAACGAGGGTCCACCCGTTCCCATTCCGAACACGGTAGTTAAGCTCGTTTCTGCCCACAATACTTGGCTGGCGACGGCCCGGGAAGATAGGTGGCGCCAACATAAAGCAGGTTACTTCGGTAGCCTGCTTTGCTTTTTGCTTTGATTGAGGGGCACTGTCTTTTTGTACAGTGTCTTCCCATATCCCTACCAGTGCAATTTACATGTTCCCGTGACATGATCAAATTTCCAGAGTAGATTGTATCTGTGCTTTGCGTCCAGTACTATACTGCCAGAGGGAGAAGCCGGATTCAGCCGCAGGAGCGTTCGCCTGTCTTCATCCAGCAGCGATACCTCCAGGTCTCCTCTTGACAGTTGGCATTCCAATGTAAATTCGTAAACACGGCATTTATGAAACCTTCTCAAATGCCGGACCCAGCCATTGCATGAGTTCACTGAAACCTTGTCGCAGTTCTTCCCAACTCGAAATAGGAAGAAGACTGCGGCGATGCGTTTTCTTATCACATAGCCTTGATGGCAGAGTAGGCATGCGGCACATATGGCCACTCCGGGAATGAGAAATTGTACCATCGGAAAGCCCTCCCCGCCTTAGAGTAGCACATGAGGTAGTTCTTGTAAAGTTAAAACTCCAAAAAAAGGCACCCATTCCTGTTATAAAAGACAGGGATGGGCTTTCCTTTTGGAAACTGGAGCGCGAACTACATAAAGCAGCATAGAAGAATCGGCAGAAAAATCGCCGGGACATAATTCATGACCTTTAGTTTCGTAACGCCAATCAGGTTTAACCCCAGCCCTACAATCAGTACCGAGCCCACTACCGTCATCTCCGGAATCGTGGCGGGATTTTGCTGGAGCAGCGGAGCAACCAGACTCGCCAAGCAGGCGATTCCGCCTTCGATCACCAACACCGCAAAGGCTGCCATCAGCACACCAATCCCTAAAGAAGATGCAAAGATCATGGAAGATACAAAGTCCAGCGTGGCCTTGGTGAACAGCATCTCGTGGTTCCCGGTGAGCCCGTCGTTCAGGGCTCCCACAATGGTCATGGCCCCCACACAGAAGACCAGAGAGGCCGTTACAAAGCCTTCCGCCAGGGAGGGACCCTCACGTCCACCTCTCTTGAAGCGCCGCTCCAGGCCCTCCGCAAAACGGTTTAAGTGGCCATCCAGATTGCATAGCTCGCCTATGACCGCGCCGACGGCAATGGAAATGATGGTAATTAAAGCGTTGCTCCCATCCAGCATTCCTGTGATGCCAATGAACAGCGTGCAAAGTCCCAGGCCCTTCATCACGGTGTCCCGCAGCCGCTCTGGCAGGATGTTGCCCAGGAGCATACCGATCAGAGAACCGGCAATCACAGTACCGGTGTTGACTATAGTGCCAACCAACATAGCTCGTTTCCCTCTTTCTTTTTTCCTTTAAAGTCCTGATGTAATCGCTGGAAAAAAGGGGCCGGCATTTGCCGGCCCCGGTGACATTATCAACTCAGCCAATCAGTTTCAGACCGGATTCATAGCGCTGTGTGGCGACGTTTTCAGTCAGCCCAGCCTCCCAAGCGGTATAGGCCTCATTCCGCAGAGCGGCGGCGGCCTGAGCCTGCCAGCGGTTCAGATTCGTGCCGGAGAAATACATGACGTGAGCGCCATACTGCGTGTCCACCACGCCGGTATCGCCGGGCTGGCGGGCGGCGTCAAAGCACCAGTCGTTGAACTCCGTGACCATCTGTCCCTGATAGACCTCGGTGTAGAGACCGCCGTCATACTTGGAGCCGTCGGTAGACTCCTTCATTGCCAAAACGGCGAAGGAATCCTCGGTAGCTTCCCCGGACTGCCACTGAGCCAGCAGCTCCTCAGCCTTGGCGTGGGCGTCGGCCTTCAGCTGGGCCTGCTCCTCGGCATAGCCGTCGTCCCCTTCGGTCAGAGTGGCGGTGCCCAGAGGCACCAGGATGTGGCGGATGTCAATGGTGGGATTTTCGTCCCGGAAGCGGTTGTGGAAGACCACGACATACTGAACGCTGCTGTCCGAGAGAACGGAAGCGTCGCCGTCTTTCCGGGCGCTGTCGTAGAGCCACTCGCTGGTGACGCTGCCGGAGGAATAGCTGCCGCTTTCATTGTTGTTATACGTGCCGTTGTGCTCCTCAGCCAGGTCCTCCAGATTGCCGCCGGCCTTGAACCCGTCCAGAATGGCCTGCGCGGCCTCCTGCGCGGCGGCCAGCGCCGCGGCGGACTCCTCCTCGGTGGGTTCCACCATGTTGCCCTCGGCGTCCGTAGTGCTTTCGGCGGCGCCGGAGATGGAGACGATTTCGTAAGACACGTGGTCATAGCTGTTGCGGTCGCCGTTGTAGACCTCCTCCAGCTCGCTGTCGGAATAGCTGAGGCTGTTCTCATAGGCGTCGGCGTAAGCGCCATAGCGCAGCACCCGCATAAGCTGCTCGCCGTAGATCTTCTCGGTAATGCCCGCGCCGAAGTTGCCCTTCAGGTACTGGCCCACGGAAATTCCGCTGGCCGCGGCGGCGGATTTCAGGGAGGCCATGCTGTCCTCATACTGGGCCTGGACGCCGGCGGGATACTGGAAGCCCTCCGCCTCGGCGGCTTTCAGGGAGCTTTGGATCACGCTCATGTTCTCCAGGGCCTGGTCCAGGAAGTAGTCGTGCCAGGTCATGCCGGCGGAGGCTCCGGTCTCTCCCTCGGTGTCCGCTTCGGGAAGCTCGATGCCCAGCATGGCGGCGGCGCTCTCGCTGATCTCCTGGCCCTTCAGGGAAGCGCCGGTGTTCAGTCCCAGGTAGCTGGTGAAGTAGGAATACTGGTTGACGAAATTACGGTAGGCGCTTTGATAATAGTAGCCCACTTCGGCGGCGGAGTAGTTCTCGCCGTCGATGGAGGCGGCCTTGGTCATTCTGGGAATGACGTCGCTGCGCCAAACTAGGGAGGCGATGACCGCGATGACAACGGCGGCGGCAATGGCGCCGTAGAGGAGGTTGGTCCTCTTTTCGTCCTTGCGCTGCTGAGCCTCCCGGGCGGTTTTGGGGTCGGTCTGGCCGGTGGCGGCCTGACGGTTTTGCTTTTCTCTCGATGCGCTCATTTGTGTTTCAGTCCTCTCACGTTTTCAGTTACATTTTTGCTTTGGGTCGTATTCTGGTGCACAAGCTGCATTTTACGCACTTGCCTATTATAGCGGAAGAAGGACCATTGTGCAAGCCCCAAATCCATCTCTTCCGGGGAAACGGAGGAGAATTCACGGTTTTTTCATCAAATTCCGGGACCTGTCCGCTAGAATAGCGTTCCAAGCATAGTCCCCCAAGCTGAAAGCACGCTGAAAACCCGGGGGGCAAAGGGCATAATAGTACCCCGCGAAAGCCGTGTAGACCTCGTTATAACCTGCACCTTTACGGACAGGTGGGTCGCCTCCAGCGCGCTTTACCGCTTCCAACTTCCAGCCGCGAACGGCAGCCGGGAGGCCTGCGAACCACGAACTGATCCAGCGTCCCGTATAACGAAATGTGGGTTAAAAAAAGGTCTATCACGCACCCCGCAGGGTACTTTAGCAATAGGATGGGCGGCCGGGAGGAGGGTTATTCCTCGCCGTCAAAGAGGGATTCCATAAAGAGGTTATATACCGCTTCCAGTTCCTCGTCGGAGTCCGGAGTGGAGAGAATGTCCTCGCCGTTCTCGTGCAGGACCTTCAATATCACCAGTCCGGCGTCGGGGTCTTCCTCCTCACCCTCGGTCTCGGCGGGGAAGAACGCCTGATACAGCTGGCCGTTGTACTCCAGAGCGTCTATGAACTCCAGGACCAGCTCATTACCCTCCTCGTCGGTGACGGTCAGGAAGGTGGGGCCGAATTCTTCACTCATATGGGGCCTCCTTTTTTGAGCTCCCCTGTATTTTACACGGAATTGCGGACAATTGCAAGAGCAGAAATAGTGAAAAAGCTGAAAAGTTGGCAGCGCTGCCGGAAGTTAGTTTGCCCAAAATCCATAAATCCATGTGTTTTTTGAACTTTTTTTCGGGAAAATGCGACATTTTCAATATTGACAGAGGGTGGTACAATAGAAAAAAAGACTTTCTTGCGATTTTTTGGAAGCCATGGAATTCTTTTTCTTCGGCGGCCCCCGTCCCCCTTCCCGGGGGCGGCGGAGACGCGATTCCCCGCGAAGGAGGTATTCATTACTTTGGAGCAGCATGGAAGAAGAGAACAGCCGTCTCCCCAGCAGCCCGCCCGGCGCAGAAGGCCCCGCAAGCCTACCCCGGCGCGGATTGCGCTGGGGATCGTGAAGTGGATTTTCATCACGCTGTGGACGGTCCTGCTCATCGGCGTCTGCACGGCGCTGATCGGCCTGCATTTTTTTAAGGAGTATATCGACACGGTGGTCATGCCCTCGGTGGACGTCCGGGCGGAGGACTACACCATGAACCTCAGTTCCTTTATCTATTACCAGGATCAGGAGACCGGGGCGTGGAAGGAGCTTCAGAACGTCCACGGCCGGGAAAACCGCATTCTGGTGAGCCTGGACGAGATGTCCGACTATCTGTGGCAGGCAGCCGTGGCCATTGAGGACCACCGCTTCTTCCAGCACCAGGGCGTGGACTGGAGGCGGACCGGCGGCGCGGTGCTGGACCTGGTGTCCGGCGACGGCAGCTACGGCGGGTCCACCCTCACCCAGCAGGTGCTGAAGAACATGACGAAGGACAACAAGCCCTATGTCAACCGGAAGGTCCGGGAGATTTTCCGGGCCCTGCGGTTTGACGAGAAGTACGCCAAGGAGTATATTCTGGAGCTGTACCTGAACACCATTTACCTGGGCCAGGGCTGCTACGGGGTCCAGACGGCCTCTCAGTACTACTTTGGCAAGGACGCCAAGGACCTGGACCTGGCGGAGGCCGCCAGTCTCATTGCCATTACCAACAACCCCTCCAAGTACGGTCCCATGTCCTCCGTGGTCATCACCCGGGAAGACGGGACCAAGGTCACCGCCCGGGAGCTGAACAAGGAGCGGCAGGGCTGGATTCTGGACCGGATGTGCAACGAGGAGGTCATCAATCCCCATACCGGCGTGCCCTATATCACCGAGGCACAGGCCGAGGCCGCCAAGGCGGAGGTCCTTCGCTTCTCCGACGGGTCCACCTCTGTTGACGAGATCGTGGACGAGGCCAGCGGCGCGGTGGAGATCAACTCCTGGTTTGTGGACCAGGTGATCCGGGACGTGGCGCAGGACCTGCAGGACGAGTTCAAGATCACCGAGGACGAGGCCATGACCCGCCTTTACAACAGCGGTTACCGCATCTACACCACCCTGGACCCGAAGGTCCAGACCTTGGCGGAGAGCGTCTACGAGGACCAGAGCAACCTGGACGTTACCTCCCGGAACGGCCAGCAGCTCCAGTCCGGCATCACCATTCTGGACCCGTACACCGGAAACATCGTGGCCATGGTGGGCAAGGTGGGGGAGAAGGACCGGAACCTGGGCTGGAACTACGCCACGGGACGAAGGCAGGTGGGCTCCTCCATGAAGCCCCTGACGGCCTACGCCCCGGCCCTGGACGCCGGAACCATCAGCCCGGGCTCCGTCTTTGACAACTACCCGGTTCAGGAGCTCAACGGCTCGCCCTGGCCCAAAAACTCGCCGAATAAATACACCGGCTTTACCACGGTGCGGGACGGCGTGCGGCAGTCCATCAACACCATCGCCGTTCAGTCCCTTCAGTCCGTGGGGGTGGAGGAGGCTTACCGCTTCGCCACGGAGAACCTGCGGCTGGGGCTGGTGGCGGACGACATGGTGGTGGGCGCGCTGGGCATGGGCGGCCTGTCTCACGGGCTGAATACCGTGGAGATGGCGGCGGCCTACGCGTGCTTTGCCAACAACGGCATTTATAACGAACCCCGAACGTATATCCGGGTCACCCGTGTCGACAGCAGCACCGGCCAGGAGGTGACGGTGCTGGAAAACGAGGGCGAGACCCACGTGGCCATGAAGGAGACCACCGCGTACCTCATGACCGAAATGCTGAAAAACGCCGTGGCCTCCGGCACCGGCGGACAGGCCCGGTTCAGCGGTATGACCATCGCCGGAAAGACCGGCACCACGAACAAGAATTACGACCGCTATTTTGTGGGCTATACGCCCTACTACGTGGCGGCGGTGTGGACGGGCTATGATGAGAACGAGCGTATCAGCTATAACGGAAACCCCGCCATCACCATGTGGAAAAAGGTCATGGAGCCCCTCCACGCAGATCTGGAGAACAAGGGCTTTGACAACCGGCCCGCTTCGGGGCTGACCTCCATTGAGGTGTGTCTGGACAGCGGCATGAAGCCCACGGACGCCTGCCGGGCGGACCCCCGGGGAGGGCGGATAGCCAGCTTTGAGGCGGCGGCGGGCACGGGCCCCACAGAGGAGTGCGCCATCCATAAGGTGGTGTCCTACTGCACCGAGGGCCACTGCCTGGCAGGGGAGACCTGCCCGCCGGAAGTGGTGGAGGAGCGGGCCTATCTGGACTATGTCCGGGAGGATTACGGCCCCAGCATCACGGCGGAGGACGACGCCTATCTCATCAGCAATTTGGAAAAGGCCAGGGAGCCCTCGGAGGAGAATCCCGCCGGCGGCTGCCCCGTTCACGAGGGCGTGCCCCTGCCGCCTGAGGAGGACCCGCTGAATCCGGAGGAGCCCGGCGGCTTCACGCCTCCCAGCGTGACCGAGCCCAACGTGCCGTCCACAGGCGGCGATTCGCACGAGGGATACGGCGGCAACAGTAATCCGGGGACCGACACGCCCCAGCCGCCCGTCACGCCGGAACCGGACCCTGTTCCCGAGCCCCCCGACGAGCCGGCGGAGCGCCCCGGACCCCAACGGAGGGGGCGGACTGTTTGAAGATCTCTGGGGAATTGCCCCCTAGGGAAGGACCTGCGCAAAAGGCGCCGCGAGAGCGGCGCCTTTTTTCGTGCCCAGGTTCCCTCCAGATTGCGACCGCTTTCCCGGTCCTCCTGTCCTATAATAACGTTTGGAAAAAGGAGGGAGCGGCCCGTGACCGTCGTTTACATAGACAGCGTGTTCGTGCTGAACGGGCTGATGGATTACCTGCTGCTGCTCTGTGCCGGGCGCCTGGCGGGACTGCCCCTGCGGCGAAAGCGGTACGCCCTGGCGGCCTTGGCGGGAGGCGCCTACGCGGCGGCGGTGTTTCTGCCGGGACTGGGCTTTCTGGCGGAGGCCCCGGTGAAGCTGGCGGCGGGGGTGCTGCTGGGGCTGCTGGCTTACGGCGGGGAGGAAAAGCTGCTGCGGCTGATTCTGCTGTTTTTCGCTGTTTCCTGCGCCATGGCGGGCTGCGTGCTGGGCCTGGGCCTGCTGGCGGGGGGCGGCGTGCCGGTGGTGAACGGCGTTTTTTACACCAACGTGGACGCCAGGGCCCTGGTGATCGCCGGGGCGGCGGCGTACCTGGTTTTATCGCTGGTCTTCCGGGCGGCGGCGGGCCACGGCGTGAAGGGGCATCTGCTTCCGGTCCGGATCCGCATCGGAGACCGGACGGCGGAGCTGACGGCGCTGTGGGACAGCGGCAGCGGCCTCCGGGCCCCGGACGGTCGTCCGGTGCTGGTGGCGGCCCCCGGCGCGCTGAACGGAGCGCTGCCCCGGGCGGCGGCGGGGCTGCTGACGCCCGAAGGGCTCCGGGCCCCGGAGGAGCTTCTGGAACCCCTCCGGGCCGCCGTGCCGGCTCTGCGGCCCCGGCTGACGCCCTATCACGCGGTGGGGACGGCGGCGGGGCTGCTGCTGACCATCCGGACGGACTGGACGGAGATCAATGGAACCCGCTATCCGGGACTGACGGCGGCGCTGTCCCCCTCGGCGCTGGGTACGGGCTATTCGGCGCTGTGGGGCGGCCCGGCGGGAAAGGGAGGAAGATATGGGAATCGTAAAGAAGCTGCGGCAGTGGCTGCAAGGCGCGCTGACCCGCCTGGGCCTCTGGCCGGAGGAGGGCGTTCACTACATTGGCGGGAGCGACACCCTGCCCCCGCCGCTGAACCGGGAGCGGGAGGCGGAGCTGCTCCGCAATCTGGACGAGGCGGCCCGGCAGGAGCTGATCGAGCATAACCTGCGGCTGGTGGTGTACATCGCCCGGCGCTTTGAGAACACGGGCATCAACATTGAGGACCTGATTTCCATCGGGACCATCGGGCTCATCAAGGCGGTGGGCACCTACCGGACGGACAAGAACATCAAGCTGGCCACCTACGCCTCCCGGTGCATTGAAAATGAGATTCTGATGTACCTCCGAAAGAACGCCAACCGGAAAGGGGAGGTCTCCTTCGACGAGCCGCTGAACACCGACTGGGACGGCAACGAGCTGTTGCTCTCCGACGTGCTGGGCACCGACGAGGACGTGGTCATGCGTCCCATTGAGGAGGATGTGGACCGCACCCTCCTGGCCCAGGCCATCAACACGCTCTCCCCCCGGGAGAAGGAGATCATCACCCTCCGCTTCGGCCTGGGCGGCGGGAAGGAGCAGACCCAAAAGGAGGTGGCGGACCGCCTGGGCATCTCCCAGTCCTACATCTCCCGGCTGGAGAAGCGGATCATCAGCCGTTTGAAGAAGGAAATCTTACGTCTGTCTTGACAATTGGAGACGGGTATATTATACTAGCGTCCATATAAACGCAAAGATGGGAAGCAGTACCCGGTTTGCCAAGGCCCAGAGAGGACGCGGTTGGTGAAAGCGTCCGCGAGGCGGCGGGGGAAGTCGTCCCGGAGCGGCGCGGCTGAACGGGGAGTAAGCCGCGACGGAGGCCCGCCGTTAGAGGGGAGACGAGTGTCCCGCAAGGGAAATTCAGGTGGTACCGCGGATTTGGATTCGCCCTGAGCCAATGGCTTGGGGCGGTTTTCTTTTGGAAGGACAGATGGTATTTCGGATTCGGGGGACCCTGACGGAGGAGGAACGGGCAGCCCCTGGCCCTGCCGAAGCGGGGCTTTGTCTGGAAGAAGCCCGGAACGCCCCCGCAAAAGCAGGCGTCCCCCAGGATGCACCGAAACGCCGGGTTGGTATTTTGGGTGATGGGTGTGCTGTCTTGGATTTGGGCGGCGCCCCCTGCGGGAATCCCGGCGCTGCTGTTTCATGGAGGACGGCGTATGGATTCATGACAGCAGGAGCAGCCGCCGCTATGGCTATGAGAGCCTGGAGAGGCTGTGGAAGGACGCGGACCGCTTTTATCTGGTTCTCTCCCGCCGCGGGGGGTCTTATATTCTGAGCAAGGAGCGGTTTACCGCCGGAGCCCCGGAGGACCTGCCGGACTGGTGG
>Ga0209064_1004136_pt1 | contig 11280 bp, 8 predicted proteins | sample Inofromicrocosms_FD_187498 | JGI IMG/M metagenome (GOLD analysis project Ga0209064, IMG submission 187498) | Mouse cecum microbial communities from Vienna, Austria - Inoculum for glucosamine and mucus D2O microcosms (SPAdes) (version 2) | ecosystem: Host-associated > Mammals > Digestive system >... | reverse complement strand
AAAAAAAATAAGATTTTGATGCCAGAATAACTCTTTGATATACAGACATGGAAAAATTACCCGATTCTCAATGAACCGGGTAAGGGAAGATATGCTATTTATTTTAGGTTAAATGAAAGAGCCGTGGAATCGGCCCCTTTATTTGAGCTGCGACCGGGCAGTACTTGCGTTGACAAGACTGTCCCGGTCGCGGTCAAAACGGGTGTCTGACGACTTAGAGTATGTATTTGAACATACTCTTAGGGTTGTCAGGCTTTGTCTTCGTTTTCGGCTGGCTTTTTCTTGGATTTGCAGGCGGCGCGTTTTTTCTTGGCCGGAGCTTTGGCTGCCGGTTTTTCCTCGTCAGGTTTCCCGTCGGCGGCTATCTTGTCTCGCAACAGGTGTTCCTCGTTGAAATGCTCGATGTTCTTGCGCATCGACTCGGCCTCCTTGTTCAGTGTCTCGATTTCGCGGGCTTGGTTGCGGATTGTGGTCAGGAGTGCGTTAAGTTCCTCGTTCTCGATAGAGAGGGGATATTGTTCCTCGACGCGCACGATGAAGTCGCTAAGGACGTTCATGTAGTTGGTGAATGCTTGGAACGGTGTCTCGTAGGGCGAGAAGTGGGAGTGGACGGCTCCGTCGGCCATGTGCTTGGTCGACATGTAGAAGAAGTGGTCTGACGCCTGAAGGTAATACCAGTCCTGTTTCAAGCGGCGGTCGTCACACAGGCGCACGCGCTCTGACACGGAGTAGAGTTTGTTGAATGCCTCGTTTTGCAGCTTGTTGCCGAGCCATGCCGAGGTGTCGCGTGCTTCGTCGGCCCAAGAGATGGGGTGGAGCACTGACAGTTCGGCCACCGGTTTCAGCTTGGAGATGGCTGTCGACGGGGTCCAGAATTCGATGCCTTTCTCTGCGGCAAAGCGGGGAAGTGCTTCGAGGAACTGGAATATGCCGCTTTCGCGGGGTTGCAGCTCGCCGAAGGTCTCAAGATTCATGAACAGGTTGACGATCTGTTCTTCCATGGGGGTTTCGGCAATCCAGTCGATGTATTTGTCGGCGGTGAGGGGGTATGCGTCCCACTGGGGGTTGCTGAAACGGAACGAGATGTCGTCGCTGAGCTTGTCGTTCTTGAGCAGCAGTTTGAGCTTGGGTGCGGTGGCTGCGGAGTAGACATAGTTGGGCGATTTCCATCCGAGGATGTGTTTTGCCCCCTCGGTCAGCACGCCTTTGTAGCCCATTGCGAGAATCTGCGGGGCGAGTTCGTCACAGTAGATGAGCTCGGTGTTGCGGAGTACTTTGGGCTTTACGCCGAAAAGGTCGTGGATTTTCTCGTCATGAACCTTGACCTGACCGGCAAATTCTTCGGGGTCTATAAGCGACGACAGGGAGTGGGCATAGGTTTCGGCAAGGAATTCCACGCATCCGGTATCGGCGAGTTTTTTCAGCAGGTCGATGAACTCGGGCACATACTGTTCAAACTGCTCGAGGGCGGTGCCTGTGACAGAGATGGCGCAGCGGAATTTGCCTCCGCTCTGCTCGATCATGCGCAGGAGCGACTCGGCAGCAGGGATGTAGCTGCGCTGGGCGATGCGTGTTACGATGTCGTCGTTGGCAAAGTCATCATAGTAATAATGGTCATTGCCTATATCGAAAAAGCGGTATCTTTTCAGGCGGAACGGTTGGTGAATCTGAAAATAGAAACAAATTGCTTTCATGATGCTTTTTTCTGTTTTTGGTTGTTGTGGCACGATGGCCATTATTATTTGTTGATGACTTGGTTGTAGATGTTGATGACTTTCTGTCCGGCTTTGTCCCATGTGATCTGGTTGACTTCGGCAAGGCCGTCCTCGCGCAGTTGTTCATACATGGCGGGGTAGGTCACGATGGCGTTTATGGCGTCGGCCATGGCGTCGATGTCCCAGTAATCGGTTTTGATGACGTTGGTCAGGATTTCGGCACACCCGCTCTGCTTGGAGATAATCGAGGGTACTCCCATCTGCATCGCTTCGAGGGGGGATATTCCAAACGGTTCCGATACTGAGGGCATGACGTAGACATCGCTTGCTTTCAGCATCTGGTACACTTGGTTGCCTTTCTGGAAGCCGGGGAAATGGAACCGGTCGGCGATACCGCGCTCGGCGGCGAGGAGAATCATCTTGTCCATCATGTCGCCGCTGCCTGCCATTACAAAGCGCACGTTGTGGTTGTTTTTCAGCACCTTTGCGGCGGCCTCTACGAAGTATTCGGGGCCTTTCTGCATCGTTATGCGGCCGAGGAATGTGACAACTTTCTCTTTGGGTTTTGTCGTCGTCACGCTGAGCTGCTCGGTTGTGAGGGGGGTAACGGCGTTGTGGACGGTGGTCACCTTGGCGGGGTCGATGCCGTAGTTGTTGATTACGGTGTCGCGGGTGAGGTTGGACACGGTTATGATGTGGTCGGCATTGTTCATGCCGTCTTTCTCGATGCCGAACACTGTGGGGTTGGGCTTTCCTCGGGAGCGGTCAAACTCGGTGGCGTGAACGTGGATGACGAGTGGTTTGCCTGTAACCTGTTTGGCGTGGATGCCTGCGGGATATGTGAGCCAGTCGTGGGAGTGGATTATGTCAAAATCTATCGTGCGGGCGATGACTCCGGCGCAGATTGAGTAATTGTTGATTTCTTCCACGAGGTTGTCGGGGTATCGGCCTGAAAACTCAAGACAACCGAGGTCGTTGGTGCGCATGTAGTTGAAGTCGGCATAGATGTGGTCGCGCAGGCGGTAATACAGGTCGGGGTTCATCAGTTTGCCGATGCGCTGTTCTACATAGTCGCGGTTGACGTCGCGCCAAGCGATGGGAACCTGTGACATGCCGATGATGTTGGCGAAGTGTTTTTCTTCGTCACCGAAGGGCTTTGGGATAACGAAGGTTATATCCATGTCGCCACATTCCCACATACCCTTGGTGAGACCGTAGCTGGCAGTTCCGAGACCGCCGAGGATGTGAGGGGGGAATTCCCACCCGAACATTAATGCTTTCATTGCTATGGGGTTGTGAGATTATTATTCCATGTTTATTTTTTTCAGAGTGGTCAGGGTGCGGAGAACCTCGGCGACGTTGGTCACATGGCTTATCGCGCCGCGTCCGCTGAAGGGCGGATTGCCGTCATAAAGCTGTGACAGCGAGCCGATGCATCCCTGTGACATTTCGTCTTCAAACCCGATGAGCATGCGGTCGATGTAGCTTACGCCGCTGAGGCCGAATACCTTGAGGTAGGCATCGGCGTAGAATCCCATCAGCCAAGGACGGGCCGGCCCGTTGTGTAGTGCCATCTCGCGGTCTTCGGGCGACCCGACGTAGAACGGGCGGTAGCCGTAGCTTTTGGGCGAAAGAGTGCGGAGTCCTTTTGGGGTGAGCAGCTCTCGTGTCACAACGTCGAGCACACCCTTGCGCTGACGGCGGTCGAGCGGGGTATAGTCGAGGCCGATGGCGACGGCCATGTTGGGGCGTACCGACGGGTCGGCATAGGTGCCGGCGACATAGTCGTAGAGGTAGCCGTAGTCATTGAGGAACTTGTCGGTGAACGCCGGTTTTATTTTCTCGGCTACGGCTGTCCATGCTTCGGCATCGGCGGCAAGGGCCTCGTCGCCTTCGGCAAGGCGCGACCCGAAGACAAGCGCGTTGTACCACAATGCGTTGAACTCGACAAGATAGCCTGTGCGGGGAACGATGGGACGGCCGCCGAGCGAGGCGTTCATCCACGACATCGGTTTGTCAGAGCCGTTGGTGGTGACCATTCCGTTTTCGTCAATCCCGAGGTTGGGATGTTTTCCGGCAAGGATATAGGAAATGATTTCCTTCACTACGGGGAAGTAGCGGCGGCGGGCTTCGTCGCGGCCATAGGTCTTGGCATATTGCTGTATTGCCCATATCGCCCACAGGGGTATGTCGGGGAGGTCTATTCCGAGAAGTCGCTCGTCTCGCTCGCCTGTTTCCATGAAAAGTTTCAATGCGTTCAGCGCGGTATCGGCAATCTTTTCATAGTCTTCGCGGTGGTTGATGGCGATTGTGGCTCCCGGGAGTGCCATGAAGGTGTTGCGGGCAAGAATCTTGCCCCACGGATAACCCGAAAGGAGGTACATGTTGTCACCTTCGTTGAGATAGCATTGCTTTACGGCGTTTTTGAGGCAGTTGAAGAAAGATGTGCGGCAAGTGCGCCCGGCAACTTCTTTTTCATACATTTTGCTGAGCGAGCGGGGGGATATTTCTGAAAGACCGGCCGAAAAGATTATAGACTCGCCTTTCTTGATGGGTATGTCGAAATATCCCGGAACCCAAAGGTCTTCAGTGTAGGGCACGCCGCGCTCCATGTCCTTGATGTATTCAAATCCATTGTACCAGTGTGGGTCGTAGGTCCATGTCGGTTTGTGGTTGAACTGCATGTAGAGGGTGGGGTATCCCTTGTAAAGACAAGCCGAGACACCGTTGGGCACCTCGGGGCATTCAGGGTTGAGCGCGTCGTTGGCAATACAGAGCTCATTGGCTTCGCGGAATGCGAGAACGGGTCTGAATCGCAGAGTCGTGGGCGAGTGGGCCTCAAGCAGGGTGTAGCGGATGAGGATGCGGTTTTCGTTGGAGATGAAAATTTTCTCCTTGGTGAGGATTACACCTCCCACGCGGTAGGTGGTGCGCGGAACGCTCTCGCAATCAAACTCGCGGATGTATTTGTGGCCGTTGGGGCTGTAGACTCCGCCGTTGTAACGGTGAAGGGCGAGGTTGAACGGCGCGCCGTGCTGGTAGACGGTCTCGTCGAGCGATGACAGCATCACATGCCATGAATTTCCCAGTTCCGGAACCGGAACCACGAGCAGGCCGTGCTGTTTGCGCGTGTTGCAGTCAACAACCGTCGTGCAGTGATAGGCACCTGACTGATTAGTGCGCAGCATCTCTTTGGGAAGGGATTGCTCAAGATTAATCATCAGGTTTTTATCAAACTTTAGATAGCTCATCGATGATGTATTTATGTTATATTTTAGTATTAATGTCAGTAGTTTTTCGGTATAATACTACCTAGGGTCTTAGATTTCAGCACGAATGTAGGGATTTTTCCCGTAAAATGCAAATAATATTATTAAAATTTTAAAAAACTGTCAACAGTGTGTTGTATAACATCGCTGTGGGGCCTAAAGTCGTGAAAAGGAACGGGGTCTAAGCGGTATAAAAGGAATAAGGGCGCGTAGCATCGGACTAATTGCTGTCCGGCTACGCGCCCTTGTGGCATTGGGATTGCGTTATCGTTATTCTACGGTGACTGACTTGGCAAGGTTGCGCGGTTGGTCTACGTTTTTGCCTTTGTTGATGGCGATGTAATAGGCCAGCAGCTGGAGGGGAATCGATGCCACGATGGGGGTCAGGCATTCGGGGACATCAGGGATTTCGAGGGTGTAATCGGCCATTTCTGCCATAGCGTGGTTGCCCTTGCTGACGATAGCGATAACCGAGCCTCCGCGTGACTTGACTTGCTGCACGTTGTTGATTATTTTGTCATAGAGCGAGTCGCTCGGGGCGATTATCACCGACGGCATTTCGTGGTCAATAAGGGCGATGGGGCCGTGTTTCATCTCGGCAGCGGGATAGCCTTCGGCGTGGATATAGGATATTTCCTTTAGTTTCAAGGCGCCTTCGAGCGCTGTGGGATAGTTGTAGCCTCGGCCGAGATACAGGAAGTTGTGAGCGTAGGTGAATGTGCGTGACAGTTTCTGAATCTCACCGTCGAGTTTGAGCACTTTTTCGATGGTCTTGGGCATTTCCATTAGTGCCGACGCGATTTCGTGGACGGTCTCGGGGACTACGGTTCCGCGGAGTTGCCCGATTGAGAGGGCCAGCAGTGTCAGCACTGTGACCTGACCGGTGAACGCCTTGGTCGAGGCCACCCCGATTTCGGGGCCGACGTGGATGTATGTGCCTGAATCGGTGTTGCGCGGGATGGATGCTCCCACGACGTTGCAGATTCCGTAGACAAACGCCCCTTTCTCGCGGGCGAGCTGGATGGCGGCGAGGGTGTCGGCTGTCTCGCCCGACTGTGAAATGGAAATCACGATGTCTTCTTTGTCAAGAACCGGGTTTCCATAGCGGAACTCTGAAGCGTATTCCACCTCGACGGGAATGCGGCACATTTCCTGAATGAGGCGTTTGCCTATAAGGGCGGCGTGCCATGATGTGCCGCAGGCTACGAGGACTATGCGGCGGGCATTGAGGAATCGGTCGCGGTGAATCTCGACTCCTGACAGCACGATGCGGTTGCAGTCGTCAACGATGCGGCCGCGGATGCAGTCGCGCAGTGTCGCGGGCTGCTCAAAGATTTCCTTGAGCATGAAGGTGTCATATCCTCCCTTTTCAAGTTGTGCGACTGAGAGTTTCAGTGTCTGGATGTCAATTTTGGATGGTTTGTTGTTTTCGAGAGAGAGAATCTGGAGAGGTTCGTTGCGCTTGATGACGGCAATCTCGTTGTCACGGAGGTAAACGACACGGTCAGTGAAGCCCACGATGGGAGTGGCGTCAGACGCGATGAATGTCTCGTCGTCACCAACGCCGATTACCAGCGGGGAAGCCTTGCGTGCCACAATCATCGTGTCGGGGTTGTTTTCCTCGACCACGGCGATAGCGTAGGCTCCTTCTACCTGATGAAGGGCCTCGATGATGGCGTCGAGCAGTGAGCAGCCGCCGGTGAGCTTGATATATTCGATTAGCTGGACAAGGACTTCGGTGTCGGTTTCGCTTTCAAATGAGTAACCGTGCTGGATGAGAGCCTTTTTCAGCACATTGTAATTTTCTATAGTTCCGTTGTGGACAAGGGCGATAGAATGAGTCTGGGATATCTGGGGATGGGCGTTGACATCGTTTGGCTCTCCGTGGGTCGCCCAGCGGGTGTGGGCGATTCCGAGGGTGCCTGTGGTGTCTTTGCCGGCAGCTGATTGTTCGAGGTTGCTCACTTTGCCTTTTGCCTTATAGACATTAAGAGAACCATCGGCATTGACGAGTGCTGTTCCGGCACTGTCATAGCCGCGATATTCCAAGCGGTGTAACCCTTGGATGAGGATGTCATAGGCTTGGCGTGAGCCTAAATAACCAACAATTCCACACATGGACGAAAAATCTTTACGGTGTTTAGTTAAAAATGCCGCTCACAATTAATGAAAGCGGGATATTCATAGTTTTGTTTCGCTGTGCAATAGATTGCAAAGGTAGCAATAAAAAACGATATTTCAATAATGTTTGTGGATTTTTAAGGAAAAAGGGTGGATAATTGGTCTGATTTGTCAGATTTTTATGTGTGGTTAAAGGTGATGCCGGTGAGATAGAACTCAGGTGATAGAAATTTGTTTACTATTGTAAAGGTCGGCTTATATGTCGGCTAAGAGGGCGTTTCATAACAAATGTTAAATCCAAAGCCCGTTTTCACGCGTCGGATTTCGTCATGAATCGAGGGAGCATAGCTGTAGCTATGTGACCGAGATTCAGGGCGAAAGGCGACCGTGAAAACGGGTGTGACAAAAGCATTTATATAAAACAGCCTCATGTTTAAATTTTGAAATCAATATCTGAATGAAGTTACCTTATCCACATGGCAGCCTCTTTCGTTACCTCGTCATTACACCTCGGTCACATAGCCACAGCTATGCTCCCTCTGTGTAATAACGAGTTAACTGAAAGATGCTACCACTTTGGATTGACATTTGTTATGAAACGCCCTCTAATTTTATTTTTGTGTTGTTTGCTGCTTATGATTTGTCAAATTTTAGCTAATTTTGCTGCTGTTTTGTAATATTGGATAAATAAAAAGGAAGATATATGTCAGAAAAAGTAACATTCGGTTCTAAAATCGGATTGATAGCAAGCACGGTCGGCTCGGCGGTCGGCCTTGGAAATGTGTGGCGTTTCCCGGCCGAGACTCAGGCCAACGGCGGGGCGGCTTTCCTCGTTATATATATAATATGTGTATTCCTGTTTGGAATCCCGGTTATGACAGCCGAGTTCTCGCTTGGGCGCGGCGGCGGGAGTGACGCTGTCGGCGCGTTCAGGAATGTCACGCCGGGCCGCAGGCACTGGTGGCTTGTCGGCGCGCTGGCGATACTTGCGTCCTATCTGATACTGTCGTTCTACATGGTTGTGTCAGGGTGGACGCTGGAATATCTTGTGCAATCGGTTACGGGCGACCTTTATTCCCCGGTTCCCGAGGCTGTCGGCCTGACTCCCGACGAGGCCGGCGAGGTGCAGTTTTCTACCCGCATGGGCGAGTATATAACAGGCAGCGTGCGTCCGATAGTGATGACCTATCTGATGCTTGCGGCCAATCTTGGCGTGTTGATGATGGGGGTACAGAAGGGGATAGAGAAGATGTCCAATATTCTGATGCCGGTGATGTTTATGCTGCTGGTTGTGCTTGCTTGTGTGTCGCTGACACTTCCCGGGGCAGCCGAGGGTGTGAAATTTTTTCTCAGTCCCGATTTTTCCAAAGTGACCCCGATGACGATAGTCAATGCTATGGGACAGTCGTTTTTCTCGCTTAGCCTCGCGATGGGCATCCTGATAACCTATTCGGCTTATTATCCGGCCAATACCAAGCTGACGCGCACAGCGGTCACGGTGTCGATGCTCGACCTGCTTGTGGCGGTGATGATGGGACTGATTATCTTCCCCGGGGTCATGACCTATGGTCTTGCCGACGGGCAGCTGGCAGGCTCGGCACTCGTGTTTGTCACTCTGCCCGAGATATTTGCCCGCATGGGAGGCACCCAGTTCTGGTCGATTGTATTCTTTCTGCTGCTGACAGTAGCGGCTTTCACCTCGACTATCTCGCTTGCTGAGGTCTCGGTCGCCTTTGTCCAGCAGCGGTGGGGCCTTGGCCGCAAAGCAGCTTGCCTGACGGTTGTATTGCCCCTTTTCGTGTTGAGCGCGGTGTGCTCGCTGTCAGTGGGCGCGTGGAGCGGGTTCAAGATTGCCGGAATGACAATCTTTGATTTTCTTGATACTGTGGCGACCAACATAATGCTTCCTCTCGGCGGTATATTGCTGTGTGTCTACATGGGATGGGTTGCCCCGCGTCATTTCTTCAGCAACGAAATGAGCAACTGTGGCAAGATTCGTTCCCGGGTCTTTCCCGTGATATATTTTATTGTGAAATGGGTCGCCCCGGTGCTGATTGCGGTGATACTGATAAATTCGTTCATCCGTTAAAAAGGCAACGCTGTTGAACTGTTTTTAACTTCCTTGCGTTATATCAATGTACGTTGACTATTGTTTATGAAAGGGAAAGTTGATTTGTTTATGGTGTTAGCAGTTTTGAGCCCCATTGCCGCAAGTGCCCGGGGGCTTGCTGACATAGTGGATGCTCTTGAGAGTAGAGAATGCTTTGATTCTGACGTGATGTTCAGTGTCTCGCTGCCCCAAAGCGACAAGGATGTGGTCTACAACATCGATTTACGCTCGTTGAGGGCCGATGGCGACAAGCTGTCGGCATGTGATTATCTGATCGACTGGACGCTTGACACAAACTCGGGGGCGGTAAAAGGATTCTCGGCCTATTACGACGGCCACCACTACCGTTATCGTGACAATCGCTTGCAGGAATATCATGTCGAGTGGGACTCGGTGCCTTTCTCTCAAGCCGGAGGCCGTGGCGCGGTTCACAGGCTTGCGCAGTTTGCCGACCTTCTTCCTTGCGGCATAGCCGACCAGCTCCGTGCAATGGAACGAGACTCGTGTTATCGCTACACGATCGTTGACGGGCAGAGTGTCGACGGTGTTCCGGCATTGAAACTCGAAACGGTGATGACTGTCGGCGGCGTGACAGCAGTAGAGCGGGACTATTTCTTCGATGCTGAATCGCTCATGCCGTTGCGCATTGATACAGAGAGCAATCCCGGCTCGATTACCGAGCAGTCGATTTATGTCCGCTATTCCTATCCCGCCGAGCCTGTCTGCACCCCCATCAACGAGGAGACTCTGATGGCTGCTTATCCTGAGGTTTTTGAAAAATATCGCGAGAGCAATTTCCGCATTGAGAACCTTGCCGCGACACCCATGCCCCCGTTCTCATTGCCCACGACTACAGGCGAGCGTTACACCTACCATCGCGGCGACCCGTTCCGCGCCCCGACGCTGATTGTCATTCTTGACCCTGCGACCGGGTTTAACCGGCAGATTGTAGAGGCTGTGAGAGGCGCGGCTGACCGGTTGCCCTACAATGCCGATGTCATCTATGCCTTTGCATCGAGCAACGTGGATGCTATCGAGGAGGTGGTGCCCCGGATTCGACCCGGTGAACATCTTCTGATGAGCGCCAAGTCACTTGCCCGTGACTGTGGCGCGGCCTCGCTCCCTGTTATGATAGCGGTAGACCGCAGCGGGATTGTAAAAAATGTCATGCTCGGGTTCAACAACGACATGGAAAATGTTGTTTTACAGAATATGGGATTGCTGAAATAAAGAGCAGTTCGACATAGTTTCAACTAACAAACAAAACTCAAACATAGAATATGGAAACCGTTTACTTTAAAGGAGAGCCATGCCACACTTGTGGTACCCTTCCCTCGTTAGGTGAGACCGCTCCTTGTTTTCATCTCGCCGGCGCCGATCTCTCACAGGTGCTTTGCAATGACTTTGCCGGCAAACGTGTCGTGTTGAACATTTTTCCGAGTCTCGACACCGCAGTGTGTGCCATGAGTGTGCGCCGCTTTAATGAGGAAGCCGCACGATTGAAAGATGTGGTAGTGATATGCGTGTCGATGGACCTGCCGTTTGCCATGTCGCGTTTCTGCACAATCGAGAATATTAAAAACGTTATATTCGGCTCGGCGTTCCGCTCGCCATTGTTTGCACAGAAATATGGCGTGCAGCTGTGTGACGGCCCTCTTGCCGGACTTCTTGCCCGTGCCGTACTCATCCTTGATGAAAACCGCCGCGTAATCTACCGTGAGCTTGTCGAGGAAATAACCAACGAGCCTGACTATGCCGCCGCCCTGAAAGTGCTTGAAGGGAAATATTGAACTGCAACAGTTCCCACTCAAAAAAACAGTGAAGGCTTGCCCGCTCGGGCAAGCCTTCACTGTTTTTTTGATTTTTGAATAGGGGTTTTCAGGAGTTTTTGCATCTAAGGGGTAAAAACATCTATTGCTGTCCGATAAAACTTTTTGAGGCAAAACAAAATTAGGACTGGCACCTATTGCAGGAGTCAGTCCTTTTAGTTTAGTTTGTGTTGACCAAAACATATTCTAAACTATGCCCAAAAGTAGTCATTTTAGCGGACAGCCGCTCTATGGTC
>Ga0209064_1004128_pt1 | contig 11309 bp, 20 predicted proteins | sample Inofromicrocosms_FD_187498 | JGI IMG/M metagenome (GOLD analysis project Ga0209064, IMG submission 187498) | Mouse cecum microbial communities from Vienna, Austria - Inoculum for glucosamine and mucus D2O microcosms (SPAdes) (version 2) | ecosystem: Host-associated > Mammals > Digestive system >... | reverse complement strand
GGTGAAGCTAATGAAGGCTAAGGAAATAGTAAATTTAAGCGACGAAGAACTCGACAAAAAGCTTAAAGAGCTTAAAAGCGAGCTTTTCAATCTCCGCTTCCGCCACGCAAGCGGTCAGCTTGAAAATCCCCTGTCGATAAACCTTGTAAAAAAGGATATCGCGCGCGTGAACACGGTTATCCGTGCAAGGCAGTTAAAGGCGTAAGGAGGCACGCAGATGGAAGAAAGAAATCTTCGTAAAGAAAGAGTGGGCATAGTGGTGTCGGACAAGATGGATAAGACGGTAGTCGTTGCCGTCAGGGAAAACCGCAAACACCCCCTCTATAAAAAGACGATTACAAGAACCACCCGCTTCAAGGCGCACGACGAAAACAACGAGTGCGGCGAAGGCGACAGAGTCAAGATAGTCGAAACGCGCAAACTGTCGAAAGACAAGAACTGGCGCGTTGCCGAAATCATCGAAAAGGCAAAATAATTTTTCCGCAAAACTTTGCGGTTAAAGCGCCGACGGCTTGAAGCCTGCGGCAATTAACGCAAATAAACAGGAAAGTATGATTGCGTGTCCTGCGCGCAACGGAGAGCGGGATACTCCCCTCGCTTATGTGGGCGCGGCGCAATCCTCTGCAAAAAAATAAGTTGTAAGTTCAAAAAACAGGAGAATTTTTATGATACAACCTCAGACAAGGCTCAAAGCCGCGGACAACAGCGGCGCAAAAGAGCTTATGTGTATAAAGGTGCTCGGCGGGTCGTTCAGAAGAACCGCGAACATCGGCGACGTTATCGTTTGCTCCGTAAAGTCGGCTAACCCCGGCGGCGCCGTAAAGAAAGGCGAAGTGGTAAAAGCGGTAATAGTTCGCACAACAAAAGGCATCAGACGCGACGACGGCACGTACATCAAATTCGACGATAACGCGTGCGTCATAATCGGAAACAACCAGGAACCGCGCGGAACGCGTATCTTCGGACCGATTGCAAGAGAATTGAGAGAAAAGAACTATATGAAGATAATCTCTCTCGCACCCGAAGTGCTTTAATTAAGGAGAACGGCTATGAACGTAAAATTGAATGATAATGTTTTGGTTATCACCGGTAAGTATGCGGGCAAGCAGGGCAAGATAATTGCGACTTCTCCCAAGCACGGTACGGTAACGGTTGAAGGCGTAAACGTACACAAAAAAGCCAAGAAAGCGAGAAAGGCAAACGAAGTATCCAAAATAGTGGATATTGAAGGACCCATCGACGTGTCCAACGTAATGCTTGTTTGCCCTTCGTGCGCCAAGGCTGTACGTGTAAAGTACAATATCGAAGGCAAGATCAAGCACAGAGTGTGCGCCAAATGCGGCGCGGTTGTCGACAAGGCTTACACAGGTAAGACAAGCAAGACCGCGAAGAAGGAAGAAGCTCCCAAAAAGCGCGTAAGAAAACGTGCGAAGAAGGAAGAGACCGAAGCTCCCGCAGGCGGAGATAAGGCAGAGTAAGGAGGGGCAATATGGCTAAGAAAGAATACAAATCGAGAGTAGTAGAAAATTACGAAAAAGAAGTTGTCCCCGCGCTTACAAAAAAATTCGGTTACAAAAACCCGATGCAGGTACCCAAACTTGTAAAGATAGTAATAAGCTCGGGTTTAGGCGACATAAAGGACAATGCAAAGTCAATTCAGACGGCGCAGAACGAAATAAAGCAGATTACGGGACAGCAGCCCGTTCTGTGCAAGGCTAGAAAGTCGGTTGCAAACTTCAAACTGCGCGAAGGAATGACCATAGGCATTAAAGTAACGCTCCGCGGCAAAATGATGTACGATTTTTATGACAGGTTCGTATCTATCGCGCTTCCCAGGGTCCGCGACTTCCGCGGCGTTCCCGCCGACAGCTTTGACGGCAAGGGTAACTACTGTATGGGCGTTAAGGAACAGCTTATCTTCCCCGAAATCCAGTACGACCAGGTAGAGAAGATAAGAGGTATGGATATCTGCTTCGTTACTACCGCAAAGACGGATGAAGAAGCCAGAGAGCTTTTAAGGGCGATGGGTATGCCCTTCAAGAAGTAAGGAGAAAGATTTATGGCAAAGAAAGCAATGATAAACAAGCAGCAAAAGCCTGCAAAATACTCCACGAGAGCATATACGAGATGTTCTATATGCGGAAGACCCCACGCGGTTCTCAGAAAGTACGGAGTTTGCCGTATCTGTTTCAGAAACCTTGCTTACAAGGGACAAATTCCCGGCGTCAAGAAATCGAGTTGGTAAGAGAGAGGTAATTAATAATGACAGATCCCATAGCAGATATGCTCACACGCATCAGGAATGCGATAATGGTTAACAAAGACACGGTTGAGGTTCCCTCTTCCAATATGAAGAAAGCCATCGCCGACATTATGCTTAAAGAAGGTTTTATCTCCGACGTTAAGCTTGTCGAAGACGGATACAACGGCAAACTTCTTATAACGCTTAAATATACGGGCAAAAGACGTCCGGTAATCAACGGACTTCAAAGGGTATCCAAACCCGGACTTCGCTCCTACGCGGGCGTTGACAATATGCCCAAGGTATTGGACGGTTTGGGAATAGCTTTACTTTCAACCAACAAAGGTATAATGACGGATAAGCAGGCAAAGGCCGCAAACGTAGGCGGCGAAGTGCTTTGCTACATCTGGTAAGGAGGTAATTTAAGTATGTCAAGAATAGGTAAATTACCCGTTGCAATTCCCGCAGGCGTCACCGTTACGTTCGAAAACGGACTTCTGACCGTTAAGGGCGCAAAGGGAACGTTAACCCAGCAGATAACGGGCGATATTGACGTCAAGGTCGAAGGCGCGGAAGCGCACGTCTTAAAGACGGGCAATGGCGCAGACGCAAAACACGGACTGTACCGTGCGCTTCTCCACAATATGGTAGTAGGCGTTACCGAAGGCTATAAAAAGTCGCTTAAAGTAAACGGCGTCGGCTGGAAAGTTGCAAAACAGGGCAACAAAGTAGTGCTTAACGTAGGGTTTTCGCATCCCGTTGATTTTGCCGAACCCGCGGGCGTAAAGCTTGAATGCCCCGGCCCCAACGAAATAGTTGTGTCGGGTATCGATAAAACGCTTGTCGGACAGGTTGCGGCAAATATCCGTAAAATAAGAATTCCCGAACCTTACCACGGTTACGGCATAGCTTACAGCGACGAAGTAATCGAACGTAAGGAAGGCAAGACGGGAGGCAAGGGCAAGAAGTAATTTTTGCGTTGCGGAAATTGCTTGACTCCCATAGGAGAATTATTATGATTAAGAAAATAGATAAAAACACGGAAAGACAACGCCGCCACGCAAGAGTAAGGAAAAAGATTTCCGGAACAGCGGAAACTCCCCGTCTTAACGTTTACAGAAGCCTTAATCACATTTACGTACAGCTTATCGACGACGTAAAGGGCGTAACGCTCTGCTCGGCTTCGACTATGGAAAAGGACGTAAAGGCTGAAATCAAGGATATGACCAAGACGGAAGCTGCAAAAGCAGTCGGCAAAAGAGCCGCTGAAAAGGCGCTTGCAAACGGCATAAAGGAAGTCGTATTCGACAGAGGCGGTTACCTTTATACGGGTCGCGTACAGGCGGTAGCGGACGGCGCAAGAGAAGCCGGACTCAATTTCTAAGGAGTTTATAATGGAAGAAAGAAAAGAAAGACCTGCAAGAAGAGATAACAGAAGAAGGCAGGAGGACGACGGCTTAATCAAAAAGCTTATTCAGGTAAACAGAGTTACCAAGACCGTAAAGGGCGGCAGAAATATGAGATTCGCCGCGCTTGTCGTAGTAGGCGACGGCAACGGCAGCGTAGGTTACGGAATGGGCAAAAGCAAGGAAGTCCCCGAAGCTATCGAAAAGGCTACTGCGCAGGCAAAGAAAAGTATGCGTAAGGTAAGCCTTAAAGGCACTTCTATTCCTCATACCGTAACGGGTATATTCGGCAGAGGTTCGGTTCTTATGATGCCTGCTTCCGAAGGTACCGGCGTTATTGCGGGCGGTCCCGTACGTGCGGTAATGGAAGCCGCGGGCGTCAAGGACGTAAGAACCAAGTCGCACGGCACTTCCAACCCCATCAACTGCGTTAAAGCGGCGGTATACGGCTTGTATGAACTTATGTCGCCCGAAGACGTGGCACAGGCTCGCGGAATAAGCGTGGAAGAATTAACGGTATAACGGAGGGCGGTATGATAAAGGTAACGTTAGTAAAAAGCGCGTCCAACGAAACAAAGACGGTCAAGGCTACCGTCGAGGCGTTGGGACTTAAAAAAATAGGCAGCACCAAGACCTTTGAAGAAACCCCCGCAGTTATGGGACAGATTAAGAAGGTAGGTTATCTTCTTAAAACCGAAAAGGCAGGAGAATAATTTATGAGAATAGATACATTATCGCCCGCAGAGGGTTCGACCACCCGCGTAAAGAGGCTTGGAAGAGGTATCGGTTCCGGTCACGGCAAGACATCTTGTAAAGGTCACAAGGGTCAGTGGGCGCGTTCGGGCGGCGGCGTACGTCCCGGCTTCGAAGGCGGTCAGATGCCCCTTGCAAGACGTATCCCCAAACGCGGATTTCACAATAAATGGGCAACCCATTATACAATAATCAATTTAAGCCAGCTTGAAAAAATAGCTGCGGGTACAGTAGTGGATTTCGATTACGTAGCCGCAAACAACCTTGCAAAGGAAGTTAAAAATTCTGCAGGTCTTAAAGTACTCGGTACGGGCGAAATCAAAGTCGCCCTCACCGTTAAAGCCGTTAAATTCTCGGAAAGCGCCAAGGCGGCAATCGAAAAAGCCGGCGGCACCTGTGAAGTTGCAGAATAATTTCCGTATGCGCCGAGTTGGGCGCATAGCACGGCTTAATACCTTAAACAAAGAGGTTCAAAATGTTTGAAACAATAAAAAACTGTTTTAAGGTCAAGGAAATAAGAAAGAAGATATGGATAACTTTGCTTCTTCTGCTTATTTTCAGGCTCGGGTGTTATATCCCCGTACCCGGAATAACCGTATCGACTTTCAGCGATTTTATAACAAACGGCAACTATTCCTTCCTTGAAATACTTTCCGACATCACGGGCGGTTCGCTTGCAAACGCAACGCTGTTCGCGCTCGGTATAAGCCCCTACATCAACGCTTCGATTATCGTTCAGCTTCTTACTGTGGGTATTCCCGCTTTGGAACGTCTTTCCAAACAGGGTGAAGACGGCAGAAAGAAGATTGCACAGATAACCCGTTACGTAACCATCGCGCTTGCGGTGGCGCAGGCTATCGGTATTGTCGTTAACTTCGGTATCCAGAGCGATTCCATCAAGGTTGCGCTTTTCGGACACTTCGAAGGCAGCGGTATTTCGAAGACAGCGGCGTTGTGGATGGCGGGCATATTCCTTACCGTAGTTTACACTGCGGGCGCAATGCTCGTAATGTGGCTTGGTGAAAGAATTACGGAATACGGCGTATCCAACGGTATATCGCTTATCATCTTTATCGGTATACTTTCGACGGCGGGACTTACCATAGTCGGCAAGTTCGGTCAGGTATTCGGTCTGGGAACATCGGACGGCGCGCATCCCGAAGTTCTGTGGGAGCTTCTGGGCTTCGCAATTCTTACGATACTCGAATTTGCGGCGATTGTCGCGGTCGACCTATCCGAAAGAAGAATACCCGTCCAATATGCAAAACAGGTTAAGGGCAGAAGAATGTACGGCGGTCAGTCGTCGGTCATTCCCATAAGAATAGCGGGTTCGGGCGTTATGCCTCTCATCTTCGCGTTCGCGCTCATCTCCTTCCCCCAGATGATAATCAGCCTTTTCTGGCCCAATTCGACTGCGGCAACGGGAATTACCAACTGGTTCTCGGGTTCGTCACCCTACTGGTACGGTCAGCTTATCTATATGGTAACGCTTTGCTTGCTCATCTTTGCGTTTGCATTCTTCTATCAGTCGATGCAGTTCAATCCCGAAGACGTGTCAAAGACAATTCAGCAGAACGGCGGCTTCATACAGGGTATCAGACCCGGCAGACCTACGGCGGACTATCTTAAAAAGATTTCCAACAGAATTACTCTGTTCGGCGCAATATATCTGTCGTTAGTCGCGTTCATACCTTCGATTCTTTCGATGGTAGTCACAAGTCTTAATCTCGGTACGGATACCGCGCTTCTGTCGGTATTCTCCACGACGGGTATCTTAATCGTCGTATCTGTTGCGCTTGAACTTGACAAACAGCTTGAATCGCAGCTTATGATGAAGAACTATAAGGGCTTCCTTAAATAATAAAAATCGTGAGGAACAGTATGAAGATTATTCTTCTCGGCGCACCCGGCGCCGGCAAGGGAACGCAGGCAACGAGAATATCGGAAAAGTACGGAATTACCCATATTTCCACGGGCGATATTTTCAGGGCAAACATAAAACAGGGCACCGAAATCGGTAAGCTTGCAAAGTCGTACATCGACGCGGGCAAACTCGTTCCCGATTCGGTAACTTGCGAAATAGTCAAAAACAGACTTGCGGAAGACGACGTCAAAGACGGTTATCTTCTCGACGGATTTCCCCGCAGTCTTTATCAGGCGGAAGAACTTTCAAAGTTCGCGGATATAGATCTTTGCCTAAACTTCGAAGTCGACACCGACCTTTTAATGGACAGAATATGCGGAAGACGCGTATGCTCCTGCGGTGAAAGCTATCACGTATCCACGCTCAACGGCGCGACGACTTGCGCGAAGTGCGGAAAACAGCTTTACAGGCGTGACGACGACAACCCCGAAACGGTAAAAGCAAGACTTGATACGTACAACGTTATGACGGCTCCGCTTATCGCTTATTACTCGGCTCAGAACAAGCTGGCTTCCGTAAAATGCGGAAACGGCACGCCCGAGGAAGTGTTTAAGGCTGTCTGCGAAATTCTGGACAAATACGGCAAATGATAACGGTAAAAAGCGGCGAAGAAATCGCGCTTATGCGCGAAAGCTGCCGCATAGTAAAGGAAACGCTCGACTTCGTGGGAAAGAATATCCGTGCGGGTATGACGACAAAACAGGTTGACGAACTCGTTTACAGGTACATCACTTCCTGCGGGGCGTATCCTTCCGAACTCGGTTACGAAGGTTATCCCGCAAGCTCGTGCGTGTCGGTCAACGAAGTGGTTGTCCACGGCATTCCGTCGGACAGAATACTTTCGGACGGCGACATAGTCAGCGTGGATATAACCGCCGAAAAGAACGGCTTCCACGGCGACGCTTGCAGAACTTTTCTCATAGGCGACGTCAGCGAAGAGAAAAAGCGGCTTGTAAGAGTGACCGAGGAATGTTTTTTCAAAGCTATTGAAGGTTTACGGGCGGGCACCCCGCTGTACGATATAGGTTATAAAGTGCAGACGCACGCCGAAGCTAACGGTTACGGTGTTGTGCGCGCGCTTACGGGTCACGGAATAGGCAGGCAAATGCACGAAGACCCTTCTGTTCCCAACTATGGCAGAAAGGGTACGGGTATGCGGCTGAAAGCCGGTATGACTATCTGTATAGAACCTATGATAACCGCCGGAACCTTTAAAGTAAATTTTGACAGAGCGGACGGTTGGACGGTAACGACCGCGGACGGAAAGCCTGCGGCGCATTACGAAAACACCGTGCTTATTAAAGAAGACGGAGTGGAGATTTTAACTCTATGAAAGTCAAACAGCCCGAAATCGGCGGAATATGCCAAAGCCTTCAAGGCAGGGATAAGGGCAGGTACTATATTATCAGAATAGCGTACCCCGACGGCGCAATAGGCGTTGTTGACGGCAACTTCAAAAAGCTTGCTTCGCCCAAACGCAAAAATTTAAAACACGTCAGACTCTTACCCGATAAGGCTGAAATTATTTCCGCAAAGTTCTCAGACGGAAGGCAGGTATTCGACTCGGAAGTGTATTCGGCGCTTCGCCCCTACAACGACCCGATGTTAAAAACCTCTTCCGACGTAAAAGAAAATATTTCCGATATCGCCGGAGAACGGCAAGGTTGAATTAATAATGTCTAAAAACGATGTAATCGAAGCCGAGGGCAAGGTAATAGAATGCCTTCCAAACGCAAATTTTAAAGTTAAACTGTCCAACGGTTACGTAATAACCGCGTATATTTCGGGTAAGCTCCGTCTGAACTATATCCGTATTATCGAGGGTGACAACGTCAAGTTAGAAATGAGTCCTTACGATTTGACTAAGGGCAGGATAGTTTGGCGAAGCAAAAATTAATAAAAGACGGCGCGTCCGTTCTTGCACGAAAAAACTAATTTTAAAGAGGAAATGTTATGAAAGTCAGACCTTCTGTAAAGCCTATGTGCGATAAATGCAAAGTAATAAAAAGAAACGGCAAAGTAATGGTTATATGCTCTAAAAATAAGAGCCACAAACAGCGTCAAGGCTAAAACGTTTGCGTGTTCCGGCAGTTATTTTCGGTCGGATACGCTTTATCGTTTCGGCTTTAACGGCGTACGGCAGGTAAATTTTCCGCCGCGCGTTGTTTTGCACTAATTTCAAATAAAATTCCGTACGTTCTTTAAAGCTCATTCCGAATTCCGGCATTGAAGTCCGTACAGGTTGACATACAAAATACACACTTAAAAATATAACGGAGGAATTAAATCGTATGGCACGTATTGCCGGTGTAGATTTACCCAGAGAAAAAAGGATAGAAATAGGTCTTACCTATATCTACGGTATCGGTTTAAAAACGTCGCAGAAAATTCTTGCCGCAACGGGCATTGACCCCGATACGCGCGTCAAGGACCTCGACGAACAGACGGTATCAAAACTCAGAGAATATATCGACCATAATTACAGGGTCGAAGGCGAACTTCGCAGCGAAGTTTCGCTTAACATCAAAAGACTTATGGAAATAGGATGCTATCGCGGCATCCGTCACAGAAAGGGTCTGCCCGTACGCGGACAGTCCACAAAGACCAACGCGAGGACGAGAAAAGGTCCCCGCCGCACGGTTGCAAAGAAGAAGGGAGCGAAGTAAGGAGGTAAGGTATGGCATCGACTAACAATAAAAAGCAAACCGTTACTAGAAAACGCAGAGAGCTTAAAAAGGTTGACAGAGGTCAGGTACACATCCAGTCGACTTTCAATAACACGCTTGTAACCGTAACCGACGCGCAGGGCAATGTAATATCCTGGTCCAGCGCAGGCAGCCTTAACTTCAAAGGTTCGAGAAAGGGTACTCCGTTCGCCGCACAGATGGCTACCGAAACGGCAATCAAAGCCGCAAAGGAACACGGACTGCGTTCGCTAGAAGTATTCGTAAAGGGCCCCGGCGCGGGCAGGGAATCGGCAATAAGGGCAATAGGCGCGTGCGACGTGGAAATTACCGCAATTTCCGACGTGTCGCCCATTCCCCACAACGGTTGCAGACCGCCTAAGCGTCGCAGAGTATAATCGGAGGTAGAAATTAGATATGGCAACTTACAGAGAAGCTAAATGCCGTCTTTGCAGAAGAGAAGGCGGAAAGCTGTTTTTAAAGGGCGATAAATGTTACACGGGCAAGTGTCCGTTCGAAAAGAGACCCACTCCTCCCGGAGCGCACGGCGCCGGCAGAAAGAAGGTGTCCGAATACGGTCAGCAGCTCCGCGAAAAGCAGAAGGTTAAGCGTATTTACGGCGTTCAGGAAGGACAGTTCCGTGCGTACTACGAAAAAGCCGACAGAATGAAGGGCATAACCGGTGAAAATATGCTTTCGCTTCTGGAACGCAGACTTGACAACGTAATTTTCCGTATGGGAATAGGCGCAAGCCGCTCGCAGGCAAGACAGCTTGTCAACCACGGACATTTTCTTGTCAACGGCAAAAAGGTAAACATTCCTTCGTACATCGTAAGAGTAGGCGACGTAGTCACCGTTAAGGAAAACAAAACCTCGAATAAGTACTTTGAAGCGATTAAAGCTATGAAAGTAGGCGTAATGCCCAAATGGCTTGAATTTAACCCCGAAAAGTTGGAAGGTAAAATTTTATCGCTTCCTGCAAGAGATGATATCGACAGCCAGATTTCAGAACATATGATTGTCGAATTGTACTCCAAGTAATAATTTAAAATAGGAGGTAGCAATATGATCGAAATGGATATGCCCAAAATCGAAGTTGAGGAAAGCGAGGACCAGTCGTACGCGAAGGTCGTTGTAGAACCGCTTGAAAAGGGCTTCGGTCTTACAATAGGCAACTGCCTTAGAAGAATACTGCTTTCCGCACTCCCCGGAGCGGCGGCGCAGGGCATAAGATTTCTTGACGGCACGGTCAAACACGAATTTTCGGCAGTCGCGGGCGTTAAAGAGGACGTAACTGAAATTATTCTCAACTTAAAGACGCTTGCAATCAAGACGAAAATAACCGATAAAGACTATGTAAAAGTCGTTCATCTCTATAAAGTAGGTCCTTGCGAAGTTAAGGCAAGCGACATTTCCGAAGACGCGGAAATCGAAATAATCAACGGCGACCAGCATATCTGTACCGTAGACGAAGGCGGTAAAATCGATATGGAAATAACCATCGGACGCGGCAGGGGCTACAAAGGCGCAGACCATACCCGCACCGAACTTATCGATTACATCCCCATAGATTCGATTTACACGCCTGTCAAAAAGGTCAACTACTCGGTTGAAAACACCCGCGTGGGACAGAATACCGACTACGACAAGCTTACGCTTGAAGTCTGGACGAACGGCGCGTTCAGCGCAAAAGAAATAGTATCTCTTGCGGCTAAGATAATGCAGGATCATATTTCTCTTTTCGTCGACCTTTCGGACACAATCAGGGATATGGACATTCTCGTCAAAAACGAAGACGACAAACAACAGAAGATACTCGCAATGGCTATCGAGGAAATGGATTTATCCGTTCGCTCGTACAACTGCTTGAAGCGGGCAAACATACACACCGTAGAAGATTTGACCAAAAAGACCGAAGACGAAATGCTTAAAGTGAGAAATCTCGGCAGAAAGTCTTTGGACGAAGTTATTTTGAAGCTTCAATCCTACGGATTATCACTTGCGAACAAGGAGGATTAATAAAATGCCCGGTAAATTAGGAAAAACGGCAGAGCAAAGAATGGCAATACTTCGCAATCAGGCTTCGGAATTACTTTGGTACGGCAAAATTACCACCACCGAAGCAAGGGCGAAAGCGCTTCAACCCTACGTTGAAAAAATTATAACCAAGGCTTGCAAGGTTTACGACGACAACATCGAAACCGAAGTAGTCAAGACCGATAAAAAAGGCAAGGAAATTAAAAGCAAATCCATAAAGGACAGCCCCAAAAAGCTTGCGGCGCGCCGTGCTATTATGGCGA
>Ga0209064_1004127_pt1 | contig 11313 bp, 12 predicted proteins | sample Inofromicrocosms_FD_187498 | JGI IMG/M metagenome (GOLD analysis project Ga0209064, IMG submission 187498) | Mouse cecum microbial communities from Vienna, Austria - Inoculum for glucosamine and mucus D2O microcosms (SPAdes) (version 2) | ecosystem: Host-associated > Mammals > Digestive system >... | reverse complement strand
CAGGCCGTGCTCCATGGCCGTCTTCGCGGCGGCCTCGGCGGCCATCTGCGCGGCGAACGGCGTGGACTTACGGGAGCCCTTGAAGCCCACGGTGCCCGCGGACTGCCAGGAGATCACGTTGCCCTGGGGATCGGTGATGGAGACGATGGTGTTGTTGAACGTAGACTTGATGTGAGCGGCGCCCACGGCAATGTTCTTACGCTCGGAGCGCTTGATGCGCGTACGTACTTGCTTCTTAGCCACGGTTTGCTTACCTCACTACTTCTTCTTGCCGCCGATTTGCTTGCGCGGACCCTTGCGGGTACGAGCGTTCGTGTGCGTGCGCTGACCGCGAACGGGCAGGCCGCGACGATGACGCAGGCCGCGATAGCAACCGATCTCCATGAGGCGCTTCACGTTCTGCGAAACCTCGCGGTGCAGGTCGCCCTCCACCTTGAGATTCTGCTGGATGTAGTCGCGCAGCTTCGCGAGATCCTCTTCAGAGAGGTCCTTCACGCGAACGTCGGGATCAACGCCGGTATCGGCGATGATCTTCTTGGCCGTGGTCTGGCCAATGCCGTAAATGTAGGTCAAGGCGATCTCAATGCGCTTATTGCGGGGAAGATCGACACCAACGAGACGTGCCATGTTGTTCCTGGTTCCTTTCTTCCTAGCCCTGACGCTGCTTATGGCGGGGATTCTCGCAGATGACGAGGATCTTGCCATGGCGTCGGATGATCTTGCACTTGTCGCACATCTTCTTGACCGAGGGACGTACCTTCATGTCGTTTCCTTTCGGTATGCGGATCGTTCTATACGTGCACGCCCAGCCGCTGGCGATTGTTTTCTCAGCTGTAACCCCCACGCGAAGGATCCGGGTCTTCGCGGGAGCGTGCGCCCGATCGGGCCGTTCGGGGAACTACTTGAAGCGATAGGTGATGCGCCCGCGGTTGAGGTCGTAGACCGACAGCTCCACCGTAACTCGGTCGCCGGGCAAGATCTTGATGTAGTGCATGCGCATCTTGCCGGAAATGTGGGCGAGAATGGTATGACCGTTCTCGAGTTCCACCTTGAACATCGCGTTGGGCAGGGCTTCGAGCACCGTGCCCTCGAGTTCGATTACATCTTCCTTAGCCAAAAGTCGCTCCTTCAAGCGGTCTGATAAAGCAGCAACGCAAGATGGTATCAAAGATGCAAGACAAATTGAAGAGAAATTTTGCATAAGGGCGTAAAAAACCAAAAAGCGGGTTTGGCTTTGAAATGACCTGCTTGTCAGGCCTGCGGTCGAGCCGCGCAGCTCTCGGAGATCAACCGGAGCCGCCAGGTATTTGCGCTGCCTCAGAGCGCCACCGCCTTGTCGGCGACTGGGATGATAGCACAGGCCGCTACGGGATGCAAGGGAGGCGGAGCCTGCAGCCTCCCTTGCGCGACATTATCCATTATCGCTCAGCCGCAAACTTCAAGAAGATGCGCTCCGGACTGTTCGCGATAAGCATGGCAAACTCATTCCCCTCGATAGGATCGCGATGCTGGCGATCATAGGTTTCAAGATAGGCTGGAGACCCCGATAAAAAGAAAGGGACATCCATTTCGTACGTTGACCCCGGCTTGAGCGCAAACGCAGTATCGCCAGCCAGCTCGGGATAGGCGAGACCCAGGAGCTCCTCATCAAGTTGATAGTCTTTGCTCTTATCCGCGCCCACAATCGTATAGCGAGAAAGAGATACGCCCACTTCCGACGTTCCATCTTCTGCTGACGCGGTGCCCTCGTTGGCGATGACGAGCGTCACGACAAGCACGTCCGCCCCCGACGATTCCGTCATCTCCTCCCCCTTGATATCGGAAGACGATACCCCAGCTCCAATTAAATATTCCCTCGCCGTCATAATCCGAGCCTTTTCAACGGCAAGCTTGTATCCAGGTGCGAGGTCGTAAGTCGAATCGAAGTAATTGACTCCCAAGTCCGCCCGCTCTCCCATTTCAAGCACTTTCGACGGCGCTTCAGGAACAAGGGCGTTCACATGATACACCGCGACAGCCCACAGCATAAGCAATGCAGTCAGAACTATTCCGCATATACCTAGCGCAACACGGCTCCGAACACTCATGAGAGACCTCTCCCCGCAAATATCTCATGACCGTCGATGTGCCCTTCAGCCAGGTAATACACCTCATCAGATAGCGATTCCATCAGCTCTCGGTCATGACATGCCCACAATACAGCAGCCCCTCGCTCACGCTCTTTCAATATGAGCCGTCGCAGCATGCGCACTCCATCCCTATCCAAAGCATTACTCGGCTCGTCCAAAAGCAATACAGACGGCGACTCCAGAACAGCCGCAGCAAGGCCGAGCCGCTGCTTCATCCCCAGAGAGTATTTTCTAAAAGGACGCTTATCGTCCTTCCGCAATCCAACCTCTTCCAGAACCTTATCAATAGCCTCCCCACCCACCTTATCGCGAATAGAAGCGAGGAGGCACAAGTTCATGCGACCCGTATAGGCGCTCAGGAACTGCGGGGATTCGATAAGAATCCCCATGCTCTCGGGAAACGCTCGATCGATGCCGATAGTCGCACCATCCACGACAACCGATCCCTCGTCGGGGGTGATAAGACCCGCGATGAGACGCATGAGCATGGTCTTACCCGACCCGTTAGGTCCGGCAATTGCGGCGATAGCACCATTCGAAACGCTGAGCGACACATCGTCGAGAATCGTCACCCCTCGAATGTGTTTCGTCACATGCTTTACTTCTATACTCATAGTGAATCCTCGCTTCCAAAACAACGCCTTCGATTGAATGCAATACCGCCAACAAGCATCGACGCAATTGCTACGACCCCGCATACCGCTATGGCCTCGGCAAGCAACCAGCCGTCCGCAACAAACGCACCACAGCGTGCCGCCATAGAAAAGGCGCAAAACCCGATCGGCCCCACACCGAAAGCAGACGCGACCAGCAAACCGGCAGAGGCACCGACCCCCGATATCGTACCGAAAAGGAAGGACAGGCAAAGCTGAAACAATCCGAGGGATATGGCGACTACCACAACCGCACCCATGAAGGAGAGGGCATCATAGGGCGCTCCCCTCAGTTCCTGCCAGGGAAAATCAATAAGGTAGAGCATATCGGGCGAAACCGACCACGATGGCCCCGAGCCAGCAATCAGCGAAAACAGCAGGGCAACCAGCAGCGCCGTTGCGCAAAACAGCAGCACTGATCCTGCCACCCAAACGCATTTCGCCCACCACCAAGTCCAACGGCTACCGCAAGCAATGAGGACCTGCTGCCCGAAACCGCGCAAGCTTTCCCGAGGGTATCGTGCAAGTCCGACCACCAGCAGCAGGAAGAACACGAACCACCCGATGGGAGGCGCGAAGGCGCGATCATCACCGCCCGTGAAAGGCACGCAACCCGCGAAGTAGCCGAGCAGATAATCGCCGAGCGTAAAGGCGACATCAAAGGTCATGCCGTCATCTGCACCGGCAAGCGCCATTCCGACCTCGAGACGCAGGGCAACGAGCATGAGGACGCAGCAAAAGGCGCATGCCGTGAGCCATATTCCCGTAGAGCGCAGCGTCGCAAGAACGTCCATGACAAGGCATCGCAAGCACCTCACTGCTCATCCCTCCGACATCCTACCCGCATCAACAACAGGCACGCACCTGCCAACAGCAGAACTTCGCCGGCAATGATCCAGCCATTCTGCACGTACTGGGTGGTGTAAGCACGAAGGTTCTCGAATAGACTCAGCTGGAAGCCTCTGATGCCGCCGAGCGCAAGGAAAATGCGCTCGTTGAGGAACTGCACCGCATAAATTGCAACGTAAGGAATCGTGAGGACCGCCACCCGATTGACGGTGAGGCAACCCAGAAGCAGCACAAAAGCGGCCCACGCACCACAGAGAACGAAGTCGAGCATACAATAGGCCGCTACGTAGATTCCGGGAGCCTCGTAAAACCAAGAGGCCCACAGATTGTCGTGATAGATTCCCGTCGTAATGACGTCGAAGACCTCTGGCGCAATGGCCGGAGCGGTCGTTGCCACGAGAGCGAGGTTCACCAACTGCGGCACCACTACCACCGTGCCCCCAGCGGCGAAGGCCGCCACGGCCTTCGCCACAAGATACTGCCTGCGGCGCGTGCGTGTGTAAATCTGGCCCACGTACCCACTACGCCGCTCTGAAGCAAGAGACCATCCGAAAGGAGCCACGGCAAGCAGAGGAGCGGTCTGGTAAAAAATAGAGCACCAAACGGTGTCACCTCCTACCGACATCCAAGAGATAAAGCAGCTGTAGGACGCAGGCGAGATGAAAACATCGCCTTCGCCGGCCGCCATCTCGTCAAGGTACTGGAAAAACGAATCTCGCCCCATCACCTCTACGGCCTCGGCGCAGCAGAGAAACAGACCTATTCCCAGAGCAACGATGAAGTAAGGATTCGCAATAGCCTTGCGCAATTCCATCTTCAGCAATCGTCTCACAAATGACTCCTTTTATCTTCGCACTCAAGCGCCACCCTGATTCCGCAATTTGGGTCGCCGATCCGCAAGGCGGAGGGGACGCCATCGCCAGCCATGACAATACCCGAATGAAACGTCCTTGTTTCCCCTGGTTCGAGCCGAAAGACATTGCCGTCGCCATCCTCCAGAGAACCATCTTCTATCATGCCATCGAAATAAATCTGGTCGAATGATTCAATGCCTTCAAGTGAAGCAATAAACGAGTTGCAAAAGCCGTCTTTCCCAGATTTCGTTGAGCCAGGAAGTGGAGAGGCGTCGACGTTTTCAACGGTGTAGGTCAGCAAGCAAAGAGAATATCCATCCTGCTTCCATGTCGGGAGATAGCTGGGAAGCTGAATGCCATCAGCAGGAATTCCCGCTGCTCCAGGAGAATCAAACAGCGCCACTTCGTCTATACGCAAACGCAACGTGCCATCCCATTCGCCGAGAGGGCGATAATCTGGCTCGATACTGCTCCTGTCCGTGTTCCTTTTCGCCATATCCGCCATAACTCCTTGGTTATCAAGATCGACCCACTCCCCTATTGGGTAAACCTCTAGGGGGGAGGACTGCGCAGGAACAACTTCTCCGGTGTAAGAAATGACCGATGCCGCAAAACCGACGACAATGACCATGGCAGCAAAAGCCACCAAGCGGAGGCGTTCACCAAATCGGTTTCCCACGCGTCCAGCCCTTTTAATCACCGTTAATCACCTTATAAGTACGTGAGCTGTCAGGGCTCCATTCGCCTTTCACGTCCCCACGTTGCGAATCAGCCCAACCCGTCAAACGAACCATGTACCCTGCCGCTGCCTTATTAACCTTAATGCTGCAATCCGTGTTGATTTTCTTAAGCGTTGCTCTTTTCTTCGTGCCAGCAACAACATTGGACCATTTACTTCCGGTCCACATATCGACATAAACACGGCACCGATCACATACCATTTTTGAGGCACGAACATAAACAGGAGTGCCGTTATCTTTCCTTCTGGGCTCATCACCAAGGCTTGTCGCTCCACTTTTTTTAAAGGTGAAATAGAAACTTGTATTTACGTTGTTGGCATAAGGCTGGATTGAGGAGGCAGATCCCGACGACATGCCCCCGATATCTTCGCCATCCACATCCGCAAAAGCAAACCCTGACGGAACCATAACCGTCATTGCAAGAAGGCAGGCAGCTAGTTTGATCGGAACTTTCGTTTTCTTTTCCTTTCTCTTGGGATTCCGACAAGGAAACCATAAGAGAAAAGAGAGGCGCTGTATGTCATCAGGGCTTATGAAATGCCTGATGACATACAGCGGCGGCATCAGTTCCGCATTTAATTGCTCGAATCGAGAACCTTTTTAACAGCATCGGCAAATTGAGCCTTCGAGTTCACGCCCAACCGCCGATACAACGCTAGGCGTGCATTGTTAATCGCTCCCACCGATGAATATGACTCTGCGGAGATTTTCGTTGTCGACCACCCGCGAAGAATGCCCAGCCCCACCGATACCTCCGTGGAAGAAAACCCTTTGGCAACTAGATAAGCCTCCGCACGAGTCAACTCAGACGCATCGAAAAATTTGGAGATCCCCCACAGCTCGTATTCACTCTTTACCTCGCGATAGAGTTTCGCCTGTCCGTAAGCAATCACCACCAGTAGCACCATAGCCGCCGCGAACCCAATCATAGGGAAAAACACATCGCTCGGGTCAAGATAATCGAAAACCCAGCTGCTGTACTCCATAAGGTCATTTATAAAATTCGTCACAATGCGACCAAAAGCCACACCAATACCAAGCGCAGCCGTTATAAGCCCAAACCGCGACGGCAAAAGGGGAGCCGAAAGAACGACACGCCCTAATGCAACAAGTGCCAGAGCGGGCATTACGTAAGAGCCCCCTCCCATCATAGTTGCAACTGCTCCAACAACGAGCAAACCCCCCGCTGAAAAACTCCCTATGCCCAGAAGACGGCCCACCGTCAACAGAGTGGCGAAAACCAGCCAAGCTGCAACAAGGAGCGATGCGGCCACCGGGCGACCAAGATCAGTCCAAGCCATCTGAATAAAAAAACCAACGAACAACGCCGCCATCATAAGCCAAACCGTCACTGCAAGAGAGCCAGCAAGTAGGTAGCAGCCGCTCCCGTCGCCCGAGCTCTTAACATCAATAATCCCTTTTACAACTATACTAAGCAAAAAAGAGCCGCAGAGCGCAACGAGAAACATCAGCCCTTCCGCCGCAGCACGGGTCACTCCCCCGCCCAATGCGACTTTTAAAAATACCAAGGTGCACCAGAGCGCTACTGCAGACATATGCAGGATTCTCTCCGCTTTCCCCCGAGATGCAAGCTTTATGCCGCTCCATTCGACGAGTCCGAAAAGCATAAAGCCCGCTCCCAGGCCAAACAACAGAGGCGCCTCCGAACCCATAGCTGCATTGCTGGATACTTGCGTGGGAATGAGCACGTACGCTATTACTACCGACCCAAGGATACCCGTTATGACTGATGCCGCACGAGAAGAGTCCAACGGCCTCGATACCGACGAGGAGGTATCCTTATGCGACTGCGCTTTCGCCAAGAAGCGCGTTTCTCTGCAGCTTCGGTAAACACTTGAAGCTTCTTCGCCGTTGGCCAAATCAAGCTTGCGATAAGCGCGCTGCAAGTAAGCACGCACTGTTGAAGACCCAATGCCCATCACGTCTGCCGATTGAGCAGACGTGGCACCTGCAAGCATAAGTGCTAGAGCCTGCTGCTCCCGATCGGTGAGAGCCTTCACTCTGCCCTCATCGTAGATTTCCGCTAGTTCGATTTCGGTGGCAAGCTCCGCGAAGGACGATTTATTCGCCGCCTCCTTCACAAATTCATCGCCTGACAGCTCTTTCGCTTCGTGAGGCTGGCGACCAAACCCACCCCACACGCCAACAACAACCAAGCCAACCGAAGCAACAACGCATAGAACGGAGAGGAAAAGCCAGCCACAGAAGGGCATTTTCTCGTAAACAAGCACCGATCTGCTGAAAAAATTCCACACGATGATTCCAAAAGCATAGGCCGCAAGCACCCGACACCCCTTGTCCCACTGCGGGAAAAGCGAGAACCTCTTTGTTTTTTCGCTGACAAGCGCATCTCTGCGCTCGCGCCCATTCCTCGGAAAATAAAGGCACCATATCACCGCCAGCAAGAGGGCAATGATTCCCGAGAGCGCTGTAGCAGCTGAAGGGCCCAACTGAAACCAAAATACTTCACCGCTAAAGGCCCGAGGGACGGAGGGCAACCATGCTTCCTGATGAAATACGAAGAATTCCAGAGGTTCTTTTGAGAAGCCCGCCACGCAAGAGAGCGCAATCGCTGTTGGATACATGGAAACGACCCTCGCAGAATCATCCTTCGCTGCCTGACAGCTGGCACCGAATTCTCGGACACCGACCCAACAAGGGGCAAAAGCGCAGAGAAACGCCGCGACGAGCAAGCCCATTTTCCCACATTCCTCCACGCACACCCGCCATGGTGTGTCAAAAATAAGGCTTATCGGAAAAACAAAAGGGCACGCCGTCCCCTCATGTGAGTGAAGGGGCATTGCCGCGTATATAACTTCAGGATCACCCTCAAGCACAACAAAGAGACCGACCAGCTCAGCTACGCTGAGTGCAACAGCCAGCAACCACCCACTCGCGAAAAGAACTGCCATTGCAATTCTCGCCCAACAGCAAGTCGATAGAATCCCCTCGGCCCTATTGCGTAAGACGCTCATAGCAGCAGAATTCCAAACCGCACCAAACAAGCACCCGATCAATAGCCCGAAGGCCACCCAAGCGTAGAAACCCGTAAGAACGGGACCTCGGTAAGGCTCAGCCAGGAAAAAGGGCGTTGCGGTTAATGCCACAAACCAAATAATCCACGCCGTACCAATAACCGCCGCTCTCGCAGTGCTCCCACGCTTCATGTATCGCCATACTCTCCACAACTTTACGCCTTACGTCTCCCCTCCATAAAAGATCAGTATATCATTGAATGGTTTTACGCCGTGGTGCCCCAGGCGCTATTGATACCTATTGGGGCAGCTTGAAAGCCCAGCGATCTTACCCTTCCCCCGGCATTCCCGCCAACGTTGGCGAGCCAGCAGCAGGCCGCGAGCGCCACGCTGGCGCGATGGGGCGGCTCGGCAGGGGCCTCTTGGACAGGAGCGCGAGTGAACGGATCCCCGTCTCTAGGTGCGCGCGCCATTCGAAGCTGCGACCGAACGCTGCGCCCATTCTTCTTCGCCATCCACCTGCAAGAGCAAAGGCGCATTATCGTCCCGATATCTTTGGGGGCACTCGGCAAGAGCAGGGGTATCCTCGCCGGCAACATGCCACGCAATGCCGCGATCCACCTCGCGATAGCCGTGGGCGACGAAATTCCGGAAGCCCCCGATCTGTCGCCATGGGTAATCGAGGAAGGAGAACACGACGTCATCGGAAAGATGGATGGTATCTTCAGCGATGCGATAAACGGGGGGCATCACCGCATCGTAGGCCAATTCCCCATCATCCGAGCCATCATTCACGAACTTCTCCCCATCAAGGGAGAAACGTTGGATACGGGTTGTAAGAGTCCTCGCATCGTCTCGATAATGACGCTTATGAGATCGAGATCGCGCTCAGCTGCTGTATAGAGCACCTCCTCATCACGCTGCATGCGCTTTCGGAAAGCCGGACGCATAAACTCAAGGGGGTTGGCCACCATCTCGACAGAACGGCCCAAGTACCCCCCAGCGATTCCTGAATATCGAGCAAGTCGGCATAATCGATTTCCAGATCGCATTCCAGCCGTACATCAACATCGCTTTGAGGCCCTGCCTCGCCGCGAGCGAACGAGCCGAACAGGTACACCGCGCGCACGTCGTAAGGCACCACAGCGCTCTTCAGGACTTCCGCTATGTGCTCGATCGTCAACATGGGGAAAGTATGGCACGCGTGCACACAGCGAGGACAAACCGCCCCCTACTCCCCCAGGTACTCGCGCTGGCGTTGGCGGGCGAGCTGGAGGCCGCGGGCGACGAAGCCCTGGCCGAACACCTCGCGGATCTTCCAGGCATAGCGACTCTCGGGCTCGTCGAACTTGCGGCGCTCGAAGGCGAGGCAGTCGTGCACCGACTCGCCGAAGTCGGCGTAGAACTCCTCCATCTGGTCGATGAGCCTCTTCGCGGCCTTCACGACCGACTGAGCGCTGCCGTCGGGCTGCACGATCTTCACCGTCTTCAGGTCGTAGTGCGCCGCGTTCTTGAAGTTCTGCACGGCCTGCACCTGGTCCTTCGGCGCCAAGCGCGGGCCTTCCGTGGAAGCGGCCCACACGAGGAACAGCTGGCTGAACAGCACGTCGCGCTCGTCGATGCCGGCGCGCACGAGCGGGTTCAAGTCCACCATGCGCAGCTCGATATGGCTGATGCCCTCGCGCAGGCCCTCCAGGCTGTAGGGTCCGAAGTTCTTCAGGCGGATGGGGTAGTACAGCTCGGAGGGGTAGCGAATCATGCCCGTGTCGATGTAGGACTGGATGGAGTCGGCGTAGGCCGCCGCGCTCGTGTAGTCCAGAATGGGCGCGAAGAAGTTCCAGTAGCCGAGCTCGGAGCAGCGCACCGTGGCCAGGCCCTGGAACAGGTCGCCGCCGATCTTGCCCTTCTCCACGAAGGACGAGTCCATAACGGGGCTCGCGGCCATGACCGCGGTGAGGATCCAGCCCCAGGTGACGCAGTTCTCGGCCAGGCGCACGTACAGATCGTCCCGATAGGCGCCGAAGTCGTCGCCGCCGGTGAGGGCGAAGTCGGCCCGCAGCAGCTCCTCGCCGAGGGAGTAGTTGATGTGGATGCCCGAGAAGGCCATCTTGTAGCGGCCATAGCGGTCGGAGAGGTACTCGCGGTAGGCGGTCTTGCCGACATCGTCGCCGAAGTACTGGGCGATGGGGATGTCCTTCTCCCCCAGGATATAGGGCGGGTTGGAAAAGGGCCAGAGCAGCTCGCGCTCGGGCAGGTTCGCGATGGCCCGCTGCACGAGGCCGTTGTAGTGCTCGAGCGACTGCACCGCCTCGGCCGGCGTGGCGCACACCGGCGTGTTCACCTCCACTTGGTTCTCGGAGAAGTCGCGCACGATGTGCACATCGTCGGCGAAATCAGCCGGCGTGTGGGCCAGAAAGCCACCGCCGTCGATACGCAGGGATTCTTTCTCCAGCCCGAAGCCGCCTTCCAGAAGATGGGCGCGGACCGATTCATCGTGGGCATGCAGCATGGTTGCCTCCCAAGGGCGCGTTGGCGGAGTCGAGCCCGCCAAATCTGATGTTCACGCTTAAGTTTACCAGTTACGACTTACGGCCACGGGAACAACAGCGCAATGCCATCGATCGGTCAACGACGCTGCGCCGGCGCGCAGCTGGCCTCCTACTGGGAAGAAAACGACGGTTCTCGTAGCTCTCTGGAAGAGGAAGTCCTTTCAAAACTTTTGCGAACAGGGAAAACTCGAACTAGATCCTCTGCCGAGAGGCCTCTGACTACGAGAACCGTCGTTTTCTTCCCAAAATCCCGTCGTCCAATTTCGCATTGACCGCGTCCCGCGCGAGCGGTAAACTATACGCTTGCGTGAAGGAGTCGGGCCTTTAGCTCAGTCGGTAGAGCAGGGGACTTTTAATCCCAAGGTCGCGGGTTCGATCCCCGCAGGGCCCACCACTTTTCTCAAGCTCGGCAACGTAGCCGCGCCCGCATCACGCATTCGATACGGCACTGGGGTATCGTCCAACGGCAGGACTCTGGTTTTTGGTACCAGCTACCTAGGTTCGAATCCTAGTACCCCAGCCATTTCCTTTCCCCTCTCAGCA
>Ga0209064_1004126_pt1 | contig 11317 bp, 12 predicted proteins | sample Inofromicrocosms_FD_187498 | JGI IMG/M metagenome (GOLD analysis project Ga0209064, IMG submission 187498) | Mouse cecum microbial communities from Vienna, Austria - Inoculum for glucosamine and mucus D2O microcosms (SPAdes) (version 2) | ecosystem: Host-associated > Mammals > Digestive system >... | reverse complement strand
AAAACATGCCTGCTGCCAAAGTAATCCACATCAAAAAATACCTCATCAATATCTTCCGCAAGGTCTTCTTTAAATCCCATGCAGCACCTCCTGCAATGCCCTGCTATTTGCTGCCAGCTGTATCTTTACCAGCTTTTTCTTTTTTAGCGCCGCCTGTTTCCTGGTTCTGTACCAGTTCATCCGCAATATACCCCTCACGCCTTAAAAACGCCTCATCAGCCTTATTAAGCTTTGATGTGATTTTTTCACCTGGTTTGTATGTCTTATCCCCTATTGTAAGTTTTATTTTTGCAACCATGCCATACCTCCTATATGCCGTAATTCTCTTCCTGGTAGTTTAAAACTGCTGTCTTTAAATCATTAAGGCCCTGCTCTGTGCTAAGCCCGTTAAGCCCTATGGACTCCGCATACCCTATAACATCCGCTTTTTTTGTCATTGCATTTATTTCATCACCTGTTTTTAATGCAGGACTGTCCGCTTGGCCTTCTGGTATTCCTTCCTCTGCGGACTGCTGCCCACTGTCACCAGCCCCTGCCTCTGGTTTGTCATTAATATTGGCTACAAGCCAGCCCTCCCAGTCATAAGGATAAGGCACAGGACGCGAAAACACCTGTACTTCTGCTGTATTTTCTTTCTCCGAGCCAACAAACCTTGGAACAATTTTTTCAGCATATGATTTAAAACTGCCACCAGAAAAAAATGTAACCTGTGCATAGACTGTTTCGCCCATCTCAGGCTGCAAAAACAGGATTGTCCCTGCTGGTATAAACGGTTTTTCCTGCCCGTCCAGGTCTTCGTATGCTTCATCATATGTAAACATTGTCATGACAACACCGTTAATGTTAATCCTGCCATTGCATACAACACCCTCTGGGAGTTCAGTCTGCTTGATGTCACCAAAGTCTACCTTTGCAATATCGTAAAATTTAAGGAAATCATCCTTAGACATAAGTTCCATTGAAACATCTGATGCCATTACGATATCCGTTGCCCTTATGCCACGTTTGCGGAGTTCTGATGCCATTTTATAAAATTCCTGGATTTTTAAGGATGCAGACATATCCTTAAAACTGCTGCTAAAAGTATATCTGTTTTTAAATTCTTTATCATAAAACTGTAAATATTTAAGGTCATAATTTACACCTTTAGCTGCATCATCACCATTGGCATAATGTTTCATAAGGACTTTGCCTGTAAGTAAAAGTTCTGTGCACATCAGTTCATGCCTTCTTGATACGGATTTCCTTAAATCATCCATATACTCTGCTTCAAGTTCATTTTCCCTTTGTGCAGGGGTACGGCCAGACTCTGGTGATTCACCAAAAGCTTTCTTCTCAAGTTCTGCTGCTGTAATAACCTTTTTAGGCGCAATGTACGGGGCTTCGATTTCCATTGCACGGTATCCTTCACTTTCTAACGCAATGCCCCCAACCACAGGTATTACAAATGGTGCTATTACCCTTCCTTTTTTCTTTGTTTCGATTAAGGCCTTTTCTGAATAATAGACTTTCCCGTCCGGGAAATACCTGTTTTTAAAAAACTGTACCACAGGGTACATTTTCTTAATGGCATTAATTAACTTGTATGTTTCTGTAACCATTTCTGCCTCCTTATTTTAAATAAATACCTTTTGAACGCAGGTTCTCGGTATCTGCTGTTGTTAATTCCGCACCAGAAATACAGGCGGATGCCCTGAAAGTGCCGCTTATATATACTGGCACTGTTATTTCTGTGTCTTCCGCTGTATATGCGGTATCTGCTGCCACAATCCCTGCTGCCACACCGCCTTCTGTATGGAGCGTATATGCCCCGTCCGCATAATCAACAACCTGCCCACGTTTTATAACACCTGCCCCGCTGGAAGCAAGCGTTATATTCTTTGCATCCCTTGGATGTGATGTGTCATATACCAGGCTGTCCTTTTCTAATGTGTAAACTTCATTATTAACCTTCATTTTTTATCTTTCCCCCTTTCCTTCTGTTGGCATATGCTGCAAGCTCATCAGCTTCTGCGGTTTCTTCCATACCGTCTGGCACAACGCCTACATTATTAACCCCTGCTTCTTCTGCATCTTTTACAGCTTCCGCCATATATGCAGACATTTTCGCTTTATCAGCAAGCATTGCCTGGTATGCAAATTCCTTCGCATCCAGAGGGTTCTGCCCATACTTTGCATCATTTAAAGCATCCCCTGCAACACTTGCCGATATTGCATCAAGCTCCTTAAGGCGGCTTCTTTCACATGCCACACCTTTCCCTTCTGCCTCTTTAAGCATTGCATCAAGTTCCCCTTTTATTTCAGGGTGTTTTTCCAAAGTTTCCTGTAAAGTCATTCTTCCACCTTCCTTGTTTTCTTTTTCTTTGCTGGCTTCATTGCCTGCTGCCTGGTTACTGCCATTAACGTCTCTGGTGTCCTGCTGCCCTGCGCCATCCATAAGGATTTTTTTAAGCAGTGCTGCCTTGTCTGCTGGTATGGTGTTTGTGAAGCTGTTAAATGCCCCTGGCACACATGCAACAGCATTAATAACAGCACTGGCAACAGTGGCATCATCTGTACCTGTGCCTGCTTCCATGCCTGGCATCATGCCGTCAACAAAACCCTGGCTGATGGCTTTGCCAGGTGACATATAAGTATCATTATCCATAAGGTTTTGTATATCTTCACGTGGAAGCCCTGTCTTGTCTTCATATACATTTATGATACTTTCGTTGATTTCCCTCAACGCGTCAGCTTCCATCTGTAAATCCCTGTAGTCGCCAGATGCCCCTGACTGGGAATTATGTACCATATAAACCGAAGCCCTGGAAGCGTAAACTTTCCCCGCCCCGCAGGCAATAACCGTAGCTGCAGAACAGGCAACTATTACATGCGCTTTTACTTCCCCCTGGTACTGTTTTAATGCTGTATATATTTCAAATGCTGCTGCACATGAACCACCACATGAATTTATTTCCAGGCAGACATCTTCCCCCGCTGCTTCATTAAGCCCTGCCTGGACATCACCAGGACAACAGCATGGAACGCCAAGCCATTTGTAAATCCAGGCATCATCATCTGTACATATATAACCTTTTATATTAATCTTTACCACTGTCTTCCCCTTTCCTGCTGCCACCTGGCAGGGCTAAAAACGCCCTTGCCCCTGCAAGCATTGCATTTTCATTTTCAAGTGCCCTTATGTTGTCGTCAAAATCGCTGCCATTCATTGCCACACATTCATCCTCATGTGTAGAAAGCCCTTCCTCTATCCTCTTAGCTGCCGCACTGGCTTCCTGTAACGGGTTTAAATGCCCCTGGGCTGGCCCGTTCCAGGTTGTGTTGGTATATGCTTTTTTAACAAGCGGATTGTTAAAATAACCAGGTGCTTTAAGCCTCCCTGTGCTCACAGCCTCATTAAACCAGAGCACATACACTTCCTGGCAGAAATCATTTACAAACCATTTCCTGCGCATACGGAACGCCTTCCATGTTTCATTAAGTGCGCCCCTTGATGCAGAAAAATTGTTAGTGAACTTCTTTAGCAGGACTTCTGGTGCTATCTCAAGGGCAGCACCAATGTGTGTGGCCATTGTAAATGCAAAAACATCATAGCCGCTTGAAGGGTGTGTGGATTCAACAGCTTTTACTGTTTCGCCTGTCTTTAAAAAATTGATAGTCCCATAGCCAAATTCAAGCTCATCATCTTCCACGCCTTCCCCTGTGCCATCCTCCTCCCCATCCACACCCTTAAAATCTGTTATGCCCTCACCGTTTTCTGTCTGTATAAAAATTGAAAACATGGAATTAATGATTGCTGCCATTATTTCAGCCTCTGTATAGCGTGTAAGCTGTTTTATTGCCTGTATTACAGGCGCTAAAAAAGGAACGCCCCTGTACTGCCCGGCACGTTCCGCGTTAAAAATGTGCAGTATATTAGGATTCCCTGTATTTTTCCCACGCTTTTCTATGCGCTGCCACTTATATTCCCCCTGGTTATATTCCCCTGGGAACTGTGAACACACATGGTAGGCAATAACTTTCCCGCCTTTGTCAGCTTCAATGCCGTTCATAACAACATCCCCGTTCTTTTTCCTGGTATTGAAACCATCATAACTTCCGTCAAGTGAACCTGGCGTGCATACCCTGTCAGCTTCTATAAGCTTTATCCTTAACCTGTATGGCATGTCTGGAAGCACTTCCCCGTATTTTATAAGTGCAAAGCCTTCCCCGTTCTTAAGCCAGTCTGAAAAAACTATCTGCTGCAGTTCATAAAAATTATTCTGGTCATTGTTATCACAAAGTGTTGACTCTGCCCACAGCGCAAACTCTTTTTTGACCTGCTTTTCAAACTCTTTTGCCTCTTCCTTTGTTATTCCCAAGAACTCATAATCAACTTTAGGCTTCGGCACAAGCCCCGGCCCTATGCAGTTAGTCCTTGTGCTGGCTACTGCTGCTGCCCCTATAGGGGAGTTCATGGACAAATCCCTGCTGCGCTCCCTTAAAAGCTTCCTGTTCTCCTCAATGTCCGATTCAGGGGAAAGGCTTGAAGAATGGTATTTTTTCGCCCAGCTTTTGCGCCTTGATGCACCGCCATGTGAATACCCGCTGGCTGTCTGCCCCATACAAGACTGGGATATAACACTGCCAAGCATTGCACGCTTTGCCATTAATACATCCTGCTTTATCCCTGCTTCTTCAAGGCGCAGTTTTGCTTCTGCCCTTTTTGCGGCAACGCCAGGGAACACATTCCCTAAAATCCCCATATGCCCTCCTTAACCAAGCGGTATTACCCTTGCAGAACGCCTTTTAGACGTACCCCTGCCTTTTAATGCCGCAACTTCATTTTCCAGTTCCTTTATTTTTGCCTGTACACTGGCAAGGCTTGTGCGTGTTACCTGGTTTGAACCAATGGAAAAAGACTGGCTCTTAAGTATTTTCTCCTCTGCCTTGTAATACGCTTCAAGCCTTCTTTCCAGGGCGGCAAGCTTTTCTTTGTTTACATTGTCCATTATAACCCAATCCCTTTCTGGCATTTCCTCCTTGTCCTGCCGCTGCTTTTACTGGCAGTCTTTTCCATGTAGTTGATGCCCCTTGCGAGCTTGCTTTCAAGTACGTCCCATGAAGGGTTTAAAAGCTCACATACCGCATAATTATAATTAAACAAATCAAGCGGCTCATTCCTTGCGCCGCTTTTTTTAACCCATACTTTTTTTATTTCATTTTTAACTTTCTTTTCTACCTGCTTTTCTGAAAGAAGCCCCTCAAAATATGTGCGCCCGTACCCGCGCCCTGGCTGTGACGGGAAGTGGCAGTATCCTTCACCTTTATCTTTTATTGTAAGCCAGCCTGTTATTGATTCCTTGCCTGCATCAACACCAAGTATATTAATTACTGTATGCCCTGTAACTACTTTGCCGCCATTGCCGTCATCTGCTGTTATGTCCACAACTGTACTCTTATGTAAAAGCGGTATGCCGCTCTTCCCCGCATAGCCTTTAAGCCCGAACACCCTTAACCCTGACACTTTTGTACGTGACTTCATCTTCCTTACCCAGTTATATACCGCATTTGTATGGTGTCCTCCTGTATCAATGCCTACGCCTGCAATATTTAACCCCCTGCCGTCTGAAAAATAAAATGTGGTTTTAAGGTAATCTTCCAGTTCTTCCCATACCCCGCTTTTCTCTGGGTTTCCGTAGATTTCAGTTTTATATATCCCCCAGTTTTCATGGTTTCTTGCCCAGCCTTTTACTTCCACCTCAAGCCTGTTATCCTGCGTGTCAACAGATGCAGTAAGCACCAGCACGCCGTCTGGCAGGTCTGCATGGTAATTTTCAGCCCTTCCAAGCAGTTCATCCTCACTGGCAGTTTTTTTTGCAAGCCTCTCCTCTTCCCATGTTTCACCAAGCGTAGTGTTTATAAAGGTCTGTAACCTTTCTGTGTCATGCAGGCGTTTATATTCGTCAATGGCGTCCCTGTATTCATTTATTATTTCCTGCCAGCATACCCAGGGTGAAGCAAGCTCATTAAGATGGAAGCTCCTGTGTCTCTTCCGTTCCGGGTGTCCCGCAACCCATTTATGCCTGGACTCTTTCCAGTCCATTTCAGGTATTAATTCATCACATCCTTCACAGCACATTGAAACACTGCCAAAATCAACCCTGCGGAAACTGTATGGCTGCCATGCGCCACAGGACGGACATTCCACACACCATTCCTCCATAGTGCCCTTAAAAAATTCCTTTTCAATCCTGCTTTTTCCTGCTATTGTAGGTGTTGACGTTTTTATGAATTTTTTATTCCAGAATGTCGTTGCCCTTTTTTCCGCAAGCGCAACAGGGTCGCCTTCACCACCAGCGGATGCAGGGTAGCGGTCTACCTCATCCATCCAGATTACCCTTATAGGCATGGATGAAAGGGAAGCCGGTGAATTAGCACCAGACACAACAATATAGCCGCCTGCATACTGTTTAAACAGTATGGTGTTGTCTGAGTCTTTAGCCTTTGCTGGTGCAATCTTCTGGCTTAATGCAGGGATTTCCCTTATCATTGGCGCAAGCCTTGTCTTGGAGAATTTCTCACCAAGCGTAAGTATGGGCAGCACCATAAGCTGTGTTGTGGGCTCATAGTCTATATAATAGCCTATGCCGCATAATATTATGGTGGTCTTTCCTACCTGTGCTGAAGACATTATTGTTACGTCCCTTACACGTATGTCTGTAATAGCATCCATTATCTCTTTCTGGTATGGCACACTCCCTGTACTAAAGCGTCCTGCTTCATTTGAACCGTCAGGCAGCACCATGTTCCTGTCCGCCCACTGGCTTATTGTCATTTCTTCCTTCGGCCTTAAAACATGTGCCAGGGAACATATGAAATGCAGCGTGTGGAAAGACACCTCTTTAACTTTCATAACTATTGCCCCCTGTTTCTGCGGTATTAAACAGGCTGTCCTCATTTATGTCAATGTATTCTGGCGGGTTGTAATCTGCCAGCTCCGCAAGCGCAAAATTTATTTCTTCTTTCAGGATGTCCGCTGTTTCAGTCCTGTTTTTACCTTCAAGCCTCGGTGCAAGCTTATAAGGCACTGCCATCATTTTTGAGCGGAACTTTGTAAACATATTTGTAATTACAGCCCCTACATCCTCTGACTTATGCACCTGCCCTTTTATAAGCTGCAACCTTATTTCAGTTATCATTGCTTTTAAATGTTCATGGCGTGCTTTTTCGTGTTCAAGGCCAAGTTCACCCGCTTCAAAATCACTGGCTACTTTTTCACCTGCTTTTGCAACTTTAAGGTTAAGGATATAATTTTTCAAAGACTTCATAAGAAGATACCTGCCGTGGCTGTTCCTTACAAATATGCCCTCATCTGCTAAATTCCTTACCTGCCTCTCACCTATGCCTGCAATTTCCCCCAGAACCCTGGAAGACACTGTAACAGTTGAAATATCATCTATTTTCTGTGTGCCCTGTGATGCCATCCTTTTACACCCCCTTCTTCCTGAAAACGGAAATGGCAGTTAAAAAATTTTACTGTAAAAAACTGGCCTTTTTCCGGGCTCACCTGACCCGCAGGGAAAAAATGCCCTTTCCAAAGAACCTATGTTCGGTGCAATGTTCGTATTTTTCCGAACAAAAATTCTGGATTTTGCACGCCTGGAAATATTGTCCCAGGCACACAAATATATCCATAAGATATTTTGTTACACCGCTTAACTTGTCATATCTTGTTATACTGTAAACTCCATCCTGGATGTGTTGCTTCAATAAGTGCGGGTAAAAACATTACATCCAGTTTTCTTTTCTGCAATATGTCAACCTGTGGATATAAAAAGAAAAACGTTTCCGTTTTTAATACCGCAGCCTGTCAACTGCATCCTCCATTGCTTTCTGTGTCATGCCGATATATGCCAGGGTAATTTCTGGTGACGAATGGTTTAAAAGCTTCTGTACCAGCGTAATGTCTTTTGTTTCCTGGTATATGTGGTAGCCAAAGGTCTTGCGCATTGTATGCGTGCCAATATGCTCAAGCCCGAAGGACTGCCCTGCGTCCTTTATTATGCTGTACGCACGCTGGCGTGATATAGGCTTGTTAATGCCGTTACGTGACCTGAATAAAAATTCATAATCTTTTTTATCCTTTACATATACCGCAATGCTTTTCTTTAACTCCTGGTTAAGACGCAGTATTTTATCCTTGCCAGTCTTTGTTTCTTTTACTGTTATCCTGTCCCTGCCCCTTACATCCCTTACACGCAGCCTGATAATATCCGATATGCGCAATCCTGAATATATGCCAAACGTGAACAGCATTGCATCCCTGTCACTTTTAATTTTTAAATAACCAATTATATCATTGACAACTGCCTTGTCTTTTATTGGTTCTACACTGTTCACTCCACCGCCTCCCTGTACCTGCATAAACCCACAAAAAAACAGCCTGCAGTATACAGGCTGTTAAAAAAGGATTAAAACAAAAAAACAACAAACAAAATATTTAAAAAAAAATGAAATAAAAACATCCTTCCTGGAATTATTATCTCCTGCCAGGACACAGTTTTTTTATTGTAATTATAGCATAGAAAAAGCGGACAATTATAATTTTTCTATAAACTGTCTATAAACTTTCCATAAACCTGTCATGTTTTTTACGGCAGCCGTCCGCAGTATACTTTTTAACACCATGCAATATATCCATCTGGCCTGCAGCCTGTGCCCATGTCATGCCCTTTATATAATAAAAACTTAGTATGTCCCGCATTTCTACATCACTTATGGATGCAATAAATTCCTCTGCCCCGGCAGCCAGTTTTCCAAGTTTCAGTTCCTCTGCTTTTAAAAGCTTACTGCTCCGTTTTAGCTGTCCCACTGTCTTCTGGTATTCAGGCACAGGGAAACCAGATATCCTTACTGTGCCCAAAGGTTTCCTGCCCCTTTTCCCCCTTGATACAGTATCACCTGCAAACCCATAACCTGTATACATAAGCCTGTCTGTCTTACGCCTTAATTTTTCTGTCTGTGTGCGTAAATACTTAATACGCGCCTTTGTATGTAAGTATTGCTGCAATATGTTTTTGTCCACTGCTTCCCTCCTCCAGATACTTTATGCTATAAAAAACTGTCTAATGCTTAGACAGCAGCTTCCGCTCAAGGCTGTCCAGGCTGGCAGCATCATAGCCATGTTCACAGATATTGTTAAACTGGTTTGTGCTCTTTTTCTTCACAGCAGTTTCTTTGTCTGGCACATAATTGGCATCCAGGTAGTCAATATAACCGCTGTTAAAAAATGTGCTGCCATTCTGCGGCTTCCTCCAGCCACTGTCTTTTTCAAGCCCTGCCTTGTACCTGTCACGTCCGTTTCATAAAAATATTTTCAAATATATTCCAATAATGTATAATAGGTGAAAAACAACAGGTGGTATAAAAAATGGATAAAATCAAAGAAAAATTTTCATCAATCTGTGACACAAGACACCAAAGTTATGTTGAACATAAATTAAGTGACATACTTGTAATAACTATGTGCGCTGTTATATGTGGCATAGACAGTTTAAACGGGATAATTAGTTATGCAGAAAATAAAAAGGAGTTCCTTGAAAATAAATTTGGAATTACAAAAATACCATCCAAGGCAACATTAAGCCGTGTTTTAAATATGGTGGATGCCGGAAATGTAGCAGAAATAATAACAGGGATAATGAAAGAGAGCATAGAAGATACAGGCAGTGTTGTTGCTGTGGATGGTAAAGCCATGCGCAGTACAGCAGAAAAAGGGAAGCCACATTCTGCATTGCAGGTTTTAACTGCATACTGTACAGAAAGCAGTGTTGTGCTGGGACAGGAAGCCATACATGAAAAAACAAATGAAATCCCCGTATTCCAGGAAATGCTGGAATATCTAGATATTAAAGGAAAAACAGTGACAGCGGATGCCATGCACTGCCAGAAAGAAACATGCCGTAAAATAAAAGAAAAAGGAGGGGATTATGTCCTGGGGCTTAAGAAAAACCAGAGAATGTTATATGAGGATGTAAAACTTTATATGGAAGAAAGCACCAATGAAAAAGAAATGGAAACATACACAGCCATTAATAAAAATAATGGCAGGACAGAAAAAAGAACCTGCAGGAAAACAGAAAACACAGGCTGGATTTCTGGTAAAAATGAATGGGAAGGGCTGTGCAGTATTTTTTCTGTAGAGCGCGAAGTTGTTACAAAAAATGGCAAATCAGAGGAAACAAGTTATTATATTACAAGCCTTTGCACAAGTGCAGAAAAATTACTGGAAACCAGCAGGGAACACTGGAAAATTGAAAGCATGCACTGGATACTGGATGTTGTATTTTCAGAAGACAGCAGTGCTGTTTTGTCAGAAAACAGCTTAAAATCATTGAATATATTAAGAAAATTTGCATTAATGGCACATAAAAAATATGTTTTATCACAGCCAAGGAAAAAAGCTTATAAAACCAGTATGTTTGACTGCCTGTTAAATGACAACAGGCTTTTAGAAGTGCTTAAAAATTTATGAAACGGACGTGATGCCATCCAGATTAAATTTTGACAAATATCCGTTAATGTGTTATAGTATAAAAACATAGTATTTGTATATATTTATAACAGATATACCAGTGCCATGCCAGGTGTGTATTTCTGGAAATGGCACTGGGTTAATTACCAGTAAGGGGTTGTACTGGTTTCGACGGGTCTTTTGAAGATGGAGAAGCTGTCCGTAGCGGGCACTACGTTAAAAGTCCAACTAAAATATAAACGCTGAAGACAATTTAGCATTAGCTGCCTAAGCGCAGCTCACTGGCCTCCGCTTTCCGCGGCGGGGATAACCAGTGTCACCCCAGCGGAACACTCTGTTGCTAAAGCTTTGAAGCAGCAGAAAATTTATGAAGCTACTAAAGGGTAAAGCCTGCTAGTGGGCGTTGCCTGGAGGGAATGTCTAAACACTTGCTATGACAGTAGAAGTACATTGGATTGAGGTCCGGACAGGGGTTCGATTCCCCTCAGCTCCACTAATAAAAAACAAATCCATCCACTATGAGTTTTAAAATAATAGTGGATGGATTTGTTTACTTCCAGGATATTTGCAACTGTTTTTTCTGTTTTGCGCAGTCGGAGAGATATAGATTGATAAGTGTCTGGTATGGTATGCCAGAATCTTCGCTTTGGGATTTGAAAAAGTCAATGGTATCACTGTCAATATTGATAGTAATCTGTTTTTTTAGTTTTTTGGAGTAAGGATTTTTTCTAGGATTAAGACTTTTAATATCATATTCATCTTTCATAAAATATCACCTCCTGCATAATTGTTATAAGTTCT
>Ga0209064_1004124_pt1 | contig 11324 bp, 9 predicted proteins | sample Inofromicrocosms_FD_187498 | JGI IMG/M metagenome (GOLD analysis project Ga0209064, IMG submission 187498) | Mouse cecum microbial communities from Vienna, Austria - Inoculum for glucosamine and mucus D2O microcosms (SPAdes) (version 2) | ecosystem: Host-associated > Mammals > Digestive system >... | reverse complement strand
GCACCGATAATTCCATAACAATTTCCTTTAGCAAATTTAATATTAACATCTTCGAATAATACTCTTTTACCAAAGCGAACTGTAACGCCTATAGTATTTAACATTATAAACCTCCTAAAATTTAAACTGGTTATAAGTATACAACATTTATGTTAAAAATTCAAATTTTATGCAGAAAATATATCATTTTCATTAATAATAAAAATAATATTGATATTTTTAATTCTATTTAGTATGATTTTACTAATAAAAAGGAAGATACATCATTTTTTAGGAGGAACAAATGAAAAAAAATAATAAAAAAATTATCCTAGCAATTAGTATAATAATTGCTACTATAGCAATAGTTGCAGGAATTATGACGATTGGAAATAAAAAGAAATCAACAGAAATATCAAAAGAAAAAACAGAAGACTATAGCATAAAAATAACAAATAAATCAGCGGAAAGTGAAAAAATAAAGATATCAATAGAAAATGTAGCATATGCAGACAAATACTTAATTTTAGACTATAATGTAATAGCTGAAAATACTGAGGAGCCATTTTTTTTAGAGAACTATGCAAAGAAAAATGAATTTGGTCTATATATAGATAGAACAATAAAAATAGATGGGGAGCCTCAACAGACTAAAAAGGACTATTCAGACCAAATAAGCTATAAAATATCAGACACAGAAGCAAAAGTATATGATTTTATTGAAATAGAAGATTTGCCAGATAAATTCGACTTAGAAGTTATATTTTTTGAAAATGATTTTACAATTACTCCAGACATGAGCATAGAAAATGATGAAGAATTAGATCAAGAAATAGATGATGACGATGTACAAGACGATGAAGCAGATGAAGAACTAGTAAAAGAAATTGACCCTGACGAATACGAAAATAATTCAGAAGAAAGAGAATCAGTTCTAACAGATGAGGAATATGAAGAAATTAAAGATGAATATACAGAAGAATGGGAAGATGAAGAAACAGAGGATGAAGAAGAAATATATGAAGAAGTAGAAGGATATTATGATGGTAAAGAAGAATTAGATGAAGATGAGATAATATTATCAAATTCAGAACTAGGAAGAATAACAACAAAGGCAAATAAAGAAGAATTAATAAAAGATGTATCAGTAATAGAAAATGATGAAAATTATAAAGAAAATAACATAGAAATAACTAATGAAAAAATAATAAAAACACCATTTAAAACATTTGTAATTGCAGAAACAACTATTAGACAAGTAAATTATGAAGATGTACAATCAGATTTATTAGGCGATCCTTATTTATATAAAATAGACATAGAAGATGCAGATGGAAATTCACTTAATGTAAATCAAATACAACAAATAAAAATAACAGATGAAGAAGAAACAGAACTAAATGATTTAGAAATTAGTGAAGATAATATACCTAATAATTTAACAGCTACAATAAAAACTATAATTATATTAGGAGATGATGCAAAAGAAGAAATAAAACTTCAACCATATTATTATTCATATGATTTTGCAAATGATGATATGGAAACAGTAATGCAAAACAAAGAATGGTTTAAAATTGAAGATGGAGAATACAAAGAAACAAATTCAAACAATGGCGAAATAACAGTAACTAAAATAGAAGAAAAAGATAATCAAATATTATTTTATTATACTAAAAAGGGCTTTGTACCTAATGCAGAAAGTATTATCTTATTAAGAAATGCAACAAAAGAATTTAATGTTTTTTATCCAGACATAATAAAATTGAGTGGAATAAATTCAGATGAAGATATAGTAGGATATAATATAGAAAATAATATGAGTTATTCATATACAGAAGATTTTGATGATAACAGCTTAGGAAAAATAGAAGACTTAGAGTTTACATTATTAGAAGGTCTAGAAATACAAAGAATAGGAGAGGGATTCATACTAGATATTTAAATGCATAAAGGCGGGAACAGAGTTAGAACTGTTCCCGCCTTTTGTCGGAGCTTATTCGGTAACAGGGACATAATTACCTTCGATATGAATTTTATCCTTAGGAATATTTGCAAGAACAGTTTCATTTACGAACTGATAATCCCTCAGATTGGTCCATTCATCGGTGTATGTTCCAGCTCTTTGAAGCTCGACCTTGTCGCCTCTACGCACCTCGATGTAAAGCGGAGCGGTTATTTCCACTCTTTCGCTATATTCCTTGAGCTCCACATCATAATAGTAGAAATTATTGGGATCCACTATGCATCGAATTCCCAAATTCTCTAAGAGCTTACGCTCATCCGTAGAAAGATGCCTGAGAAAAGGAAATCCGAGCGGTTTGTTGTTTTCGTCCGCAAGAAAATAGGTTACATTGTCATGGTACGCATGAAATACCCAGCGTAAATTGTTAGCTTCCATAGTTGTAATCCTCCTTATGTATGGGTTATTAAGTGTATTGGCTAAGCAATATTATAGCATACTTTACATAATGTGACAACACTAGAAAATATTATAAAATGCAAATTGAAACACAAAAAAATATTTGATATAATAACCAAAGATTTAAAAAGAAAAGGAGAAATTATGAACATAACAGAAAAAATAGCAGCAGAGCTAAATATAAAACAATCACAAGTTGAAAGCACAATAAAACTAATAGATGATGGAAATACAATTCCTTTTATTGCACGTTATAGAAAAGAAGCAACAGGAAATCTAAGTGATGAAACATTAAGAGAGTTTGGAGAAAGATTAACATATTTAAGAAATTTAGAAGCAAGAAAAGAAGAAATAATAAGATTAATAGATGAACAAGGCAAATTGACAGATGAATTAGTTCAAGCAATAACAAAGGCAGAAATATTATCAGAATTAGAAGATATTTATAGACCCTATAAACAAAAGAAAAGAACAAGAGCAACAATAGCTAAAGAAAAAGGTTTAGAACCATTAGCAAATATAATATATCTTCAAAATGAAAAGAAAGATATTATAGAAATAGCTAAAGAATATATTAACCCAGAAAAAGGCGTAGAAACAGTAGATGATGCAATAAATGGAGCAAAAGACATAATAGCAGAAATAATTTCTGATAATGCAGAATATAGAAGGAAAATGAAAATATTATGTAATAGAGAAGCTGTAATGACGACTAAAGCTGCAAAAGAAGAAAAATCACCATATGAAATGTATTATGAATTTAATGAATTAGTAAAAACTTTGCCAAGCCATAGAATACTAGCTATAAATAGAGGAGAAAAAGAAGAATTTTTAAAAGTAAAAATTGAAAAACCAGATGATAAGGTAGTAGATTTTATAAAAAATGACATTATAAAAGATAAAACTAGCCAATATAATATGATATTAACAGAAACAATAGAAGATGCTTATAAAAGACTAATTGAACCATCAGTTGACAGAGAAATAAGAGCAGAATTAACAGAAAAAGCTGAAGAAAAAGCAATAAAAGTATTTGGGAAAAATGCAAAACAATTATTACTACAAGCACCAATAAAAGATATAATAGTACTAGGTTTTGACCCTGCATATAGAACAGGATGCAAATTAGCTGTAATAGATTCAAATGGAAAATTATTAGAAACAGCAACAGTATATCCAACAGAACCACAAAACGATATAGCCCGGAGCAACAAAAGTAATAGAAGGATTTATAGAAAAATATAAAATAAATATGATAGCTATAGGAAATGGAACAGCATCAAGAGAATCAGAAATGTTCATATCAGAGTTAATATCAAAAAATAAAAATGAACTATATTATGCAATAGTAAGTGAAGCAGGAGCATCAGTATATTCTGCATCAAAACTTGCAACAGAAGAATATCCAGATATAAATGTTTCACTAAGAGGAGCAATATCGATAGCCAGAAGACTTCAAGATCCACTTGCAGAATTAGTAAAAATAGATCCAAAAGCAATAGGTGTTGGACAATATCAACATGATGTAAACCAAAAGAAATTGTCAGAAAGCCTAACAGGAGTGGTAGAAGATGCCGTAAATAGTGTAGGAGTTGATGTGAACACAGCAACGCCATCATTACTTTCATACGTATCAGGAATAAATAAAACTATAGCTAAAAATATTGTAGAATACAGAGACTCAAATGGAAGTCTAAAACAAAGAAAAGAATTACTAAAAGTTCCAAAGCTAGGTAAAAGTGCATTTGAGCAATGTGCAGGATTCTTAAGAATATTTGGAGGCAAAAATCCATTAGAAGTAACAGGAGTTCACCCTGAAAGCTACGAAAAAGCAGAAAATTTATTAACAAAAATGGGATATTCTGTGGATGATTTATTAAAAAATGATAAATTAAGTGAATTAAGGGAAAAATTAAAAAGAATAAATGTAAAAGAACTTTCAAAAGAATTAGATGTTGGTGAACTAACACTGCAAGATATAATAAATGAACTATCAAAACCAGGAAGAGATCCTAGAGATGATATGCCAAAACAAATCTTAAGAAGTGATGTATTAAAATTTGAAGATTTGAGAGAAGACATGATTCTTAAAGGGACAGTAAGAAATGTAACAGATTTTGGAGCATTTGTAGATATAGGCGTAAAGCATGATGGGCTAGTACATATATCTCAATTATCAAATAACTTTGTTAAAAATCCATCAGATGTAGTATCTGTAGGAGACATAGTTGATGTAAAGGTAATAGGAATAGATACTGAAAAACAAAAAGTAAGTTTATCTATGAAAGATGCTATTACACATAATTAATCAGTTGCTCAATAGGGATATCGTTTTTGACAACTGTATATAAAAAATATAAATAAAAAGGAGAAAAAAGTATGGAAAATCAAGAAATTTTGGTAAAAAAATGTTTGAAATGTGGAGCAACAGTAAAAGTTTTAAAAGATTGTAATTGTAATGGTTGCGGAATAGTTTGCTGTGGAGAACCTATGAAAGAAATGAAAGCAAACACAGAAGAAGCAGCGGTAGAAAAACATATGCCAACATATGAAATTGTAGATGATAAATTAGTAGTAAAAGTAAATCATGCAATGGACGAAGAACACTACATTGAATGGATAAGTGTTGTATTTGAAAATAAAGAGATAACAACATATTTAAAACCAGGAGATGAACCAGTAGCAAGATGTTGCCATTATGAAAAAGGCACAAAAATATATGCATACTGCAATAAACATGGATTATGGATGACAGAAATAAAATAATAAAAAAGAGGCTATTCTATTTCAGAATAGCCTCTTTTTTGCTTTACATATTAACAATTACAGGAAAACGTGTTATAATAAAGTCTGCACTAAATTAAAAATAATGGGAGAACAGTATCCCAGAAAGGAGAGAATAAAACTTAATATTGTAACTAGTAAACCACACAACATAGGAGGAAAATCCATGAGAAGAAAGCATCAACAGACACTTGGCAAACGGGAATATATAAAGAATAACCCAAGTAGCTATCACCAGCACATAGGTAAGATCCACTATGAAAAAGTATCAGAAGAAAGAAATGGTATCACGCAGAATCCTGAAGAGATCAAGCAGTCAATTGAAGCGGCTAGAAATAGCAAAATGGTAAGAAGCATAGCAAAAATCACAGAAAACGTGGTATTAATTGCTCTTCTTTTTGCTATAGCAATATGCGTTTTCTGGCTTTGGAAAGAACCGGAGGATAAACAGGAAAATGTCATCTTAAGGCATTACAGCGAAGTATTAAGAAAGCTAGACAATGAGCCAGAAGACATAACTGCGTCACCATATCAATCAAATGTCCCGAAAGTAATACAAAAAGATATTGATAAGATGTTAGCTATGGGCGAAGATGCGAGTATAGTCTACTATAACGATGAAAGAGATCAAATCGTGATTGAAGCTTCAGATCAAGGAGAAAATGGCTACAAAATTTACTTCAGAGAAGCTGTTTCTCCATATTCTTCAATGTCCGTAGAGGAACTAAAAGAAAATATATCATTTTACAAGCAAGGTGATACATTAGTAATATATGGTGGTGAATCCGGCATAAGAAGAATAGATAGATATACCATGAACAACAAAATCATGGATTGGGATCGACTAGACAATTATTTATTAGACACATACGGAACCGATGCATCAGAAGAAGAAATAAATAATGCAAGGTATTTCAGCGACAATTGCACATTAACGCGAAAAGGTTCAGAGTTTTCTTTATATAGATTAGGTGAAAAAATATATACAAAAAACTTTAGCAGCGGTGAGATAAAACAGTGGAACTATGACTACCTACAAAGCGCTGATGGAGATTGCTATAATGTGTATTATTGTACAGATTTAAATAATCCCTGGATAAAGTTCGCAAAAGTAGCAGAAAATGTTGACGAAATCTTAACAGAAGAAGACATTACTATGCTCGATAATGACGGATATAATATGTATTTCGCGCTGCTTAGGATTGGAAATAAAAAATATGCTCAGCTTCCTGATCTAGAGGCAGAAAGAATCTATGGCCAAAATTATGGTAGAAATAGAAAAGATGATGACGATTTAGAAGTAGATTTTACAACTAGGTTAGTGGAGGTTTCTGCGTTAAGCAGCTCAAGAGTGGAACTTGTATGCAAAGAGGAGGACTATAGAGGCAATAGATATGTATGGTATCTAAATTACTATTTCGAATCAGGAGATAGAGAAGGATATATTGCAAGACGCATCAAAGGATTAGACAGCAAGGTATCAGAAGTAATACCACCAGAAAAAATTGGTATGTTTGCTGATAAGACAATTTCAGTTGATGAAGTTGAAGAATATATAAATCAGTTGAGAATACTTTATGACGAATATACCGACAATACATTTTAAGTTTTAGACTCACAAATCGAAAGCGAACGTCCCGGATTTCTGGGGCGTTCGCGCATTATATTAAAACTTAGTTAGAATTAAATTCTTCTTTTAGATATAATTTAGTGGCTGTATCCGGACTATAAATTCCGGCAGGGTCCTTAATAGGAGCGAATTCTTTTTCTTCTTGAACACGTAAAAGAGTAATATTATCAAAAAATCTAAAAGAATCAAAAATAAAAGTTTCAAATTTATATGAATTTGGTTCCTCAGGAACAATTTTCATTCCTTCATCATTAATATAAGTATTTTTCTTAGTTGCCCTATGATAAGGCAAATCAATATTAGAAATTTTTTCTAAAGCATCAATAGAAAATAAATGACACAAAATATTTATTTCTCTATACAAAAATCTACCATCAATATTAGCAGTAGTAATTTCTTCAGTAATACGTTCATAGCCAAGCATAGCAGGCTTAGAATCTTTTTTACAAAAAACCCAATCCTTTGAATAAGGATCTTTTTTAAAAATAGTTTTAGCTCCAATCTCTGTACCATTATTAATCGTTAAAGCCAAAAATATCGGATCTGCAACTTTAACTAGTATATTATCTATACCAGATACAAAAATCCATTTTATGCCCCTTTTTTTCATGTCTGAGACCATATTATTTGTTGCTAACGATTCAAATAAATTACCATTACCATTTGATGCCTCATAAACTTGATAAGTTTCACGTAGAAGAATATTTCCAGAAGTATCAATTAAAGGCAATTTATTTTGAATAAAAAAATGTATATTATTTTTGTCATAATCAAAATAATTTTTTGACTCAAAATAATTAATTGTATCTTTATTATTAGTTTCACTAGTCATTATATACCAAGGTATTTGAATATTATAACGTTTATTAGCTTGTTTAATTTTATCTGCTAAAATTTCAAAAAGAGAGGATTTTTTAGGAGATAAATTTAATTCAAAAGTACCTTTTGGACCTTTATGTCCAAGTCTAGTACCTTGACCGCCAGCCATTGTAACAACAGCATATTGACCTTGTTTTAAAATTTCAGTACCTTGATTTTCTAAAAGTCTACGCTCTTTAACAGATATTTCATTTTTTATAAAATAATCAAGAGGCTCTAGAATTTCACCTTGAGGAATAGAGATAGTTTTTAATGATCTAAATAAAGAGTCCACTTTTTCAAAATCAATAGTAGATAATTGATTTAATAGCTTAGACTTTTTATTATCACTCAGTTCATCAAAAAAGCGAAGTAAATGTTCTTGATTATATTTTTTTAATGTTTCTTGAATACAGACGAGATCAGGCATCGTACAACCTCCATTACGACATAGCATTAGACAAATTTTTTAATAAAACTTTTTTATCAGGGATATCAGATTTCTCTAATTTTGCAATTTCTTTTTCTACATTATAAGGCAGTCTAACTAAATTAATAGAATAAGAAGAAATTTCTTTAGAATCTAAAACTCCCTCTAATATAATGTATGAAGAAATTGTCGAAAAGTGAGCTAATTCTATATCTGTATCATCATTATCTATTTCTATAGGAAGACCGACACTTCCAGTATTAAATATAGTTTTATTTTTAAACCTAAACATATTTGGAGAATGAATATGAGCATATCCTATAATATCAGGAACAGGATCTTTATCATTTTTTCCAATAAATTTAGTATTTTTAAATAATTCCATTGGATCTAATATTTCAAAATTTTTATAATCTTTACTATCAACATTAGAATGTAAAGGGTTAAAAATGTGTTTCATACTTAAAGGAGAAGCGTGAAAAATTCTTACTAAATGACCACTTAAATAAAAGTCATAAGAAATAGGTAAATTTCCTAACCAATCTACATTTTTTGGGCTCATATGTTCAACTGTCCATTTTTGTAATTTAACAACACAGTTATGAGCCAGTAAATGATCACAATTACCTCTGACAACAACTTCACAATTTTTACGAATAAGATTTGTAACTTCATTAGGGGATACGCCTTTAATTGCAATGTCACCTAAACAATAAATATGTGTAATACCTCTAGACTTAATGTCAGATAAAACTGTTTCCAAAGCTGTAAGATTTCCATGTATATCAGCAATAATAGCTATTTTATCCATAATTTAATCCCCTTTCAAAAAGTAATATTTATAAAGTAAATAAATTAAACCACATGAACAAGCAAAAGTAAAGCAGATAAAAGTATATTTTAAAAACATAAGTAAATAATAAAAAAAGGTGATAAGATGTACGAACTAAATTCAAGAAAATCAAAGAATATATATGTATTATTATTAATAATGATACTAGTTGCCTTTTTTACAATAATTGCATATACACTAGTATTAAGTAATAAAAAATATGAACCTTTGTCAAATGTTACAGCAAAAACTATAGTAAGAGAAAAGGTTGAAGAAGTTAACATAGAAGATGTATTAGAAAATATAACAGAAAGTACAGTAGGAATTTCAAAGTTAAAAGATATAGGAACAACTATATTTCTAGAACATAGTATAGAAAATTTAAATTTAGGAAGTGGAATAATAATTTCAGATAAAGGATATATATTAACAAATGCGCATGTAGCAGGGGACATATATAGTATATGCTATATAACATTAAAAAATGGGGTAACAGATAATGGAACAGTAATATGGTCAAACGAAGATTTAGATTTAGCAATAATAAAAACAAATATAAAAAATCTACCAGTAGCAAAACTAGGAGACTCAGATGAAATACGATTAGGAAGTAAAGTATATGCAATAGGAAATCCATTAGGATATGAATTACAAAGAACGGTAACGTCAGGAATAATAAGCGGAATAAATAGAACAATAAAAGTTGAAAACGAAAATAAAAAGACATATTTTGAAGGATTATTGCAAACTGATGCAACAATAAACGAAGGAAATAGTGGAGGAGCATTAATAAATGAATATGGAGAAGTATTAGGAATTACTACACTAAAAATAGAAGAAAGCGAAGGAATAGGATTTGCAATACCAATAAATATAGTAAAACCAATAATAAAAAAAATAAATGAAACAGGAAAATTTGAGGAACCATATATAGGAATATATGGTTATGATAAAGAAGCGGTAGCATATTTGAGTCAAAATATAGAATTAGAAAAAGGAATATATATTGAAGAAATAGATAAAAAAGGTCCACTTAAAAATAGCAATATTATAAAAGGCGATATTTTAGAGAAAATAGACGGAATAAAAGTAGAAACAATGAATGATTTAAAAAAATATGTTTATGAAAAAAATATAGGAGATGAAGTAACATTAACTATAAAAAGAAATAAAAAGAAGTTTGAAGTAAAAATAAAATTGGAAAAGTTATAATAATGGTTGCCAATGGAGACGTCCATTTGACAACCATTGATACAAAAGTTTACATAAGCCATAGAAAATGATATAATTAATATGTAGACAATGGTCACGACAATCAAAGGAGGTACTCTATAATGAGAGTAAAGAAACGGACTATGTTGTGGATCGTTTGGGTGATTCTGTGGATAGTAGGCAGCAAGATGCTGGCTGGAATGGGAGTGTTACACAACAGAAGTATAGTATATCTTCTCATCGAAGCCTTGATTAGCTGCTTTGCTTCTACAGTCATGATTCGTCACAAGCTGATCAAGTGGATAATCTTCGTTTATCTGGGACTGAATCTGATATTCTGTTTCAATATCGTCGGATTCTTCTGCTTCGGCATGAGTATGTGGCTGTATTACATTACCAAGAAGCACACACAACCTACCACATGAGAAAAGACAGTATTCCGAAAAAAAGGGGAGCGGATGCGCTCCCCCGTTTTTATTTTAAAATTATTCTAAAGTCATGTGTCGAACACCGTCGAAGCAAGGGGAACGAAAACAGTTGACAATAAACAGAAATCATTTTATATTAAAAAAACGGAGGAGAACAAAATGAAAAAACTTTATTCAGGAATTATACTAAATGGCGAAGAGTTACTAGAATCAAATAGTAACAGAATAGAATTAAAGTATTACAAAATATTAAATGATGATGTTAAGAATTCAAAAGTATATGGATTAGAAATCGTTAAAAAAGAATATATTCGGAAAAGAAACATTAGAAGAAAAGCAAAATATAACCAATTTAACGACAAACGAAAAAACAATAAATAAAGTATTGTACATATTAAGAAAAAATACAGTAACACCAGTAGCACTACAAGATGTGCTACAAGAAGTATTATCAGTATAAAAATTATACAAGAAGGCTCTACTTAAACTACAAGTAGAGTCTTTTTGTATAGATACAAGCTGTTTAATTTACGTTTAATAAAAACTATGATATACTAACTAAAAATAAAAAAGAGGTGATGAAAATAAGAAGATACGAAGAAGAATTAGATGAAGAAGATATACCAAAATCAGTAGCCAAAATGAAGAAAAAAAATCAAACATCAAAAAACAAACATATGGCGGAAGAACCTAAAAAAAGAAAGTCACCAACAAAATCAAGAAAAAAGAAACAAGAAGAGGAAATTCTA
>Ga0209064_1004119_pt1 | contig 11345 bp, 7 predicted proteins | sample Inofromicrocosms_FD_187498 | JGI IMG/M metagenome (GOLD analysis project Ga0209064, IMG submission 187498) | Mouse cecum microbial communities from Vienna, Austria - Inoculum for glucosamine and mucus D2O microcosms (SPAdes) (version 2) | ecosystem: Host-associated > Mammals > Digestive system >... | reverse complement strand
GCCTTTATGGGTCTTTCGGTCATCTCCGCGTCTTTGACCCGGTCGTGCAGCCCGCCGCACTCCCTCGCCTGCATACGCGAATCCGTCCCGGAATCCTCCATAAAAAATCCTGAAGAAAATTCCAAACACACTCTTAGATACAGAATAAATAACTAAAATTTACCTTATCTTACAAGTTATCTATTATGAACAAACATAGACTCACCGCAGAAAACGGCAGGCCCATCGCCGACAACCAGAACGTACAGACTGCCGGAGTTCGCGGCCCGGTTCTTATCCAAGACCCTTGGTACACTGAAAAAATCGCCCATTTCGACCGTGAAGTCATACCGGAAAGGCGTATGCATGCCAAAGGTTCCGGCGCATTCGGGACTTTTACCGTAACCAACGACATCACAGAGTTCACGCGCGCTTCCATATTCTCCGAAATAGGGAAAAAGACGGAATGCCTGCTGCGCTTCTCTACCGTGGCCGGTGAGCGTGGAGCCGCCGACGCCGAAAGAGACATACGCGGATTCGCAATGAAGTTCTACACAGACCAAGGCAACTGGGACCTTGTCGGGAACAACACGCCCGTATTCTTCCTGCGCGACCCATTGAAGTTTCCCGACCTCAACCATGCCGTGAAGACCGACCCCAGGACAGGGATGAGGAGCCCTACAAACAACTGGGATTTCTGGACGCTCCTCCCTGAAGCCTTGCATCAGGTAACAATCACAATGTCGCCACGCGGAATCCCTGCATCTTTCCGCCATATGCACGGCTTCGGAAGCCACACATACAGTTTCTACAACAAGGACAACAAACGTTTCTGGGTGAAGTTCCATCTGAGGACGCTTCAGGGAATAAAGAACCTCACCGACGAAGAGGCCGAAAAGGTCATTGCCAAAGACCGCGATTCAAACCGGCGAGACCTGTTCGAGGCAATCGAACGCGGAGACTATCCCCGCTGGCTGATGCAGGTGCAGATAATGACAGAAGAGGAAGCCAAGAAATACCACATAAACCCCTTCGACCTTACAAAGGTATGGTACCACAAAGACTTCCCGCTGCGCGACGTTGGCATCCTGGAGCTCAACCGCAATCCGGAAAACTTCTTCGCTGAAATCGAACAGGCGGCGTTCAATCCCATGAACATCGTCGAGGGAATAGGCTTTTCTCCTGACAAGATGCTGCAGGGACGGCTTTTCTCCTACGGAGACGCACAGCGATACCGGCTCGGAGTAAACAACAACCTGATTCCAGTCAACCGTCCGAAGTGCCCGTTCCACTCATTCCACAGAGACGGACAGATGCGGACAGACGGCAACTACGGAAGAACCCTCTCCTACGAACCCAACAGTTTCGGCGAATGGCAGGATTCACCGGCAGCTAAAGAGCCGCCCCTGGAGATTCACGGAGCCGCGTTCAACTATGATGAACGCGAATATGACGATGACTATTACACGCAGCCCGGAAAACTGTGGCGGCTGATGCCACCAGAAGAACAGAAACTGACGTGCGAAAACACTGCAAGGGCGATGGACGGCGTTCCGCTCTTCATAAAGCAAAGGCATGTAAGGGCATGCCACAATGCCGATCCGGGATACGGATCTCAACTGGCGGATGCGCTTGGCATCAGCCTTGAGGAAGCCCTTGTGGCGGAAGATCCCGCCCATCCCGAATGGGACAAGCGGGAAATCCCTTCAACAAAACAGAAACACAATCTAAAGTCATAATCGGTCAAGTTCCGACTGCGATGCCGCCTCCCCTTTGTAGCGGCTCGCGCGGGGACGGAATTTGTAAGTGAGCGTCAAGGTTACACCTCTCCGGTCGTAGCTTTGACGCTTTACCATTGAAACGCCGTAAGTGTCCATAGTCCAGTCATTGTTGAGCGTGCCGAATATGTCAGTAGCGGACAATTTTACATCCAATGATTCGTTGAAGAACGACCTGCTTATGGAAGCGTCAAGGGCAAACCATGTTGTCCCGAACCGGTTTGTATGCATATCGCCACTTGTCTGACCGTGTGCATTTACAGACAAACGCATTCCGAACGGCAATGCCACCACATTGTCGAGATAATATGAAAAAATGGGACGGTCGTGCCTGCCTCCCCCGGCCTCCAGCCATTGGCGATAGACTCCGACCGTGAAATTCGGCGTCCACTTCCCTACCGGCCTGCTCCAGACAAGGAAAAGGTTCAAGGCTGAGACGTCGATATTGACCGGATGCATCATAAGCTGCAAAGTCGGAGCCGGATACAGCTCCTTTACGAAAGCATAAGTGTCTATGCTTCGCATGAAAGACGCCTGAAGAATGAATCCTCTCCACATCCCGAAAACCTGCAGGTTATGCATACGTCCGTCGCGCAAAGCCGGATTTCCACCTTCTATCTCGTGGATTCCCACATAATTCAGGCTACCGGTAAGCTGAGGATACGGAGGCTTTTCCGTTGACATTTTGTAGCTGATGCTCACAGATGCATCATCACAGAACGAGTAGCCGAGCGAGATGTCGGGCGTAAGCAGGTGGTTGCGGCGGCTGACGTCATTGTCTCTCCTCCCGTCCTTGTCGAAAGCATAATCCACATATTCGTAACGCAGTCCGGCAGACAGGCTGAAACGATGGAAAGTCCGGTTCCATTGTGCAAAAGCGGCCAAAGATTTCTGTCTGGTTTCCGTCAGGCCAGACGGTATGTATTCACCAACGGCTTGGTTAAGCATACGGTAGTCAAGACGCGTATGAGTGTATGAATCCTGAATTCCTGTGGTGAAGTCTCCTTTGAAAAGCGGCAATGACGCGTACAGTTTTCCTGCATATAAAGATGAATTCTTCTTTTCCACCGAACTCACTTCCGCATAGCCTTCTTCGGCATACGTCGTGGCGGTGGCGGAAGTTGAGGACGACCGCCTGAACGTTCCGTCGAAATGAAGCAGGCATTTTCCGGCCAGATTGCCGTCATAGTATACTGCAGCCAGATGACTGCGGGAACGTATGTCCCGGTCAATTCTCCGCCGTACCGGAGCAGTCGTTCCCGTCCATTCTGAGCCTTCATTGCAAAAATCTACGTGCTCAGGATTGTATCTGTAATATGCGCCTGCTGAATGCGCGCCGGACGAGAAATTGAACCCGGCCTTCACCACACCGACGGTCGATGGCGCCCGGTTGTCCTGAGAAGAACCTATTTCAGCCTCCTCTCCATCGTATTCAAGCCTGTTGACTGTCGTACCCTTGATCCGTGAATCATAGCGTGAAACACTGCCGGTAGCGAACAGCTCCAGGTTTCCCGACCTCCAGCCGGCATCAATCATATCGGAAGCCGACCAGCATCTGCGTTTCTCAGCCGCAGCCCGATTGGTGAAAGAGAATCCTTTCCAGAACCTTTTGCGCGTAGTGATTCTCACCACGGCCTCTGTCGTGTTCCCGTACATCGCTCCGGGGGCGAGCAGAAGCTCCACCTTTTTCAAGTCCGATGAAGAAAGATTGCGCAGTTCATCGCCGTCCCGCATCGGACGTCCATCAATATAGACATCAGGGATGCCTTTTCCTGCCACAGATACAGCCCCATCCTCGACTTTCATCAAAGGAAGCTGAGCAAGCACATCAAGCGCAGTTCCGAGGTTTTGCAGATTTGAACCTGTGATTGTGGAAACGAGAACGTTCCCTTCAAGCCTCGTGGCCGGTTGGTCGGCAGTCACAACTATCTCCTGAAGTTCCCTGACGAGCGAGTCTGAGGGTTCTTCGCCCGATGCTAAAAAGACCGTCGGCAACAGTGCCGACAAAAAACAAATCCTGATATGCATAACGTAACTTTTTTTGACTGCAAAGTTACGCCGTATGTGCAAGCCAATCCAAATTTGCGGCCTGACACCCTGTTTTATAACATATTAACCTACAATAGATTACAAACCCAGATCCCATTTTATTCTGACAATGTTCAAAAACGTCTTAAAACATCTTCCGCTACAGGAGAGTTCCCGGCCTTGAGCTTTGATTTAAGCCTCGATTTGCGCTTGTAGACGTTCTCTACCGATTCGCCGAGAAGAAGACTGATTGTACGGCTCGAAAGTCCGCAGACAATATATACGGCGAGACGAAACTCATCAGGCTTCATTTCCGGAAACCCATTTCTCAGGCGGGTGGCTATGCCGCCGCAACAGTCATCGGCCGTTCCTGCCATCTCCTTGAAAAAGACTTCATCCTGCTTCAAGGAGACTATCTTTTCTTTCACGCTTTCGGCCACAGCCTTGCGTTCGTTTTTCGTCCCTTGCCATTCGTAATACGTCTGGCAAAGAGAATCAATCAGTGCGAAACGGCTTTCAAGAAGTCCTGACAGTTTGGATTCAAGTTCCGACCTGCCGGCACGCTGAACCCTCAATTCGCATCTCATACCGGCTGCCTCGGCAATCAGCGCGTCATTGGAGGCTTCTCTCGCCCTTATGCGCTGGCGCTGCCAAAATATCACCGACAATGACATGACCCCAACAATAACAAGCCAATACGTGAGTTCCTTTCGTCTTGCCCTCTCCTTGAACAGGAAACACTCCTTCTCTTTCTGAAGATACAACGACGTAGCCAACCGGTCGTTGGCCGACCCGGAAGAAATCATTTCCGATTTTATCTTCTTTGCCTTTGCAAGCCCGCTTATGTTCCCACAGCGGGAATAATAATCTATGGCAACCGAGATTATCGTATCCGTCGGCGCAGTCAGCCTATTGACGTTCAAGGCTTCGGAATAAAGCAATGCCCATCTGGCCAAAGAGGCGGAATCTTCAAATTCGGACACATCACAGGAGTTAAGGCGTTCAAGCGCACCACGAGGATTGCTGAACATCATCCGTTCCGCCTCGTCAAGGCTCTTCCTGTGCCGGCCGGACATGCTGCATCCTCCGATCAGTATTGCAATAAGCATAAATAACAGTGAACGCATTCCAGGCAAAAAATCGATGCCGCACGCATCTGAATGACACAAACTGCGTGCGGCATCTCTACCATGAAAAAAAATGTTTATCGGTTCATTTAGGCATCTTCACGCGTTTTGAATCCCAAATGAGATAGACAATCAACAACGCGTATGCCACACAGCCGAGTATCTGGCTTGTCTCAAACGGAATCGGGTTCTCGTAATTGAATCCCACAAAACGTGTGATGGCAGCAAACACCCCGAAAAGCGCACCTCCGGCAATTAGACCCGACGATATGAGTGTACCACGGTCGCGGCGGAGATCGTTGACTTTCTGGTCTTTTGAAGAATTTGCCACGAAATATGCCACTGCACCGCCGACGAGAAGCGGCGTGTTGAGGTGCAGAGGAATGAACATGCCGAGGCAGAAAGCAAGCGCAGGAACACCGAGCCAGTTGAGAATCAGGGCAAGCACCGCACCTACCATATAAAGAATCCACGGAGTGTCGCCGCCCATCATAAGCGGCTCAATGACCTTGGCCATGGCGTTGGCCTGAGGAGCCACGAGGGCATCAGGGCCGGTGAAGCCGTAAACCTTGTTGAGCACAAGAATCACACCGCCTACGGTAGCCGCCGAAACGAGCGTGCCGAGGAATTTCCACTGCTCCTGCTTCTTGGGCGTAGAGCCGAGCCAATAGCCGATCTTAAGGTCGGTAACGAAGCCTCCTGCCATAGAAAGCGCAGTGCAGACCACGCCGCCTATAACCATCGAAGCCACAATGCCGGAAGTGCCGCTGAGGCCGATGCCCACGAAGATGGCCGACGCAATGATGAGCGTCATAAGCGTCATGCCCGACACAGGGTTGGAACCCACAATCGCGATTGCGTTGGCCGCAACTGTCGTGAAAAGGAATGCGATTACTGTAACCACAAGCCATGCCACGGCTGCCTGCCAAAGCGTGCTGATGACACAGAACCAGAAGAAAAGGAACACGGCTACAAGGGCAATCACAATAAAGAACACTATGTGCTTCATCGAGATGTCGAGCTGCCAGCGAACCTCTTTCGCTCCTGACGCCTTGCCACGAAGCTCTCGGCCGGCCAGACCGATGGCCTGCGCTATTATGCCCCACGACTTGATTATGCCTATCACACCGGCCATGGCGATGCCGCCGATGCCGATCATACGGGCATAGTTGGAGAAAATCACCTGCGGCTCCATCGAGGCTATCTCCGGCGCGCCGTAAGTACCCATCAAGGGAATCACCACCCACCATACGAAAATCGAACCGGCAAATATCACAAAGGCATACTTGAGGCCGATGATGTAGCCGAGGCCGAGAAGGGCGGCACCAGTGTTGCAGCTCATAACGAGCTTGGTCTTCTCAGCTATGGCCGTTCCCCACGAGGAAGCCATGGTTGTGATTGTGTCGGCCCACCATCCGAAAGTGGCCACGATATAGTCATATGCACCGCCGATGAGGGAGGCAAGCACAAGCGTCTTGGCCTGACCGCCGTCCTGCGCAGCCGCACCTTGTCCGGAAATCAGCACCTGAGTGGTGGCCGTAGCCTCCGGGAAAGGATACTTGCCGTGCATATCCTTCACGAAATACTTTCTGAAGGGGATGAAGAAAAGTATGCCTAATATGCCTCCGAGAAGCGAACTGAGGAAAATCTGGTAAAACTCCACCATTATTTCCGGATACGTGTTCTGGAGGATATAGAGAGCGGGAAGAGTGAAGATGGCACCGGCCACAATCACTCCGGAGCAAGCGCCAATAGACTGTATTATCACATTCTGTCCGAGAGCGTTCTTCTTGCCCAAGGCATTGGAGAGACCGACTGCGATTATGGCAATCGGAATCGCCGCCTCAAAAACCTGTCCGACCTTCAGCCCCAGATAGGCGGCTGCGGCACTGAAGACAATGGCCATGATCAAGCCGGTAATGACAGAATACGGCGTAACCTCCTTCTGATCGTGTGCCGGTTCCATGACGGGCTTGTACTCTTCGTCGGCTGCGAGTTCGCGGAAAGCGTTTTCAGGCAGGCCGGCTCCTGTGGTCAGATTATCATCGGCCACATCGAGCGTTTTTTCTTCGTCTTGTTGTTTCATGTATCTGTAAGTCAGTTTATTTCAATCCATACAAAGGTGCATACGCATCTCTTAGGGAGATATTTCAGATGCGAATTTAAGAATTTTTCCGGAATTTAAAAAAATTTTTCTCTGAAATATTTCAAAAAGTGGTATGCCATAAGCTTTTAATTATGGCATACCACTCATTCTTCACCTATCACATGTGACACCTACTCCACAATACACATTTCCCCTTTTGAATTCTCCATATATCTAAGAGGCTGTTTACATCCATGAATCGTGTTTCCTAAATGATTTTTTCTCGCACAATCATATGGGTGTCAAATTTATTTCAGAATGGCTGATTTCTTGATGGCTTGGTTGCGCAGGTCTTCGTTGCGGCTCAGCTTCTTTCCGTAAGGGAACGTGTAGCTGAGCGTCAGCGATATGCTGCGGTCAAGCCAGCCGGTCCAATCCCATTCACTCGATGAATAATTATGCGAGTCATAGGTGCGGTATGCTCGACCCTTGCTAAACCAGTTCCGGAAAAAAACATTGACATTGAAATCGCCAAGAGCGTATGTGGCCATAATCCCATAGGCGCACCGACGGCGGTGTACATATCCGCTTGTATTTATCACATGTTTGTCTGGGGCTTGATAGAACAATGTGACTGATGCGTTGCTCAAATAATATGTTGCATTTGCCAGCCCTGAAAATGAGGTGGCACGCATAGGATGAATCCCCGTGCATATTCCCCTTCTTACCCAACCTGACGCGTATATCAACAATGAATTGTTAAGAAGCCGTAATGTCGCAGATACGCTTGCCGAAAGCCCCTGTTCATTGTTTTCGTCACTGAATGTGCGGATTATGCCGTCATGACCAGGAAGGGTATAGAAACGGTAAGTCGGCATATTGACAGTTTTTTCATACCCCATAGCAGCCGACAGGCTGAACGCATTGGTGGGAATAAGACTATATGACAACTTAAGAGTCGGTCCATATGTGTTTTTCATATCGGGATTACCCTGTATCCACAGGAGTTCGTTGCTTTGTACGAGCGCGGTGTTCGTGAAGTTCACTTGCGGATGCGAGTTATTCCACCGCGCTTCAAGACTCAAGTTGTTTTTGGAATTGATCTTGTATTGCAAATCCAAACCCAACCGTGGATTCCATTCGTTCATGATGTTCGTGCCGTTCAGACGTCCAAGAACGTAAGATACTCCCACACGTGAATACAGGCTCAAACCGAAACTCCAGTTATGCATATACTCGAGAAAAAGCATACTTTCCGACGAAAGCAGCTTCTGGGTGCCGTCGTATGAACCTGAATAATCAGTCTTGTAAATTTGCGCGTATGAACTGAGCATCGTACGTAATGTGTTGTCATGCCCCATATCCTTTGAATAATACACCGTTATTTGGGGAGAATAGCTTTTTTCCCTGTTGGCGTTGATAATGGGGGATTCTTCTCCGAGACGGTAAAAGGAACTCTGTCGGTTGCCGGAATGTGAAAAACTCCAGACGGCGTTCAGGAAATTGCCCTTGGGCAGAAAGAAACGATAATTCCCTTCCGCTGCAACGTTGATGGACTGGTTGGGGTCGTCCGACACCGCTTCGGTGGACGGAAGTATGCCGTCTGAAAAACCCACCGTAGAGTTCCTGCGGATTTCGGGAACACCGTTACGGCTGAAGGATACGGTATGGCTGATGTAAGAACCGGTTCCTTGATAAGCGGCCCTTAAAGATGCCGACTGTGAGTTGCTCCGACCTTTAAATCCGTCGGTACTTGATATGCGGGAAACCTCATCGTAATGCCTGCCGTCAAAATCAAAGTCCCGGAAAACCTCGTGTTTGTAATCCCTGTATTTATGTTTCCACGAACCTGAAGCTGACGCGGAAGCGTCGAAAATCCATTTCTTATAGGCAAATTTCTGATATACGCTCCCTTCGACAGATTCATCGTTCAGCATACTTGCAAAAGCGGTCATTTTCGTATATCCACCCCATTCATAGTGCTGCATAATGAAATTCACAACGTGCGCTGCGCTGTTGAAACGGGGATCCTGCGGGTATTCAAGCACCTCAACCCGCAAAACGTCTTCAGGACGCAGTGCCTGTGCGTCCTGTGCAGTAGCCGGGACATAGTCGATAAAGATGTCCACGCCGTCTCCGGCAGAAGTGTTTATGGAATTGTCCACAGGAGAGACCCTGAGCTGTGGAATCTGCATATGCAACAGAAGGCTTTTGGCATCATACGCGGCCTTCTTCACCTTCTTGCCCGGAATATACTCGACACCGTATTTCACAACCCGCTGCGTGCTGCCCTGAACCACAATCTCATCCAACGTGGTCGCCGTGCTGTCCGGCACCTCTTCCGCCTGAGAATAAGACATAAAAGGTACCGCTATGCACATTATTAAATATAAATTTCTGATTATCATATATTCTGCAAAAGTTGATTGAACATAAAGTGGTATGCCATAAGCTTTTAGTTATGGCATACCATTCATTCTTCACCTATCACATGTAGTGCCAGCTCCACAATACACGTACAGTATTGTACATGTGGAATCCGTTTTAGGATTCTCTATGCATGAACATTTGTTGCATTTTGCACCGTCGCAGTAACGATAAGTAATGCCGTCAGTGTCGTTTTTACCTCCACCGACACCTCCATAGATTTCCAGAGATTCCATCTCTGAAAGGAGTTCCATCGAAGGAATCACCATTCTTTCGCTCTTCAATTTTTCCATAATTGAGAATTTAGGGTTAATAACTATTTTGATGCCATATCAGCCTTTCACTGTGTTACTTGCAACCTGGTCTTGCAAGTGTTCAGAATCAGCCTTTTCATATCATCCTCCTTGTCTTGATACATACAGCCAATCATTCCGTTGGTTTTGAGCATAGCTTCTCGTTTCGCAACACATGGCCCCCAGCATATCGGCAGATACCCGCATGTTTCGCACTGCTTCTGCTTGCCGTCAAAAAGATGCGGACGATAAAACTCCGTCATATCCTCTCCCCATAAGATAGTACCGTCAGACTGAAGCATTCCGGGCATATCCTCCGGTGAATGGTTGTCGCATTTGCCCACGCGGCCATTAGGCAGCACACAGTCATAATGAACATGATCCGCGTAACAGAGACCTGCAGTCTGCAAACTCGAACGCATACCTGTTTCCATACCCAAATTGAAAAGTCTGTCCACATCCCTCTCATTCACGCTCTTTTGGTCTTCCTGCCAAACCTTGAAGATGGTAAAGTTGATGTTTTTGACCACATCAGGATTTAGTTTTGACCTTAGTGATTCAAAAATCATCCTGGGTCTCAGATTGTCATGCGTGTAGTTGAAACGCAGATTCACATGTGTGTGCCGGGCGATGAGATTGATGTTGTCCAAAGTGCGGTCGTATGCGGAAATCTCACCCAACTTCTTGATGGAATTATGCATATCCCTGTCTCCATCGATGGTTATCTGATAGTTAACCACGCCGGCATCACGGAGTGCATCAATGCGTTCAGGAGTAAGCAACGTTCCGTTAGAAGTGACGGCAGAAGAGAATCCCTTTCCGTTTTCATCCGCATAATCACGGGCAAATAGAGTCAGCGAAAGCACCTTGTCATAAGCCAAAAGAGGTTCGCCGCCGAACCATGACAGATGCAGCTCCTTTATTGATTCATCGGAAAGCTTACGCCTTATGAGCATTTTTAGGTTTTCAAGAACCTCGTCCGTCATAAAGAGGTTTTCATGGTTCTGTACACAATACCAACAACGCAGATTGCATTGGTATGTGGGGAGCACCAAAAGGAAGTACTGTTCAGGAACGGTCAAGAGATTAAACTTCTCCTTGACTTTTTTCATCTCGTCTACACCATCGTCCACAACGAAACCCTGAACTTTCATTTTTGATACGAACGATTCGAATGCATCTTTGTTTTTATCCGGATTCTCGATGATGGTGCGGTACGTATCTTTCCGTTCAGACGGAACAAGGAAGAATGCCTCAGTGATGCCGTTGAAGAATATATGCTTTTCTCCAAAAGGTACAATATAGTTATATTTGCTCGTTTTCATAGGCAGCAGATTTTAATTGTCAAAAACATAATGACTACTAAACACCGGCAAAGATATAACATTTTTTTAAAAGAAACAAAAAACTCACAATATTTTCCTTAAAAACCGGTTTTCAGGTTACTTTCAGGTTACCCCCCTACTCTCAACTGGCAAGTGCAAAATTAGCGAAAATGTCTTAAGAATGTAACTATTCAGCGGACGCGCCGATGTAGTCGCCATTTAGAAAAGGGCGAGGATTGCGTTGTAGGGCGAGTTGCCGTGTTTCTTTGTGGTCTCGACGATTGAATGCAGATCCATAAAGG
>Ga0209064_1004114_pt1 | contig 11358 bp, 13 predicted proteins | sample Inofromicrocosms_FD_187498 | JGI IMG/M metagenome (GOLD analysis project Ga0209064, IMG submission 187498) | Mouse cecum microbial communities from Vienna, Austria - Inoculum for glucosamine and mucus D2O microcosms (SPAdes) (version 2) | ecosystem: Host-associated > Mammals > Digestive system >... | reverse complement strand
TTGTGAGCAGCATGATACTAAGCACAAACATGATTCTCCGTGCAACGGCTGATTCAAAAACGGCAATTGGAGAAAAAACAAAAGCAAAAGTTGTCATGGGGATTTTGAAAGAGGATGACAGGATTACATTGGATGACGTGGAATGGATAAAGGATTTAGAGGAAGTTTCCACTGTAAATTGCCTGGCAAAAAACGATGCGTTTCCTGTAAATTTCCAATTGGTTACGGGCAGCGATTCTACAGAAGCATCCAATCAGAAAGTATCCCTTCTATCCTACGATAATCTGGAAAATGACAGCGGGTTTTCAGAAGGGGTATACCGTCTTGTATCTGGCAGCTATATTGCGGGGGACATAAAAGGGATTGTTATCAACTCTTATCTTGCGGATGCCAATCAATTAAAATCAGGAGACTGGATAGAATTAGAAAATACCAATGGAAAGCGGGTTTCCTTAGAAATTGTCGGTATCTTTTTATCTGGAAATGAAAGCAGGCAGCCTGAAGGAATGGATTCTGTAAACCGTATTGAAAATCAGATATTCATAGATAACAGTTCCTATTCGGATTTATTTGAAACGGAGGGTTATGCCAAAGTTGCTGTTTATTGCAAAAATCCAGAGCAATTAAGTTTATTAGAGGAAAAATTGAACAAATATTTATCTGATAAAGCAGATTCTACGACATCTGATACCTTGTATCAACAAATGTCTCTGCCATTAGAACAGATTACCAGGGCTGCAAAGCTTATGCTTGCCCTGACGCTTCTGGCAGGAACGGTGATCGTATCTTTACTGCTTTGTATGTGGATGCGGACGCGGCAGAAAGAAACTGCTATTTTTATCAGTGTTGGGAAATCAAAAGCCAGTATTTTTTTACAGGTATTTATGGAATCATTTTTCGTCTTCGCATTCGCTGTCCTTGGCTCATGTTGTCTTGGAAACTTTATGGCGGGCATTTTACAAGGTTTCCTTACGGAATCTGGAACAACAGACATTTCTTTAGAAGTGTTATTACAGTTCAAAGATGTAGGCATTCTGGCAGGTTTGGGAAGCCTGCTTGTATTGGCGGCAGTCATAGTTTCCCTGCTCCCGATATTAAGAACGAACCCCAAAGAAACTTTATCGAAAATGGAGGGATAGACAATGAATAGTTTCCAAATGGCGTGGCGTTCGGTTATACGCAAACCAGTCAAAAGCATACTTCTGTTTTTTGTAGTATTTATGATCAGTCTGTTTTTTTTATCGGGCATGGCCAGCCGAAACGCAAGCATCGCCACCCAGAATAAGACAAAGCAGGCAGTAGGGGCTGGATTTCTGATAGAAGCAAACGAAGCAAACAAGCGGAACAGGGCAGATGAAATTCTTGAAAAAAAGACCGAGGGGGAAGAAGGGAATTTCGATGGCGTGAATGTCGAAAAAATAGAAACAAACTATGGTACGTCATGGAGAGTATCATATGATAATTCGTTCCAGACAATTTTAATCCATGATATGGAAAAGATTGCCGCTGTTTCCGGCATTTCCGAGTATAATATTACAACTGCCGTCACAGCAGTGAATCCTGTGGATTTTTCCAGAATTGAGGATGATGATGTAGACCAGAGCTCTGATTTACTTTGTGTCAGCTTAATCGGCAATAAAGATATGGCATTGGATGCCAATGTCCTGTCAGGAAATGTAACAATGAAGGACGGACGGATGATAACAGAGGAAGATATTGACGTATGCGTGATTTCAGAAGAACTTGCCGCAAAAAACAACCTGTCGGTTGGAAACAGAATACAATTTAATGACCGCCGTGATATAGAGAATGGAACCGTCTTTGGGGCGGAGATTGTTGGGATTTACAGGGTTCAGCAGAAAATGACGCCTGTCATGTCCGGAGATACTTACCGTTCTGAAAATATGATCTTTACCGATTTAGGATTTCCAGAAAAAGCAGAAGGAAGTACATCAGGTGCATTGTACGAAAAAGCATATTTCAAAGTGGCAGACGTGAACCAATACGATGAAATAAAAAAAGAGATACAGAAAGCGGATATTGGATGGGAACGCTATGATTAGATTGACAACAACGGAAATATTGATAAGATGTCGAAAAATTTCAATGATTTGGAAAATGTCAGCCAGATATTAGTTATCGTAGTTGCAGGAGCCAGCCTGATCATCCTATTTTTAGTATTTGTTTTTTGGATGAAAGGGCGGGTGCAGGAAATCGGAATTTTATTAGCCCTTGGCACACCGAAGATAAAAATATTGGGGCAGATATTATTGGAAGCATCCATGATCGCTGCCGCCGCCTTATTCCTCTCTTTTACGGCTGCGCCCGCCGCTTCTGATATTACAGCGGATTATCTTGTACAGCAGCAGGTGCAAAAGGCAACGGAGAAGTCTGTCTTAGAGGAAGCAAAAGTTGCAAAAAATGCGGTGGATTCAGAGGAAACAGTTACAGGCGTTTCCGTCGCCGTTACACCAGAACTCATGCTGTACGATTGGTTCGGCGTAGCGTTGTTGGTTGTAATATCGGTTGGGGCTGCCGGCATTCTGATTGCCCGTAAAAATCCAAAAGATATTTTCAGTGAAATTAGTTAGGAGGACAAAATGATGGTATTAGAAGTCAAGAATGTGCAGTATTCTTATAAATCTCAGAAAGAAAAAGAAATTTTAAAAAATGTTTCCATGCAGTTTGAAGAAAAGAAGTTTTACACGATTGTCGGTGCAAGCGGGGCAGGCAAAACGACGTTCCTGTCCCTGCTTGCAGGACTGGATCTGCCTGTGAGAGGAACCATTTTGTATAATGGTGAAAATATACAGGAAAAAGGACTTAACTACCACAGGAAGCATCATGTTTCATTGGTTTTTCAAAATTATAATTTGATTGATTATCTGACGACAGAGGAAAACGTACGGCTTGGCGGAACAAAAAAAACGCAGGATTTATTGGAGAAAGTAAACATTCCCTGCGAGGATTGGAAAAGAAATGTTTTGCAGCTATCGGGCGGCCAGCAGCAGCGGGTTGCCATTGCAAGAGCACTGGCAAGCAACGCGAAAGTGCTGCTTGCTGACGAGCCGACGGGTAACCTTGATGAAAACACGGCGGGGGAAATCATAGAATTACTAAAAAGAACGGCGCATGAGCTTGGAAAGTGCGTCATTGTAGTAACGCACAGTAAGTATCTTGCGGCACAGGCAGATGAAATTATCATGATTAAAGATGGCTGTATTGAATCAGTTACAGAGCTGCCAGATTAACCAGATGCAAAGCGCTCTTGTGCCTGCCTGTCAATGTCCGCAAAATTCGTTTTACATCAATCGATCACCTGAACAGATGTGATCGTGGGCTGGTCACCTTTGTCCACCGTTCCATTGCTGTCCTGCACAGGCGTATCCTCGCAGATTTTGTCCACAACTTCCATCCCTTCGGTTACATGGCCGAACGCGGCATAGTTTCCGTCCAAAAACAGGCTGTCCTCATGGACAATAAAAAACTGGGAGGATGCGCTGTCGGGAGCCTTGGATCTTGCCATGGAGATTACGCCCCGCACATGGGAAATCTCATTTTCCACGCCGTTTTCGGAAAATTCGCCTTTGATCGTTTTGTCCGAACCGCCGGTTCCATTCCCCTTCGGGTCTCCGCCCTGGATCATAAAACCGCTGATGATCCGGTGGAAGGTGAGGCCGTCATAGAAACCGTCCTCGGCAAGCCGGATAAAATTGGTGACGCTGATCGGCGCGGTATCCGCATCCAGCTCCAGGGCAATGGTGCCGTAATCCTGCACTTCGATTTCAACATGGTGCAGCCCTTCCAGATAGGCTTCTTCTTCCGAAGAGGCGTCCTTCTTCTGCTCCGCATCCTTTGTATTGCCTGTGTCCGTACCTTCTGTACGGTCGGTGTCTGTACTTTCCGTTTTACCTGTCTCCGCCTGCGCGGAATCATTCCCTTTCGAACCGCATCCGGTGAGGACGGCGGCAAGGAGGGTGACGCACAGGAAGCAAGTAAATATTTTTTTCATAGCATTACCTCCAATTTGTAAAAGATTTCCAGCATGAAACTGTTTGTTTCACAAGGTATACCCAAGGGCACCCCATCATGGCCATACGGCCGCTTCATAAGGTATTTTATCATACGGAAAAACAGATTACAATCCAAGGGTATTGGAAAGTAGAAATATATGATATACTTAATTTAAGAGCTGATTCCTGGGCTGCGTACAATACTGTCCGGTCACAGGCCAATTTTTTCAGACAATGGACAGAACGCCCATGGGGGTAAAATATGATAAAGGAAAAGGTGCAGAAATTATGAATACAAAGAACAATGAAAATCTGGAGTGGGAGGAGATCAGCACGGAGCACATCGTGCAGGATGAATGGATTGATTTCAGGAGGTCTGCCTACCGTTTCCCGGACGGAAGCGTATTTGAACCCTATTACAGCTACAGCCGCAGGGACTATGTCGTAATCGCGGCATCGGATGAAGAGGGGCGGTATCTCTGCGTCCGGCAGTATCGGCAGGGAATCGGGGAGGTGACAACGGAATTTCCGGCAGGGGGCATCGAGCGGTCGGACGGCAGGGAGTATGGATCGGGAAATGATCCGTCCGTGTCGGAGGATGCGCTGGAGGCGGCCAAACGGGAGCTGCAGGAAGAGACAGGATATGTTTCGGACCAATGGACGCATCTGATTACCGTCCCCTCCAACGCGACTCTGGCGGATAACTATGCCTATGTTTTTATGGCGGAAAACTGCCGGAAGTCCGGGGAACAGAATCTGGATGAGACGGAATTTCTGAATGTCAGAAAATACACCCCGGATGAGATTGAAGATCTGATTAAACAGGGCAGGTTCCAGCAGGCGGTTCATGTGATGACATGGCTGCTGGCCCGAAGACGGAAGGGATAAAATACTACGTTTCAGAAACGGTTAAACAGTGTCAGACAGGGGCTGCCGGGAAATTCAGCGATTTCCCGGCAGCCCCTTTTGGAGCATAGCTGGAACTTTTTTTAAAAATAAAATGAACCGTTCATAAGGTCACGGCAAATATAGAGTGAAAGGGCATTGGAGGTGAGACGTTGGACGCAAGAGAAATTGAGAGATGTATTGACGAGTTTGGTACGGATATTTATAGATTTTGCCTGAAACTCTGTATGGACAAAGCAGATGCCGAGGATTTGTACCAGCAGTCTTTTTTGAAGGCGCTGGAGACTGGGCAGACGCTGGACTGGGAGCAGAATCCGAAAGCCCTGTTTTTTTCATTTGCATATAATCTTTGGAGGAGCGACAGGCGGAAACAGGCCCGCCGGAACAAAATCGCCCCCTGCGGCAATCTGGACGATGAAGCGGAACAGGTATTGCGCTCCGAGGAAAGCATTGAAGAAAATTATTTTCGAAAAGAGCTGATTGCGGAGGTCGATCAGGTGATCGGGACGCTTCCGGAAAAAATCCGGGTGCCGCTGACATTGTTTTACTTTTCCGACTGTTCCGTCGAGCAGATTGCGGCGATTATAAAAAAGCCGCCCGGAACCGTGAAGAGCCGGTTATTTAAAGGCCGAAAGCTGATTAAAAAAAGATTGGAGGAATCTGGCTATGAACGATGAACGTTTTTATACTGAGAAAGAAAAGAACCTGGATGAACTTATCCGGGCTTCTATGAAGCTGGCCGATGAGCCGGCCCCGGAGCTGAACCAGAGACTCAAAGCTGCGCTGTACCAGAAGGAAGCAGCCATGAAAAAACAGCCTGCGACCCGTGCGCTGTCCCTCTGGTATCTGCCCATGATCCTGAATCTGGCAGCATTTGCGATGCTGGCGGCGGCTGCCTTAATGGTAATCAGCAACACGTATCTGTCTTACTTCGCCGCAGGCATCTGCTTTTACATCGGGCTGGCGGGCGTACTGCTGACCATAGTCGGCGTGAAAAGAACAAACATGAAAGAGGACATTACGATCCATATCAGGAAAAGAGGTGTATTGGCATGAAACATACAAAGAACAGGAAGCTTTTGCTTTATATCACGGCCGGGGCGGTTTTCCTGCTGGTCTTCCTTCGGTTCGGTCTGTTTTTTCTGAAAAGCGAAGGATTCAGCGGACTGTCCGTGGGGATTCCGCTGCTGCTTCTCGGCGTCGTTATTTTTGCTTTCTGCACGTCCGGTTTTTTGGCGGCATGGGTATATGAGGACTGCGGGAAACGGGGCGACGACCCGATATTATGGGCGATTGTAGTTTTGGTCGCCACCCCCTTGATCGGATGGATGATTTATGTTCTGCGCCGTCCGGAAATAAAAAGGGACTGTCCCGCCTGCGGGCATCAAATTTCGCTGAGAGCAAAATATTGTGAAGAATGCGGAACGCATATGGAACATAAGGAGGATGATACAATCATGGTAAAACAGGAAACGCATCACTTGAAATGGATAATCGGCGGCGTGATCAGCATGGCACTTATGCTGGTTTGCCTCACTGGTTTTATTGTCGCTGTTGCCGCGGGAAACAATATAAACACGAACGCTGCTTCCAATGAACGGGTCTGGAACACGGGCGTTATCGGAATGGCCTCAAACAGTTTCAGCGACGGTGTCTGGAAGCTGAAATTCGGCAGCGCCAGCGAAGGTTTTATTAAGGAACAAGATATGAAGATCCAGGACGCGGACACCCAAATGCTTCACGCAGACATTTCCTGCAAAACCGTCCCGGACGGCGCAACCCTTGTTTTGTGGCTGGTACAGGGAGACACGGCCCGCTCCGTTGATGTGACAGATCTTTCGGAACCGCTGGAATATCCGCTGGATGAATTTGAAAATGGAAAAATCCATGTAAGGCTTCAGATCAATGGTGTGAAAGATACGTCTTCAGAAATATATATACAATGACTGTGAATCCTGACAAACAGACCTTGTATTTCGCAAAAATCCGGATGTGCGCCAAATTGCCTTAACAGATTTTCCCACCCTGACGATAAATATTATAAGCAGAAAGCAGAGAAGAAAGGAGTCGGGAAGTATGCAGATTCATATACAATCAGGCAGAGGAAAGGCGGGAAGCACCTGGAACCGGGTGCAGATGGCGGCAAATTCGATGAACCGCAAGGCAGCGCGGGACGCCCAGTCCGGAAAGCGGAAGGACGGACAGGAACGCAGGGAGGATCGGGTAAACATTTCTCCGAATAACCAGATGGAGGGCCGGCTTGACTTTTTGATGGAGCGCAAGCGGGAGCTGATCGAGCGGAAGAACGAGCTGATGGCAAGCGGCGGAGACTGGGATTCCATCAAGGCCATGGTGGCTCTGTATGAGGAGCAGATCAGCAATGTGGAAACAGAGATTTCGCAGACCTTGAAGCAGATGGTGGAGGATCAGCTCGAGAAGGCCGAGGAAGAAAAGAAGGACGAGAAAGATCCTAAGACCAAAGAGGAACAGCAGATACAATCTTTGAATAACATCAGCAACGCTTCCCTGGATTATAAGCAGGTGAGCCAGATTCACAAGGCCCATGACCAGAAGGAGCGGGATGCCAGTGTGATCTCCATGGAGGTGAAGCTGGACGACAGCAGGGGCGGGGCCAGCAAGGGTAAGCGGGAACGCCTGGGGGATGTGCTCAGCGAAGCCGACCAGCTTTACACAAAGGCCATGAAAGGGTATATGCAGCTGAATGAGTCCGTGAAAGAGGCGGGAGAGGAGAATGCAAAAGAGAAGGAAAAGCTGAACGACGGGGAGGAACAGGAGAAGGATACGGTTTCCCAGCCCGCGGACGAGGAGCAGGATATATGATCAGCAGGGAAGATATGCTGGAGCTGACGCGGCGGATGACGCCTGCGCGGACATCCATCACAAGGATTGCGGGATGCTACGTGGACAGGGACGGGGAATTTGACGGCAGCTTCAATACGAATTTCCTGAAGCTGTCGGGATCGGATAAGGCCAGGAATCTGAAGCTGGCCAAAGCGGTCCCGTTTTCCGATACGAATCAGAACCTGATAAAATATGAATTTTCAGCGGAGGCCCAGAAGCCGGGCAGCATGTGGCAGCTCCTTATGGCGCTGAAGGAATGCGGCTTGAAAAATGACGCCCTGCTGGATACCTTTTACGATGTTGTCATGGAACGTTATCAGACGGATTCGGAATATGCCGTTCTGATGTTCCATGACCGCTACGATATCCCGGCGAAAGCGGCGGACAAGGAACGGCTGTGGGAGTCGGAGGAAGTGTTTGAATATCTGATCTGCGTGATCTGCCCCCTTGCGGACGAATACGAGCCGGGGGAACCGGAGTGCGGATTTTTATTTCCTGCATTTACAGACCGCAGCGGCGACCTGAACCATGTGAATGTATTTCAGAAAAATCCGGACAGGCCGCACAGGGAGCTGGCGGGAGAGATTCTTGGGGCGGAGTGAAAAAAGGAGGAAAAAATGGATCTGAAAAAATTTATCTGGACAAGGGAACCGGAACATTATGAAATAAACCAGGATACAATCGAAATTGTCACAAAGCCTCATACAGACCTGTGGCAGAGGACGTATTATCATTTTCAGAATGACAATGCTCCGGTGCTGCAGATGGAAACGGAGGAGCAGTACTTCAGCTTCGTGGTGAAGACGGAATTTCACGACAGCCATCATCGGTTTGACCAGTGCGGCATCGTGATGTACTTAGACAGTGAGAACTGGCTGAAGGGCTCCATCGAATATGAAAATGACGAGTTCCAGCATTTGGGAAGCGTTGTGACCAACAACGGATATTCGGACTGGGCGACAACGGAGATTGACGCTTCCGTAAAATCCATGTGGTATCGTTTCAGCCGGAGGGAGGATGATTACTGCATCGAGTGCTCCTCGGACGGGACTGCATTCAGCCAGATGCGGATCTGCCATATGCACCAGGGGAAGGGGAAGATCCGGTTCGGCATCTACGCATGTTCCCCGGAGGATTCTTCCTTTAAAGCGGTATTTTCCAATCTGCAGATCACAGAATGCCAGTGGAAGGCGCATGACGGGCAGCAGCCGGATTAGTCAGATACCCCACAGGCATGGATATTCGGCCCATTGCTTTGCGGGAATACATCTGCGCTGCCTTTTGGTATGCGGCTTTTTCTATACTGTGAATGAAAAGGAAAATGCATGTGAAGAAAATATTAGTTGTTGAAGATGACCTGGCCCTGAGCGCAGGTCTGTGTTTTGAACTGGATACAAGCGGCTACCTGACCGTGGCGGCTTACGGCTGCCGGAAAGCACGCCGTTTTTTGGAGGACGAGCACTTTGACCTGGCCATTCTGGATGTGAACCTTCCGGATGGAAACGGCTTCGACCTTTGCCGGGAGATCAAGGCTGCTGCGGATCTGCCGGTCATATTTCTGACCGCAAAGGATCTGGAGGAGGATGTACTGAACGGCTTCGACCTTGGCGCGGACGACTATATTACCAAACCCTTTCATACCCAGATCTTAAAACGGCGGATTGAGGTTGCGCTGCGCCGCGGAAATTCCGGCGCAAAGGCTGTGGAGGACGGTTACGACGACGGATTTCTGCGTTTGGATTTTCAGGCGCTGACGGCCGTCCGCAGCGGGGAGAAGCTGAACATTACGCCCAATGAATACAAGTTGCTGCGGCTTTTGACCGCCAACGCGGGAAATATCGTAACACGGCAGACTTTGCTGGAAAAGCTGTGGGACTGTGATGAAAATTATATTGACGACCATACGCTGACCGTCACCATGAACCGGCTGCGGGCAAAGATCGAGGAGGAAGGCCATTCCTACATCCGCACGGTCAGGGGGATGGGGTATATCTGGACAGGCGGGAAGTAAAAAAAGGGGCGCCGTTTATGGAGAACAGAGATGGGCAGAATGAAATTTTTATCTGAAAAAAGGATACTGATGTCCACGGCCCTTGTGCTGATTCTGTGCGGAAGCCTGTGGGAATATATTCCCTCTGGATGTCTGCATGCGCTTCTGCCGGCAGCAGGAGTCCTCATATTTGTTTTTGTTTTTCTGTGGGATGTGCGTCAGAAGAAGGAGCAGTCGGATTTTGCAAATGATATCTGCGGGACGGTGGATGCGCTCATGAACGGGGAATCTCCGGAGAATTACCAGCCCTATGAGGATTCCCAGGTATCGAAGGTTCAGGGGAAGCTTTTGCAGTATTATGACAGAATGCAGCAGGGAAGGGAACAGAGCGAGCAGGATAAGCAGACGATCCAGGAGCTGGTCAGCGACATTTCCCATCAGGTAAAAACTCCGATTGCGAATATCCGGATGTTTACCAATATTTTGCAGCAGCATCGGTTATCTGACGAAAAACGGGCGGAATTTCTTGACACCATGACCGGGCAGATCAACAAGCTGGATTTTCTGATGCAGTCTCTGATCAAGATGTCCCGCCTGGAAACCGGGACATTTACGCTGCATATGGAAGAGGGCAGCCTGTACAATACCATCGCCCAGGCGGTGAACGGCATCTGGGCAACGGCGGATCAGAAGCAGATCCGGATTGACGTTACGTGCGACAGCCATGCGGTTGTGAGGCACGATGCCAAATGGACTGCGGAAGCGCTGGGAAATATCCTGGATAACGCGGTAAAATATACGCCGAAGGGCGGAAGCATTTCTATCTGCGTGCGTCCGTGGCAGTTTTATACCCGCATTGATATCACGGATACCGGAATCGGAATCGCCGCCGGGCATTACAACGATGTGTTTCAGCGGTTTTACCGGGCGGAGGAAGTGGCGGGGGAGGAAGGCGTCGGGCTGGGGCTGTACCTGGCGCGCGGCATCATTACCCGGCAGAAAGGGTATGTCAGCGTGAAGTCGAAGGTGGGGGAAGGGACGACGTTTTCGGTGTTTCTGCTTCAATGAAATGCACAGTCACATAAAAGAGATTGTCGGAATTGTGGTATATTGTCATAGGGAAAACAAAGAGCCAAAGGCGGCTTGCCCCTCCGTTTTTTTTACGGAGGGAATAAATGCCCTCCGGACGAAAGAAAGGAGGGATTGCCAATGTATGTTACATATGCTGACTTATTTCAGTTTTGTATATTCATTTGCGCCCTTATCGGATTGTGTTATACGATTTTTAAGGGAAAAAAGAAATAGCCGCCACTCCTACCATAGTGACGGCTTGCCTATAATTAATAGGTAAGTTCCAAAACGAGGGGTAGCCGCTTCTTTGCTTTCCCTCCATGTATACTATAGCATATTTGCAGATAAAATTTCAAGGATATAATTTTATTTTTTCAAAAAATGGGTTACTATTGTTACATGTCACACCCTGACCAATCACTACGCTGATTGGTCAGGAGGATGCACATAAAAGCTGGGATTCAGGCCGTCCATTGCCGTAGGCAATTTTAAATGACGGCCTGAGTTACAGGGCAC
>Ga0209064_1004113_pt1 | contig 11360 bp, 17 predicted proteins | sample Inofromicrocosms_FD_187498 | JGI IMG/M metagenome (GOLD analysis project Ga0209064, IMG submission 187498) | Mouse cecum microbial communities from Vienna, Austria - Inoculum for glucosamine and mucus D2O microcosms (SPAdes) (version 2) | ecosystem: Host-associated > Mammals > Digestive system >... | reverse complement strand
TGGGAAAAACCAAAAGAGGGAGGACGTAAAGAGCCACCACTATATCATCAGCTTTGACCCCCGTGACGCACCCGACAACGGCTTGACCGTAGACCGGGCGCAAGCATTGGGCGAGGAATTTTGCAAGGCGCATTTCCCCGGACACCAAGCCCTTGTATGCACCCACCCGGACGGGCATAACCACAGCGGCAATATCCATGTGCATATCGTCATAAATAGTTTGCGGATTGCGGAAGTGCCGCTACTGCCCTACATGGAAAGACCAGCGGACACAAGGGAGGGCTGCAAGCACCGCTGTACGGACGCTGCTATGGAATATTTCAAAGCGGAAGTCATGGAGATGTGCCACCGGGAAAACCTCTATCAGATTGACCTGCTGAACGGGAGCAAGAACCGTGTGACCGAGCGTGAATATTGGGCGAAGCGGAAAGGACAAGCCGCACTGGATAAAGAGAACGCTTCCCTTGCCGCCACAGGAGAGCCGCCCAAACTCACGAAATTTGAAACCGACAAGGAGAAGCTGCGGCGCACGATCCGCACCGTCTTATCCTCTGCTATCTCTTTTGAGGACTTCTCCGGGAAGCTGCTGCAACAGGGCGTGACCGTCAAGGAGAGCCGGGGGAGGTTATCGTATCTCACGCCGGACAGGACGAAGCCAATCACCGCCCGGAAGCTGGGTGATGATTTTGACCGTGCCGCCGTACTGGAAGCACTCACCATAAACGCACAGAACGCCGCCATAAACGCCGAAAAGCCAGCACCCAAACAGGAATACCCCCGCAGCATAAAAGACCGCTTACAGCGTAACAAAGCCGCCATAAACGCCCCGAAGAATGACGGAGTACAGCGCATGGTAGACATAGCCGCCAAGAAAGCCGAGGGCAAGGGGAAAGGCTACGAAAAGTGGGCGACCTTGCACAATCTGAAGCAAATGGTGGCGACCATGAGCATTTATGAGGAATCCGGCTTTTCTTCCCCGGAAGAACTGGAAGCCGCCCTTGCCGCCGCCAGTGCGGAACTGAACAGCGTCCACGCCGAACTGAAAACCGTGGAAAGCACCTTGCTGGAGAAAAAGGACTTGCAGAAACAGCTAACACCGTCAATCTTAACCGTCACGCTCCCCTTATAGTCACGGAGCATATTGTAAATCTGTGCCGCTGCGAACACATCTCCTCCCGGAGAATTAATCCACACCGTAATACTGCCCTGTCCGGCGTTCAGCTCATCCTTAAACAACTTCGGGGTTACCTCGTCCCCATACCATGTTTCATCTGAGATTTCCCCATTTAAAAAGAGCGTTCTCTCCATGTCAGAGCCGCCCTCGTTTCTTACCCAGTTCCAAAACTTCCGTTTCATTTCCGTATGCCTCCCTTTCTTCGGTTTTCACTTTCTTCATCCGGCCCTGTCTGCTCCTCTTCCTTCCCTTCCTTTGTGTCTGCGGCAAACGCCCCCGCATCCTTTAACTTAGTCATGCTTCCGTTAATCAGGTACAGGTTTCCTCCCTCCTCATCCGGAATCGGATTCATGTTCTCCATTTCACGGATATCATTGGCAGAAAGCCATCCGTTCTGCCTTCCGACAGAATAACCGTTCATCCTGCTTGCATAATCGCCACGCAGAAGACCGTCCAGATTGAATTTTATGAAATACTTCCCTTTCTCCCCCGGAAGCAGCAAGGACTTCTGCATTGACTGTTCCAGCCGCACCACCCACGGGTCCAAGGTATATTTCACGAATTCCAGCGACTGCTGCTCAATATTGGAAAAGCTCGACTTTTCCAAATCCCCTACCATATGCGGAGGTATCCGATAAAGCCTTGCTATCTCATTGACCTGAAACTTCCTTGTTTCAAGAAACTGTGCTTCTTCCGGCGGAATGCCTATCTGCTGGTATTTCATCCCTTCCTCAAGCACTGCAATCTTATGGACATTTCCCGTACCCCGGTACACAGAGTTCCACGATTCCCTGACCTTTGACGGGTCTTTCAGCACGCCCGGATGTTCCAGCACGCCGCCGGGATTTGCCCCATTGGCAAAGAAGCTGGCTCCATACTCCTCACAGGCAAGTGTCATCCCCACTGCATTCTTGGCCATCGCAATCGGGGAATATCCAATCAGGCCGTCAAACCCAAGTCCGGGAATGTGAAGCACATCATCCTGTTTCAGCACATACTGACCGTTTCCCTTAAAGTTCGGATTTTCATCGCTGCTCCTCGTGTAAATATAATAGAGCCTTCCGTGTTCATCCCTCTCCACTTCAACCTTATCCGGCAGAAGCGGATACAGTCCGAGTACCCTTCCGGCTCCGTTCCTGATTATCTGTGCATACGCATTTCCCCATATTAAAAGATGGCTCATCAGCGTTTCCCTGAACACAAATGAAGTCATCTCCGGGTTTGGCTCGTCATGCAGGATATGATACAGCGGATGGCCATGCACCAGTTCCTTGCCGCCGTCCTCCCTGTACTCATATACATGAAGCGGCAGCTGCGCGACCGCCTCCGCCAGTATCCGAACACAGGCATAAACCGCCGTAGCCGTCATTGCAGTTCTCTCATTGACGGGCTTGCCGCTTGTGGCCCTTCCAAAAAAGAAGTCGGAACTGTTTGAAACGTATTTAAACTGCGGCATTGATCTGGTCTTTGCAGGCCGTGCGCATGGCGGCCAGTTCAGGCTGCCGCTTATCGGCGGAGTGATTGCTCCTAATCAGGGTTTATTCCCTAAGTATGATGCCGGGTTGTATACAGATGGCAGCACAAACATGGCGATATGCCATATTCGGGTGGTGATGTATGGGCCTTCCATACAAAAGCGTCAATCTCTCTTAATGATTAACGATAATTGACCGATATATAAAATAGAAATAAAAATCGAAAGGAAGGAAACGGTATGGCAAAGGAAGAGATTACACCGAGTGAATGGCAGATTATGGAAGTCCTGTGGGCGTGCGGGGAGCCTTTGACATCCTTCGAGGTCTACAAGAGGATGCAGGGGAATGTGGATATGTCAATGAGGATGGTGCGGGTGCTAATGAACCGCCTGAACCAGAAGGATATCCTCGGCTACACGGTGGATGAGCATGATGCGAGAGTTTACCACTATTATGTGCAGAAGTCAAGGGAGGAATGCGTGAAGGAGAAAAGCAGGAAGTTTGTGGACAGCTATTTTTCCGGCAATGGGACAAATGCGATGGCGGCGCTTTTGCAGAGTTTCGCACTGACGGACGAACAGATAAAAGAGCTGGAGGAGATTCTGGAAAAAAGCAGGGAGCGGGGAACAGAATCCACGGATAAAAAGGAGTGATGACCATGCCCGACTGGAGACAATTAGCCAGCCTCATAAATTTTTGCACGGCTTATTACACTACCCAGCTTGTGCGGTGTACGGCATTTTCCTTCGTGCTGACCGGGCTTGTGATGCTGCTCCGGAAGATGCTTTTTCCGGAACGGACTTTTTTAAGGGGAATGCCGTGGGCATTGTTCCTGGTCATCCCGTTTCTTGGAAGACTGAAGATGTTTTATGAAAATGCAGCCGTACTAAAGGTAACATGGAGGATTACGGCAGTAACGGCTTCATGGCTGTGGGTTGACCGCATTTATATGGCGGGCATTCTGGTGACCGCCATCTGTATATTTGGAAAACGGATACGTCTTTGGAGGACTGTTGCCGGAATGGAAAAAGTTATGTGTGAAAAGGCCCGTATCTATGTTGCAGATATGAATATCACGCCATTTACCGTCGGGCTGCTAAAGCCGAAAATCGTCCTGCCGAAAGTGATGGCGGACAGTTACAGCAAAGATGAGCTTAAGTCTATTATACAGCATGAGCAGACGCATATCCGGTTAGGGCATTTATGGTTCGGGTCTGCATGGGATATCCTGCACCGCCTGCCGTTATCTATGTGGGGGAAAGGGAATTCGCAGATATAAAAAGACGTATGGGTGAAATTGCCAGTTTCCGTCCATACAAAAAAACGATGTGCGCAGGCGTGGCAGCCGCAGCCGCCCTAATGATTGCGGCCATGCTGCTGGTGGTATATACACATTCCTATGCACGAAGCAATGAATGCAAAGATATTATGGTTGGAAATTATGATGGGAAAACTCAAATTATTTCCTATGATACTGAGGCATTAAGCCAGATGATTCCCTATGAAAGCATCACGGACGGCTGGTACTTTGGATTACTTAAAATGTTATAAACATTTCATGTAAAAGAAATGGATTTCAAAAAATTTTATTATCAAGGGAGGAAAAAATTATGGCAATGGAGATTACAAACAATTACAGCAGCTATGCGGCACAGAGCATGGCGGGAAGCAATGCGGCATGCAGCACGAAAAAGAAGGAAACAGAAAACACATCAAAAACAACAGGAAACAGCAAGTCAAGAAGCACATCAGATTATGTGAACGAACTGGCAAAACTTGTTCCAAGTGTGGAACTTAAGGTTGGGAATTCTTTTTCAACAGCTAAAAGCGGCAAAACATTGACGATTAATCCGCAGCTTTTGGAAAAGATGCAGAATGATTCGGAGAAGGAAAAAGAAATGAAAGAATTGATTAAAGGTGTTGAATCGGCGGTGAATATGCTGGACAGTGTAATGAATGCCAGTGGATGGAGTGTGGTATTTAAGCATGATTATATAGATGAAAACGGAAAATACCGCCAGATTGCCCTTGTCAGAAATGATTTTATGCTGAATATGAGCGATAAGCTCAGGGAAGAAAGACGGAAAAATTCCGAGAAACTGATTGAAAAAACGAAAGAAAAGGCAGCTGAAAAGAAAGTAAAATTAGAGGAAACACTAGAAGAAAAGAAAACGGAGAAAGCAGAGGATGGAACAGTAACTCCGAACAAAGCAGAGCAGCTATTACATGAAAAAATGGCTGATTCCAAAGACGGAACGGTTTATCTGAATGATACAGATATCCGGACAATTATAGAAGCTGCCCAGGAAGGGGATGCGGGCAAAACCGTTGTGAAAGATCAGCCACAGGTTGGTGCGAATCTGGATTTGAAGATATAAGAGGAGGCGAGGATATGAATATCAGCAGTAACAATATGAAATGGCTTTCTGGATATTCCTGGTGAACAGGCTGTTTTCGCAGAAGAATGGGAATAAGGCAGGTATTTCCAATCAGACGGGTGTGAATGTCAGTGGCGGAGTGAAGTATAAGCACAGCAATTTATATTATGATGAAAATGGTGTGCCGTGGCATTCAAAAGAAGAAGCCGACAGATGCATCAAAGGAACAAATGGAAGCTGGAAAAAAATTGTGTCCGTATCAGATGAAGTAAAAGCAGAACTGGCAGAGGTGGTGAAACAGGATTTTATCACTACAAACGGTTGGGGCAAGCCAGATGGCAGTAAACAGTCCGATGTAATCAATAAAAATTTAAGCACAATCCCCTCGACACAACGTAATTCTGCTGCATGGACTTTACAGCGTATGGCAGGGGATTATGCCACAAGGATGGAGAAGCTGGTGAGGGAAAACAATCCGGGCTGGAAACCGGGGAACGCCTTTGACACGGGCATTTTAGACTAGCTTGACGGGACGCTCGGCGGGGTGGACTTCAGGGCATAAAATTGGAAATGGAGGATTTGATATGTCAGTAAATATAGAGGGATATGTAAGCCAGACTGGTGCGGCAAGCGGCTGGTATCAGAATGGCAGGGCGGTCAGCGCACAGGAAAAGGAAAAAGATTCCCCGGAAACAGCCGGGCAGAAAATGAAAAGGCTGGCACAGTAATGGAGGGATGCCTACAAGACTTCCAGTTCTAAGGAAAGCGGCATGGAGATAAATGTCAATGTGAAAAACGGGTAATTTCTATGGTATAATTCAGAGGACGCTTTTGCTTTAGAGGGAACGGTTTTCTGCCGAAGTAATAGGAAACAGCGGAAAAAGGTTATAAGGTTCTCCTGGTGGAAAAATTCAAAATGCCTCGGTACAAGTCCTGTTCGGGCGTGCTGATAAAGAAATCAATGGAGCTTGTAAAGAAGTATTTCGGGGAGGCCACTTATTCGGATTCCCGCAGAATTTTATTGACTTTTAATCCCATATCACCTATACTATTCTCCAAGCAGGGGGACTACAGTGTAGTTGAGAAGGCAAAACCTGACCCTTTGAACCTGTTGGCTAATACCAACGTAGGGAGCTGAATGATACGATACCGTATTTTTTAGGATGTTCCCTGCACACGGAATATCCTTTTTGTTTTTAACTGAATATGAATGATATGTGTTTGCGAGGGAACTGAACAAGTTGAAAAAGGTAAGACCTGACCTCTTGACCTGTCGGCTAATACCGGCGTAGGGAAGCAATTTCTTACGCCGTACTGCGTCTGAAAGAGCTTCTGATGATTTGGAAGCTCTATTTTTTTCACAAGGAGGAAAAGGGAATGTCATTTATGGAAGGGGTGTTGAAACGGAATGTACCTGTCTGGGACAAGTGTATTGCCACCATGTTTGTGCAGGATATGAAGGATGGAAAACTGACCATTGAAGATTTTAAGGAATACATAGTACAGGACAGTATCTACCTGAAAAATTATGCCCGTGTGTATGGCAAGGCAATATACCATGCGGAAACATTAAGGGAAATCCAGCTTTACTATTCTATCCTGAACTTTGTTACGGATACAGAGTCGGTTGTTCGGCTGAACTATCTTAGGCAGTTCGGTATGACGGATGATGACATAGAATTTATTGATCCGTTGCCGGAAAACCAGAATTATATTGATTTCCTGTTTGAAACTGCGGAGCGTGGAAATGGGTGTGAGATACTCATGGCGGTACTCCCGTGTATGCTGAGTTACAGCTACATATTCCGTAAACTTGCAGATGAACCGGAAAGCCGGAAATCACGATATTGGGATATCATTCATGATTATGCCGATGACCAATATGCTGAAAGCTGCAAGGAATGGTGTGACTTTGCAGATAGGAAGTGTGGGAGCCTTTCTGAAGCTGACCAGAAAAAGCTGGGCAATATTTTTGAAAAGGCGGGTTATATGGAACTTGATTTTTGGAATATGGCTTACAAGAGGAAAAGGGCATGAAGGAGAGGATTTGTTATGTGGTAGGTGCTGGTGAAAATTTCGGGCTTGATTTTCAGCCAGCCACGGGGGATTTTGTGATAGCTGCCGATGCGGGGCTGCGTTATCTGGAGAAGCAGGGTATCAGGGCAGACCTTGTAATCGGAGATTTTGATACCCTCAAATATATTCCGGGACACTCCAAAACCATAGCGTTAAGTGCAGAGAAGGACGATACCGATACACTTGCGGCTGTCCGCGAGGGCATCATGGCAGGATATACCAGTTTCCACATTTATTGCGGGACAGGCGGGCGCATAGACCACACGATGGCTAATTTACAGGTGATTGCTTATTTATCCGCCAACAATATGCGTGGTTTCTTATTCGACAATGGCACTGTCATTACGGCAATGACCAATGGCAGCCTTTGTTTTGGAAAAATCCCATGCGGGTATGTATCCGTATTTTCCTGTTCCGAAAAAGCGGAGGGAGTAACCCTGTGCGGCTTGAAATATGAGCTAAATAATGCAACATTGACAAATACATTTCCTATCGGGGTAAGCAATGAATTTATTGGCAGGGAGAGCAGCATATCAGTGAGCAGCGGAACTTTATTTATTGTTTTCCCAAAAGCAGCAAAGGAGAGGATCATACAATGAAAAAGGTATTGAGTATTGCGGGTTCTGACTGTAGCGGCGGTGCGGGCATACAGGCAGATTTAAAGACTTTTTCCGCGCATGGTGTATATGGCATGAGCGTCATTGTTTCAGTTGTGGCAGAAAACACAGACAGGGTGATTGGCATTCAGGACATCAGCGCAGATATGATTGGAAAACAGATAGATGCCGTTTTCGAGGATATAGGGGTTGATGCGGTGAAAGTCGGTATGCTTTCCACACCGGACTGTATGGAGGAAGTTGCCGGAAAACTGAAATATTACCACCCGGCAAATATTGTGGTTGACCCTGTGATGTATGCCAAGAACGGCTGCCCGCTCATGGAGCCTGCGGCAATTGAAACGCTGATTGGGACGGTTATCCCGATTGCTGACGTACTGACACCGAATATTCCGGAAGCAGAAAAAATAACGGGAGGCAGGATCAGAACACTTGCGGACATGGAAGAAGCCGCAAAAGCAATCCACACAATGGGATGCAGGGCGGTTATTGTCAAAGGCGGCCATGCAGCAGGGAATGCGGTGGACGTCCTGTTTGACGGGAAGGAAATCTGTCATTTTGACACCGCCCGGATTGATACGAAAAATACGCATGGAACAGGCTGTACCTTTTCCTCCGCGGTTGCTTCACAGCTTGCGAGGGGCATGGGGTTACGGGAGGCAGTCCAGAAAGCAAAGGATTATGTGACAATGGCGATTGAGCATTCCCTTGAAATAGGGAAAGGCTGTGGCCCGACACATCATTTCTGGCACCTCTACCAATATGGTCTGCAGGAAGAAAGGGATGGTGGAGAATGAAACCTGATTATTCTTTATACCTTGTGACAGACCGTATGCGTATGAGTACCAGGACTCTGGGAGAAGCAGTGGAGCAGGCGGTCATCGGCGGCTGTACTTTGGTACAGCTCCGGGAAAAAGAGATTCCGGCATTAGATTTTTATATGCTGGCATTGGAAATAAAAAAGATTACTGACAGATACGGCATACCGCTTATCATAAATGACCGTATCGACATTGCTATGGCAACGGGAGCACGCGGTGTACATATCGGGCAGCGGGATATTCCTGCGGATATTGCCCGGAAAGTGATCGGGAAAGATATGCTGCTTGGTGTTTCTGTTGGTTCCGCTGTGGAAGCCATAGATGCGGTTAAGGCCGGAGCTGATTATCTGGGCGTGGGCGCTATGTTCCCGACAGGGACAAAACCGGATGCGGGTTTTGTATCTATGGAGGAACTTGGAAGAATCCGCAAAGCAGTTGATATACCGATTGTTGTGATCGGGGGCATCAGCAGGGAAAATGCAATGCTTTTCAGGCCGATGGGAGTTGACGGCCTGGCTGTTGTTTCCGCCGTGATTGCCAAGCCTGATATAAAAAAGTCCGCAGCCGATTTAAAATCACTGTTTTTGGGAAAGGAAGTTATGAATGAACATTGATGCACCTTTGTCGGACAGGGGGAAATAGATATGCTGGAAATGTGGGATTTGTATAATGGCAAAAGAGAAAAGACGGGGAAGGTTCTGCCGCGCGGCGTACCTGTTCCGAAGGGGTTATATCATCTTACTGTCAGCGCATGGATCGTAAACAGTCAGGGGCAGTATCTGCTTTCCCGGCGCCATCCTCAAAAAACATACCCGCTTTGTTGGGAATGTACGGGCGGTTCTGTCCTTGCGGGGGAGGACAGCCTGAATGGTGCGGTGCGGGAAGTCAGAGAAGAATTAGGAATAATTCTGAATCCGTTCAAAGCAGAAATGATCTATCAGATCAGAAGGGAAGATGTCCAGGATTTTTATGATGTATGGTTGTTTCATGCTGATATAGATATATCCGAGATAAAAATGCAGGAAACAGAAGTTATCAGTATCCAGTGGGTAGACCGGGACGGCTTAATTGATATGCTGCATAGCGGAAAGTTACATCCAATGATCGATTATGTAGAAGAAATGTTTTAGGACTTGATATATGATAAAGGGCAGTATTTAAACTGTATGCGGCGGTCTGCCTGTTGGAAAGCGGGGGAAACAGAGTTAATATGCCTACAAGGCGGTTTGCGATTGCGCCGCCTTGCAGGGGCAGCCGCCCCTATATCAGACGAATGGCGATATGCCATATTCGGGTGGTGGTGTAAGAGCCTTCCATGCAAAACGTCAACATTTCTTAGTCATTAACAATAATTAACCGATATATAAAATGGAAATAAAAATCGAAAGGAAGGAAACGGTATGGGAAAGGAAGAGATTACACCGAGTGAATAGCAGATTATGGAAGTCCTGTGGGCTTGCATGGAACGCCCTACGGTGCCTTTTGTGGGTGAACCCCTTCCTGACAGTCTGCCAGAAACAGTTCCGGGCGGATATGGAGGATATCCGCGACAGGGTGTGCATACAGGGCAGCGGGAGGACGACACATGAATATGACAGTGAGGGGAATGCCGGTATTCTGGATTATGGGAGCAGTATTCATCAGATGATCTCGTATGATGCCAGTTATGTTTATGTGGACAGAGAGGCATAGCATGATAATACCTTCTATAAAAAACTTAGTGAGAAATCACGGGAGAATATAGAAAAACATATTGAAAAAATAAGAGAAAAAGCGGCAGAAAAACAGAAAGAGTTTCAGGAAAAACTGGAAGAAAAAATGTCTGAATCCAAAGACGGAACAATTTATCTGAATGACACAGCTATCCGGACGATTATAGAAGCTGCCCAGGAAGAGGATGCAGGCAAAACCACTGTGAAAGATCAGCCGCAGGTTGGTGCGAATGTCAGTGGAGGGGTGAAGTATAAGCACAGTTATTTGTATTATAACGAGGATGGCGTTCCATGCTTTTCCAAAGAACACGCTGAAAGATGCCTTAAAGGAAGAAGTGATTACAAAAAAATCGTGCCTGTGTCGGAACAGGTAAAAGCAGATTTGGCAGAAGTAGTGAAGCAGGATTTCATTAGCACCAATGGAAAAGGGATACCAGAGGGAAGCAAAAGGCATGATGTAGTTAATAAGTCTTTGAGTACCATTTCTGCAAAAGAATGTGCATCCGCTTCATGGACATTGATTAAAATGGCAGGGGATTATGCCACAAGGATGGAGAAGCTGGTGAGGGAAAACAATCCGGGATGGAAACCGGGGGACGCCTTTGACACGGGAATTTTAGACCAGCTTGATGGGACGCTCAGCGGAGTGGATTTCAGGGCGTAAATTTGGCGTAGGACACAAAATCATATAGCAAGGGTATCATCCAGTAATGAAAAAATGGACAAACTGATAAATGGTATTCTTGATCTAGTGGCAGATTTTGAACGTGAGAACCTAAAGGACAATATAAGACTTGCATTTGCACAAGCGGAACACGAAAGACAATTCCTTATAAATCGTGTGACAGAAGGAAAAGCCAAAAGCGAAAAGCCACAAGGCAGACCAGAAGGAAGCTGCAATATAAAGACGGATAAAGCAGATCATATTAAAAAAATTATTCGTGAACAATCCAAAGATTTTGATGGTAAGTTTTCAGATGGGGTTAAGGTTCCATGCGGAAGGCTGGAAGACATGCACATATGTGGGGTTAAATAGGTAGAAGAAAAAGATACCAAATAAAACATATAAATTTTTGAAACCAGAAGGAGAATATCAATGCAGAAAAT
>Ga0209064_1004110_pt1 | contig 11375 bp, 14 predicted proteins | sample Inofromicrocosms_FD_187498 | JGI IMG/M metagenome (GOLD analysis project Ga0209064, IMG submission 187498) | Mouse cecum microbial communities from Vienna, Austria - Inoculum for glucosamine and mucus D2O microcosms (SPAdes) (version 2) | ecosystem: Host-associated > Mammals > Digestive system >... | reverse complement strand
CTGTTGCCTCAATCATGGGGCTTGACCGTGCGATAAGGTGCGGAAATGTCGTGACGGAAAGCGTGTATGACCACAGGGGGATTTTATTTTTGTAAAATGAAATTTTGATGAAAATTCATCTGATGGCTTGCAATATGCAAGCAAATCGCTTATAATATATACAGGAGGCGATTGATATGGCAAGAACATCAAATGTATTCGCAAGAGTTGAACCCGAAGTAAAAGAGCAGGCTGAAACCATATTGAACCAGCTTGGGATTCCAATGTCAAATGCTGTCGGTATGTTTTTAAGGCAGGTGGTGATCCAAAGAGGCATTCCGTTTGAAATGAAACTTCCTGTAAAAAAGCCCCTTGCTATGGGTGAACTTACCAAAGAACAGCTTGACGCAGAGCTTGCAAAAGGAATGGCTGATATAGAAAATGGCAGGGTGTATTCAGCTGATGGAGTAGAAGAAGAAATGCACAGGTTGTACGGCATATGAGTTGGAAGATAAATTATACCCGACACGCAAGGGAGGACTTAAAAGCGATTTATGAATATTTGGCTTTTGAATTGCTTGTTCCCGATACAGCGGGCCGTCAGTCTGACAGGATAATGAAAGCTGTCAGAACGCTTGATAATATGCCTGAAAGATATAAAGTCTATGAGGAAGAACCGTGGAAGTCGCAGAATTTAAGATATTTTCCTGTAGATAACTATCTTGTATTTTATCTGCCAAAGAAAGAAACAGGCGTTATAAATATCGTCCGTATTATCTATGGAGGGCGGGACATAAGGCGACAATTGGAACAAACAACTGAATTTTAATTTTTTACAAGCATCTATCAGAAATGGTAGGTGCTTTCTTTATGCAGTTTTTTTAGGAAGGGGTTGGTAGCATATGGGATTTTTAAACAGTCTGTTTCGTTCAAGGGACGCACCCAGGAACAGCACAAGCGGATCTGCCTACCGTTTTTTCATGGGGAATTCAACATCGGGCAAGCGTGTCAATGAACGCTCCGCCATGCAGATGACGGCGGTGTATTCCTGCGTAAGGATATTGTCTGAGGCGGTGGCAGGACTGCCGCTGCACCTCTACCAATATACAGACAAGAGCAGCAAGGAAAAGGCGGTAGATAATCCGCTGTATTTTTTGCTGCATGATGAGCCTAACACGGAGATGACTTCCTTCGTGTTCCGTGAAACGCTTATGACGCATCTGCTGCTCTGGGGCAATGCCTATTCGCAGATTATCCGGAACGGCAAGGGCGAAGTCATGGGGCTGTATCCGCTGATGCCCGACAGGATGACGGTAAACCGTGATGAAAAAGGGCGGCTGTATTATGAATATATGGTCAGCAGTGACGATGCAAAAACGCTGAAAGACGGCACGGTGAGGCTCTCCCCTTACGATGTGCTGCATATCCCCGGACTTGGTTTTGACGGGCTGGTCGGCTATTCCCCTATTGCTATGGCGAAAAATGCAATCGGTCTTGCCATCGCCGCCGAGGAATACGGCAGTAAGTTTTATGCAAACGGGGCTACCCCAAGCGGCATACTGGAATATCCGGGGACGGTGAAGGAGCCTGATAAAGTGCGTGAAAGCTGGAACGCAGGATTTGGCGGAAGTTCCAATGCCCACAAAATCGCCGTTTTGGAAGAAGGGATGAAGTATACACCAATTTCCATTTCACCGAACGAAGCACAGTTTTTGGAAACAAGAAAATTCCAGATCAATGAGATAGCCAGGATTTTCAGGGTGCCGCCCCATATGGTGGGCGACCTTGAGAAGTCGAGCTTTTCTAATATTGAGCAGCAGAGCCTGGAGTTTGTGAAATACACCCTTGAGCCGTGGCTCGTCCGCTGGGAACAGGCCATGCAGAGGTCGCTGATCCCGCAGGATGATAAATCAAAATATTTTATCAAGTTCAATGTTGACGGACTGCTCCGCGGGGATTATCAGAGCCGTATGCAGGGCTACGCTACGGCAAGGCAGAATGGCTGGATGTCGGCGAATGACATCCGTGAGCTTGAGAACCTCGACCACATCCCTGCGGAGGATGGCGGTGACCTGTACCTTATCAATGGAAATATGATGCCGCTCTCCATGTCAGGGGCGGCCTATGGGAAGGAGGAAAACCAAAATGAAGAAGTTCTGGAACTGGAAGAACCAGGTGGTTCAGGACAGCGGAACAGACGGGGAAACCACAGAGAGGGTGCTTGAACTGAACGGCACGATTGCAGAGGAAAGCTGGTTTGACGATGATGTCACCCCACAGCTTTTCAAAGAGGAACTGAACGCAGGAAACGGTGACATTACCGTCTGGATCAACTCCCCAGGCGGTGACTGCGTGGCAGCGGCACAGATTTATAATATGCTCTCAAATTATGCCGGAAAAGTCACTGTGAAGATTGACGGCATAGCGGCGAGCGCTGCTTCTGTTATCGCAATGGCGGGAGATACCGTGCTTGTGTCCCCCGTTTCCATGATGATGATCCATAATCCCGCTACCATTGCCTGGGGTGATTCTGCAGAAATGCAGAAAGCCATCGCAATGCTTGACGAGGTCAAGGAAAGCATCATCAATGCCTATGAGATTAAAACGGGGCTTGACCGTAAAAAGTTGTCAAAGCTGATGGACGCAGAAACCTGGATGGATGCAAACTCGGCTGTTGAGTATGGCTTTGCAGATGAGATCATGCAGAGAAATACAGCAGAGGATATGGCTGTTCCGACAGTAAGCATGATGTATTCCCCTGCACAGGTTACAAATTCGCTGAAAGAAAAAATAGCGAAAAAGTGTAAAATTGAAAAGCCAAAAACCAAAGCTGAGGATTTATTTTCCCGGCTTGATTTAATTAAGAACTGGAATTAAAGGAGGATTTTTTATGACGATTCAGGAATTAAGGGAAGCAAGAAACAAAGCATGGCAGGGTGCAAAGGCTTTTGTCGAGAGCAAGCGTGACAAGGACGGCTTGCTCTCAAAGGAGGATGCCGAAGCCTATGCAAAAATGGAGCAGAAAATTAAGGACTACAGTGCTGAGATTGAGCGCATGGAGCAGATGGAGGCTTTGGAAAACGAGCTTAACAAGCCTGTCAACACGCCTATCCTGACAAACCCGCAGCAGACCGGCGGCGGTGAAAAGGCTAAGACAGGCAGGGCTTCCGATGAATACCGTGAGGGTATGCTGGCGGCGCTCCGCAGCAATTTCAAGCAGGTGTCCAATGTCCTGCAGGAAGGCGTGGATGCGGACGGCGGTTACCTCGTACCGAAGGAATACGACAGCCGCCTGATCGATGTGTTGGAAGAAGAGAACATCATGCGTAAGTTGGGTACAAAAATCACTACGAGCGGCGACCACAAGATCAATATCGCCGCTACCAAACCTGCGGCTGCATGGATAGAAGAAGGTGGCGCTTTAACTTTTGGTGACGCTACATTTGACCAGATTCTTTTGGACGCACACAAGCTCCATGTGGCTATCAAGGTGACCGAGGAACTGCTCTATGATAACGCTTTCGGCCTGGAAAGCTATATCATTGCACAGTTTGGAAAGGCACTCTCCAATGCTGAAGAGGACGCTTTCCTTAACGGCACAGGCACAGGGCAGCCTTTGGGACTGTTTGCTGAAACCGGCGGCGGTACGGTTGCAAATACGGTTGACGCACTTTCTGCCGATGATGTTATCAACCTGGTTTATGCCCTCAAGCGTCCTTACAGAAAGAATGCAAGGTTCATCATGAACGATAAGACGGTGGCACAGATCCGCACGTTCAAGGACAATAACGGTGCATATATGTGGCAGCCTGCACTTACCCAGGGAGAGCCTGACCGACTGCTTGGCTATGAGGTTTACACTTCCCCTTACGCACCAACGGATGCGATTGCTTTTGGTGACTATAAATATTACAACATCGGAGACCGTGGCACACGTTCTTTCAAACAGCTTACAGAGCTTTTCGCAGGAAACGGCATGATCGGCTTTGTGGCAAAGGAGCGTGTGGACGGCAAGTTGGTGCTTTCTGAAGCGGTGCAGATTTTAAAGATAAAGGCGGCTGCAAAAGCGGCGAAAGCATAATTTTTTTCAAATAACACTGTGAGGTGGTGGGATATATGGTTGTGTCTTTGGAAGAGATGAAACAGTATCTGCGTGTGGATTTTGAGGACGATGACGGCTTCATTACAAACGCCCTGCACTCTGCAGAAAGCCTGTGTGCGGATATCGCAAGGCTTTCCGCAGAGGAATTTTCCGAAACACAGACAGCGAAGATTGCCGTGATGTATGCGGTGGCATATCTTTATGAGCACCGGGAGGATGCAGACCACCATGCCCTTACCCTGTCCCTGCGTTCCCTGCTTGAGGGAGTCAGGAGGAGTAAGTTCTGATGGACATTGCGCTTTTGAATGTGAAGATAACGGTACAGAAAAATACGGTGACGGTGGATAAGATAGGAAACCACAAAAACGAATGGACGGATTATTACTCCTGCTATGCCACCGCAAGCGGTGAGTCGCCAAGTGAAAACACAGATGCAGGGACGGTTGTGGACAATTCAAAGATTGATTTTACCGTCCGTTACTGCAAAGCTGTTTCTTTTGTTGATTCCACAGGCTACCGTGTGATTTATAGCGGAGAGATTTATAACATCCTCGGCATTGACCATAAGAATTTCAAAAAGAAATCAGTCAAGCTGAAATGCCAGAAAGTGAGGCGGTGATATGGGCAGGAGAATTTCCATAGACGCACTGGCGGATACCGTGATGGAGTGCCTGAACGATTATGCGGATGTTTCCGCAGAGGGCATGAAGAAAGCTGTCCGCAAGGCGGGAAACACTGTAAAAAAGGAAATCGGGGCAAATGCCCCGAAAGATACGGGCGCTTATGCAAAAAGCTGGGCGGTGAAGAATACGAAGGAAAATTCCCACTTGCTGGAAGTTACCGTATATTCCAAAAACCGCTATCAGCTTGCCCACCTTCTGGAAAACGGCCATGCAAAGCGGAACGGCGGCAGGGTTGCTGGAAAAAGCCATATCGCCCCTGCGGAGGAAACGGGCATTCGGCAGCTTGAGGCGGAGATTGGGAGGAGCCTTAGAAATGGATGAGATCATTCAGATGCTTGAAGAGATACACCTGCCTTTCGCTTATGACCATTTTGCGGAGGGTGAGGCGGCAGAACCGCCTTTCATCTGCTACCTGCTTCCAGGCAGTGACAATTTCTCTGCAGACGGCAGGGTGTATTTTAAGGCAAGCGAAGTAAATATTGAACTGTACACCGACTGTAAGGACTTATCGGTGGAACAGAAAGTGGAGGCTGTGCTTGATGGGCATGGCATTTTTTATGAGAAATCCGAAGTGTGGATTGAAGCGGAAAAACTGTATGAAGTTCTTTACCAATTTGAAATGGAGGTTTAATTTATGGGAAACAAAGTCAAATATAATCTGAAAAACGTCCACGCTGCCAAGATGACGGAAACGGTCACGGACGGCGTGGCGTTTTTTACCTATGCAAAGCCGAAAGCCATCCCCGGAGCGGTAAGCATCAGCCTTGATGCAGAGGGTGAATCCTCCCCGTTTTACGCTGACGGCATTGTATATTTCCGTTCCGTTACCAACAACGGGTATAGCGGCGACCTGGAGATTGCTCTTATCCCTGAATGGTTCCGGACAGAGATTTTGCAGGAAACACTGGACGATAAGGGAGTGCTTGTGGAAAACAGTGGTGTTGGTGAGAGCGTGAAATTTGCTCTGCTCTTTGAGTTTGACGGGGATATCAATGCAATCCGCCATGTGCTGTATAACTGCTCGGCATCCCGCCCGTCTATCGAATCAGAGACAAAAGAGGATACCATTGAGCCAGGCACGGAAACGCTGTCTATTACGGCTGACCCACGCAGTGATGGGCTTGTCAAAGCAAGGACGGGAGATACCACGGATAAGGCGGCTTATGACGACTGGTATAAAAATGTGTATGTAAGCCCTGTGCCTGCATCAGAGGAGGGAGTATAAATGCTGAAAAAGGAAATAGAGATCTGCGGTAAGAAAGTGCCGTTCCGTTCCTCGGCTACCATTCCGAGATTATATCGTGCGAAATTCAAACGTGATATTTTCAAGGATTTATCCAAGCTGGAAAAGTCCTATAAAGGCAAGACCGAGGACGGGGATGAGTTCCAGATCGAGGATCTGGAGATATTTGAGAACGTGGCATATATTATGGCTTACCACGCCGACAATAATATCCCGCCGACAATTGAGGACTGGCTTGACCAGTTTGATATGTTCTCCATTTATGAGATTCTGCCTGAAATCCTCAAGCTGTGGGGTGAGAACATGGTGGCGGAGGTGGAGGCTAAAAAAAACTTCGCCCAAGTGAGCGGGAAATGACAACGCCGCTGTTCCTTTTGCGGTGCGTGGAAATTGGCATCTCCATAGCTGACCTTGACCTGCTGACCATCGGGCTTGTTCTTGATATCTGGACGGAAAAAGCAAACGATGATGTGAAGTACAAAAAGAAGGCCACGCAGGAGGACTTCGATAAATTTTAATCACAGGCTCGGAAGTTTCCGAGTATTTTTTATGCCTGATTTTAGGAGAGGAGGAATCTGAGTGGCTAACAGAATCAAAGGAATTACAGTAGAAATCGGCGGCGATACCACGGGTTTGGATAAAGCTTTAAAAGGCGTACAGTCCACTTTACGAACCACGCAGACCTCCCTCCGTGATGTAAGCAAGCTGCTGAAACTCGATCCAAGCAATACGGAACTCCTGTCGCAGAAGCAGAGGCTTTTAAAGGATGCCATCGGTGCGACAAAGGATAAGCTGGAAACGCTGAAAACGGCACAGATACAGGCAAAGCAGCAGCTTGAAAACGGCACTCTCGGACAGGATAAATATGACGCCCTGCAGCGGGAGATCGTGGAAACCGAACAGGAACTGCGCCGCTTGCAGGAGGAAGCGGCAAGGACCAATACCACCCTTGCAAAAATCAGCGAGGTCGGTGGAAAATTAGAAAACGCGGGCAACACCATAGCGGGAGCCGGAAAGAAAATGATGGGTGTCACAACCGTCATTGGCGGCCTTGGGACTGCCGCTGTAAAGACTGCCGCTGATTTTGACACTTCCATGAGCAAAGTAGCGGCTGTCAGCGGAGCAACCGGAAAGGATTTGGAAGCACTCCGTGACAAAGCCCGTGAGATGGGCGCTAAGACGAAATATTCCGCATCCGAAGCCGCTGAAGCCATGAATTACATGGCTATGGCTGGATGGAAAACAGAGGATATGCTTTCGGGCATTGATGGCATCATGAACCTTGCGGCGGCGTCCGGTGAGGATCTGGCGACCACTTCTGACATTGTAACGGACGCTCTCACAGCTTTTGGTTTGACCGCAAAAGACAGCGGACATTTTGCGGATATTTTAGCGGCGGCAAGTTCGAATGCCAACACGAATGTTGGTATGATGGGAGAGACCTTCAAATACTGTGCGCCGATTGCGGGTGCGCTTGGTTTCTCCGCAGAGGATACAGCTGAGGCTATCGGGCTGATGGCAAACGCAGGAATCAAGTCATCACAGGCAGGTACTTCCCTACGTTCCATCATGAATAATCTCACAGGCGATATCAAACTAAGCGGTGCGGCTCTTGGTGATGTGACGATAGCTACCACCAATGCAGACGGATCCATGCGCGGCCTGTCGGATATCCTTGCTGACTGTCGCACTGCATTTGGAAAATTATCCGAATCAGAAAAAGCAAATGCTGCTGAGTCCCTTGTCGGCAAAAATGCAATGAGCGGTTTCCTTGCCCTTATGAATGCCGCCCCTGCCGATATCGCAAAACTGTCCGGGGCGATAGATAACTGCGACGGGGCTTCCGCAAAAATGGCTGACACCATGCAGGATAACCTTGCGGGGCAGCTTACAATTTTAAAGTCGCAGTTACAGGAATTAGCCATTGCTTTTGGAGAAATCCTGATGCCTGCAATCCGGAGTATCGTTTCCCATGTCCAGGCATTTATTGACAGGCTGAACGGCATGGATGAAGGGACGAAACAGGCGGTTGTAAAGATAGCCCTGCTTGTCGCCGCCATAGGGCCTTTGCTTATCATTATCGGCACGACTGTTTCAAAGGTCGGCATGGCAATGAAAGCGTTCTCATCACTCGCCCAGGGCATTATGACGCTGTCGGCAAAGGTCGGCGGCATGAGTGGTCTGATGGGGAAACTGGGAGCGGCTATCGGCGGCATATCTGCTCCCGTTGTGGCGGTGGTGGCAGTGATCGGTACGCTGGTCGCTGCCTTTGTGCATCTGTGGAACACAAACGAGGGATTCCGGGAAGCCATTATCGGCACATGGAACCGGATAAAAGAAACGGTGTCCGGGTTCTGTCAGGGCATTGTTGACCGGCTGAATGCCCTCGGTTTCAGCTTTAAGGACATCACGGATGTGATTAAAACCGTCTGGGACGGCCTGTGCCAGTTCCTTGCTCCCGTATTTGAAGGTGTGTTTAACCATATCGCAGATATCCTCTCCACAGTTACGGGAGTGATCACAGGCATCCTTGATGTATTTATCGGTCTGTTCACAGGCAACTGGTCGCAGATGTGGAATGGTATCAAGGAGATATTTTCATCCGTCTGGAATGGCATTGTGTCTTTCTTTACCAATATCCTGAATGTGCTGAAAGGCGTGGCGGATGTCGTCCTGGGATGGTTTGGCACAAGCTGGACAGAGGTCTGGACGAATATCAAGACCTTTTTCGAGGGCATCTGGAATGGTATCGTCTCATTCTTCACAGGCGTCTGGGAGGGCATTAAAAATACAGTCCAGACGGCAGTGATGTTTATCGGTTCGATACTGGAAGCGGCATTTGACATCATCACCCTGCCATTCCGTTTTATCTGGGAGAACTGCAAGGAAACCATAATCAGCGTGTGGAACAGGATAAAGAGTGTGGTAACGACCGTTATCAATGCTATATCTTCTGTGATATCCACGGTGATGAATGCCATTAAAACCGTGTTCAGTACCGTATGGAATGCAATAAGCACGAAGGTTTCAACGGTTGTAAATGTCATAAAGACCGTAGTGACAACTGTATTCAATGCGGTAAAATCCGTTGCTTCCTCTGTCTGGAACGGCATCAAATCCACGATTGGCAGTGTGGTTGACGGGATTAAGAGTAAGGTGTCCTCCGTTTTCAATGCCGTAAAAAGCACGGTATCATCTGTGTTTAACGGCATAAAATCAACAGCAACTTCTGTTTGGAACGGTATCAAGAACGCTATCATCACACCGATTGAAGCGGCAAAAAACAAGGTGAAGTCTATCGTGGATTCCATCAGGGGATTTTTCTCAGGCATGAAGTTAAATCTTCCGCATATCAAGCTGCCGCACTTTAAGGTGAGCGGCAAGCTGTCCATTTCACCGCCGAGCGTCCCTCACCTGTCCATTGACTGGTATAAGGAAGGCGGCATTATGGCAAAGCCGACTGTGTTCGGTATGAATGGCAGTTCCTTAATGGCTGGCGGTGAAGCAGGAAAGGAAGCGATTCTGCCGCTGAAAGGCTTTTATGACCAACTTGAAAATATCCTGTCTGCACGTCTTAACATGACGGCTATGGAGAAATACCTCGCCATCATTGCCGACAACAGCAGCAAGGGCATCTACCTTGAGGACGGGACGCTTGTAGGGCATCTGCTCCCCGATATTGACGGAGGGCTTGGAAAATCACAGAAACTGCAAAGGAGGCTGAGTCTATGAGAAAACCGGATGTTATGCTGAATGGAATATCAATGGATGGTTTAGGCTGGCTTCGTGAGGGTATCAACTTTCCAGCACCGCAGTCACAGAGCAATACGATTGTAGTGCCGGGGAGAAACTCTCCCATAAGATACATCGAGGCGCTTGGCAGGGTATCCTACCAGCCGAGGTCTTTTGATATCACTCTTTCCATGCTCGGCACAAGGGAAAAGTTCAACCAGATGTCGGAGCGGATAGTCAACTGTTTTACGGGGCAGCTTGTGAATATAATTTTGAGTGAAGAACCAGCTCTATATTATGTCGGCACTTTGGAGATCACGCCAGGTTATGAACCGCTGGCACATAAAGGGCAGCTTGCTATAAATTCTTCTGATGCGGATGCCTACCGCTACCATACAGAGGAAACAGTGGCTGTGCAGAATGGGAGTGGCACGGCGGTACTTACCAATGATTTTATGCCTGCAGTCCCAATGGTAACGGTGACAGATGAAACCACCCTGAAATGGCAGGTCGGAACGGACAGATTCATAAAAACCGTAAGTGCAGGCACATGGACTTTTCCCGAACTGGAATTATCGCAGGGAGAAAATGAGATAGAGGTCACCACCGGCGGCATGGTTACATTCAGATACAGGGAGGGACGGCTATGAGGTTATTCCGTATTTATGTAGATGGGAACCTGTTCTACCATCCGCAGTTATCTTCCCTTGCTGTTACAAAGGCACAGGTGCAGGAGAACGCTGAGAGCATTGACAGCCTTACCCTGTCCGCACCTTTTAACCATCCGTATCTTGCCGACATTCAGCCTATGTCTTCTGTGATTGTCTGCAGGTGTGGAAATGACACGGTGTTTGAGGGCAGGGCTCTGGATAACGGCACGGATTTTTACAACACCCACACATGGACCTGCGAGTCAGCCCTCGCCTATCTGAAAGACACTATCCAGCCGCCTTATGATTACAGCGGTACGCTGAAAGGCCTGCTGGAATATTTCATTTCAGGGCATAACAAAGCCGTGGAGGATAAGAAGAAATTCACGGTCGGGAATGTAACAGTCACCGATGATAACGATTATGTGCATTACAGCAGTTCCGATTATTCCGTGACGATGGATGCAATCCGTCAGAAGCTCGTTAATACCCACGGAGGATATCTCCGTTTGAGATACACTGAAAATGGAAAGGTGCTTGACTACCTTGCGGATTTCAGCGAAACCTCGCTCCAGACAGTCGGGTTTGGGAAGAACCTCACTGATGTGAAGATAAACACTGACCATACGGAACGTGCCACGGCCCTTATCCCTCTTGGGGCGAAGATCAGGGAAACAGACGATGAAGGCAATGAAACGAAAACCGACAGGCGGATTGACATTGCTTCTGTGAATGACGGCAGGAATTATATATTTGATGAGGCAGCGGTAAAGGAAATCGGCTGGATATGGAAAACGGAAATCTGGGAGGATGTAAACCTGCCGTCCAATCTTCTGCGGAAAGCGAACCAGCGGCTGTCGGAACTTACAAAAGGCATTACAAGCATGGAGCTGACCATCGTTGATGAGTCGGACACGGGTGCGGATATCCCGGATATCCATGCACGGCAGTATGTGGAGTGTAGATCTGCACCGCACGGCATTGAC
>Ga0209064_1004105_pt1 | contig 11405 bp, 12 predicted proteins | sample Inofromicrocosms_FD_187498 | JGI IMG/M metagenome (GOLD analysis project Ga0209064, IMG submission 187498) | Mouse cecum microbial communities from Vienna, Austria - Inoculum for glucosamine and mucus D2O microcosms (SPAdes) (version 2) | ecosystem: Host-associated > Mammals > Digestive system >... | reverse complement strand
CGTGTGGCGGCTGATGTGCATCTCTCCCGCAATCTGGCGCTTCGACTGACCCTTGACATGATAACGTGTCAGGACCTCGTTTCTTTCTACCATAGTTTTCATTTTGTGGGACCGAGTTGATATTACTATAATATAACTCAAAATCCCCGGTTAAAATTCTCCTTTGAACCGGTGCACTTCTCGGTTAGATTTCATGGCGCACTTCTCGATTAAATTTTACACTTCTCTGGAACTTGGAGGCGTTTTCTTCACCCGATTCAATAACCGCAATCTCAACAAGGAGGTTGTGAAGATGATTGAAAGCCGGTATGCCGACAAGGTGTTCAAGACCAAAATCCGTGAGAACATCACTCTTGCCGAAATGCCTCTTTCCGGTCAGTCCATCTTTGAGTATGACCTCAAGAGTAACGGAGCCGTCGACTACATGGCACTGACTGAGGAGATAATTGCAAGAGAAGAGAAATAGGTAAACTATATTATCAATAACAAAGACTATAAGACTACTTGCCTACTTTGATACAAGTTGGCAAGTGGATAAATCATAAAGACAGACACCATGGCAAAGAAGAACTTAGCATCGCTGATGAATGGCATAATGGGCGATTCAAAACCGTCAGAACCGGAGGCTCCGGCTATAGGACAGCCCGAGTCAGCAGCAGCCGAAGTGACCGAGGAAATGAAAGCCAATCTGGAGGCTAACCGCCGCCGGAATGTAGGTCGTCCGCGCAAAGGCGAGTCCGGATCCCAAAATAATGAAGTCCGGGCAACATTCATCGTTGACCCCGAATTGATTCGTAAGGTCAAGTACATTTCGCTTGTCGAAAGCTCCCTCCTGAAAGATGTTATCTCCGAAGCCCTGACATCCTACATCGAGGCATGGGAATCCGAGAACGGCAAAATCCGACTGCCAAAAAAGAAATGATATGGGAAATTTCTTCAAGCAGAGCGTAAAAGAGGCTCTTAACTTCTACGTCTATGCGCTCGTTGATCCGCGTGACAAAAGGATATTCTATGTTGGTAAAGGTTCGGGAGACCGCGTATTTCAGCACGCTGAAGATTCTCTTAACGAAAATGATGAAAGTCTGAAACTCTCAACGATAAGAGATATTCATTCAGCCAATCTGGAGGTGGAATACTATATTATTCGGCATAATCTTTCGGAGCATGAAGCTTATCTTGTCGAATCGACTATTATTGATTTGCTGACATACGAGGCTTTTAATCGGGAAAATATACTCACAAATGTAGTCAAAGGTCATCATCAGTGGAACGAGGGTATTAAAACTGAAGAAGAAATCAATATACTTTATGACTGTAAAAAAATAGAGCCAATTCCCGGTGATAAACTTCTCTTGGTAAGTCTTAACAAAACATATAAACAATCAAAAGCCAAAGGGATTTATCGCCGTACTGATGATTATGAGAGTGCAATAAAATATTGGAAATTGAGTGACGCAAAGGCTCATCAAATTCAATATGTATTGGGCATATACAGAGGTATCGTACGAATTGTGATTAAGGTTAATACCTGTACTAAAACTTCTATTGGAGAAAACGGAGAGATATATAATCCTCCAAGATACATATTTGAAGGAGACATCCAATCAGACTCTCCATATCTTAACAAGGATGTATCGGATTATCCTTTTGGAAGCGGAGGCGAGAAAACATATATTCCACGTGATATGTCCTACTGGAGTTCCAAGAAAGAGCAATAAATGAAATGCAAGTCTTGACTACTTCACATTACGGGAATCATTCTTTTAATCAATTCATCGGATTGACTTCCATCGTTTTATTTATATGGCATAATGATTTGTTTTTAACCGCTCTTTCAGCTTGGTGTTGCGCTTGTAGACGGTCTGGTTGTGGATGGCGTATGCGAGGGCTTTGGTGGTGCCTACGAGTACGCAGATTTTCTTGGCGCGGGTTATGCCGGTGTATATGAGGTTGCGCTGGAGCATGACAAAGTGCTTCATCGTCACAGGCATCACCACAACCGGAAACTCCGAGCCTTGGCTCTTGTGGATGGTTATGGCGTATGCGATAGTCAGTTCGTCAAGTTCCGACACGTCATATTCAATGACACGCCCTTCATATATAACGGAAAGAGTGCGCTCTGACGTATCGACGGCACTGATAAATCCGATGTCGCCGTTAAACACGTTCTTGTCGTAGTTGTTGCGTATCTGCATCACCTTGTCACCCTGACGGAATGTGTAGCCGCCACGTGTCAGGGCGGGTCCGGAGGGATTCAGTGCGGTCTGTAACTCCGTGTTCAGATTTCCGGCACCGACATTGCCCCGCTGCATCGGTGTCAATACCTGTATCTCCTTCGGCTTGTAGCCGTATGTCCTTGACAATCTGTCGCGCACAAGACTTACTATCAGTTGCGGAATCGTCTCCGCATCCTCAGCCTTGATGAAAAAGAAATCGGTATTGCTACCGTTGCTGATATTCGGGAACTGTCCGGCATTGATGGCATGGGCGTTCATCACTATACGGCTCGACTGCGCCTGACGGAATATCCGTGTCAGTCTGACCACCGGAATCTGCCGGGAGTCAATGATGTCACGCAACACGTTTCCGGCCCCGACACTCGGCAACTGGTCGATGTCGCCGACAAGTATCAGGCGCATCGTCTCCGGAATTGCTTTCATCAGATTGTAGAAGAGCATGATGTCGATCATCGAGCACTCATCCACAATCAGCACATCACCCTCCAGCGGGTTCTCATCATTACGCTTGTAGCCGTCCATCGGGTTATACTCCAGCAGACGGTGGATTGTCTTGGCTTCCATTCCTGTAGCCTCAGTCATACGCTTGGCGGCACGTCCGGTCGGTGCGGCAAGGACAATCTGTTTCCCTTTTGCCTTGAAAGCGGCGATAATGCCTTGTGTTGTGGTGGTCTTTCCAGTTCCTGGTCCTCCGGTCAGTACCATCACCTTGGAGTCTAAAGCCTGATTGATAGCCGCCTGCTGCACCTCGTCATATACAATCCCGGTAGACTGCTGCGCGTCGTATGCAAGTTCCGGCTCAGCCGCTATACTGTCAGACACATTGCTTACAAGCAATGTTGTCAGTCGTTTCGCCGAACCGTTCTCGGCATGATAAAAAGGAGGGAGATAGACCACCTCGTTGTCCGCTATCAGGTCGTTGGCGGCAATCATTTCAGCCATAGCCTTGCGTACGGGCTCCTCATCAGCCTGTAGCAGTTCCTTGGCAGCCGTCACAAGTTGTTCCGGCTCTGCGAACACATGCCCGTCTTCGGCGAGCTGATTAAGGGTGTATAGAATACCGCTGCGGCAACGGTGAGGGTCATTGTTCTCATATCCCATCTTCGACGCTATACCGTCGGCGGTCTTGAAACCGATTCCCCAGATGTCATCGGCAAGTTTGTAGGGATTCTCCTTGACTGTCTTGATTGCGTCCTTCTGATACTGACGATAAATCTTGGCGGCGTAAGCCGTGCTGACACCATAACTTTGAAGGAATACCATTACCTCCTTGATGTCCTTCTGCTTCTCCCAGCTCTCGCGTATCTTTTCCATACGCTTCCTGCCGAGGCGAGGCACCTCCAGCAACCGCTCGATGTCATTCTCAATAACATCAATTGTCTCCAGTCCAAAACGGCTGACTATCGCCTTGGCATACACCGGACCGATACCCTTGACAAGTCCGCTGCCGAGATACTTCTCGACACCGTAAATCGTGGCGGGCATGACCTCCTCCCACGATTCCACGACAAACTGCTGACCATAGCGAGCATCAACCCTCCAGTTACCTTCGCAGAGAAGCACACTGCCCACCGACACGTCAAGCAACGACCCGGTCAAGGTCACAAGATCCTTATAATCCTTAACCTTGACTTTCATCACCGACCATCCGTTCTCCGGATTCTGGTAAGTGATATGCTCGACCACTCCGCGCAACTTCGACATTGTTGTGTAGTTAATTTCCCTAATTATGCCCTTTGCTATTCCAGATGGGTTCTTTAGAATATATAATAAGTCTCTTGGCCGCTCTTGTCAGCGCAACATATAAATTATTTTTATCAAGAATATTATGAGCATCAATGACAATTACGTCATCAAATTCCAAACCTTTAGTTAATAAAGTGCTGCCTATGCATTTGCCTTCAACATTTCTACCGAAGAATCTTATTCGCTCCCGGTGTGATACCATTCTATCGTACATGGTATCTGTTGATTTGATTTTGAGGATGTTCAATATTGAGTTCAAAACTTCCGGTCGTTTTGGGAAATTCTTCAGATTATATCGGAAATACGTTATCAGTCTACATAGTCCATCTATTATATGGTCATTTGACTTTAAAGATTCTAATAAATTGCGCAAATATGATGCGACTATCTTATCATCCTGATTCCGCTTGACCTTAACACCCTTATCATTGAACCAATTATCAATATCACTTTTATTAAAGGAGAGAGAATGTAATAAATTTAGTGTCAAACAATAAACCTCATTAAAATTATTACATTCCAAAATACAATCAACAATTTTAGCGCAATGATAGAAGGTTTTATCATCTATAGACTCCAGCAGAGTAAATTCACGTGTATAATCGAACTGCGTTCGCTTTTGCGCTCTCATATCAATTTGATATTGGAATCCATTTGGGAAGAGAAGTAATAGGCTTCTGCTTTTTAGTTTTACAACTTCATTATGTATTTCAGTCCAATATTTTGGAGTATTTGAATCAGCACAATGGAAAACAACTCCTTTCAAGGTTGAAAAGTCAATTGCTTGATTATTCTCCAAGTTAAAGCGTACAGATGTGATAGTGTCACCGAGAATCCTACTATTTCCTGATTGATACCATCGCCAAGGTGTAGTTAGACAGTTAAAGACCTTGTAGTTCTTACAATCATTAACGAAGTCTACCATTCTAACCCTTTTGAAATTGAAGATTTCCTGTAACGGATCTGCAAAAAGATGAAGAGGCAGATTTCTTGCTAATAGACTAATAAAGGCATGTTGTGCATATGAACAATCTTGATGTTCATCAGCAAGCACATGGCTATATGTTCTACCTATAATCTCTTGCACCATACGTAGTTTTACGATGGCGATTCCATTTTTCAATATTTCATTAAAATTTGGTCTCCCTTGATTATCTGACGAAGGCAACTTCCCATTGAAGGTAAGAACTATCTTCTGTATAAATCCAGAAATAGTTGTGATTTCCACTTTAGATCCTAAATGAAAAGACGAACATTTCTTCTTTATCGATGCAACACCAGCGTGTGTATGTGTAAGAACCAATATTGGCTTGTTTTCTTTTTTGCATAAAAAATCTAATGATTGTGCCAACGTAGTTGTCTTGCCGTGTCCTGCTGGCGCAATCATTAAACTCCTCCGGCAACTGATGAAATCTATGACTTCTTTATCCATTTGGTCAGGGCATCAAGCCTTTGATATAATATTGTTTCGGATGGAATTTTATCATTTAGAAAATCTGTATATACAATTTCAGATAATTCTTCAGATTTTGAAATATCTTTATACCAATTACCGCATTTTGCAAGGCGACCTATTTTTGCTCTGTTATCTTCAGTATCACAATATTCTCCAACCATCCCAACTTGACTGCGGATATCAAGCTGTGGATTTAATTCTTGCGCTAATTCTACAAGCCTAAGAACGGTATTCCAGCAAACATCATTAAAAATCTGTTGTTCTAAACAGAAGTCCTTTTGCCAGCGAATTGTGTGACAGCCAACTGCCTCTGCCTGTTGGTATTTTTTCTCTAAATCCTTTACGTCATTGTCACAAAAAACGCAGACATCGACATGGTGCTCTCTCAATTTCATTGCATAAGTGTAGAATTTGTCACCACCTTTGCTATTTGCTATATAAATTCCATGAAGAATAAATCCATCACCGGTTTTACGCAATAAATCATCTATCTTTCTTATAAAACCTTGTTCTGTTTTACCTTCACAGATTAGTATTTTCTTAGCGAAGAAAACATCAGGGGTTCCTCTTAAAACAGCTTGAAAGTCTTCATTATACGAAAAAACACCTGAGAAATCGGGTTTGGCTCTAAAAAGTTGATTGTAGGAACATTCACAGACCACATATGAGGAATGAGTAGTCAAGAACATTTGTCCGGTTTTATTGCCTTTATAAAGCTTAATCAGATTTAAAAGCCTGTATGCCTCTAAGCCTTGTTCAATTTCATCAACCAGTACTATACCCCCTTGTTTAGTCAATTCCAACTGAATTGACATTGATATAAGACGTCTTGAACCATTTCCAAGCAATCTGCAAGGTATATTATCTCTATGTAGCCCTACATTTCTGAGCGTGAATGCATTATCCTTATAATCCAATTGAGCATCAAAAGAAGAACCTCCGACACCTAATAGTGCCGAATGGCATGCTACTCTTGATGCAGAAGAATCAAATTCCTCAAAAGATGAGTTTCTTTTTCCATTCTTAAACGCTTCTCGAACAATAGTTGTCATCTTACGGTTAATCTGGTCTCTTTCCTCTCGCGTGTTCTTGGATAATGCGGCTAAGGGGGATTGTCTATGGAAAGAGAACTGTGAATCATTAGCATCTGCCACAAAGAATGAACGAAACAATTCACGATCCTTACTATGAAGTTCTTTATCTTGCACCCCTTCTCGATCAGATACGATATACCATTTCGGTTCCAAACTATCATCAACAACCAACCGGATTGTAACCGCAACGGAAGTCGCTTCACTCTCAGATGATATATCTGAACTTATAGAACCATCAGGCATTAGAAGCTTATAGTTGAATCCTATCGAATCCAAAGTTAAAAAATCATCCGGCAATTCTATGATATCTCCTTCGATAACTATCGGCCGATCTATATTCCCATTATGAAAGTCCCAATCCGAGAATGGATAGTTCCATAGAGGACTTAACAGAGCATCTATTGCTTTGAGAATTGTTGATTTTCCAGAATCACCTCTGCCAATAAGAACTACGAAGCTTTCTCTACCAAAAGAAGCCTCAAAATGCTCGAAGCACCTGAAATTATATATTCTCAGATTTGTTATTTTTGACATTGTGATATGTGTGATTAATCACGATTCAACGTAAATTTATCAATAGTAGTGAAATATGGAGATGTACTATGCTTGCCTTTACGCTCCAGTTCGTAGGCGTAGGGATCTATGCCAGAAACGGGAGTGAAGTCTTTGATGTCGAAACCGAGATAGAAATCACCCGTGGGTGTGAATCCCATCTGTTCCAAAGCTGTCTTGGGGTAGAATTTCGGGCCGTCTCCTACAAGACGTACCAACACACGATCTTTTTTATGGTGGAGAAGTAGATACTTCGTCTTTTCGAATCTGGACACAAGATTGATCGAACCCTTTCCGAGAGCAGCGGGTACATAATACAACTTATTCTGTATAATCAATTTTCTGTATTCATACGGATAGTACCCAACAAGAACTAAATCCTTTGGCGCAGGTTCTTCGGCTGAATTGTATTGTAAACCTTTCTGTGGTATAGAACCGCGTATGTGATCAATCGCTGTAGGTGCTGTGAGAATCTTTGTCAAGAACTCGAACAACAAGGTACCCTCGTTAGAGGGGTCGGAAGCATCGGGCAACAGATGAAACGCCCCGATGTTGACCGTTTCGATACTCTTGTAGAAGAAACGCTTGCGCACACTTTCATTATCACCGCGACCAGGAAATAATATATAGCCGCCAATGATTTCTTTAGCGGCGTGGGTCTGCATGTCAGAGCCATAATAGATAGCATCGCGGTAGCGGTGCATCTGATTAATAGCGTCAGCCGGAGGCGTGTCGGCACCATTGGCAGCGGCAAGTTCTTCGCGGTCTTCTTTGTTGGGCTTGTTATCGTCAAGTAGACGATACTTCGCATCAAATAGATATGTCAGCTCGAATCCATCGGGCTTGACAACTGTAAGCACGATGTCCGGGCGGTTTTCGGTGGTTGCTGTAGGCACCTCCCCGGTCTTACGGCTGTAAGTATGCTGATAATGCAGACGAGACATTGAGCCATCGGCACAATAATTGGCGGCTTCAAGCACAGCCTCCCGAGAGTTCCAATCCCCGAACTTATCATTGGCAATCTGGTCGGGATTGATGTATACGGTGCCATCAGCCCATTCGTGATGAAGGAATTTCTGGGTTACAGAAGTCTTACCAGACCCGTTAGGCCCGGCTATCACTATGAGTTCCGGCTTTCTCCCAGCTTTAACCATTTATTGCACTGTTAATGCGATCAGCCCATTTAGCCTTTACGACTTCGGCTTCTCGACGCATTTCAGAGAAATAGGCAGCGGTTGCCTGCTCCTGACGCACTTTGGCATCATGGGCAACCTCCTTCATAAGCTGAGCCAGCATCTCGTCACTCGGTTCTTGTCCCGAAGTGAAGCGATATGAATTCATTTCTTGTTCTGACATAATTCCGTACTGTTAGATTACAAAGTTACAACAATTATTTCATATTCCGGGTTTTACAGCTTCTTTATCTCTTGGATTACATTAGTAGAATCTCCGGTCATATCATCCTATAAAAGTTATCTTCCATCGACCGGCTTTGTTAGAGCCTGTCTTTTCGGTAACGACTTTGTCCTGCATAAGTCGGCGTTGATAACGTATTGACTCGGGTTTCATTCCAAGCGCATTGGCGATTTCCTCTATTGAAGATTCAGGGAATGAGACCATCTGATTAAGGATTGAGCGTTGGATAACAGATAAATCCAGGTGTGAATTTATGCGTGAAATTATCTGTGAATCTGAATTGTCATCAATATCTACTCCGCTGTAACCCTTAATATTATCTCCGTTGTTTATCTGTGAATCTGTCTGTGAATTTATCTGTGATTTCACAGATAAAGGCAGTGTCAGCCACACCTCTTTTACTTCTAGCTCCTCATGGATTTCAGGATTATTGAATCCGAGGGTGTCCCACGCCTTGATTATCTTCATGAAGCCGGACCCTATATTATCACCGAATCCTATCATTCGCAGCATCTTCTGGATTGTACTGTTGCGAGCCTGGGTATAGTCGCCATTGTATATACGCTCGGGGGAGATTCGGAGCGTACCGGGATTCCGCATCACTATCCTGTCGGTGCGACGGTCAATGCGCAGCACGCCTCCAAGCAGGTAGTCGCAATACGTAATGCAGTTGATCATCGCTTCCCTGACAGCTTCGTGAAGTGGACCTCCGTCGCGTCTCACTGTCCCTTCGAGTTTACCCTCTGATGGCAGTGTGAAAAGCAGTTTGCGCAGAGCCAAAACAAGGAAGTTATACAGATTATGCTCCCAACGGCCGTCGTCAGTAAGTCTATCATTCCATTTCTTACTGTCGCCCGGCTCAATATCAATCAGGTCAAGATAATCAAGTCTGAAATTCGGAAAGTTCTTGTGGATATGAATCCCTTTGCCAAACATCAAAAGTCCGGCCATGGTTATTCCCTCAATGCCTTTCTGACGGTTTATGTCATAGCCACCCATTTGAATCAGGAAGTCTCGGTCGTTGAGTCCTTCGTAAGCATGTCCTGGATTCAGGATATTGAATGACCGGCGATACTTTTCAAGAGTCTCTGCGTCAATATCCTCCATGCAGTAATGCTCTATTATCTGAGAGTCAGTATTGTCTGAACTGTCACGAAGCAAGAGAGCAAGTTCCTCTTTGGTCACTTGTCGGTCTCCCTCGTGGCCTCTCTTATAGGTGCCTTGTTCCAACTTCTGATTGATGTATATTGGCTTTTGACGATAGTCGGCCTCAGGAACATTTATGTAGATTACATCCATTCCATCAACCTTCACAATTCGGACATCGCTGTCGACAAGCACGCTACGGTTTACCTTCTGCGGATTATGCAACTGGTTGAAGAAATCGGTAACGACCTTATTTGAATCCATCACTCCGGTAATCTCAAATCTTTCGGCAAGAGGCTTCTCCTTGTTTTCGTAAACGCCTAACAAGATAACACCGCCACGGGTATTGGCGAAAGCTGAATAAGTCTCCCATACCGAATCCGGCACAGACTTCTTACACTTCTTCATTTCAACCGAGGAATGCTCTCCATGTTTGACAAGCTCCTTGATATATTCAGCGGTAATTTTCATAATTGATATTATATTTCAATGGAGTTACCCTTTGATTTTCACATACATCACCTCGGGTGTTGAGATTTTGGTGGAATTGATAAGTTCTTTGATGTCTATTTCAAGAAGATCAGCGATATCCCTAAGTGTCTCCAGTGAGGGCTGGGTATTGTTGGTACACCATTTTGAAACGGTAGCCGGGTCCTTTTTCAACTGGTCGGCAAGCCATTTATTAGTCTTCTTATGCTCTGCAAGAACTATTTTAAGCCTATTCAAATCTTCTTTCATAGTTATTCTTATTGAATATAACGCAAATTTACTAATTATTTCGCAAAGTATGCAATCTTTGGACACAATTCATTCAAGGAATTCTCATTTTCTCCGGTTGAGCCGATTTGCTCTTCCGGCAGGGAGGCGTTTTTCTGTGCGAAATTACTGCGTCCGTGAGCAACGTCAAGTGCCGCTGCGCTTTCCGTCTGCGTCCGCGACCGTGAGCCTCCACAACCTTCAGCTCGAAACCGAGCATTCGGTTTCAAATTTTCTCATACCTCCAAAATTTGGGTATCCCGGTCTTGCCGCCGACTCCACACTTGCCTTATGCACCCTCATGGCCGCAGCTGTAGGTTGCACGAAAAACGGCCAGCCCTGCCTAAGAAGCTCAAAAGAGCTTCACAAAAGGGAAAAAGAATTAAACCTCAGAAATTAAGGAACTATGAGAGTAAAACGAATGACAATTGAAGAGGGCAAGCGAGTAGGCATCAGCCGCTTTCCGAACTTCCACAAGACAGGGAGTGTGCGAGGTATGAGGAAGCTCTATTATGGGCAGAACTGCCTTTTAGTGCGCTGTGGCGAATATATCTATAATGTGTCGCCGAAACCCCAAATATACAATCAGGCAACAATCTAAATCCCACCCGACATGAATACAGACATCGACTTTATGAATATCGCCGAGGACGACAAGGCGTTTGTGGCATCGTTTGAAAACTTTGTCAATGGCAGAGCGAGCAGCACTGAAAAGACCGGCATGGCTATGACCACCATGCACCGCTATCTCCAACATCAGGCTTTCAAGGTGTTCATGGGCTGTAAAATTTAATCGAGAAGTGCGCCATGAAATCTAACCGAGAAGTGCACCGGTTCAAAGGAGAATTTTAACCGGGGATTTTGAGTTATATTATAGTAATATCAACTCGGTCCCACAAAATGAAAACTATGGTAGAAAGAAACGAGGTCCTGACACGTTATCATGTCAAGGGTCAGTCGAAGCGCCAGATTGCGGGAGAGATGCACATCAGCCGCCACACG
>Ga0209064_1004094_pt1 | contig 11416 bp, 15 predicted proteins | sample Inofromicrocosms_FD_187498 | JGI IMG/M metagenome (GOLD analysis project Ga0209064, IMG submission 187498) | Mouse cecum microbial communities from Vienna, Austria - Inoculum for glucosamine and mucus D2O microcosms (SPAdes) (version 2) | ecosystem: Host-associated > Mammals > Digestive system >... | reverse complement strand
GACCATAGAGCGGCTGTCCGCTAAAATGACTACTTTTGGGCATAGTTTAGAATATGTTTTGGTCAACACAAACTAAACTAAAAGGACTGACTCCTGCAATAGGTGCCAGTCCTAATTTTGTTTTGCCTCAAAAAGTTTTATCGGACAGCAATAATTAATTTCAAAATTTAACCATGAGGCTGTTTTATATAAATGCTTTTGTCACACCCATTTTCACGGTCGCCTTTCGCCCTGAATCTCGGTCACATAGCTACAGCTATGTGACCGAGATTCATGACGAAATCCGACGCGTGAAAACGGGCTTTGGATTTAACATTTGTTATGAAACGCCCTCTTATTTGAAGGTTACGACTCGATTGTAAACAAAGTTGGCAAGGGTATAGATGACCATTCCGAGAAGTGTTGCCACACCGTATCCGCTGATTACAGTCACGCCGAGAATATCCCATTCGACACTTCCCATGACCGAGTTGAGCAGCCAAGTCGCAAGGAACTGGAGGCCGTAGCACAGCATGAATCCGATGGCAAAGCGCAATGCCTCTCCCCGGTAGTTGGTAGATGATGACTGAAAAACCCACATCTTGTTCCACATAAACGAGTTTATTACCCCGGCAATATAACCGAGAGCATTGGAAATCCACATGTTGACCTCCAAGAGCGACTTGCACACATAAATAACAGCAAGGGTAACAAGCGTATTCATCACCCCCACTATTATATAGCGTATAAACTGCTTTATATCATCACTTTGCACATTTATTGACATGGTTGCCATTGTTTTAAGGTTTTAAGGTTAATCTTTTTTATCAACTATCATCCGGCCGGAATCATCTTCATTTTCCCCTTTCAACTGCGGCAGGTGCCATCCGTAACGTATGGCCCCTATGCGCAATGCTATAATCACTACGGCACAAGCCGATTGTTGCAAGATAGGGTTTCCGCCAAGGAGCATGATTGCCCAGTAAACAATACCTCCGGCCATACAGGCTGTCGCGTAAATATCTTTGCGAAAAAAAAGCGGCTCGACATTAATCAGGATGTCACGCACGACTCCTCCGAAGGACCCTGTTATAATGCCCATCACAATCGCAACCCACATCGGATAACCGGCAAATATCGTTTTCTGAATACCGATAACGACAAACAGTGCCAGTCCAATCGAGTCGAATATAAACAACGACTTGGAACCGGATGTCAGCACCTGCCTGAAAAGGACCACTATCAGAAACGCCAGTCCCGTCACTGCAAGATAAAGCCAGTTCTGCATCCAGAAGACAGGAATGTCAAGAAGGACGTCACGCAACGTGCCGCCGCCAATGGCTGTGACAAGCCCTACGGTATAGGCGCCGAACCAGTCAAAATGTTTCGTGGCGGCAAGGCGGATTCCGCTTATACCGAAGGCGAGGGTGCCGAGTACTTCTATTATATATATAAATGTGGAATCCACGTTTTAATTTTTCTTTTTGGTTTCTTTCTGATAAAACCGGCACACCGAAGTCAGCCCGCAATTAAGGCAGTCAGGACGACGCGCCTTGCAGACGTAGCGTCCGTGAAGAATAAGCCAGTGGTGGGCCAATGGAATAATCTCATCGGGAATATGCCTGACAAGCGTTTTCTCGGTTGCCAGTGGATTCTTACTGCCTGTCGTGAGTCCAATGCGCTCGCTGACGCGGAACACATGGGTGTCCACAGCCATCGTCGACCTGTTATAGACTACGGCGAGAATCACGTTGGCGGTCTTGCGCCCCACCCCGGGCAGCGACATCAGCGCGTCAAGGTCAGACGGCACTTCGCCACCGAATTCCTCGACAAGCCTGCGCGCCATCCCCGCAAGGGAACGGCTCTTGTTATTGGGGTAAGAACACGACTTGATATAAGGGAATATCTCCTCGGCAGTGGCAGCGGCCATAGACTCGGGGGTGGGAAACGCCTCAAACAACGCGGGCGTAATCATGTTTACCCGCTTGTCAGTACACTGTGCCGACAGGATAACAGCCACAAGCAATTGATAGGGGTTGTCATAATTGAGCTCGGTCTCAGCCACGGGCATCTCGCGGCTGAACCATTCTATCACTCGCTCATATCGTTCTTTTACAGTCATTTTCACCCGAATATCTTGAGTAATTTTTCTGTCCCGTATAATCCGGCGGCACATCCTAAAAGGCCACCCGCAAACGTCATGGCAACATAAAAGAGAAACCTCAGCGTCAGGCGGTCATGCAGCAGCAACAAGGCATCAAGCGTGAAAGCCGAGTAGGTCGTGTAGCCGCCGAGCACGCCGGTCAGCAGAAACAACCGCCAGCCGGTAGCGACACCAAAGTGATCGAACAGCGCCCACAGGATTCCCATCATGCAGCAACCGGTTATGTTGATTCCGACCGTGAAGTAATACTCATCGGCATGGAAGAAGTTTACTTCCTGAAAATAGTAGCGCAACAGGCACCCTACGGCACCGCCCGAAGCTACAAGAAGAATATTAGTGAGCGAGAACGGCGACATTAATGCGCGGCTGTAAATTCCTCAAGAAAACGCACATCGTTCTCTGAGAACATGCGCAAATCTTTGACCTGATATTTCAAGTTGGTTATGCGCTCGATACCCATTCCGAGTGCGAATCCCGAATAGACATCGGGGTCTATACCGCAAGCGCGGAGGACATTGGGGTCGACCATGCCGCATCCGAGAATTTCCACCCAGCCGGTGTGCTTGCAGAACGAGCAGCCTTTGCCGCCACAGAGATTGCAGGAGATGTCCATTTCGGCCGACGGCTCGGTGAACGGGAAATAACTGGGTCGGAGACGAATCTTTGTCTCGGGACCAAACATCTCGCGGGCAAAATAAAGAAGCGTCTGGCGAAGGTCGGCAAACGATACATTTTTATCGACATAAAGAGCCTCGACCTGATGGAAGAAGCAGTGGGCGCGGGCCGAAATGGCCTCGTTGCGGTAGACACGGCCCGGGCAGATGATGCGGATTGGCGGCTGGGTGCGCTCCATCACCCGAGACTGAACCGAGGATGTGTGGGTGCGCAACAACACGTCGGGGGTGCGGTTTATAAAGAAGGTGTCCTGCATGTCGCGGGCAGGATGGTCGGCAGCGAAATTGAGCGATGAGAACACATGCCAGTCATCCTCGATTTCAGGGCCTTCGGCAACCGTAAACCCAAGACGCGAAAAAATAGCCACAATCTCGTCACGCACTAACGAAAGCGGGTGACGGGTGCCGAGAGGGAGCGGGGCTGCCGTGCGGGTGAGGTCAAGGTCATCGGCTGCGCTGTCAGATGTTTCCAAAGCCTCGCGAAGGGCGGCGATGCGCTCGGTAGCCATATTTTTAAGCTCGTTCAGTGCCTGCCCTACTGTGCGTTTCTGTTCAGGTGCCACACTTTTGAAATCATTGAACAAAGCCGAAACTTCGCCTTTCTTACTCAAATACTTGATGCGCAATGCCTCAACTTCTTCGAGAGACGACGCGTTCAGCGAGACAATGCGTTCTTTCAGTTCATTTATCTTATCTATCATGACAGTTGTGTTCAATTGAGTTGCAAATTTACAATAAAAAATGAGAACCACCCCAACAACAGCCTCCGTTTTTTTGCAAACGAGCCGCAAAGATGTTACATTTGCACCCTAAAGAATAATTTGATTAATGAAAAATGCTTATTTGACGCTTATAGCCATCCTGCTTGCGACAATCCCCATGACCATTTCATGCGGCCACATGAGCAACCGCAGCAGGAATATCAGCGAAGGGAGTGCCGATGACACTATAATATGTGAAATCAATTCATTTATCGCACATCCCGATTCGTTTGTCAACAAGGAAGTCATCATTACCGGCCGGTGCATCCATGTATGCCCCCACGGGAAAAGACGCGCATTTCTTGCCGCCGAAACTGATTCATTCCTGCTAACCTGCGAGTCGACCGCATATCTCGGAGGCGCGTTTCCGAAATCAATCGAGGGGCACACGGTGACGATGACAGGCATCCTGAGAGAAATGAGAATTGATGAAAGTACTCTCGGTCAGATTGTGGAGAGCCATGCTGCCCGGAAGGCAGTCCTTTGCCGGAACAACGTGTTGCTCGACACGGTGGCAACACCCCCTTGCCCTTACGCCAAAATCACGCGCAACCAGCGGGACATCCATTCATTTGACGAGCAGATAGAAAATTTTCGAAACCGCATCCAATCCCGCTTTGACAATACCGACAAGGACTATATCAGCATCTATCACCTGCAAGTATCTGACTTGAAACTGCTCGACTGACATGGAGATAAAGAGAAGGGTTGCAAAACTGAGTCTTGCAACCCTTCTCTCAGAACTGTTTATAGTGCAAGGCGGTATATTTCGGCGGTCTCGACTGCCGTCAGGCGATAATAGCCGCCAATGACATCACCCTTGTTCTCATGCAACTTTTTAACAAGCAGCTTTATGTCGGGGTTTTCTATCCCCAGCTCGGCAAATGTCACAGGCAGTCCCAAAGAACCAAAGAAGGCTTTCAGGCAAGATATGCCTTCCAGAGCCGCCGAATGGTCATCATGGTTTTCCACCCCGAACACCCTGCGGGCCATCTGAGCCACTTTAAACGGGTTGTGATGGGCCATGAAAGTCATCCATGCGGGAAGTATGACGGCCAGACCGGCTCCGTGGGTGACCCCGTAGACCGAGCTTATCTCATGCTCCATGAAATGGCTGACCCAGTCTTCGCGACGGCCCGTGCCGCAGATGCCGTTATGGGCGAGCGTTCCACTCCACATTATATTGGCGCGTGCCTCGTAATCTTCAGGATTAGCCATTACTTTGGGTGATTCTTCGACAATCGCCATCAACACGCCTTCGGCTACGCGGTCAGTAATCTCGACCTCGGGTGTCATCGTGAAATATCGCTCAAAAATGTGGGCCATCATGTCGGCAATTCCACTCGCGGTCTGATAAGGCGGCAACGTGAATGTCAGCTCGGGGTTCATCAGCGCAAACTTGGGGCGAAGGGCGACCTCGGTGCGCAGGCTGATTTTGTGCATCCCGTCTATCTTGGTTATTACCGAGTTGCCCGACCCTTCGCTCCCGGCAGCCGGTATGGTCAGCACCACCCCGACCGGCAATGCTGTTTCCACGACCTTTTTGCCGGCATAAAAATCCCAAAAATCACCGCTGTAAGGAACACCGCAGGCAATCGCCTTGGCCGTGTCAATGGCACTGCCGCCCCCGACGGCAAGCAGTCCGTCAAGACCCTCGCGACGGACAATATCGATACCTTCATATACGCGGTCATCGGTAGGATTGGGTTTTATGCCGCCAAACTCATGATAGACCACACCCGATTCATCAAGAGACTTTTTAACACGGTCGAGCAATCCTGACTTCACAACCGACCCCATGCCGTAGACCAGCAAAACTTTCCGTCCCACCATCGAGGCCGTCAATGCCCCCGCCTGAGACTCGACACCGCGACCAAAGACATACTTGGTCGGACTGTAGAATGTAAAATTATCCATTATCTTTTTCTGATTAGTTCTTGACAGCAAATGTAACAACAAAAAGTGACATCTCGCAAGCATGATTATGACAAAAATTGCGCAAAACAAGCCATTGACTCCGCACTGCACACCCATACCGCTATAAATCAATACGTTACACTTTATATAAAAACAAAAAAAGAGTCGTCTCACGACGACTCTTTTCCTTTTAAACCTTTATCTTAATCTAATACTATGAAAAACACACATGCAAATGTAGAACTAATTTTTGACATACGCACTATTCTAAACGAATTATTAACAAAGTTTCACATCTCACTACAGCATTCAACCCCCAAATTCCGACGTTTATCCCCTCTTTTATAACAATTATCCCGGCGTTAATCTTTCATAGCGATATTTTGTTGTATTTTTGTATAAATATTAAAACGGAACAAAACAATGGATAAAAAACATCTTTTTGTAACCGATCTTGACGGCACACTTCTCAACGCAGACAGCAAAGTGAGTCAGGAAAGTGCCGATATCATATCTTCATTATCGCGCGAAGGCGCGCTCATCACTGTCGCTACAGCACGCACACCGGCTACTGTAGAGCCATTGCTTTGTGAAACAGCAACATCCATTCCGGCAATTGTCATGACCGGCGCCGCGATGTGGGACCGCAAAGAAAAACGGTATATAGCTCCCACACTTGTCACCTCGGAAGCGATTACCGACATCATGCCCCTCTTTGCGCGAAACAAGATAAATCCTTTTATATATGTATTGCCTGCCGAAGGATCAGTCATGACTGTTTATCACAACGGAATACTCACCAATGCCGAACAACGCTTTGTCGACGACCGGCGCGGCCTACAGTTAAAGCATTTCTGCCTCGACTCCACCCGGGGTGCCGAATACCCCATCCCGGGCACAATACTCATTTTTGCAATGGGGCCTCGTGACCGGCTCGACCCCGTGGCCCGTCAGCTAAAAACTGACAAAAGATGTTCCGTGTCCTATTATAATGACATTTTCAATCACGATCTCGCCTATATTGAAATCTTCGGACCGGGAGTGTCAAAGGCCGCGGCCGTCAAGAGGCTTGCCGACTCTCTCGGGGCAACAGGCATAACCGTTTATGGCGACAACCTGAACGACCTGTCAATGATGCAGATTGCCGACGAAGGGGTTGCCGTAGCCAATGCCGTGCCTGAACTAATAGCCGCCGCCACACGCACTATCGGACCCAATACCGAGTCATCTGTAGCCCGCGACATCATGAGGCAGATAAAAATTCATTCTTAAAAGTGCCTTTTTTCTGTTTTTATTGTCTTATTACAATAATTTTGCGACATTTGCATACTCAGGAGGCATGTTATGAAAGAAAACCACCCCGACATACCGACGATGACATCCTTGCCGATGCGGGTCTTCCGCTTCTACCGCGACGGCTTCCGGTCGATGACGATCGGACGCAGATTGTGGCTGCTTATACTGATAAAACTGTTTATTATATTTTTCATATTCAAGATATTTTTCTTCCCCGATATCCTCCGGCGAGACTATGACAACGACCGGGACCGTGCGGCAGCAGTGCGTTCCTCTCTGCTCGACCGAAGATAAGTGCCCCACGTTTTTAACTAATCCCAACTAACAAATAAATCTGATCTGTTTATGAATGACTTAATGAGCGTGGTCGACTGGTCAAGGGCGCAGTTTGCCCTGACAGCAATGTACCACTGGCTGTTTGTACCCCTCACGCTGGGCCTGTCGGTCATTGTGGGAATAATGGAGACCATCTATTTCAAAACCCGCAGTGAAAAATGGCTTGTAATAACCAAATTCTGGATGACGTTGTTCGGCATCAACTTCGCTATGGGCGTGGCCACCGGAATTATTCTGGAATTCGAGTTCGGCACCAACTGGAGCAATTACAGCTGGTTTGTCGGCGACATTTTTGGCGCGCCGCTTGCCATCGAGGGACTTCTCGCTTTCTTCATGGAAGCGACTTTTGTGGCCATCATGTTCTTCGGGTGGAAAAAAGTCTCTCCCGGTTTCCATCTTGCGTCCACATGGCTCACTGCTCTCGGCGCCTCGATTTCGGCACTGTGGATCCTCGTTGCCAACGCTTGGATGCAATACCCTGTCGGGATGGAGTTTGACCCGGCACAGATGCGCAACGTGATGGACGATTTTTGGGCGGTTGCATTTTCGCCCGTCGCCATCCACAAGTTCCTCCACGCGGTGTTTGACGGATGGGTTTTGGCCGCCGTCTTCGTCATCGGGGTAAGCGCATGGTTCCTGTTGAAAAACACACGCCGCGACTTGGCGTTAAAATCAATAAAAGTGTCAGGATGGGTAGGCATTGTCGGAATGATTCTGACATTGTGGTCAGGCGACGGCTCGGCAGTCGATGTCGCCCGTGTGCAGCCCATGAAACTTGCCGCAATGGAGGGCCTGTATGATGGCGGCCGCGATCAGGAGATAGTCGGTATCGGCATCCTTGACCCGTCCAAGGAGCGCACCGATGACAAAGACCCCTACCTGTTCAAAATCGCCATCCCCTACGGGCTGTCGTTTCTCGCCACCCATGACATTCATGGATTTGTCCCCGGCATCAACGACCTTATCGATGGCCGCGAAATCACCGCTGATGGCGACACGGTAAAGACAGTATCCTATGCCGAACGCATCGCGATGGGCAAACAGGCCCACGAGGCCCTGCGAGCGTTTGACCGCGCGATGACCGCCGGTGACGAGGAGGCGATGGAAAGCGCCCGCGCCGACCTGAAAGCCAGCTACCCCTATTTTGGCTACGGATACCTTGACTCAGTCGACGAGGCCGTACCCCCTGTCGGCATGACATTCTACTCGTTCCACATCATGGTCATCTTCGGCGGTTACCTGTTCCTGTTCCTCATCTTAGCGGTTTATGCCGTGTACCGCCGTCCCCTGTGGTGGAACCACAAGTCGCTGCTGTGGACTTCGATTCTATCGGTAGCCGTTGTATGGATTTGCTCACAAGCCGGCTGGGTTACAGCCGAAGTGGGCCGACAGCCGTGGATTATCGAGGGACTTATGCCCACCCGCGCCGCTGTGTCGGCAGTCAGCACCGGAAGCGTGCAATTGACATTCTGGATGTTTGCTGTAGTATTTACCTGCCTTCTGGCAGCCGAAGCCGTCATTATGATTCGCTTTATCGGCAAGGAAAGCAATACCACCGACATTGACGACAAGCAAGCCGTTGACAATACCGAGTATTAACACATATATTATATATAAACATGATTGCATTAGAAACATTACAGATATATTGGTGGCTGCTCATCTCGGTTCTGGGAGCCTTGTTGGTGTTCATGCTATTTGTGCAAGGAGGCCAAACCATGCTGTTATCAGTCCCCGGGACATCTGACGAGTCAGGCAAGATGATATCGTCGCTCGGCCACAAATGGGAGCTGACTTTTACGACCCTCGTTGTGTTTGGCGGCGCGTTTTTCGCATCATTTCCACTGTTCTATTCCACCAGTTTCGGCGGAGCCTACTGGTTGTGGATGCTGATACTGATCAGCTTCGTTCTGCAGGCTGTCAGCTATGAGTTCCGGCGCAAACCGGGCAATCTTTTCGGCACACGCACCTACGACACTTTCCTCTTTCTCAACGGCTGCCTCGGATGCATACTCCTCGGTGTCGCCGTCGGGATGTTCTTCTTCGGCGCAGAGTTCAGCGTCTCAAAGGGCAACATCCTTGATGCCGGCGCGCCGGTAATCTCGGTATGGGCCCCCACCCACGGGCTTGAAGCCATTTTTTACTGGAAAAACCTCGTGCTCGGTTTAGCCGTTCTTTTCCTCGCGCGCACACTCGCCGCGCTCTACTTCCTCAACAACCACCCCGATGACGACGCGTTCTTTGCCCGCAACAAACGACGAGTCCTTGTCAACGGCGTGATTTTCGTCGTGTTCTTCCTCTTGTTCCTCGCTCTGCTGCTGACCACCGCCGGTCTTCAGACAGTCAAGAACGGGGAACTGACTGGCCGCTCGACATTCGAGCTTGTCGAGTTCAAATATTTCCACAACTACATCGACATGTGGTGGTGTGCCGCAATCCTTCTCGTCGGCGTGGTCATGGTTTTATGGGGAACAGGCAAGTCGGCTTTTGGCCGCCATTACACCTGCGGTATCTGGTGGGCCGGAACAGGCACCGTGCTTGTCGTCCTCACCATCTTCTGGGTTGCCGGATACAACTCCACCCCCTACTATCCCTCACTGACCGACCCCTCCTCGTCACTGACCATCTTCAACAGCTCGTCGTCCCACTTCACACTGACAGCGATGAGCTATGTCTCGCTGATTATCCCCTTTGTCCTCGCCTACATCGCCTACGCATGGCACTCGATGGACAGAAAACACTGACGACACCCCCTAAAAAACAGTTTAAAACCCGGGCGGCAGATGCAAAATCTGCCGCCCGGCAAGTTTCAGAGGGTGTTTCATAACAGATGTCAAATCCAAAACCCGTTTTCGCGATACAAAAATCACGAAAATTTCCATCCCGGGAAATTTGCAGGTTTGTTAAAAATTTATTACCTTTGCGGTCGATTTTAACCAATTACAAAAAATTCAACCAAATGAATCATTACGAAACCGTTTTCATTTTAACTCCCGTTTTGTCTGATGCACAGATGAAGGAAGCGGTAGAAAAATTTGAGAAGGTGCTCACCGACAACGGTGCCACCATCGTCAATGAGGAGAACTGGGGTCTCCGCAAGCTCGCCTACCCCATTCAGAAGAAGTCGACCGGCTTCTACACCCTCGTGGAATTTGACGCAAACCCCGATGTTGTAAAGAAACTCGACATCGCTTTCCGTCGTGACGAACGCGTCATCCGCTTCCTCACATTCCGTCTTGACAAGTATGCAGCCGAATATGCCGCCAAACGTCGCAGCACCCGTGCTAACAAAGTAAATGCAACCACTGAAGAAGTAAAGGAGAACTAAACAATGGCAACACAATCTGAAATTCGCTATCTTACCCCCCTGTCGGTGGATGTTAAGAAGAAAAAATATTGCCGTTTCAAGAGAAGCGGTATCAAATATATCGACTACAAGGATCCCGAATTCCTCAAGAAGTTCCTCAACGAGCAGGGCAAAATCCTTCCCCGCCGCATCACCGGAACCTCGCTGAAGTTCCAGCGTCGTGTCGCTCAGGCCGTTAAACGCGCCCGTCACCTCGCCCTTCTTCCCTACGTTACCGACTTGATGAAATAACTTTAAAAGCTCAGGAACAACTATGAAGATTATCCTCAAAGAAGACATCGCCAATCTTGGCTACAAAGATGACGTAGTCGAAGTTAAGAACGGTTACGGCCGCAACTACCTCATTCCCCAAGGCAAAGCCGTCATCGCTACTCCCTCGGCTCTTAAAGTACTTGCCGAAAACCAGCGCCAGCGCGCTCACAAGCTCGAAAAAATCAAAGCTGATGCCGAAGCTGCCGCAGCCGCGCTCGAAGGAGTCAAGCTCACAATCGGAGCCAAGACCAGCTCGACAGGCACTATCTTTGGTTCTGTTAACAATATCCAGATTGCCGAAGCCCTTGAAAAGCTCGGCCACAACATCGACCGCAAAATCATCGTCCTCAAAGACTCTGTTAAGGAAGTGGGCGAATACACCGCTACCATCAAGCTGCACCGCGACGTTGTTGTAGAAATTCCTTTTGAAGTAGTTTCTGAATAACAATTCTTCTCACTTCAACAATACAATCCTCGGAGGGACCGCGCCATCGCGATCCCTCCGAGTTTTTTTAGAGGCTGCCACATAGCACCGTTTTCGGGTCAGTAGAAAATCAGTGGGGATAAGCATAAAGGTTTGCAATACGGAAAAGGAAGAATTTCTTATCCACAACACCTCTGAGATTTGCACGAAAGAGTTTTATTTTAGCATTGAAAGATTCGGCCAAGG
>Ga0209064_1004092_pt1 | contig 11434 bp, 25 predicted proteins | sample Inofromicrocosms_FD_187498 | JGI IMG/M metagenome (GOLD analysis project Ga0209064, IMG submission 187498) | Mouse cecum microbial communities from Vienna, Austria - Inoculum for glucosamine and mucus D2O microcosms (SPAdes) (version 2) | ecosystem: Host-associated > Mammals > Digestive system >... | reverse complement strand
TCGTTCCCGGCGAGCTTCGCTGGTATCCCTGGTATGAACTCATCTCCAAGGATGAATACGATGCCATGTCCGAGGATGAGAAGCAGGAGCGCCGTTGTGTTGGTCGCTCGAGTAGCAGTGCGTGTGCGTATGGCGGTCTCGTTTACTCGGATGCGTATTACGCCTCGTCGTTCTCGAACGCGCACAGCGGCTCTCGGCTCGCCTTCAAATCGGAAGCGTTGGCAGAATATGCCGGAAAGCAGTTCGCAGAACTGTTTGCGGATTTCTGCTTCATCCCAAAGTCTGACGTAAAAGAGTAATCGAGCATGAAGAAGATCTCTCAAAAGGAGTTCTTTCGTCGCCTGATAAACGGGAAGTCAGCCAAACTTGGCGCTCCCGTTTATCCCGGCTCGATAGAAGTTACCGATAAACTTGCCGAATACATTTTCAGCAAAGCTGATGAGAAGGTCTTCCGGTCGGTGACTCATACCCAAAGCAACGCATTGATGTTTGAGAATGAGTCTTGGTTCTTTTACGCAAAGCCGAAGAACTGCGACAGCAGAGAAGCATACATACACAGCATAAACGGTGTGGAAGTTCTTTTGCTTGTGGACCACCGCCCGGCATATACCAATCAGTTCGGCACGTCCATATCGGAACTGACGATGATTTTGGCATACGAAATCCAGCCCTAAGATGTATTCGATTTTTCAGCAGCATACCGAACCCGTTCCAATGTCAGAGGCGATGTTTGAATGTTTCAAGAAGCATCTTCCTCCGACAGAACGGAAGAAATTTGAGAATAAGCACAAGGAGTTGAAGGAGTTGGAGGCTCAAAGAGGAATGCAGAAGGAGCTGAAACTCTCTCAAATCCTTGACACGGAGACATTGATGCGATTTGCATACGTTCCGTTTGTTGTCGCTCAACTCGCCTGGGACTATGCCGACACCATAGTTGATGTCGCATCAATGCTCAAACTTCATCCCACGAAGAAGCTATGCCGGGCAGTTCGGGAACTGAAACGCCAGTATGACAGGGTGAGAGATGAGTTTACGAATCATGCTCATACGGACTCTGAAATAGAGAATATGTATGTGTTTGAGGATGGAGTGTCGGACTTGTTCTCCCTCTATCTGAAAAACATCGAGTTTGACCTAAAGTCGGAGTACCCTGACCTCGGAGAAGATTACAGAAACTATCTACTGGCTATCTACCAGTGCCACATTGTTCTCCAGTGCATCTACCGCTATGCTGAAATGCAGAAGGTCAAGATTGAAAAGATTGTAGGACACCAGATAGGCGATGTGCTTCCGAAAGAACTTCGCCGGCTCGACATCCTCGTAATGTCATTTGTCGGCGACAAGCCCATAAGCGCAAAGTTCGATGCACAGCAAAATACATACGCCCAGTGCCTCGCCAATCGAATGACCCTCATAGAACTCAATGACAAAGATAAACCCGAAGGTGCAGAACAGTAGCAGTAATCAGTACGACCTAAAGAACTTGGCGAAAATACCGGGTCTGCCAATCATTCCTATCGCAGTAAGTCTTGACGGCTATGACCTAAACGCCCACAGTAGCACGCGAGAATAGGCTCGGCTACATCCTGCACCCTCACTCTCATAAATGCAAATAAAGAAAACCTAAAGAAGAAAATGAAAATAGAAGCAACCATCATCTACCCCGACGGTAGAGAAGAAAAAATCAGCCCTGCCAACGGCAATGACTTCTCTCTTGAAGAAGTTCAGAAGATTGTCGGCGGCTACATCGAAGTTGTCGGATTGTCCGACGGCAACATTCTCGTCTTAAATGAGGAAGGCAAGCTGTGTGGTTTAGATGAGAACCCCAAAGCTACCGTAATCGCACATGAGCATAAAGCTATGTTTCCCCATGATTACATTGTCGGCAATGTCCTTATTTGTTCATCCGATATGCTTAAGTAATCATGGCAGATAAGAAACTCCCCATCCTCGTCCTTAAATGCAAGGATTGTGGCAAGCCGTTCATGGCTCACGCACTTGCCTATCCAATGACAGAAGACATTGCCAACCTTGTAGCCGAGGCTGTTCAGAACGGAGACGAGCCAGTAATTTGCACCGAGACTACCTTCGGTTGTACTTGTGATAAATCCTATCTTGATACCGACGATGAGTAAGAAAAGAGCATTTGAAGAAAGAGGCTGGAATGACAGCCTCGACCTCCCATATCATCTTCGTCGTGGACTTAGTGGAATGTATGTGTTCTACAAGTTCCCCGGCGAAGAAAAAGCCACACCGACCTGTCTGGAGGATTGTTCTGATAGCACCATTCGTGGTTGGCTTTTGAAGGAGGGCGATGTAGAAATGGCTAAACGTGCATTGGAGAATCTGATTGCGACTTTCGACAGAGTGCTTCACTATCTCCATGAAGATGAAGTCAAGATAGTCAATCAGGTCATTGATGAGCGTGGAGACAAGCCTGTACTGGAGAAAGAGCCAGTGCTGTTTGAAGTTGTCGATGCCGTCATGTGGTACTGCCATACCATCACTCTAATTGCCGACATTTTCGGCGTATGCTCTCCGGGCACGGAGGCTCAAATCGCCTACGATGAAAGATTAGAACGCAGAAAATCGCAAAAGTCATGAGTAGAGAAGTCTATACCCTCAATCCTTACAAGCAGGTGCTTTTGAGAGAAGAAGAATATCTCGCACTTGCCGAGAAAGCCAATGCCAACGAAGAACTGATCAAGCAGTTGGCAAAGGAAATGTATGAGCAGAAAGGCACCGCTTCTCTCGGTATCAGCCTCCATCTCCAAGAAGGTGGTTGTGGACGAGAGTATGAGAAAATCCGTATCAGCAATCCGATGCTGTCGCAGACAACCGAACTTGGCTCAATCCCAAATGAAAGTATCGAACAGATAAACAGTGCCGTCCGCGAAATGCTCGTTGACTTCTACAATGAGTATCAGCGCCCGGTTGATGAGATTCGCAAAGAGTATGAGAAAAAGACACGCTGGGCGAAGTTTCAGTTGAATATGTTCGGTGTAGTCGTTTTCTTCGGCACGCTCTGTGGATTGCTTATGTCTATCGTATTTCGATTGCTAAAGTAAAATCCTTGCGCTATGCAAGGACGAGTTTAATAATCCCCCTTAATATCGTAAAAATGAAGAAATTCATTGGAACCAAACAGGTGTCGGCAGAGCCGATGACCTACGGAGAGGCCCATGCTAAAGGCCTCATCCGTGAAAACGCCTATGTTTCGGAGTATGACAACAATCCCGGCTACCTCGTAGAGTATGCCGACGGCTATCAGTCGTGGTCTCCGGCTAATGTATTCGAGGAAGCCTATAAGGTTGCTGAAACGCCCCTCGACCGTGTGAACATCGAAGTAGCTGACCTAATGGACCGCGCCAACAAGCTCGGCAACTTCATCTACAATCAGAACGACGGCAATGACTTCCAAGCCCTCGAACTCGGCACCCGCGCCTTCCTCATCGCCCAGCATAACATGATGGGTGCTTACCTCAACCTCCTGTGCCTCCGTCAGACCTGTATGGAAGGTGGAGAAGTGTGCCGTCCCTATGGTCTGACTTTCGAGCAGATTCTCCCTCTGATCAAGGAAGGCTTCGCTGTCCGCCGCAACGGTTGGAACGGCAAAGGTCTCATGGTGTTCAAGCAGGTCCCGGCTCATATCGGCTCCGATATCATCCCAAAGATGCAGTCACTCCCCGACGAGGCAAAGCGTCTGATTCTCGACAGCGGCAACCATATCGACTATGTGTCGCAGTGCCTCATATTCAACCCGGCGACAGGCGAAGCCAATTCCTGGGTACCCTCCATCAGCGATGTATTCGCTCATGACTGGGAACTCGTAAAAGAAGCCTCTAACAACAAAAAGTAAGTATATGGAAAAGACCCTCACACAACTGGCAGACGAAATCAAGTCAGCCATCGGTTGCTTCAACGAAGACATGGCAAAAGCCGTTGAAGGCAACAAGTCCGCAGCACAGCGCTCTCGCAAACAGTCTCTCAATCTTGAGAAGCTGTTCAAGGAGTGGCGCAAAGTCTCGGTCAATTTGTAAACATCATCCTAACTCGCAGGTGGAGGTATAGAGGTTCTGTATCTCCATCTGCTAATCCTAAAGTCTGAATGGATAAGAAAGACCCGAAATATGAAAGTCTGAAAAGCAAGCTCCTAAAGTTGTCGAGACTTGCTGACAGTGGTGATACCCACGAAGCCCGAAATGCCCGGTTCGCCATTGAACGATTATGTAGCCAGTATGGTATCTCCATAGAAGAAATCACTGCGGAAGTTCAGGAGAAAAAGTGGTATGGTTTTGAAGTAGGTCGCTCAAAGACAATGCTGAACCTTTTTGCCCAGTGTTATTTTCACGTTACTGGCGAGAACCGTCTGAATTATCGCCAAATCCCCGGACGCTCAAAGGTTGAAGTAAGTCTTACAGCCTTTGAGTATGCAGAACTGAAAAGTATGTTTGCATGGCACAAGTCCAACTACAATGCCGAGCATAAAAAGATGGAGGACACGCTGTTTCAGGCTTATATCCATAAGCACGGTTTGTTCGGCTCTCATTCAGACGATGACGGGGGAGAAAAAGAAGAAACCAAGCTGACCCCTGAATTGATTGAACGCATCAAGCGTATCATCCACATGAAGCAAACTCTCTCCGATACCCATTACCATAAAATGATAGAACAATGAGCAAACCCAATGTTGTTATGTTCGGCAATCTTGCAAAGCAGATTACCGAAACCTATGAAAAGAAGGATACCGATTACAAAGGCTCCTACCATGAGAGCGTTGAACGCTACGGTTATGTAGCCGGAATTGTCAGAATGTCTGATAAGTTCCATCGTGCCGAAAACCTCCTTATCGGAGGCAAGGAAGCCCTCGTCAATGATGAGAGCGCGGTCGACACACTTCTGGATTTAGCTTCATACAGCATAATGCTTGCGATTGAGGTTATAAACCGCAAAAAGTAATCCTATGGAAGTTACCGTAAAGAAATACACCGATGAAGAATTGATGCGCCGGGCCTGCGAGATGACCTTTAACGGCAAGTCCCATCAATCGCTTCTCTCAATCTACAAGTCAGAACACTCTCCGGCCAGGACACAGCTATTCTGGATTGAGTTGATAGATGTTCCGCTTTTTGTCGCCACGCACTTCATCCGGCATCATGTAGGAGTTGTGCCGTTTGAACTGACCCGCAGGGATGACCGTAGCAACGACGTGACGTTTGAAGCCGCTATCAACTCGGTCAACGACCAGTTGTCAGACCTGCTCGACCACATTCTCCGTGGAGAGAAAGATATTGCTCAATCCCTCATTACAGTAGTGCAGAATGAACTTGATGAGTGGAAGGAGAAGTACGACCGCATGGTTCCTGTAAAGCTCGGTTTGTGCATCAACGCCCAGTCATTGATTGATATGTCGAAGCTGAGGCTTTGCAACAAGGCTCACGTTCTGACCATCCAAGCAATGAAAGAAGTTAAGGCAGAGGTCGCAAATGTAGATGAAGCTCTCGCCAAGATGATGGTCAGGAAGTGTGTCTATCGCGGTGGTATATGTGGGGAGCCTCATCCTTGCAAGTTCAACCGCACCCCGGCTTTCCGAAATGAGTTTGCTGAGTATATGTCTGCCTTCACTAATGAGCAAAGACCGTATTACTATGAGCATTCAGATTAAGAACCTGCCGGAGGATACAGAAGAACTGATGCAGTACATCCTCGAAAGAGTATGTGCCCTCACTGGCAATGTTGTTTCCGCAATAAAGTCCAAATGTCGTATGTGGTCGTTGATGTACGCTCGCTACATATTCTTTAATGTAGCGACGCAATTCCACATCAAGCCCTCCGTAGCTGTAAACTACATCGGACGCAATCGGACACTCATGTATCCGTATAAAAGAGCCGTAAGCGACCTCCGTGACGTAAATGCTCAGTTTAGAGTTGACTGCAATATGGTGTATGAAAGCACCTTTGACCATTTTGACTGTGATTATGGAAGAACTTGAAAAGAACCCACGCAGAATGTCGGTAGAGGATGTAGAGATACTTGCCCTCCGCTGGATGAAGGACAAGGCGTATCTCAACAACCGTAATGTCGCTTGTTTCATCGAAGGATTTGAGGTTGCCCGTAGGTATCTCATCTCTAATTTTGCCGAAATGCTCCAGGAAGAAGGTCTGCACTATATGCACGAGTATACCAGTAAGAGAGTATCTGACTTGTGCAAGGCTGGTGTTCCTCTGACCCCGGACCACAATCGGGAAATGTCTGCCGCCAAATATGTCGGGGAGCTACTGCTTGAAGCATCACACCAAATCAATGAAAACAAGGTGCTGTAATTGCTATGAAGTATCTCCATCCATATCTCTATGAGATAGTCCACGACCTTGTTCAGCAAAGAGTCGCAGACAAGAAATTCCCGTATGTAGCGATAGCCAATGATGTTAAAGCCAAAGTTCTGTCCGATGTTTCCACCGCACTCGATGAGATGATCCATGATGGACTTCTCGCCAGATCAAGCAACATCAACGGCATTGGATTATATAGAACACTTAAAGACAAAGAAGATGAAGACGATAATGTTTAATGATGAACCGTATGGATTGACCGATGCAGTCCTGTCCGGCGTAAAGACTCAAACCCGGAGGATTGTACCTGACTCTCATCTAACGGCATACGAAAAGTATAGAGCCGAGAATAAAGATGCAGCTATGTCGCTGTCAGACTTTCTTATTCGTCGGGGATTTGCCCGATATGTCGTAGGTGAGGTTGTCGCCATAGCCCAAAGCTATAAGAGCATAGGCTTATCTCCATCCTTCGTGTCCGCAAAGAAGGATCACGAAAAGAAACATCATACCAACACTCCAATCGGACAGCAAGCCGGATGGAGTAACAAGATGTATGTAGCCGCTGACTTCATGCCCCATCATATCAAGATTACTGGTGTCGGAGTTGAGAAGCTGCAATCCATTTCGGACGAAGATATAGCCGCAGAAGGAGTGAGAGCCATCACACCCGGCTGGGAGTACACTACCTGCCCGGGCAAGGAGAGCGCAAAACTGCCCGCCCGGAACCCTCGCGGAGCATATCACCGCCTCATTGATGGTGTGTCAAAGAAGCAGGTCTTTAGTAAGAACCCCTATGTATATGTGTTCGAGTTCGTGCGTATAGACTGACATTTTCGGTGTATTGTCTATATGATTATCCGATCTTGAATCATCAAAAGTTAAACTTTGTTTCTTGATTTAATATGCTGTAAATTAAATGATTATATGTTTTCGCATACCAAAATCAATGATTAACTTTACAGTAGAAAATAAAAATCAAAGAAGATGGAAACAAGATATGTGAGCCCCGAAAAATTCTCGAAGGTCAGCAAAGGAAAGAAAGTTGTTGACTATCCGAATGAGTGGATTAAGGATGTCAACGGCATCCGGCACCACATCATCAATCCCGATATGGAGTATAAGATTTCTGTACTTGAAAAGAAGTCCTATCCCTGGTATCTCGGAATGACCTATGAGGAATATGCGAAAGCCACAAAGGAGATGTTTGGTGATGAAGATGCAAGAGTGTTTGTTCTTGAATGTGACTGGTTCCCGACGGAACTCGTAGCCGGGATTGCAAATGGTCGATATAGCAATACATCCTCGCTCTCTCGTAAGACTGGATGGCTCCGTTCCTTTGGTGTTATAGAGCTGTTCAGGGCAGAGAAGGTAGAAGAAGCAATCTCCATCCTCAACAAGTACGGATTTAAGTTTGACAAGGCTCAACTCAAAATTGCTGCTATATATGGAAAAGCGGAATAAAGATTACGCCTACTGCGTAGGCCCGAACTACTTCGGAGGTCCAGACCTCTGTAAGAATTGCAAAAGGCACATCCCATTCTGTGAGCCTGTGCAAGAAACTCTAACGTGGACGATGCCCCAGTATGATGAAAAGACTGGTACCTGTCCGCTCCACGAACCTAAAGCAAATAAAGTTAACGACTAAAAAGAAAACGAAGATGCCAAACCACATCACAAACCGCCTCATTATAGAGGGAGCCACAGAAGAAGTGGCAAAAGTGTTCGACTTTCTAAAGGCTGACAAGCCCAATGAATCAGGGGTCGTAGTTCTTGTTGACTTCAACAAGTTAGTGCCAATGCCTGAATCTCTTGAAGTGGAAAGCTCATCGGAAGGAAACGACGGTAAGAAGTATCTCCTCGGAATGTCCGGCAACTCTCTCGAAGTTCACAGATACAAGGAGTCAGATCACTACAAGGAGATGACCGACATGCAGAAGCAGAACCCCGATAGGTTTGAACGCTGTCTGGAACTCGGACGAAAGTATCTCCGCAACACGGCCGACTTCGGGTGCAAAACTTGGTATGAGTGGCGCATTCAGAACTGGGGGACGAAATGGAATGCCTATGACATAGAGAAGCCGTCCGACAACTCCATCATGTTCAACACTGCTTGGAGTGGCGTTCCTGGTCTTATCTGCAAGCTCGGCGCTATGTTTCCTGCTGTAACCATCAAGTATGACTACGCCGACGAAGATTCAAGCTACAATACCGGAAGCTACATCATCCACGGTGATGATGTTCAGGACAACTCTCCCGAAGATGCTTCGCCGGAGGCATGGAAGCTCGTGTTCGACCTCGGTGTTCGAGACATTGAAGACTTTGTAGAGCAACCCGACGGCACATACAAGTGGAAAGAGGACGAAGAATAATATGAGCCACCTCGGAATACCAACCATCAACTACATCATGCAAAAGAGTGGTCGTAAGCCGACTGCTTGTAGTTGTGAGAAATGCAAGTCTCAATGCCGCACTCCGTGCCTCGGCACCCCGGAAGACATAGAACGTCTGATAGATGCCGGATATAAGGACAGGCTCGCTCCGACTGAATGGCTCGTAGGTATGCTATTCGGTGTTATAGACCGCCCGGTCCTCATGGTTCAGGCGAAAGTTGAGGACGGATGGTGTACCTTCTACCATGACGGAAAGTGTGAGCTTCACGAACAAGGCTTGAAGCCCACCGAAGGGAAGCTCTCTCATCACTCCATCCGGATTGATAATTTTGACCCGAAGAAAAGCCTCTCTTGGCTTGTCGCTAAAGAATGGCTCCCATTACAGACTGAACTACGAAAACTGTAAAAACAGATAGAATTATGGAATATTCAGATTTTGTTCCTTTCGACATAGCAGAAGCATTGAAGTCCGCAGGTTTCGATGTCCCATGTGCTTTCTATTTCGCTAAAGCAGATTCCGATGAAGATATGATGTTGATTGTATCTGATGGAGAAACGCTCGACCACAACAATGTTGCAAATGATAATCCGTTCCTGGTTCCGGTCTGTTCTGCCCCCTCATACCACACCACGCTTGAATGGCTTCGCCGGGAGCATTCAATTCATTGCTTCGCTGTTGTTGACGATGATGTTGAAGACACTGATCAAGTCTGGCAAGGAGCAAAGCAGTGGATAGATGGAGGTATGTGTATCCCGGTTGAAGGTCATTATGACACTTGTGTCGGCGCACTTGATGCAGCCATAATTAGTGCCATCAAACAAGTGTCGTAATTTGGCTATGGCTGTCAGTCCTTACCAATCATCCAAATAATCGGAAATAAGAAAACCTCAAAGATGAATAATATCCCCGAAAAAATATGGCTCAACCTCGGAGAAGAAGTCCCCGATGATGCCGACTTTCATGACCTTTCAGAAGTAACGTGGAGCGAAAATAAGGTGTTCGATAAAGATGTCGAATATGTCCGCAAGGCCGGATGGATAAGTGTCGATGACAGATTGCCAGATGATGACCGTCTCGTTCTCGCTCATTGCTCCGGGATACAGCCGGAGATTTGTCATTGTACCGCCTACTATAAGTTTGGAACATGGCAGTTCCCCGATGATTGGTATTATGACAGCAATGTTACTCACTGGATGGAGATACCAGTTATCTCACAATTTACGATAAAAAAATACTGAACATGACGAAGAAGCAGATTGAAAATAGATACAATAAGCTCTTGAATGATATAGAATCAATGAGCATTTATGACGGCCGAGGTACCGTCGATAGATACGAGTGCAAAAAGTGTGGCGCCACCATCCACACCACCTATGCCGAGAAAGGCGTAACTCCGTTCACGATAGGTTGCCGAATGTGCGGAAGCTATATGCAGCATACCCGGACATTCGACAAAGCGACAGTGCCGCCCAGTGTCAAAGTGCTGAACTGGTATCGCCCCTCATTGGAAGCCACCTTAAAGATGTCCGAAGGAGAAATAGAGCATATCCTCAATGGAGGTCTGATACTTGAAGTTCCAAAGTAAAACGCAGAAAGACATGAGCATATCGAAGAAAGTCCGTCAGCTTGTATATGATAAATGCGGAGGACATTGTGCCTATTGCGGCAAGGAGATTGCCTACAAAGATATGCAGGTTGATCACATCATCCCAATGCTTAGAAATTTTACGGACTTGCAGATTGAGATGGGCGGTTGGACTCGCGGAACAGACGATATTGACAATCTGCTACCTTCATGTCGCTCATGCAATTTCCGAAAAGGAACGTGCGACCTTGAAGATTTCCGAAAACAGGTCAAAGCCCAATGCGAAACTCTCTGTAAGACCTTTCAGGGTAAGATGTCTCTTGCTTACGGACTTATAATCAAAGTTGACAAGCCGATAGTGTTCTATTTCGAGAAGTTGAACAATCAAAAAGAAGAAATATGAATGAGAGAATCCAAAATGCCGTCACACGACTAAAAGCCTCCATCTGCGAGCTTGAAACGCTCGACACCTCATACTGGAACGCGAGCCTTGGTACCAGTACAATAAATGCTCTATCGGAACAGATAGTCAATGATGCTAAGACTTTACAGGCCCATATAAAATCATACGGAAAGAAATGAATACAATTAAGAATTGCCTCACGGCAGAACAATCCGCTCACCTCATATCGCTTGGAGTGAGCGCTGACAATGCGAGCGAACAAGGCGAAAGAATATACAAGCCTGTTGCCCTTCAAAGCGGGGCGATAAAGAGAGTGTTTGACGGGAATAAGCCAATCTTTACCCTCGCTAACATACTCGGATTATTGCCGAAGAAAATCACTTTAGGGCATAGGAGTAACTGCCGACTGAAGATACAGCCGATAATTTCTGCAAAAGATGCGACCTCAGAGGTTTGGCAGGCGTGCTACCTGCACACCTCCTTAAAAGCCAATGCAGAGGCTGATGAACTCATCGACGCCCTCTACTTGCTCCTATGCTGGTGTATCGAAAACCAATATATCAACTTAGCTAAGTAATCATATATGATTATCCGTAGAAATGAAGTCCACAAACTCGATTTGACTGATAAGGTCGTCGGTCTAACAAGTGGATGTTTCGACCTGCTCCACTTCTACCACTTACGTTACTTGGAGAAGTGTCGTGCGCAATGTGATTTTCTGA
>Ga0209064_1004091_pt1 | contig 11438 bp, 22 predicted proteins | sample Inofromicrocosms_FD_187498 | JGI IMG/M metagenome (GOLD analysis project Ga0209064, IMG submission 187498) | Mouse cecum microbial communities from Vienna, Austria - Inoculum for glucosamine and mucus D2O microcosms (SPAdes) (version 2) | ecosystem: Host-associated > Mammals > Digestive system >... | reverse complement strand
GAGAATCGCCAATACGTTCATACGCTAAGATTTTTATAATGAACGCTTTGGCGATTCATTTGTATTTGACGATTCGATATATTAACTTAACTTTCAACTACTTCGGTAATTATTACCGAATCATTGTCTATAATAAACTGGATAACAATACCCCAATGAAAACAGGAGTTATACTGGCCCGGTTCCAGCCAATACACAATGGACACCTTCAGTTGATTTCAAAGGCCGTGCAAGAGAACGACCAAGTGCTCGTCATCATCGGTTCAATCGACAAGCTCAATGCTCGCAATCCGATACCGTGGACAATCCGCAAAGAGATGGTAGAGGAAGCCATTGCTGATACGTTTCTTGTGCAAGGCAATAAAGAGAAAATCACAGTGGTCGAATTGCCGGATCTCTCAGACGAATCCGACAACAGTCACGACTGGGGTTTCTACCTCTATTCATTCATCGTTACGCAAACAAACAATCCCATATTCACTATCTACTATTCTGATGGGTTCGAGATTATCACATCGTGGTTCCCCGGTTTTCTACTGAGAAACAACGTGTCGCTCTCGCTTCTTGCTCGAAACACCTGCGAGGATGGTATCTCAGCAACCGAAGTGCGCGAACTCATCCTAAGCGGAAGGCTTCCTGAGAATGGCGTGGTGCCGGAGAGTGTGTATAAGAGACGTGAGACAATTAAGGCATTTCTTAACGTATTCAAGAGCTAAATTATGCAATACTATATGCGTGGATTCGATCCTCCTCTGTTGATTGCGTCTGGGAGAACAACAAGATTGGTGGATGCGTATGTTCAACGATTGTTTCAATCTCCCGGAGAATGGATAGATGTTCAAGACCATGCAGAATGGAGGGTTGGGCGTAAGGCTACGGATTTTTTGATGGACAGAATACGTAGCCGGATGTTAGCAGAACATGGTATTCAAATAGAGAGAAAAAATAATGACCACTTCATTCGCATACCGTTAGAAATCGCCAAAAGATTGATCAAATTTCGCGATGAGCAGCACCAAGCACAGGAGGTTTGGAAGGATATATTGAAAATATGACATCTAAGTTCAAAATAATAAAGATATTATGTTTAACTGGTTAAAAAATCTCAAACGTAAAAGACGGACTAAAAAGTTCATCCAGTGGTTCATTGACCATTCCTCGGATAGCATTGTCTTGAAGAAATGGGAGCATAACTTTTGGGGCAATGCAATCTATGTCAACGACAATGGATTCTACGGACATTTGTCTGGTTTGCGTAGTAGTCATTTAAGTGTGTTTCGTGACATATTTTGTGATTTGCGTGACCGCGATGTGATTGTTATGAATATCCCTTCAGATATGACACACCTTTCTGATGGCAAGAGATACGAAATAGGTCTTTTCTCCAACGTCAGAGTGCAAGCGGATCCGCCAGACATGTTCTTTGCTAATTATATTCGCTTAGGGTTCGCCGATAATTACGATCTAAGCACGATAATCAAATTAGCGAAAGAAAGAATAGCATCACTCTAAAACGCAATGGATAAAATAATTAAACGATGAAGACAATATATAAATACCCCTTACAACCGTGTAGTGAGCAAACCATCACCATGCCTCTTAATGCTCAGATTCTTTCTGTGCAGTGGGTTCGAGGCTCAATCTGTATCTACGCTCTTGTTGATAGCGAGTTTGATGGTGAACAGCGTCGATTTGAAATCTTTGGGACTGGACATCCAGTTCCACCCCAAGACATTCCCAAGGAACGACATTTCTTGGGCACTGTGGTAAGCAATGATCAAGAGTATGTGTTCCATATTTTTGAATTATTATGAAACGTCATGCAAGGCTAAAATCTACTGGTGATATTATTGAAGTCCGTATAAGTATGGATTATAGAGGTCACGCTACATGGGTGGAAGATGCCACGAAAACTGAATATTACCCAGAGGAGTTGGAATTTTTGGACAACAATCAGACTCTAAACTTTGATGCCCAAGTTAAAGATCTCATTGCATTTGACCCTATGCAAATGGAATTTAATCCTGTAACCATGACGAGTAGATTCTTTCAGGAGTGTCACCTACGAATAACTCAAGAAGTGATTCAAGCTGCACTTCAGTGTGCATCTGACAAACAACTTCAAGAGGAGGTAAAGCGCAGAGCCGATGAAAGAAAGGCCCTTAAAGGGGGAATCCTGCGATGCCGTGATTGCAAGTATTGTGGTGAGGGGTATTGTTCCATAACACCCAGATGGGGTAAGACAACGGTATGCTTAAAACGTCCTAAACCTACGGCTGGAAACGATCGTTACTACGCAACCAATCAGTCGCGTAAAGCCTGTGAGATGTTTGAGCTAAAATAGCTATTATGGCACCAACCTCTTTCAGTAAGACTCCAAATGAGTGAAAGTTATAATCAAGATGAATAATCTTATCTCAAATTGACATGGTGGCTCATGCCGCAATAATCACCCCAAACCAATTACAGTTATGTAAATGAAAATCCTACATTCCATTCGTCAGGCATGGAAACGCCTTCGCGAGCAATACCACGCTTCAAAACATCAGAAGCGTGTGCAGTATCTCGACAATCTTAGTTGTGAAAGTATCAACGTCACAGAGTTCAATGGGCGTCTATACGTCTCCTACAAAGGAGTGCCCATCGTTAGGGTGGACGATCTCAAGGGCAAAGTGCCGGAGATACTGGCTCAGTCCCGCGAAGACTATCTGGCATGGAAAGACAAATTCAACGCTTAACGACAATGGCACAACCAAAGTACAAAACAAACGACCGAGTAACGATCGTGAGCAACAGCATCCAGCCTCAGTTTCAAGGCATGGTTGGCAAGATAAAGAAAGTGTACCCCTCATTCGGCGAGAACAATGCGGAGGAACGAGAGTTCTTCTATCGCGTCGAAATCGAGGGCGTCGTTCTCAAAGGGATTGCTCGCGAATCCGATTTGAAGCCGGTATAAGATAGGCTCAAATCAACTCATCTGTTCGACGATGGCCGGGGTAGCGCAAATATTCTGGCCATCGTCTTTTATAATGCAAAAATACAAAAATCAACAAATATAAACAAACATAACAATGACAAAAACTAAGAAGAAAACCGACACGACCCGCCCGGCAGATTACGCTCCCCAGCCTGGGAATAAAGCAACGCTCAGCCTTGCTGACTTCACTGACGAGAACCTTTTCGCCGAGCTCAGGCGCCGTGGATATAACGGTGAGCTGCGTTTCTCTAAAGTTGTAAACGTATGAAGTCATCCAGCCCATCCACGACTTGCAGGAATTGCCCTCACAAGAGGGCGACAGGCAGAAATGTTTGTCCGTTTGAACGGAAGGACATGTGCCCGGAGTATCAAGCGTCCGTCGCAACCGCCGCCCTTGAGTGGAAAGACGCAGCTCTGTTTATTCCTCTGGAATCCCTGATTACGGCACTGAGGCATCACGGATATACAGGGGAACTTCGTAAGTCATCAATCGTAACCATCTAAAGAGCATGGCCTAAGGCTTTGCTGAATCAATAAGATTTCGTAATTTTGCAGTGGCTTTAAGCCGAAAAGACATATAGTAAAGGTGCCTCTACCTTGTGAAATCGCCAAAATAATCACGTGAACACGAGGCACGGTGACAGCTCATATCATGTGGGCTGCCTAACCGTGCGTGTTTACAGGTGTTTGGCGATACCTTCAAGGAGCATGGGATGGCAGTCCACTTTTCTTATGTCCTTACGCTTGGCAGCTGTATAAAAAATATATGACAACAAATGTGAATAACCGACCAAATCATCTGGGGGACATTATAGATTACCCCACAATCGCCCTCTTTGGAGCCATACTTGGCTTTTTACTTACAGGGGTACTTTACGCTACATGTGGTGCTCTGATGAACGCCCCTAAAGGCGATGTACTATCATGGTCATCTGTTTTGGCGGGCGTTGCTTGTATTGTAGTTAGTGTGCTATTGGCATCAATCACCAGTTTGTATTGGGCTGCTGTTCCGGCAAGACATGGGGCTGTCTATCCGCGTCTGTTTGGGTTCGGAATCATTATAGCCATGATGTCGTTTTTTTCAATGGTAATGATGGCTGCTGAGTTAAGTATCTGGGTTGAAAACTTAATTAAGAATTGCTGGATATGAAAGCTCGTAAGATACTAACACTCTTAGGAAAATTCCTAATGATTGTTGCTCTGATGTGGCCAATCCCAATGGGGTATATCTTATACCCTTTGATAGGTTGGCAAGTTGATATGCCGATGTGGGGTATTAAGCCGGGGTACTGGTGGCCTTTGCTTGGCCCCTTTGTAGCTGGATTATTGATGTGCTTAGTGACACGTTACAAGGCGAATCAGCTATCGTATAAATCAGTCCATAAACTCCAAGTCGGACGATTACTATTTAAGTTGATTGGCTGGAGTGTCTTGATTGTCTTGGTTTTCATAGTCGTGTCGTTGCTTATAGCAGGTTTTCATTACCTGTTCTTCACGGACAGGTTTGAGTATTCAGCACCAGCACTGTTTTGTATTATTGCACTGATAGCGATAATTGTGTTTGGCGCTGCATATTACAATAATTATGATTCAAGTAAACACGAGAATCTGGATGAGCAAATGGCAAGTTATAGAGAAGCACGTGAACAATGGAAGCAGAAGGAGCTTGAAAAAGAACATCGTTTGGAAGAACGTCGCAACGCCTCGAAGCAAAGAAAGAAACATTGGACAAACATAGACAACTGATATGACCAGACAAGAATTTGGAGCCTTGTTGACAATGGCTAAAAACAACGCTAATGTCAAGTTAACAGATAGCCTTCCTTACATTCGTAGTCTTTCAGAAAGAAAGATGAAGTCCATTGAGAATGGGTCGTACAACTATAACCTGTCAGATGCCTTTTTATACATCAACATGTGTGGGAAAACATTTGGTGTATTGTGGGATTTCATAGACTCAATCAAAGGGCTGAGAGAAGCAATGAATAGACACATGAAAGATGACGATACATCTGAATCTGAGTTGTCTAAACAATCCGGAGTTTCCGTATCTGTCATCAACGCTTTTCTTACGGGTCACGCCAGCCTCAAGATAGACACATTTCTAAAGTTGATGGATGGTCTGAGGGAGGATATAACAATTGAATAAGATAAGAATATGAATAAAGATAGACGAGAAGAATTACTTGATGTCTCTCAGCTCCTTGACGACGCTATCGACCGGTTAAGTGAGATTAGAGATGATGAACAGGACGCTTTTGACTCCATGCCCGAAAGTCTGCAATATTCTTCAAGAGGAGACGCGATGCAAGAGGCCATCAACACTTTGGATGATTTTGAATCCAAGATTGCTGACATTCGCGACAAAATTGAAGAATACGCAAAACCCAAAAAGAAAAAGAAGAAATGAGACATTTTCAGTTTTCTGAAGACGAGTATAACAAACTTTCTATCGTTACAGGAGTCCCGGCCATCCATTTACAAAAACTTGATGCGCTGGGACTTCTTGTAAATGAGGTGGCTGTAAAACTGGTGTTTGAGTATGAATACCGTCTTCAACAAAAGAAAACAAAGGTGCTTCCCAAACTGATAATTCAGGCTATTGCCAACAAGTATGGTTTGCCTGTTGCCAAGGTTCGCAAGTATCTGTTCGCCAGAGAGCGTCCCGTCTTCTATTGCTCCAAATGTCGTAAGGAAATCAGTAAACTGGAGAATAAGCGTAACGATGGCCTCTGCGATCAATGTGTCATTGACGGCATAACCCTATAATCATAAACAACATGAACGCAAAACAAATTGAAGTGCATGGCTATTTTAAGACATTGCACCCTGAAGCGCTCATTCTTTATCGTTTATCCGGGCAGTACATGTTGCTTGGAGAAGATGTTGAACGAGCTCTAAAATCTATTCCAAACATTCAAATAATCGAGGATGGCGTAGGTGTGATTCCAGATAACATTTCACACCTGTCTATTCTGAGTGAAGATGGTACAGAAGTCCAGCTCATACAGTATAGAAATGACGATGGAGTCCGAGATTTGCCGGATATTAAACGTCTCAAAGCAGAAAAAGACAGTGACTATTAAAAATTTTTCGTCTTAACATTAAACGATGTTTAGGCGAGTACCATAAACGCCTGATTAAGACAAGTAATTGCTAAGAATTGTAGAAATTTCATCTTAACATTAAACGATTGACAATCAGTTATTTAAGTGTGATTTTTAACATTCAAAAGCATTAAAAACAGGCTCAAATAAATTAACTTTGTACCACCAGACCGCACTTTTGTGTGGCTTGGTGGTACTTTATTTTGAATAATCAATCATACAAAAGAAGCCAAAAAAATGGAACAGGATAAAAACAAAATCGAACAGACTGGGGCCACTGTGGAGAAGATCCGCACCAAGCTCAAGTTCATAAAATCTGAGAAAAACGGTGCCCTTATCAGCTTCGTATCACAGAATCCCGTTACTAATGTTGTGTGCGGGGTACGTCAAGACTCTCCCTATCCTAAGAAAATCGTTATCATCGACCGCGAACTGGCTAATAACATTCTCGTTAACACCCTATACGATTGTGTGCTGATCCCTATGACACCCGTTCTGAACGAGACGACCGGCGAGAACCACATCCCAGGCTTTATCGCCATTGAAGCCAATCCGGTACAATTCAAAGCCACGGTCACGACCAAATACATTCGTGGAATCAAATACAATGTCGAAGTAAGCTTCGGCAATAAGGTGGTTCGCTTCGACCCTTTCAGAGGGCAGAAAGAATCCATCAAGTCGCTGCCTGCATGTAAAGCCGTACTGGAGAAACGTTGTGACGTCAAAGACCTTATGGATGTTATTGAGGATTTTGAGATTGCAGCAATCGACTTGCGGGAAATCCTGAAACGAGATATGCGTCAAATCCACAACAAGAAATCCAAGAATGAGAAGGCCGACAGAAGGAATCGCCACTGATGCGGCCCATTCGATGAAGAATGGTAAAACTGAGTTTCAAGGCATAGACCTTGCTACCAGAGAGCGAATCTTCTATCGAAACTTGGGAAATCAAACCACGAATATCGGAGAATTTTTGGCGGTTGTTGAGGCGGTCAAGTACATCATTGAAAACGACTTCCAGCCTCGTAAAATTTTTACAGACTCCATGACTGCGATTGCGTGGTTTAATGCAAGGAAGACATCTTCATCTAAGCCGAATAAAGACCTTATCCGAGCCGAAATGTTCCTTAGGGCTTTGTCGGCTGATGTGGATACTATAGAAGTGATTCACTGGGACAATAAGCGCTGGGGTGAGACTCCGGCTGATTTTGGAAGAAAGTAACGATGCAAGAGGAAGAAGCCATCCGTAGGGTCGCTTACGCTTTCGGCGTCACCTGTGACGAAATCAAACGGATGCTTGACAGTTGTCTCGACATACAGCGTCGGAAGCAGATGTTTGACTCCGCTCAACGACAAATTCGGATTATAGCTAAAGGTGGTAGTAAATCATATTTATCTCCATACGCTAAGTTTGACAAACTGAGAAAGAAAAGAAAGCATTAAACCCCCAAAAAAACAATATAGCACAATGGAAATCAGTAAAATATTATTCATCTTACTTATAGGAATTGCCGTAGGAATGGCCCTTGGTGCCTTTTTCTGCTATAGAACTGGATATAATAGAGGATGGGTAGTTGGCTCCTATGACACAAGAAAGCAGCTTGAAGCGCCTTTGGATACCGCGAAGATACAATATGAGCAAATGTATCACGATTATAATGCCAGAGTCAAAGAGTACGATGAAAAATTCAATGCTCTGATTGTAGAATACGAAAAATTAGCAGAGCGAAAGAAAAAATTAGGCTTATAATTTCACTCCTGTGAATTTATATAAAGCTATTCTTTGGTGTAACACCAATTAGACCGCCTATAAAATACGGCTGTCCGGGCAAATGACGAAAATGGTAGACGTGTGGGACTCAAACTCCCATGTCGCAAGACGTCAGGGTTCAAGTCCCTGTTTGCCCACAAAAGAGAACATTGATATATTAACCAATAATAGCAACTATGAAACATTTTATTCATCTGTTTCTCGCACTCATCATGTGCGTATCGCTTGCAAGCTGTCACGGGGTTCGCCCTGAAGCAGACGAGGAAGCTGTGTTGATCACGAAGCCCTGGTTCTTTGGCCACGGCGGTGTTGACTTGGAGCCGGTTACTACCGGTCTTGCATGGTGCTTCTGGAGCACATCTTCAGAGACGTTCAAGATTACTCCTGTACGTTACGAGGAAACTCTCGACGACATCATCTCCAACGAAAACACTCCACTGGATTTCAAGACACAAATCATTCTGCGAATCCAGAAAGGCAAGAGTCCGGTGCTTCTTCAGAACTACGGCGTCAACTGGTATGAGAACAACGTTAAAGAGGTCTACAACAACCTCACGCGACACTACGTCTCCCAGTATTCTCCGTTTGATCTAACCAGTAACCGAGAAGTCGTTGCGCACATCGACTCATGTGTGAAAGCTGACATGATTCGATATATTGCCAAGTTGTCTACCGAGAAGGAATTTCCTATTGTCGTTGAAAATGTCATCACCGGTCGCGCTATTCCTAATGAGGCCCAGCTAAAGGAGATGAACAATACGGCAGCGCAAATTCAGGCCAAGCAGACTCAGGAACGACGCTATGAGACTGAGGTGGCCCGTGAGCAGGCTGAGCGACAACGAGCGGTATCAGACAAGGCATATCAGCGAGAAATGGGCCTGACTGCGGAACAGTTCATCAACCTGAAAGCATGGGATGTGATTGCCTCCAAGCAGGGAGCGAATATCGACGTTCTCTTCGACGGCGGCGCTTCAAGCACCATGTGGAATGTCAGGCGATGAAAATAGTCCGCAATCGTTTCATTCCGTTCAAAGGCTTCACAGCAATTAACCTCTTTGGGGTATTGTTCGCACGACACGAAGCCTATATTTCGGAAACCGTGTTAAATCACGAAAAAATTCACACCGCTCAAATGAAAGATCTGGGATATATCCTCTTCTACATCATCTACTTGTTAGAATGGCTTGTGAGGCTTTTCCTTCCCGGCAACGCATATCGCAACATTTCGTTTGAGCGTGAGGCATACGGCAATCAGCATTATCGGTTTTATCTGGAGTGCCGAGAGAAGTTTGCTCAGTGGAGATAATTTACCTCGGTCGTGCAGGTTGGAAGTTTTCAGTAGCTCAGTGCGGTAGAGCGCCGGATGGTTAATCCGGAGGTCGTCAGTTCGATCCTGACCTGAGAACCAAATGGGGCATTAGCTCAGATGGTAGAGCGTCTGCTTTGCAAGCAGAAGGTCGTAGGTTCAAGTCCTATATGCTCCACAAACATTGCGCGGTAGAGCAGTTGGTCAGCTCGTCGGCCTCATAAGCCGAAAGTCGCCGGTTCGAGTCCGGCCTGCGCAACTAATGAGACGTCAAGAGTGACGCTCAGCCCATAGGCAATATCGGTCAATCGACTTGAATCCTCTTCATACCAAGTCCTATGGGTATCTGGAAGTATAGCCAAGCGGCAACGGCGCCAGACTGTAAATCTGGTCTCTTAGGAGTTCGTGGGTTCGAGTCCTTCTACTTCCACAATATGGCTCTGTAGCTCAGTTGGTAGAGCAGATGGCTGTTAACCATCAGGTCGCGGGTTCGAGTCCCGCCGGTGCCTCGAAAACGTTGTGAAACGGCAAGCCCCTCATTAAAATTATTTGCAGAAACAATCTTCATATTTCATTTTGTTTTGGAGGGGTAAAATGTCCCTATCGTCTAACGGTTAGGACGCGAGATTTTCATTCTCGAAATCCGGGTTCGATTCCCGGTGGGGGTACTGCGAATTTTAAGTGTTATTGAGAGGCGTTGCGCGTGAGCGTGACGCTTTTTTCTTATTATTCATAAACTTATGGATTAGATTTCTACTATTCGTAATAAAGGAATTATGAAAAAGCATCTTAACTGGCTGCGTGAAAGCAACCGCCCCAAGCATATCATTGTAGGATTCCTAATTGGCCTGGCCTTTGGGTTGAACTGCGCTTTCGTGGCAGCAACAACCGCTGAAATGAAAGACTGGCTCTGGAACGGCGCAAAACGAGGATGGCTGGATGGCTGGATGGAAACGGTTTTGATTGGCTCGATTTTGCCGCCACTATGATTGGTGGAATCATCGGTGCGTTGCTCCGGTTACTCATAATGTATCTAATATGGAAGTGAAGAACGATGTCAAGAGCACTCCAGTAATAATGGAGTGGATAGGAGAGGATCGCGGAGACAATCTCGCTATCAAATCCGGACTCCGCGTATTTACCGTAGATAAACACGGTACGCTAAGATCTCAACGATATAAACGCGCACAGGCCCGCCCATTGTCCACCGACATAATATCCTGTGACATCGAGGGGCTTTCTGACTTGATTGTTGGTGCTACATACTCCATTTCCCAGTCCGATGTAGTAATCGGAAAACTGCTGGAATCAAATTTGTTCGCTTATTGCTTCCTCTGCGTTACGCCTCAAGGCAAGGTAACATTTGTGGATATTGAATATGCTGATGCCGTCAGCCACATTCAAACCGGACACATAAAGCGAATCCTACGGAATATAAGTGATGATTGATTCATAGGTTTTTCTTAGTTTCAACAGTTCGGTAATTTTTGAGCAGGCATAGCTGTATCGCACTGATACACAATAGTTTGCATCGATATTGAATTGTTGTTGTATCTTATTGATATTCAATTGAATATGCAAATTTTACCGAACTATTGTAGTTTAATTTGTTGTGTTTTTACCTTTCGTTGTGAAACGAGAGGTTTTTTGTTAATGTGTAGTATGAAGTGGTAGCAAGACACGCATTTGAATACCGTTAAGACAAAAATATAACAAAGATACCTCTAATGACTTGAGCGAATCAGTATTATATTGGTTTGGCGAGATGAGATTATTGTTGTATCTTTGCAACCGAAACTGAGAGTAGTTTGAGTGTCTGGTGTGCTAAATTTGTGCATCTAAGACATATAAGCGATATATAATGTACTCTAAACTAAATAGTTAGACCGTCAAAGTTTGCCGCCCCCTGGTGGCACCACCCGTAAAATCGCCAAGTAGTTGATATTCAACTGCTTGGCGATTTTACTTTCACTCTAATTTTGCCGAGTTCCCTATAAAGTTACCTATGAGAGAGGCGTTTGGACGATGCTGAACCAGCCTTGACGCAACTGAATGAACGGAAAATAAATCTTTTTACATTTTTTAATAAAGCACGGCGAGTGAACCATTCAATCGGGTTGTCGGTTTGTAGATTGCGGGATAATGAAGTTCCGCCGTTTACATCACAATATGAAAATTAAACCCCGTACAATCAAGCACGAGAAATTCAAGGAAATGGTCAAGGAGTGGCTTGACACCCACCGCGAGGAATACTGCGCTTTCGCCGAGGAGGTGAGC
>Ga0209064_1004084_pt1 | contig 11452 bp, 10 predicted proteins | sample Inofromicrocosms_FD_187498 | JGI IMG/M metagenome (GOLD analysis project Ga0209064, IMG submission 187498) | Mouse cecum microbial communities from Vienna, Austria - Inoculum for glucosamine and mucus D2O microcosms (SPAdes) (version 2) | ecosystem: Host-associated > Mammals > Digestive system >... | reverse complement strand
TAGCGTCTGGATTAAGACCATTCTTGAACTCCAAATATTCAGAAAGCGTATGCTTTTCCCACTCCTCACTGAATTCCGGGAATCTCAAAGGGGGAACATTGAGGACTTTTTTATCTTTATTATCTGCCATAATTGTCATTCTTAAAATTTATAGACTGATTGTTTGAAGTCTTATATTAACTCTTATAACTTTTGTAATAGAATATATCAGTTACACGACAGTTACATGGTTGCGAATCTTGATATTCAGAGATTTCCGTATACTGATGCTTCATTATTTCCCTCTCAGTTACATGCCAGTTACATGAATTATGCCCAATAAGGTATATAGTTATGCCTTGAGCCACCATCAGGATTTTCCTCTTTTATCACCCTCGCTTCCAGCGCATCTTTGATAATACGTGAGGCCATTGGATAGTTCTTGTCTTCGATTCCCAAACGGGCACGAAGCGACTGGTTATTCATTTTGTCGTTAGAGACATACCTCAAACAAGCATGTTGGTAGCAAGCCCTAACCCTTTCGTTCTTATCTATGTCTGCAAACTTGCGGTATGAGAACACAGTTGCTGTTGTTCTACTCTCCTGCACTTGAAAACGGAGCGGCGGCAATTGAAATAGTTCGATGCTGAAAATCGTTTTATCCATGCCACTGCCTTTCTCTTCACATATCCCCATCCTTCTCATGATGTCTGCAAGGGAATCGTTGCGTGACTGGTATTCGTCAATGAAACGTTCTACACTGATAAGGGGTTGTCCTGGATTGGATATTTCTATGCGGTCGGAATAAATTTCTACCATAGGAAATCCCTGCTCTGCAAAATCTTGGTGGATAAGCATGTTGGCGACCAACTCTCTTATCGCTATTTCCGGGTACATTCTTGCATCTTTCCGAAGAGCCTGTCCGATTTCCTCATTTGCAGGAAGTTGGCTGTTTATCCATGAAACCATGCTCTCAAAGCCTATTGCATAACCTTTATCAAAGACTTGCTCACGTATCGTTTCCAATTTGCTCTTTCCATTATACACAATAACCCTGACAACCTTACGTTTCAGTCCATCAAAATCTCCAAGGGATTTTGCAAACAACAACGCTCCGAGTTCTGTAATACTGTAGCCGACCTCGTCCTGTTGTATAAGGCTTTCTGAAACAAAACGTTCCATAATGCCTTTTGTGTCTTGTGGCAGAGGGATATGCATCATATCAAAATAGGTCTCAGCACTCAAAAGAGCAAGGACTTCTTGGGGAGACAATCCTTTTTTGAGTAAGATCTTCTCCAATGCTTTTTGTCCTCCCTTCCATATCTTGGCTTCTTTGGCAGGAAAATCCTTCAATTTTCTGGTAATAGAGCCAACTCTGACATACGCTTCATGCAGGAAACTTACCGGCCGGTTTACTGTAGCCGGAATTTTGAAAATACAAACATGGCCGCAGTCCTCGTAATCAAAATCGTCAATTACCTCAAAATCAATACGGGGATTAAGCCTTGTTGATAGCCAAGACTCCAACTCTTCATTGCCTACCATCTTTTGCTTGCCGTATAGGTCTGTTCCAATTACATCGTGAGTGTCGTCATCAACCCCATATACGATATATCCGAAAGGCATATTGCATAAATAGGCACTATTAGCTATCGCAGAAATGCGTTCACCAATTTCTTCTTTAAAATGGAAATTGTGTTTAAACTCTATCCATTCTGTTTCCTTGGGGCGAGCCACAAGTGCATCAATCAATTTTTTGAAGTCCAAATATTCCATGTGCCTGTTTCTATTTTATTCCACTATTCCCAATTCTTTCAGATATACCTCAATCTCCTTATCCAATTCGGCACGTTTGGCTTCCAGTTCCTTGATTTCTGCCATTACCGCCTTGATGTCTATAGGTTCTTCCTCTTCAAAGGTATCTACATAACGGGGAATATTCAAGTTATAGTCGTTTTCTTCCACCTCTTTTAAGGTTGCAAGATGGCTATACTTTTCTATTTCCTTACGGTCACGATAGGTCTCCACTATCTTTTGGATGTGCTGCTGACGGAGCTTGTTTTGCGTCTTCACCTTTTCAAACTCCTTGCTGGCATCAATGAACAGGATATTGTCATCCTCTTTACGGCATTTTTTGAAAACGAGAATGCAAGTCGGAATGCTCGTGCCGTAGAAGATGTTGGCTGGCAATCCGATGATGGCATCAATATAGTTTTTCTTCTCTATGAGGAAACGGCGAATGACACCTTCAGCATTGCCACGGAACAGCACGCCGTGAGGAGCGACACAAGCCATTGTGCCACCTTCGTTTAGGTGGTAAATCATGTGCAGGATAAAGGCATAGTCGGCAGTTTTGCGTGGGGCAAGTCGTCCAGCCTTGCTGAAACGGTCGTCGTTGTTGAACTTGTCGGCAGCACTCCATTCGGCAGAGAACGGAGGATTTGCGACTACCGCATCAAACTGAGTATCGCCAAAGGCATCTGCTTCAAGCGTATCGCCATTCTCAATTTTGAAATTGTTGAACCTGATACCATGAAGCAACATATTCATTCGGGCAAGGTTGTAAGTTGTCGGATTCTTTTCCTGTCCGTAAATATCCACAGCCTTACCGATACTTGCAGCACGGAGCAACAAAGAGCCACTACCGCAAGTCGGGTCATAGACATTGCGCAAACGTTGGTGTCCGATAGATACAATCTCTGCCAAAATACGGCTGACTTCCTGCGGAGTATAGAACTCCCCGGCTTTCTTTCCTGCACCGGCAGCAAACTGAGAAATCATGTATTCATAAGCATCGCCCAAGATGTCTATCTCTTGTGATGCCTCCACACCAAAGTCTATATCGTCGAGCGCAAGAAGTACATTGCAGACGAGTGTATTCTTGTCATCGGCGGTCTTACCCAATTTGGGTGAAGCCAAATCTATATCAGAGAACAATCCCCCGAAATCTTCCTCACTGTCATGTCCCAGTGTGCTGTCCTCGATACGCTTCAAGGAGCGTTCCAATTTTGGAAGGATGTTTTCTTTTCGCTTGATAGCCTCAATTACTGACGAGAACAAGAATTCTGGTTCTATGAAATAGCCAATGCCTTCCAAGCATTGTTTCTTGGCTTCTTCTTGTAGTTCAGCAGCATCGGCATCATTCATTTCCCACAATTCCTTAAAGGTGACATCATCGTCAATCAAGGCATTGTTCGCGTAAGCCTCAATCTTCTCCGACAGGTACTTGTAAAAAATAAAGCCCAATGTGAAATACATGAAATCACTAGCTGACATATTACCGCGTAACTTGTTGGCTACTTCCCAAAGTTGGTCACGGAGTTTCTGTTGTAATTCTTCGCTCATATCGTTATTCTCCCTTATTCTTGTTTATTGTTTGACGTAATAAGCTAAATACATAATCCATTTCGGCATCATCTTTCAATGGGAAACGAATCTCGTAAGCACCATTCCCCCAATGCCCTACTTCTGACACATCGCGAGTAATATTTTCAGTATCTTTGAGAACACCTTTTTTTACATTGAGAAACATTCTTATGCCTTTGTTTTGTAACACAATATCGCAGAACACCTTTTCTCCAATTTTGAAACCTATCGTTTTCTTCTTAGGATAGATTGTAATATCCTCTCCAAGAGACAACAAAAACTCCTTGATTTCCGTATAAATATTTAGGAGATTCTCTTCAATATTTTCCAAATGCTCGTGTTCGCTATAAACCTTAATTTCTTTACTAACCGTTGTAATTGTTTCACTATTGGAAACAGTTTTGATACTCTCTTTACTTGAACGATTTATAATTTGTTCAAAAGAAAGCGTGTCATTTGTAAATCGTTTGATTTCCCACAGTTCTATAGGTAAATCCTTAAAATTAATTGCCTCTTTTTGATAGGGTGTGAAATTTGGCGATATAAATATCACTTTAGACTGAGACCAATCAACATCAGTACGTTTAAGAGACTCTGACTTGGTTTCGTTATATTCCAAGATAAACTCTGCTTTGTTGTTGAGCATCAGAGACAGATAAGCATATCCTTGGTCAATAACACTAAAATTCTTGTCTCTCTTATATTCAATTATCACGAATGAATTCTTCTCAGAATCAAAAGCCAACGAATCTATACGGAAAGAATTAAGCGAAAATTCTGTCCTGATGAAATCCAGTCCTAAAAGAGTGTGAAGATTCTTCTCTACTACTTTTTGTATTTCTTTCTCTAACTTAAAAGGTTTCTCTTTTATCTGCGTTAGCAGCTCATTACCTATTTTATAAGTTGCCATATTCTTATTCCCAATTAAAGGTTCTTATGATATTACGCAATCTATCCACAATTCTTGTCATCGCCTTTCGGGTTTTAATCAAGCCGAGGTGCTTTTCCTTGAGAGCCTTTTGTATAATCTCAGGCTGCTCTTTTTGAAGGTAATCATACTCTTTCAAGTAATGGTTAAGCACATCAGAGGAAAGACCTTCATCTTGTGCCAATGATTTTACCGCCTTTTCTCGCTCGGCTAAAATATAGTTGTTAAGACGTTCTTCCAGTTCACTTGTACCATCCGCTTTTTTGCGTTCAGCCATAAAGTTATCCTTGTCCTCATCTACATTCTTCTGAATGAAGCCGTCGATGAGCTTTGCCTTGCTGCGCATTTCAGCATCCTTTATCATGGTGTCTATAATGCTCTTGCGCCGCTCTGTATAATCGTCACTGTACGGATCAAGATTGGCTATGAGTTCAAGGATATAGGCTACATTGATAATGTCGCTGTGCAGAAGTTCAAGACAGAAGTCAATATCTTCCAACCCCAGACTATCACCGTATGGAACAGGGTCTTCTGCAACCATTGAAGGAGCTACAGGAGGTTCTATAAATCCCACTGTAATGTCAAGATACTTGCTTTTATAGTCATTGAACTGCTGTTCAGTCATGCCGAGGTCATCCGCATCCTCGCAATAATCCTCGTATATCTGAATTTCTGTATGTTTGCGGATAATGTCACGAAAATCCAACACGAAATCTTTTTTGTCTTTCTCACTCTGAAACAGGTCAATGCTGTTTGGTTCCGGGTATTTCTGCAAGAAATCTGTAGCCAACTGTTGGTATTCCTTTTTTACCTCTTCAAACGGAGGACGCACAATCTCTTCGGGGTTGTTGGAATTGCTAAACAGTCTGATGGCCGTATCAACATTGCTTTTCAAGTCGCGGAAGCAAACAATCTTGCCAAAACGTTTTTTCTCATTCAATACACGGTTCGTGCGGCTGAATGCCTGCAAAAGACCATGATACTCCATGTTTTTATCCACATAGAGCGTGTTGAGTTTCTTGCTGTCGAAGCCTGTAAGGAACATACCCACAACCAGGCAGAGATCAAGCGGCTTCATGTCCGCTTTCTTCTTTTTCATGCGCAGGTTGATGTCATCGTAGTATGCGCGGAAGTTTTCGGTAGTGAATGCTGTACCAAACATTTCATTATAATCATCCATGATGGCTTGCAGTTCATCTGCTTCACCCACGCTTTCGCTGACAAATTGCCCTGTACCCATTCCTGTCTGTTCGTCATCTTGGCTGTTGTTTGCTCCGTATGTAAACACAGCCCCTATACGGACATTCGGCTTCAAAGACTTGAATATCTTATAATAGCGTATGAGCATCGGGACGGACTGCACCGCAAACAGTGCATCAAACTCACCGTCAAATGTGGATTTATTGAAGTTGTTGAGAATGAATTTGGCAATTTCTTCCATGCGGTTGGCATTCCCTTTTTCCACATCTTCATTTCCGTGATAGTATTCCACGAGGAAACCTAGTACATTCTCATCCGCAATGGCATCCTTGATAAGATACTTGTGGAGGCAATCTCCAAAGACCTCTTTAGTCGTATGTCCGTCCACCGCATTTTCGGTAAAGATAGGCGTTCCTGTAAAACCGAACACTTGCGCATTGTCAAAGAACTTCATTATCCGCTTATGGCTGTCACCGAAGTGGCTTCTGTGGCACTCGTCAAATATCATCACAACACGGGAATGGCGTATGACTACTATCTTGCTGCTATACCACGTTTTGCTGACAGCGGCGTTAAGTTTCTGTATGGTAGTGATGATTATCTTGGAATTGCTTTGCAGCCGTTTCACAAGTTCGTCTGTGTTATCCGTGCCATCCACGGCCCCCGGTTCGAAGGCTTCATATTCTGATTGGGTTTGAGTGTCAAGATCATGGCGGTCAACCACAAACATCACCTTATCCACATCGTCCAACTCAGACACAAGCTGTGCCGCCTTGAATGAAGTCAAGGTCTTTCCGGCTCCTGTGGTATGCCATATATAGCCGTTGTCATTGGAATTCTTTACTTTATCCAAAATCTTTTCTACTGCATAGAACTGGTATGGGCGAAGCACCATTAAGCATTTGTCACCCTCATGAAGAACAATGTATTTTCCGATGATTTTGCCAAGCGTGCATTTATCCAAGAAGAATGCGGCAAACTTATCCAGTTCATTAAACGGTACATTGGCGGCATCTGTCCAATTGAAAGTGAATTTATAGCCACTGTTCGGGTTGTTGGCAAAATAGCGCGTATTTACTCCATTGGAGATAACGAATAACTGGATGTAATCAAACAATCCGTGGAATGATGTCTTATGATAACGCTGTATCTGATTATATGCCTGTTTGAGTTCTACGCCCCGGCGTTTCAGTTCAATCTGCACCAATGGCAGACCATTTATAAGAATGGTCACATCGTAACGGCACTTCTTACGATCCCCCACCGTGATTTGATTGGAAACCTGAAACTCGTTCTGACACCACTGCTGCCGGTTCAGAAATTCCACCCAAATACGCTTTCCATCTGCCGTGTCAAGCGGATAAAGGTCGCGGAGTTTTTTCGCCTTTTCAAACCGCGTACCGCCCTCAAGGTGAATGAGTATCTTTTCAAACTCCTCATCTGTAAATTCAGTACGGCCATGTTCTGCCAACCGTTTACAGTTATGCACCTCCAACTGCCGTTTGAAATTGGCTTGAAGATTTTCCTCCTCAGCAATTTGGACATATTCATAATCCATCTGCTGAAGTGTGGCGATTAGTCCGGCTTCCAACGCCGCTTCACTCTGTATAGACATATTCCTTTTACTTATTACTCATTTTTATTCAGCCCTTTGATAATATCTATGTCCAAAGCGTTTTCTATCTTGCATATAGTTTCCAACGACATATTTTTTTCACCTTTCAGTACATTAGAGATATACTGCTGAGAACAATCCATTTTCTCTGCAAGCATTCGTTGTGTTAGTCTCAGTTCTGCCATCCGTTTAGACATGATTGCGGCTATACATTGCGAATATTGCGTCCAACTTTTTATATCCTGCTGTGTCTTCATCTCTTGCGCTTTTGACATCGAAGTCTCCGAGAGCATATTGTCTGTCGTTGCATTCATTGAAAATATCGTTTGCTAATTGTCTGCAAAGGTACAAAAATTTTTCGAGCCAACAACTTATATGTTGTATTTCTACAAAAATGCAGCCTGTTATTGTCTGTTTTTGAAAGAAATTGACTCGATTTATACCTAAATTATTGATTTGAAATAAAGATAGCCGCTCAAGTTCGCAACATGGCGCAATAACAGGCGCCATGTTTTCGTTTAAATAACATTATTAATAGCGACAATATAATGACATTATAATTATGACTCTTGGCTTTATAGGTGGTCTCGGCATGCAGGAGATTTTACTGATAGCATTGGTTGTGCTTCTTTTCTTTGGCGGCAAGAAAATTCCGGAGCTTATGAAAGGGCTCGGCAAAGGCGTGCGCTCTTTTAAAGAGGGAATGAACGGCATTGAGAAAGACCTCCAGTCAACACCCGACGACGAGCAAAAAAAATGAGCAAAAACTCGGGCACTCAAAGTTTCTGGGACCATCTCGACGTTTTACGCTCCGTTCTGATCAGGATAATCGCAGTGTCGGCTGCTTGTGGAATCGTGGCATTTATCTTTAAGGAGGCTCTGTTCTCCGTGGCGCTCGCTCCCAAGGACAACGATTTCATAACCTACAGGATGCTGCAGAGCCTTGGCAGCATCTTCTCCGCCCCGGAGGGGGATGAATTCTCAGTGCAACTTATCAACACCGGGCTGGCACAGCAATTCATGATTCACATGAAGACTGCCATGTGTGCCGGGGTGCTGTGTGCATCTCCCTACATCTTATATGAGATATTCCGGTTTGTGTCGCCGGCGCTATACGACAACGAACGTCGTTACGCATTGAATGTCTCGGGCGCGGGATATGTGATGTTCATGATTGGCGTAGGGGTGAGTTATTATCTGATTTTTCCGTTAACATTCAGATTTCTCGGCACATATCAAGTAGCAAGCGATGTTGTGAACATGATATCCCTCGAATCTTACATGGGAACACTCGTAATGATGTGCCTCGCTATGGGTGTCGTGTTCGAGATGCCGGCGCTATGCTGGTTTTTCGCAAAAATGGGTATGCTCAATTCCGCATTCATGCAAACCTATCGCAAGCACGCAATTGTGATTATCCTCATAGCGGCCGCCATCATAACCCCCACAAGCGACGTGATGACCCTTTTGGCTGTATCGTTCCCCATGTGGCTGCTCTACGAAGGCAGCATATGCATTGTGAAAAGAATTGATCGCAAACGGGCTAAGGCGGCAACTGAACAGAATCTCATGTTTTCATAAAGTTGAGCGAGATTTTGACTTTACTTCGAATCAGGCAACAACAAAGCATATATCAAAAATCAGTTGGCATGGAAAGCATCGTTCATAAGACAATGGCCGGAGACATCTGCTTGTCTGCCGAAGGTGGATATATTGTAAAGTGCAAGTGGATTGACAGCCCTGTTGCGACGGAGAGTTCGGATGAATGTGGCGACAAGGCTGACCTCTCTCTTCTCAGAGAAGCGACACGACAGATTGACGCATACCTCAACAGAAAACTAACCTGCTTTGACCTCCCCTTGCAGCTCAATGGCACTCCGTTTCAAAAGGACGTGTGGGAATGTCTGAAAACCATTCCCTATGGTTCCACCATCAGTTATAAAGATTTGGCAATCCGGGTCGGCAATCCCAAAGCCACAAGAGCTGTGGCCGGCGCATGCGGCAGAAACCCTGTCCCGATTATAGTTCCATGTCATCGGGTAGTGGCGGCAAATGCCACTATCGGCGGCTACACCGGAGGTCTCGACAAAAAACGTTTCCTCTTGAATCTTGAGATTGAGGAAGCGTTTGTTTGTCTGAAAGGGTGAAATACAAGCCGAATTCCAATAGCGACGCTGCGGAACGCGCTCTTATGACACAGCCGCACTGAAAAAACTACGGAGAGGCGGCTCTGCAAATGTTAAAAAAACATTCTATTTCTTAATTGTCAGAATAAAGTAGTATTTTTGCAGCGTAAGGGATAGCGACCGGGACTGCCCTCAGCATTTCTTCCCGCCGCTACATTGCCTCTCACTACTGAATAAATTGAAAATAACAAGATACATACTCCTCGTCCTCTTCACGGCTCTGCTCATAATCTGCGTCATACAGCTGCGCGCGGAGCCAAAGCAGTTTTTCGAGGATAACAGCTCGAAATCAAGGCAAGAGCTGTTCGAAAAAGGGACATCGTTTATCAAAAAAGAGATGCCCGACAGCGCGCTTGCCTATTTCGCCCTCGCGGCACGCGGCTACGGAAGCAACAACCTCTCCAAAGAGGAGCAACAGATATGCGCAAAGACGCTCACCAACGCCGGCTACGTGCATTTCTTCTTCTTTCAGGATTATCCGGCAGCCCCACTGGCGAGCGGCATACCGCAGCTCTGACAAAGTTTCATTTCCATTGTTATTTTTACTTTTTGCCCATAAGTCCTTACGGGCAGATTATTAGAATATAGTGGACAGTACGAGGACTATCCATTTGCAGATTTAACGAAAAAAACCGGCACATAGAGCTTACATCGCGGTTTTTAAGTATCTTTCCTCTAAAGAAACATCATTTCTTTATCCTGCCGGTGTATAAATCTCGCGATTTATATATATATTTGCATTCGGATTGGCATAGCCTCTCCAGGACATACTGAAAATAAAGAAGGAGGACCTTCAAACTAAAACACGGAACACTTATGCCTATGAGAACAAAACCACTCATCACAATCGCATGTACCCTATTAGGCTTGCAAGCCCTATATGCAGGGAATACCGACACAACTGCCCCGATAATGTGGCCGGTGTCATACACTATCAAATCCGACAAGCCGTTTGTCTATCCTCTCGAAGAAATCGGAATAACCTTTGACCGCGCCATCAAGGTGATGGACGGGGTTACGGCTCCAGTTACAATACAAGCCAATGGCGAGGTTGTAGCAGAAGCGACATCAATCGAGATTATCAACTCCGAAAGCAAAAATTCCACTCAAGGTATCCTGAACGTGCATCTCGAGAAACAGAACCTGCCTAAAGGGGTCACATACCAGCTCTGCCTTCCTGAAGGTGTGATAGGCTGGACTGAAATGGAGGAAGGGATATACCAGCTTGTAAATGGAGCGATCAAAACAAATTTCAGTGTGCCTGATTCCCTTGGACCAACTTTCGGAACCGAGGAGTGTTCAATATTTGTTGCCTTTGATTGCATATCTTATAAAACTCAAACATTTTCCTCCGGCTTCGGAGAATTATCACTAAATAACTTATGGAACGAATCATCCTCTCATTTTTAATCGTTTTTTCTCTTTTATCCGTCAAAGCGCAGAACCTTGACGGAGAGATTCTACCTTCCGACCGCAACCACTGGACTTTAACCGTAGCATACGATGCCGCCATCCCGGGAAAATGGAAACTTGACAACGGCTCAGTCAAAATGTTTAAGCCCGGAAGCGGCATCAGTGTCGGAACAGATTATATGTTACTTATTAGCAACAACTTTTTCTTTGAACCCGGTGCTCGGTTCTTTATTGATAACTACCGCTACGAAAATATTACCATAGGAAACAGTTCTCCGGAAGAACTGTTAAATGTTTACGGCCCGCCAGTGCGAAAAATAGGATTTCGTATCCCTTTGACGATGGGATACAAATTTGATATTGTCAAAAAAGGTAGCCTGTTTCTGTCAACCGGGCCAGAACCTATTATTGGGTTGTCTGCCCGCACAAAGTTTGATGAAGATCAAACGGAGATATTTGAAGAAAATATGTATGAGAAGCTAATGCGTCGTTTCGATGTAGCTTGGGATATTCGTGCAGCTATAATTATCGATTGTTTCCGGGTTGATGTAACAGGTGCCATAGGAATGCTTGATATAATTAAGACGGATGTGCGGATGCATGAATACCGTGTCAGCATTGGTCTCGGGTATGTATTCTAAGAGATTGTCTAAATTTTATTGATTAAAAATTTTATGGCAGCGAAATCAATCATTTCTTCCGCTGATTCATTCAGTATCTCATAGTTCCGGGCGAGTCTGCGGCAAGAATCAAGCCATGCGAAAG
>Ga0209064_1004079_pt1 | contig 11468 bp, 9 predicted proteins | sample Inofromicrocosms_FD_187498 | JGI IMG/M metagenome (GOLD analysis project Ga0209064, IMG submission 187498) | Mouse cecum microbial communities from Vienna, Austria - Inoculum for glucosamine and mucus D2O microcosms (SPAdes) (version 2) | ecosystem: Host-associated > Mammals > Digestive system >... | reverse complement strand
CAAACGGCGTGCGATACGCGCGCCGTGGGCGCGGGCCGCCCCCAGAATTGCATCCAATGCGGCGTTTTCACCGCTTAAAATAAACTGGTCGTGTGCATTGTGATTAGAAATTGCGGCAAATCCGCGTCCCACCGCCAGGAACAGCAGATTTTCGACCTGCTCCTTGCTAAGCCCGACAATCGCCGCCATACCACAATCGCCCCGCCCCATAGACATATAAAGCGAGCGCAACGACACCAACCGGGCCGCATCATATAGGTCAATGCTGTCCACCGCGTGCAGCGCGCTATACTGCCCCAGGGAATGGCCGACCATTACATAGGCAATATCAAACAACGGACAGCCAAAGTGCGCCTCTATCACGCGAACGATTGCGACCGAATGTGCAAACGTCCCCAGCGATGTAATCGCCGGCGTGTTCAGATGCGCGGCGGGGCCGGAAAAACAAATCTTTGCCATATCACGATGTGTGGCGTCACTGACCGCCTCAAACGCATAGCGCGCGGCGGGATATTCTTTATATAAACCCGCGCCCATGCCCACATACTGTGCGCCCTGGCCCGGAAAAACAAATACACTACGTTCTTTCATAATGGGCATCAGTTTACCCTAATCGTCATATTTGTCAACAAATATCCATCACGAATATATTCTTGTATTTCGGCGCCGGGTGATGTATAATAATAAACGAATCCGGATGGGAATTTGGGTTCGGGGCCGTTACAAGCCCAGCTGACACGGTGCGAATTGCATCGATAACAATATATTAGTGCGGCGCATATTTGCACCGTTACGCCTTGACATCATGGTCGGGGTGCTGTTGGTTATAAGGTTCGCCGAAGGCCAACAGGGTCACTTGTTAGCTGATTTGTAAACACCCCGACCACTTATATTCTTAAGTGGTCTTTTCCTTTTTATAGTGGGCGGCCGTAACATATGATATTATGTGCGCCTTCTCATCAATGAACGCCGCCCACCAGGCCTTCTAACAATCACGAATATAAATTGCGTGAAAAAAATCCCCCGCGAAACGCGGGGGTTTTATTTTTTATATCACCGTCGGCGCGTTACAGCGCAACCTTTCCGTTTGTTGCGATTAAATCGGCGCCCATTTCGATATGACCCGCGGCCTCGCGTACAATCAGGTCGCCCGCCGCAATTTCGGCCCAATCCAGCGCATCGGACACAAACGCATCAAACTTGCCCGCGGCAACCCACGCCAAATCCATTGCCGGACAACCCGTCCGCCGGGGATTAGCGCAGCGCGGCGCACGAATATCAGACGTATTATATGCGATTGTCAAATCCGCCGGGTCGGCCAGATTAGATACCTTTATTCTGGCGGAATGGAATGCGGAAAACATATATGCGCCACTGCCCGCCTCCGCATAATACAGCCTTTCGTCAATCGGGGAATAAATCAGTGCAATCTTCGTTTCGTCATTAGAGCGCAACGCCAACGAAATCGCAAAACGCGGATTGGCACGCACAAAGTTTGCCGCACCGGATATAGCCAAAACAAATTCATCGCGACCATCGCCATCACGGCTGACATTTGGTGTCAACAACCCCGCCGCCGGACGAACCAGCAACAAATCGCGCAGAATGCTCTCTTCTATGCGGGCGGACGCCTTGGCCACAAAATCACGCGCCCCACGCAGTGACTGCTGCAGATTTTCCACCTCACCGAAATCACGGCGCAAACCGTCCGCCGTACGTTGCAGCGCGGCAAACATCTTATTTAACTCAGTGGAACCTTTTAACAGCAAATCCATAGTATATGCGCCCCCGCCCCGCAATAATTATTAAAACTTAAAGCCTGCGAACTTGCTCTTGAACTGGCTGGCACGCTGCCCCTTGTCGCCGGCGTTGCTGCGCTGGCCGGTCCAGGCGGAATGGTTCAAATTATCGGTCGACAGAATCAAATCTTTCTTAACCGAAGAATACATTTTTACAGTCTTCCCGTCCGTCATTGTGACGTTGATTTCATGATACGCGGGATGAATACCTTTTTTCATAGCAATACCCTTTTATATTTTTTAGCGTGCAGATTATACAAGGATTTTTACAGAAATCAAGCGATATTCTAGTATCGCCCAATGCACCCCAGATACGAATTACCCGTCGATTCCAATACATTTATAAATGACGCGGAACTTTTCCCTGAAAACAGTGCCAGTATTGTTCCCGTATCCGTCGCCAGCATGTCCGCCACCGTGGCGATGCCGCTGTTCATCTTCTTGAAAAAGCCGCTGGCCGGATATATCTCTGCCGCCAGCAGCTGCGTCCCGCCGCGACTGCGTGCATGATGCGCGGCCTCTATCACCATTAGCTGACATTCCGGGGAAATAATAACCTTGTCCGTAACAACCGCATCACCCCCCAGCAGCTCGCCCCACCAGCCCGTGCTTTCACAAAATACGGGATAATAAACCGCCGCATCCGGATTTTCCGAAAATATGCGACCCAAATCCAGGTCTTCGGCCCACAGCCGGGGCATAACGCCGGTCGCATTGCTAATCACCTTGCGCGCCAGGCGATATTCTTCGTCACCCTTTGTGTTTCGGGGCCAGTAAAGAATCGGAAACTTTTTCATCGGTATGAATTATATCAGATTCGGAATATTCAAAAAAGGGGCCGGCATTAAATAAAGCACTTGATTTTTTATTTTTTTAACGCGGCGTACCATTTTTTCATATTTCCCCACATTATATTTAAATTCTTTTTCGTCGATTCGTAATATTTATCCGATATCTGGACATTAAACAGCGTCTTAACCAGTGCAGGTATCATTGTCATGAACATCGCGATAAAAATTCCCATAAGGATTATTGTAACAATACTGTCGTTGCGCATCAGCAGACCATCCATAAGCAGCATCGAATCGTTTTCACGCAGCGCCGCCGCCAATCGCGTCGCCCCACCCCAGTTGCCAAATACCGCATTTAAAAACATTATCGCAAATGTTAAAAACACGCCCGTCATGGCAATACCAACCGTGGCCTGGACCACATCGTCTATCATGTTTTTTATGGTGCGCCCACCCTGGGGGAATATCGGCCAGCCCTTAAACAGCCACCCCAGCAGCATCAGCGGCAGCATGATTAAATCCATCGACAGCTTTATAAACATCTCCAGAAAATAAATCGGTATCGGCAACAGCGCCATAAAGAACAACACCAAAATCATCAGCCCGCAGAAAAATATGGGAACATTTGGAAATATCGGCACATCCCACATTATTTTATGCATGTACTTTGAATTAAACGCCATGTTCAGCATTGTCCACCCAACAGTCATCCCCAGACCCGTCATCTGGTGGACATTTCCAACCTCGCACGCCAGGTTGTGACGCAGATACGGGGAAAACGCACCCGCGGCGGCCGCCTGCGAATCGACAACCGCCGCATCGGCCAGCGCCGTCGAAACCACGCATTCGTCAAACTTGTTTTCGCCGGCCATATCCGCCGCAATATGGTTTACCGACAGGCCGACCGTAAATATCGGCTCTATCGCGATTTGCGAAACCAGCCGCGGCAACGGCAACACCAAAACCGCACATGCAAAACACAACTTTATCAAATGCGTTCCGAACAGGCCCGTAATCGACCACGGGTCATCAATCTTGGCATTTAAAAATCCTGAAAAAATTTTCCACGCAAACCATACGGCCGTCAAAATCGCCGCAAACGGTATGACCACGCCCGCGATGCCATGAAACGCCTTTGGCAATAATACGGACATCGTCGACATAACACCGCCAAACATGTCGCATGACCAGCAACTGCTGAAAAATGTAAGCGCATCCGACATATTTACCGGCGCCGCCGTGCGAAATATGGAAAACCCGACTATCCCCACCGCACCCGCAATGCCACCAACAACAAGCGGCGCCACCGCACCCGCCGACAACGGCAGGAAAGACAAAAATACAATCCAAAATTTTTTTAGGCGACCCATTGCTTTAACTATATCACATTTTCCCCTAAATGTGATATAATTGAAAACAATAAATATATGTCTATGCGTGTGATTAAAAAATTTTTACCCGCCCTGGCCGCCTTATGCGTCTTGTTTGCGCCCATGTCAGCAAATGCCGCGTGGGGTATCGTCGACAGCTTTAACCTGGCGCCGTTCGTGCCGTTGGTGCTCGATGCATTTATGATGGTTGCAACCGGCGGATATGAATTTTTCGTGGGCAATGGCGACGGCATCATTTACATACTGATATGGGGATTTTTGGGAATTTCACTGGCACTGTATCTGGTGAAACTATATTTTCCCGCAAAATGGGTGTCGTTTTTCGGATTTTCCGGCGGGGGCGAAATGGCCGACGGAAAGGCCGATGGAATGACAATCGCCCAAAACATGCTAAAACCGGGCCTGCGTGCAATTATCGCCGCGGTGGTACTGCTACAGATAAAACCGGTCTATGTGACACAGTGGCTGGTCAATCCCTTTCTGGAATTCGGCGCGATTTACACCCATGCAATAACAGAAGGTATAAATACGGGCGGCACCATCGCCGCCAGCGCACCCCAGGTTCCATGCCCGCCAGATATACTTGAACACGAATGGATATCAGAGCGCAGCTGTGAATTCCTGACCCAGCCCGTCGCCGACATCAGCCATGTCAACAACCAGATGATAAAGCGCGGGTTCGAGTTCCTGCACCGCGGGCTGAGCGGGCTGATAACACTGATACCCCACGGCGGCGAAGATTTTATGAACGTGGTGTCCGGCATACTGCTGATAACAACGTTCGTGGGATGCAACCTGTTTATGGCGCTGTTGATTATTCAGGCAATTTTTGAATTCGGAATGGCACTGATACTCTATCCGTTCCAGGTTCTGACATGGGTTGCAAAACCTAAAAATCCGGACAAATGGTTTGATATATGGCCACCCTTTTCCGGAATTACCAAGGCACTGCAGTCACTGGTAATAACAATGATTGCATGCACGTTTATATTGATGATAAATGTGGCAATTGTTCGTGCACTGTTTGACTGGAACAACTCTGTTTTCGTGGTCGCCGCCGGTGGCAGTGCCGCCTCTAACGTACCAACGGTGGCAAATACCGGGATGGGATTTGGCGCACATTCTCTGATGTGGATGTCGGCCATACTAACATTTTATCTGATGTTGCGCATATTCAATCTGACGCGTGAACGCCTGAAGATGTACGCACCGGCATCAGACGCGCTGTATACCAAGGTAACCGGCGATGCGACAAAATTATGGTCAGACGCCCAAAACTGGGGCAAATCAATCGGCAAAGCCGCGGGCTGGATAAAGAAAAAGAAATGAACGATTGGATTAACCCTATTGTCGACAGTACTGTGCAGTGTTGGGGCTGCCCCGTGTTCGACCGCCTGTTTCAGGTGATATCCATTGCCGCCGCCGCCGTATATGACAAGTTTGTGTTTTTCTGTGCGGTTCTGTTTTGCATACTCTTTGCGTTTTTTGCCATAAGCGCCGTATGGAAAAATATCCGCGGCGGTGCCAGTGATCCGTTCTATACAAAATCAATCCAGCCCGTGATTATAAATTCACTGGTGGCGTTCGCGTTTTTATCACTGGGCGTGATGCTGCCGCGGATGGTAACAACAATAACATTTGAGCCCGTCGCTCAAATAACCCAATATATACCCAGCAAATGCTGCAGCTTGACGAAACCCAGGTTAATGAACGCGTAACCTACCAGCCTGCCCCAATGCCGGATGATGGATTCTATCGCCCGCAGTTGCGCGACACCATAATCCTTATCATGAAAACAACAATTACCCAGTTCCAGGCATACATGAAACTGGGCATCGCTGTAATGGATTCCGCGTTTTCATGGTCCGCCCTTTTTGGCATCGGCGCATTGATAAAACATATCTTGATGTTCTGTGTGGGGCTGTATTTGTTTTACGGATTTTTCAAACTGTTTCTCCGGTTTTGTTTTTATTTTGCGGACGTAATAATAGCAATGACGTTTTTTGCATTTTTCTTTCCGCTGTCGTTGACACTGGTCGCATTCAAGGGCGCAGACGCCCCAAAATGGATGTCATCACTGGGAAAAAATGTCGGCACGGACCAATTTAAAAAAGTTATAAGCGCCATAATCGGCCTGGCGGCGGCGGTGCTGACATATACTGTTATAATGGTTATTATTGCAAAATTCTTTTCGGCCCCCGGCGCGTCTGCGGCCGATTTGATGACACTGATTACGTCGGGCGACGTATTCGCGGCCGATCTGAACCAGGACAACCTGGCCCAGATAACACTCTCGAGTGCCATCGTGTTGGTTTATGTGCTCAACTATATCTATTCGCAAATCCCCCAGGTTACAAAAATGGTACTGGGTGCGTTTGATGTCAGTGCCGACACCCAGCTTAGCGAGCAACTGGCGGATGACGCAATGAAACTGACAACCGCGATTGCGGGAACTGCAAAAAAAATTGGCAACATAATAATCAGCGGCGGCGAAACAAAAGAAGATAAAGCAGACAAAAAATGAAAGCACAACTGATAATCATTGCCATTCGCTTTATAATGGGTGCAATTGCGCTGGGGATTGGCATTTGGTATCTGTCGTCTTCAATCGGGGGCGCCGCGCTGACATATACCAGCATGGATGGATTTATGTCTGCAATCGGTGCATCCGACGGTATTGCCGACACCAGCGGATGCTTTATGTGCGGATATATATCTGAACTGTTTGCGGTCATCGGCCGTGCGACCGAAATGTTCTGGAACGCGATTCTGGAATGGCTGTGGATACTTATGGCCGTGGGTTTTGGCGTATTTTTGTTAATAGAGGCGATAAGGCATATTTATAGCGCCGCGCAAAAAACAACGACACTGGACGCATCTGAAAAAAAACTGGAATTTGCATCCTGGTTTGACAAGATATGGCGCCAAGGCGCACGGATTATGATTGTGGGCGCACTGATTGGCGCACTGGGGATGGGCGGTACAGCGGCGTTAAAAACTGTTGCATCGATTACAATAACACCGGTAATGTTCGCCGGGGCCGAACTGGCCATGGCCGCCACCGGCACGGTAGAGGCGTCGCAATGCCGCGCACTAGAGGCGGCGGCCGAAAACTCTGACGACATATTAAACCCGGTAATGGGCCCGTTTATGTGCGTGATGGGAAATTTAAACAGCGTGATGCTGGCGGGGGCCGCGGGCGGATTTGCGCTGATGAATTATGCATGGCTGGGACTAGGCGGCGGTTTGTTTACATGGCTGGCGGGAATGGGACTTGTCGTACTGTTTCTGATAATCGGATTTAACCTGTTCTTTAAGGTTTTATCGGTGGTATTCAAACTGGCGTTCCTGATAATATTCTTGCCATTTTTACTGGCGGCGGCGGCATTTGAAAAAACATGGAAACTGGCGGGCGGAATTACGAACAACGCAATAAACATGCTGGTCAAGTCCGCAATTCAAATCGTGGCCGTCACACTAAAGATACTTATACTCTATGCCACGATATCATACGCGGCGGATGAATTTTTCCCAGGACCCGTCGACGGATACAGCGCAATACTGCCCCCGATGATGGGCGTGGCGCCCGAAAATCCCGATGCACAGACACTATCGGTCATGCGCGTATTTTCAGATTGCGAACGCGTCGCGATTACCGACGGCGAAATGGATGCTGAAAAATTCAAAACATGCTTTACCGCACGCCGTGCCGAGGTAGAACGCCACTATCCCGGGGCATTTGACTTTATGTCCGACGGCTGGGGTTTCCTGATGTTGATGATAGGCCTGTTCCTGCTATACTATTATGTTGTAGAGCCGCGTGTCGACAAGATACTGGCCGCGCCCGGCAAAGAAGAATTCGATTTTGGCGCATGGACCAAGGATTTGGGCAAAAAGATATGGTCGGCCCCGACCCAGATATTCGGCGCCGTATCCAAGGCTTTCGGCAAAAAATAACAAGAGACCGGATGATTATAAAAAAAATATTTTCAAAAATAATGGTCTGCGTTTTGGGCGCACTGCTGATTATGCCGACAGCCGGCGCGGCAACCAATATACCCGGCGCGGCCGGCGACATCGGCAACCACGGGATGTGGGCCACAGAACACAACCTGGCCGAATTTACCACCAGCCTGTCGAATGATGTTGAATCGTTTCAGTCTGATTTTCAAAATCAGCTTGTTTCTGACTATGTCCCGGTTGAGGCTAAAATAGGCCTGGCATTTATAAATGCAATGACGCATATCGGCCGCATACTGGATAATTCGCTGGTGCGATTTGTAACAATTTTTATCGCGATTGCATTCATGTTTTGGATGGCATTTGAAGCATATCAGATGATAATTGGCGCGGCCGAGGTCCAAAAGACAACCAAGGAAATTTTAAAAAAGGGATTCACCATTGCCATATGGGTATTTATAATTCATCACGGTCCCGCCCAGACATTTATGATAATTGCAGGCCCAATTATCACCGTCGGAACATACATGTCCGATTTGATTTTAAATTCAATTACGCAAACCGCCGGGGCGTCCCTGCCCGACACATGCGCGGCGATTCGCGCATATGCCGCCACCCACATATCGCCGGAGGCAATTATAGACGCAAACGCGGCATCAGACCTGATGTGCGTGCCCACGCGCCTGTCCGGATTTTTCTATACGGCCGTGGCGGCGGGCTGGAAATGGATGCTGGCCGGAATCGGACACAGCATGTTTACATTCATAATAGGCGCGGCGTTTATTGTAATATTCCTGATAAACATATGGAAATTTGCACTGATTGCGTTGGGCGTAATTGCAGACCTGTTCCTGGCGATATTCATGTTACCGTTTACAGCGATTGCAGAAACCGTCGGAAAAACGTCATACAAAGGAATCGCCGGCACAATATTCAACGGTTTTTTGGGCCTGTTTAAAACAGAAAGTCTGTCCACCCAGATATCACGCTTTATAAACGCGGCGGTTTATTTCGTATCATTGTCTATTGTTATTGCACTGTGTGCGGCGATAGTATCTGGCGTTGTTGATGCCGACCTGGCGTCCCAGGTTCCCTCTATTACAAACGATGGATTTTTTATCACCCTGCTGGTTGGATGCCTGGTCTGGTACCTGGCGGACAAGGCGGCAAAAATTGCAAAAGACCTGGGCGGTAGCGTGGAAGACGGCATAGGCCAACAGTTTGGAAAAGATATAGCAAAACTGGCAAAAAACATTCGAGAAAAGTCAAAGAAATACTGGAAACTGTACCAGGACAGTCAAAAGTCCAAATAAAACTATGACTCGAACGTCAGATATCCGCGCGCCACTTTTTTAATTCCGCGCTCCTTAAAGGCAACGGTTAAAATATCGCCGCCATCTTCTATGACAACGCCGCGCCCCATTTCCGCATGCGATACCAGACGCCCCACCGAACTAGCCGACGGGGCCGCACGCCGCGGCGCACGCGCGCCGTATGATGTTGGAATCGACCGGACGGCACAGTAAGACGGACGCGGCGCCCCGCCCTGGAAATCCAGAAAGCGGCCGTCCATTTCCGCAATAAAACGACTGGGCGAATTATATTTTTGTTCGCCAAACAATCGGCGCGACATGGCGTTGATAATAATCGCACGACGACGCGCACGCGTTATTGCAACATATGCCAATCTGCGCTCTTCCTCCAGCGCGCCCTCCTCAACTGTTTTTTCATTTGGGAAAACGCCCTCTTCCCATGCGGGTAAAAACACCGTATCAAACTCTAACCCTTTGGCGGCATGAATTGTCATAACGCATACGGCACCGCCTGACAATGCCGCAGCATCCGCATCGTCATCCGTCATCATCAGTGCCGCCTGTTCCAGAAATTCTGCAATTGTATCATATTTTGAGATAACATTTGTTATCAGTTCACGCAGGTTATCAAGCCGGTCTGATGCATCAGGCTCTTTGGACTCGCGCCACATTTTTAAATACCCGGCGCGTTCCAGCAATGTCTGGGCCGCATCCGCGGGCGGCATAGCCGCCCAGTCAAAATCAAACGCCGCAAAAAATTCATCCGCCGCCGCACGCTGCTTTGCCGACAGTTTTGCATTCAGCAAACCAGACATCAAGTCCGGCCCCGCCGCACGCAGCTTTTCAATCGCCGCCGCCCCGAACCCGCGACGCGGGCGCCCTATTATGCGCAGGAACGAAACATCATCAAATCGGTACGCCATCAGCCTGATATACGCAATGGCGTCACGAATTTCCGCGCGGTCATAAAACTTGGTCGCACCAATAAGGCGATATGGAATTCCGCGACGTGAAAATTCTTCCTCAAACAAGCGCGACAATGAACCCGCACGAATCAAAACCGCAAACTTTCCGAAATCGGCCGCATCACGCAATATCGCATCTGCGACCACGCGGGCCTCGTCCCAGTCACTGGGGACGGTCAATACATAGACCGGTTCGCCGGCATTATCTGCGCCACGGTCGCCCGACGCACGCAGATCTTTTCCCAGGCGCCCGCGATTGTGCTTTATCAGCGAATTTGCCGCCCCCAGGATGTTTGCCGTACTGCGGTAGTTTATCTCTAGACGTATTATTCGCGACGACGGAAATGTCTTATCAAAATTCAAGATATGTTTTATCTCGGCCCCGCGCCAGGAATAAATAGACTGGTCGTCATCACCGACACAGCAAATATTTGGCATATCTTGGCCGCGCGTCAGCATCTCCAGAAATTCCATCTGGGCGTGGTTTGTATCCTGAAACTCGTCAACCAGTATATATTTGAACTGGTTCTGATAACGCGACAAAATATCAGGATTGGTATCAAACAGCTGTAAAACTTTTAATATTATATCCCCAAAATCAACGGCGTTCAATCGCGCCAATTCATCATTATACGCCTGAAAAATCTTGTCCTTGCACTCCAGCGCACGCAATCCACGATCTTTTACAGATGAAAACTGTTCCACATAATCGGCGGGCGTTTTTGTAGACACCCCCATCACATTCAGCACGTTTTTTATAACGGCCTTTTGGTCGTCATCGCCAAAAACGATAAAGTCACGACGCAGTCCGGCGGCATCGGCATTTGCACGCAAAATGCGCAACGCCACAGAATGAAACGTTCCGCACCACAGGTCGCGCGCATTAAACGCCCCATCGTCACCGAATGCGGCGATGCGTGATTTCATTTCGTTCGCGGCCTTGTTTGTAAAGGTCAGTGCCAGCACCTGCCAAGGCATTGCCAGGTTTTGCTGTAAAATATATGCAATCCGCGTGGTTAAAACCCGGGTTTTCCCGGTTCCGGCCCCGGACAGCACCAGTAGCGGCCCCTGGGTTGTGGTAACGGCAGCTCGCTGGTCTTCGTTAAGATTTTCTAGCATTAAATTCACGCGTTCATTATAATACACCCAAGATTGTATATCAAAGGGAAATGGAAAATGAAACGCGTTATTTGTTTTGACATTGAAACAACTGGATTTGAATACATGCGCGGCGATCGCTGTATTGAAA
>Ga0209064_1004072_pt1 | contig 11487 bp, 12 predicted proteins | sample Inofromicrocosms_FD_187498 | JGI IMG/M metagenome (GOLD analysis project Ga0209064, IMG submission 187498) | Mouse cecum microbial communities from Vienna, Austria - Inoculum for glucosamine and mucus D2O microcosms (SPAdes) (version 2) | ecosystem: Host-associated > Mammals > Digestive system >... | reverse complement strand
CCGAGCCCACCTCATCCATGGAGACCGCCGCCTTTTCCGCCGCCAGCCGGACTGCTTGTGCCATGCGGTCTGCTATCTCCTCCGGAGAGGCGACGCCGTTTTTGCCGTTTACCTCCGTGGGAACGCTAGCCTTTCCCACAATGCGGAAATTCTCGTCCACTATCCCCGCCGCAATGTTGGTTCCCCCAAGGTCAATGCCAATCTGATATTTTTCCGTCATTTTTTATCCCATCCTTTTCAGCCTGACTGTTTATTTTTTGATACCGGCGTCCGACACGCAGGTCAGGCACCCTCTTTTATTTTATGACTGGGGATGCCGCGGCTATGCGTTTTCCCCCTGGTCTGTCTCAATTGGTCAGCCTTCTGCCCGTTCTGCGGCGGGCCTCCTCCAAAAACCGCTCATAGTCGGCGTTGAGAATCAACCGCTCCGGAAAGCCAATCTCCTCCAGCATCTCCACCGCCTCCCCCACCTCTCCCACATTCAGGCAGAAGTGGGCGTCGGAGCTGACGACCACAGGGACATCATACTTGGCGCAGCACCGGGCAATCTGGCGGCAGTTAAAGGCCGATCCCGGCCTAACCTGAAAGGAATGAGCGTTGATTTCCACAATCTTTCCATGTTCCTTAAAGCTGCGTATCACCGCCTCCAGTTCAAAGGGATACCGTCCGTCGCCGCAGTGTCCGATGACATCCACATTGGGGTTCTCCGCGATTTTAATCCATCCCCTGGTGTGTTCCCGCACCGTGGCAGGAGGGCACACCGGCCCATGGCAGGAGGCAATGACCCAGTCCAGCCTGCTCAGCAGCGGCTCCGGCAGGTCCAGCTCTCCATTGTATCCTGTGACGTTGACTTCCGCTCCCTTTAGGACGATTACCCCCTCCACCACGTCGGGAATGGTGTGAAGACTGGAGAAAAAGGACTGCTTCGGCCCGTCATACATGGCGGGACCGTGCTCTGTCACGCAGAGGAAGGAGAGCCCTGCCTCCTGCGCCGCCCGGATATTTTCCAGAACAGTGCTGTAGGCATGGCCGCTGGCAAGGGTATGGGTGTGGGTATCCGCGACTATCTTCATCTGTATTCCTTCCGTTTCATAAACCGCCCCGATTTAGGGCATATCCGGTGTTCTTCCGCAGTGGAGCGTCCCCTTCGGATTGTATTTGCCTTTTCCATCAGTTAAACGGAATGTGCTCCCAGTTGTCCTCCGGAACGATGGCGGGAATGTCCTCCACCATCCCCAGCTTTTGCAAAAGCTCATGGGCGGCATTATAGCCCATCTTCTTTTGGCGGTTATTCATGGCGGCTACCTCAATGATTGCCGCCAGATTCCGCCCCGGCTTGACGGGGATGGTTAGGTTGGGCACTCGGTTTCCCAGTATCTCAATATATTCGTTTTCCATTCCCATGCGGTCATAAACCTTTTCCGGGTTCCACAGCTCCATGGAGATGACCATATCGATCTTCTCGGTTATCTTTACGGCCCCCATGCCGAACAGCCGTCGGGCGTTGATGATTCCGATCCCCCGCAGCTCCATAAAATGGCGGATATTGTCCGGGGAGCTGCCCACCAACGTCTTGCTGGAGACGCGGCGGATTTCCACGGCATCGTCGGCAATCAGGCGGTGGCCCCGCTTGATCAACTCAATGGCCGTCTCACTCTTGCCCACGCCGCTGTCGCCGAAGATAAGCACGCCCTCGCCGTACACCTCCACCAGCACGCCGTGGCGGGTGATGCGCGGAGCCAGCTCCACGTTCAGGGTGCTGATGAGGCTGGAGAGGAAGGCGGAGGTTCCATCGCTGGTCCGCACCAGAGGAACCGAATACTTTTCGGCCGTTTCCCTCATGCAGTCGAATATCTCCAGCCCCCTGGTGACAACGATGACAGGCGGCTTGTGGCTGAAAAAGGTTTCCAGGCAGCTCTTCAGCTCGTCAGCTGACAGCCGTCCCATATAGGCGAACTCGCTTTTACCCAGGATCTGGATACGCTGGTAATCAAAATAATCAAAGTACCCCACAAGCTGAAGTCCTGGACGGTTTACGTCCGCGGTGGTGATCAATATCCCCTCTGCCGGTTTGGGAAGGTAGATGACTTCCAGGTTAAATTCCTTAATAAGCTTGGCTAGACTGACTGTATACACATTTTCTGCCATATATTCACGTCCTTCCGTTGTTTTACACAATCCTGTAGCATTTATTAAAACGACCGCCAGTGCTCTGCAAAAATTACCTGTTTCTATTATATCCTACCTGCTCTTTGTTTGCAATCTTTCATAGCTAAAAAAACCGGCTGGAACACATATCGCTTGCGTGCCGCCGCGAAATGTGTTAAAGTGTAGACAAGGAGTGAGTCATCTATGAAAAAAATTTTCATTCTTTTGCTGTGCTTGGTTTTCAGCGGGTGCCAGGGTATGCAGGCTTCAGAAGCTTCGTCTCTCTCTGCCCCCGCAGCTTCCCAACCCGTTTTGGAGAGCTTCAGTAGTCCCGCCTCCAAAAGTTCATCCAATTCCCCCGCCGGTGAAGAGGCAGAAATTCCCGTCTCCCAGGAAAAGGAGTTTCGCTTTTCCGCTTCAGAACCTTCTCTGTTGACCGAAAAAAATCCTGAACGGTTTACCTGCCGCTATTATGAAATTCCCGCGGACAGGGAGGAATTTGACAGCGCTTCCCTTGGCGATGGGTTCATCGTTTTCTGTGTCTTCGACAGTGTTGTAAGTCCGACCATCACCTACCAGATTTTGGACAAGAACTGGACCGTTTATCTGTTCTGGCCCGAAACCGGTAAGGTTGAGGCCTTTGACCGGGACACCCTTGTCCTGGACTGCCAGGTATACCAAAACAAATGCTACTGGCTGGAAATCAGCGAATATCTCTCCTCCAACTGGGCCATTTATCAGCTGGACCCCGCCACAAATGAAATCACCAAATTTTACTCCCCCGAAAATTCAAGCTGGGTTGCCAACCGGATTCAGCGCGACGGCAAATACCTTGTATGGACAGACTGGCAGAACACGGAAACAGAAGAGCATCTTTTCGTCCATCTGCTGGATCTGGAGACAAAGGAAGTAATCACAAGGAATCTCGGCCCCGACGTCGCGCCCTTCTCCACTTTAAATATTCAAAACGGATTTACTGCCTATTCAGAGGTGGTAAACGGAAAACATCAGATCACCGTGGTTAATCTGCTTTCCGGAGAAGCGGTAAAGACAGTTCAGGTTGCTGATTACATCAATAAATCAGCCAGTGTCTTTTATCGAAATGGTCGGATTTATCTGGAAAGCGATTTGAATATCCATCAGCTGGATATGGAAACCGGCAAAATAACGCCCATCTGCTCCTATGTGTCAGATTTCAGTTTTATTGACAATCATCACCTTGTTTGGACGTCGAATGATTATTTATTTCTTTATGATATAGAACAAGGGGAAATAGCAGCATCCAAAAAGCTGGAATATGTTGGACAGCCTGTCAGTTTCAGGCAGCCGGTTGTCTGGGACGGATATAAAACCGTCCTCTGCTGCGAAGGGGGCTACGATACGTCTGAAATCCCCGATGTGAAGCTGTTGGCTGAATTATGGATTAGTGAGGAGTGAAGCAATCAGCGCCTGTCATTCAGTCACTTTTTTGCCGCGAAACGCCAGCCCCGCCAAATTGCCGAACCCCGGTGCCTTCCTGCCAAGGAAAGCACCGGGGCTTTTGTCTACAATTCCGCCGCCGGTGTGTTTTCCCGGATGGGCTCGGTGGTGACTTCAATCCCCAGCTTTTTCAGCAGCCGCTGGTCCACCTCCGAAAGGATTACCGTCACGTGGGCCTGGCATCCCTCCAGGAGCGGAAGCTGCTCCAGGGCAAGCCGAGCATTGCCGTCCGCATAGGCCGATCCGGAAAGGGCGATCAGCGTCTCGTCAGTGTGCAGCCGGGGGTTTTTGCTGCCCAGGTACTTGGTCTTCAGGTCCTGTATGGGCAGGATGGCTTCCGGGGAAATGAGCTGAACCGGGTCGGGAATCCCCGCCAGCACCTTCATGGCATTGAGCAGCAGCGCAGCGCAGGCCCCCAAAAGCTCGGTTGTCCTGCCGGTCAGGATACTGCCGTTCGGCAGCTCCAGGGCGGCGGCAGGGCCGCCGGTGGCCTTGGAGCGCTCTATCGCCACAGGGACCACTGCCCGGTTCTCCCGCGTCACATGGGCCTGGCTCATCAGCAGCTCCAGACGGTATACCTCCGCCTGGTTTTCCTTCCCCTTCTCCCGGTCGCAGATGGCGCGGTAATACCGGCGTATAATCTCCTGCCGGGCGGCCTCCTGGCAGGCCTCGTCGTCCACAATGCAGCAGCCCGCCATATTGACCCCCATATCGGTGGGGGAACGGTAAGGGCTTTCCCCATAAATTCCCTCAAACATGGCTGAAAGCACCGGGAAAATCGCCACATCCCGGTTATAGTTGACCGTCGAAAGGCCATATGCCTCCAGGTGGAAGGGATCGATGACGTTCAGGTCGTTCAAATCCGCCGTCGCCGCCTCATAGGCGATGTTCACCGGATGCTTTAAGGGCAGGTTCCAGATGGGGAAGGTCTCGAACTTGGCATATCCGGCCTTGACGCCCCGCTTGTTTTCGTGGTAAAGCTGGGAAAGACAGGTGGCCATCTTGCCGCTGCCCGGCCCCGGCGCCGTCACAACCACCAAAGGACGGGAGGTTTCTATGTAATCGTTTCTGCCAAAGCCCTCCTCACTGAGAATCAGCGGAATATTGGAGGGATATCCCTCAATCACATAGTGATAATACACCCGTATCCCCATTTTCTCCAGCCGTTGGCGGTATATATCCACCATCTTCTGGCCGCTGAACTGGGTGATAACCACCCCGCCCACATACAGCCCCCGGTCCATAAACTGCCCCCGGAGCCGAAGCACATCCTCCTGATAGGATATTCCCAGGTCCTCCCGGACCTTGTTGCGCTCAATATCCCCTGCGCTGATGACAATGACGATTTCCGCCTGGTCCTTCAACTCCAGCAGCATTTTCAGCTTGCTGTCTGGCTCAAAGCCGGGGAGTACTCTGGAAGCATGGTAATCGTCAAAGAGCTTTCCCCCGAATTCCAGATACAGCTTGTCGCCGAACTGGCTGATCCGTTTCTTGATGTTTTCCGATTGAAGCTTGCGGTACTTTTCACAGTCAAAGCCTTTTTTGTTCATCTGTCCCACCCTTTTTTGTCCTCGTTAAAGTAGTTTTTTACAAAATACCTACCTATTTTACCACGTTCCAGCCCAGATGTCACCTGGTTTTTCACCTTTTTCCAAAAAGCGAGCCCACAACAGGAAAAAGCGGCGGAAAATGGGCTTCCCCACTTTCCGCCGCCAAGGGCGTCCTATTTTTTAGCTTCCGAAAGCTTGGCCGCGATGACATCGTATTCCTTTTTAACCTTCTCAAGCAGACCATTCAAATCTCCGAACCGCTTTTCCTTGACAGCGGACACTACCTCCCCGCTGAGCTTGGACAGATCGTCCAACCCCACCTCGGAAGCCGCGTCACCCAGGGAACGGGCAGTGTTTTCCACCGTCTGGTAATCCTTTTTCTGGATAGCCTCCTTCAAGCTCTCAATGATATTCTCTCCGCCGAGCTTCTCGGCCAGCCCGCCCAGATTGGAGAGGTTTTTGGCCAAACCCCCCAGTTTATCCACCATGCCGCCTAAATCCAAAGCCATAGTTAAAGTCCCGCCTTTCCAAATTTTTTGATATCTTCATTTTATCCTTCCCTGTCGAAAATGTCAAGCAAGGCACGCCGGAATTTCTACCGGCAAAAATGAATTCAGTCAATAAATCCGGTTGTTTTTTTGCCGGTAATGGGGTATACTGAAAATATCAAGGGAAGGAGGCGGCATATGAAATATCTTTCAGCGGAAGAACTGGCTGAAAAGCGGATCAATAAAAAGGGGGCCGCTCCCGATACCCTTCTGAAAGTATTAAAAGCGGAAAAAAAGAGCGGAACCAAAGGCGGGATCTACCACAAAATACAAATCGAGCTGACCTACAACTCCAACCATATAGAGGGCAGCAGACTCACCCATGACCAGACCAGATACATCTACGAAACCAACACCATTGGCATTGAAAACAGCGCGGTCAATGTAGACGATATTGTAGAAACAGTCAACCACTTCCAATGTATCAACATGATTATCGACAGGGCCAGCCAACCCCTCAGCGAGGCGCTGATAAAAAAGCTGCACTTTATTTTAAAAAGCGGCACCAGTGATTCCCGAAGGGAATGGTTCGCGGTAGGCGCATACAAAAGACTCCCCAACGAGGTAGGCGGCCGGGAAACCGTCCCCCCGGAATCGGTTCCCGGAAGGATGAAGGAGCTTTTGGCCAGCTATAGTAAAGGAAAATCCAAAACGCTGGAGGAGCTGATTGCGTTTCACTATGCCTTTGAAGCCATCCATCCCTTTCAGGATGGCAACGGCCGGATAGGACGGCTGATCCTGTTTAAAGAATGCCTGCGGAACGATATCGTTCCCTTTATCATCGACGAGGATTTAAAGCTGTTCTACTACCGCGGCCTGAACGAATGGCCCCGCGAAAGAGGCTATTTGACAGATACCTGCCTTGCGGCGCAGGATAAGTTTAAAAAGTATCTGGATTATTTCCGCATTCCGTACAGAGATTAGCTTATTCTATCTCCCGAGCATACATGACCTCCCTGAGCTCCTTCCCGCCGATACAATCGGCCATAACCTCCCCGACGGGCGAAAATCCACACTTGTCGTAAAAGCGCCGCGCCCTGGCGTTTTCCTCCAGCACCCACAAAAGCACCTTCTGAAACCCCCGCTTGTGCAGCTCCTCAACTGCCCTTTCCAGCAGAAGCTTGCCGTATCCCTTCCCCATGTACTCCGGCAGAAAGTAGATGGAAATAATCTCCCCGTAATCGCTGTATTTCTCCCATCTGGAACCGCATATGCTGGAGGTTCCGGCAATTCGGCCCTCCTCCACCGCAACTAGGCAGGAATCCCTATTGTTTTCCAGACCCTTTGCCCATCGTCCCGCAGGAATACTGTCCAGGTATTGCTGCGGGATAATATTTTGATAGGCATATTTCCAGCTTTGTTCATAGACATTGCTGACGGCATAGATATCATCGTCCGGCGACAAATATCTGATTTCCACCTCAAACACCCCCTGAAAAGTTATTTCAGCTTTTTGGATAGGTACAACGCCAAATCATCGTCGTTGCGGCAGTCGGCATAGGGCCTGCACGGCTTATCCCCAAACCAAACCCCGGAGCCGTCGGGGATGTATCCCCGCTTGACATACATCCTCTGGGCGGAGCCGTACCCTTTATGCAGCCCCACGCCCAAATAAACCGTATCCGCATACTTTCCCGCTATCTCCTCGGCGGCATTCATCAGCTTTGTGCCTATCCCCTTTTTACGGTATTTTTCCAGTACGCCGAAATCAATAATCTCCGGCAGGCCCTGTCCCGCGAACGCTCCCCACTGGGAATCCGGATACACGTTGATATATCCCGCCACATTTCCCAAATACACCGCCGTCAGGGAGACGGACTTCCCCTCTGCCTGGTGCTTCAGCCGCAGCTTATATTTACTGATGTCGGCGTTCCAGCCCTGGGCTATCTCCTCATCAGTGATGGTTTGCGCGTCCGCAGGCTCCATGTCCCGAATCAGCAGTTCATTATCCTGATAATAAATCATCTTTCTCACCTCAGAGCAGAAATGTTTTTCACCAAAACCTCCATTTTGTTTTTCGCCTTTATCCCAGGTGCTTTTTCGTAACCATTGGCCAGATAAAAAGCCTCTGCGTCATCCGTTGTCAAAACAGCCTTGTATGCGCCGTTATTCGCAAAATACTTCTCTGCCTCATGCAAAAGCTTGGTACCCAGCCCCTGCCCGCGGCAGGAGGGATGAACCCAAAGCTCACGGATGAAGCCAAAAGATTCCCGAAAAAACCAGTTGGAAAAGACATTCATCTGAAATTGCAGGAAGCCTACTGCGTTATCGTGGCCGTCTACCATGAGAAATGCAAAATTTTTGCCGTTTTTATCCTCGTTCATTTCGCGAAAGAGCCCATCCCAGTCAGAGATATGGAGCCCCAGTTCAACAAAATATGCCTGAAAGGCGGCGCGAAAACGGCCGACGGAAAAATCAGAAATGAAAACTGTATCTATATTCATATAAAAAGCCCCTTTCCGCGGCAAACAAAAAGCGTTCCCGTCCTTCGGGAACGCTGAATTTCTTTCATTCTGTTTTCACCCGCCGCGTCAGGCTTTGAATAGTGAATGGCAGATATCCCCGAACTGGATTATTATCTTTTTCATACCATTCACCACCCTTTCCTGAAACTATTCTAACAGGTGCGCAGAAATTTGTCAAGGCGGAATTGGGTCACTTCCCTTTCCAGGACAGCAGTCTGATAAAACAGAAATTATATATCTGCCTAATTTCCTGCTTTCAGGTGCTTCAAAATCCAAAATACGACTGGTCTGAAAATAATATAAAACCCATAACCGATTATCCCGCCTATTACATTTGTAATGACATCTGTAATATCCGAAGACCTGAAACCGTTGATGAGTGGCTGCAATATTTCAATCCCCAAACTCATCAAAAAGCAGAAAAAAATCGTTCTGCCTAATTTAACGGTTCTATTCTGGGTTAGCGGAAACAAGAAGCCAAAAGGTATTGTCATAATGATATTTAATATTACCTGTCTTAGGAAATCTCCTTTCCCTGCGGAAACATCAATAAACGGCACTAAATTCATGGGCGTATAGGGATGATTTAAGACGAATGGGATAGACGTTATGATTGGCATCAGGGTAAAATAAAGTACAAAAGAAAGATACACATACATACACGTATTGACAAGCAGTATATCTTTCCCTTTCCTTTTCCATATTCTGAAAAACACAAAAACATATAACAAAGCCAAAGCTGTAAAATCTATCATGTCTTTCACTGTAAGATTTATCAAGTCTTTCATAGTAACCCTTCTTTCAAATTCCGGTTTGCCGGATTGGTTTTCCACCTCTTCTCCCGCTTCAGGACAGCCTACCGAATAAAAACAATACCCAAACATTCTGACAATTAAATTTCAGACAAATCTGTAACATCCGAAGCTCTGAAACCATTTATGAGTAGCTGTAACATTTCAATAGTCAAACTCATCAAAAAGCCAAAAAACTGTTTTGCTAAGTTTGACATTACTATTTTGGATCAGAGGAAATAGTTCAATTGTCAATCTGGTGTCTTGAGAAGGAGTACTTTGTGACGCATTTGTCTTTGTACTGCTTTGTTAATCCTCGCACAGTCAGTTCCATTGTAATTCTCCTTCACAAATTTCCGCGCTTCCACACCATCGAAAGTTCCGCTTCTCCTGTATCCTCATCCGTCTTTTCCGCCTGTACCGAAAAGCCTTCCCTGATATAAAAGCGGACCGCCGCTTCGTTTTTTTGATAAACGCTTAAAGAAAGCTCTCCCTTGGCCGCTTTTACATGATTCAGAAGCCTTTTTCCGATTCCCTTTGACCACTCCTGCTCCCTCACAAAAATCCCCTCAATATATCCTCCGGACATTCCGATAAAGCCGTCAATTGTTCGGGAACGATCGCTTTGGAATACGAACAGCTCCGCAGACGGCAGCATATCCTTGACCATGGCGTAATGATCCATCCAATAGTTTTGGGGAATAAAGTCATGTGCCTGTATATTGGCTTCCAGCCATATCTGCATAACCTCCTCCAGGTCCGCGGCTTCAAATCTCCTAATCAAGAAAAAAACCTCCTCAAATAAACAGCCTCGCTATCTGATAAACCAGCATTCCCACAAACCAAGCGATTCCCGTCTGGAACGCGGCTACAAAGGCGGCATATTTCGCGCCGCCCATCTCCCGCTTGACAGCAGCCACCGCCGCCACACAGGGAGTGTATAGCAGGGTGAAGGTCAAAAACGAAACCGCTGCCGCAGGCGGGAACATCCCCGCCAGGGCGTTTGGCAGCTCCGCCGTAGAAGTCCCTGTTAAAACCGCCAACGTGCTGACGACAGCTTCCTTTGCGGAAAAACCTGTAATTAAAGCAGTAGAAGCCCTCCAATCCGCAAAGCCCAAAGGCGCAAAAACAGGGGAAATCCACTGTCCAAAGGCCGCCAGCATACTGTCGGCGCTGTTTTCCACCACGTTAAAGCGGGTGTCAAAGGTCTGGAAAAACCATATAGCGATGGTTGCCACAAAGATAATGGTAAAGGCACGGGTCAGGAAATCCTTGGCTTTATCCCACAACAAAAGCGCAACGCTTTTCGGGCTGGGCAGGCGGTAGTTGGGCAACTCCATGACAAAGGGGACGGGCTTCCCCTTAAAGGCAGTCTTTTTCAGCAGCAGCCCACACAACACCCCTACAATCATTCCGCCCACATAAAGGCATATCATCACCAGCGCCCGGTATTTTGGGAAAAACGCCATGGTAAAGACACCATAAATAGGCAGCTTGGCACTACAGCTCATAAAGGGGGTCAAAAGGATAGTCATCTTCCGGTCCCGTTCGCTGGAAAGGGTCCGGGAAGCCATAATCGCGGGCACCGAGCAGCCGAAGCCAATCAGCATCGGCACAAAGCTCCTGCCGGACAGTCCGATTTTCCTCAGCAGCTTATCCATCACAAAGGCCACCCTGGCCATATACCCGCTGTCCTCCAGCAGGGAAAGGAAGAAAAACAACACCACAATGGTGGGAATAAAGGAGAGCACGCTCCCCACACCGGCAAAAACGCCGTCGATAATTAGGGAGTGTACCACCGGGTTGATGCCATAAGCAGTCAGCCCCTGGCTGACAATATCTGTTAGCCCGTCGATGCCCATGGAGAGCAGATCGCTTAAAAACCCTCCGATAACCCCAAAGGTCAGCCAGAAAATCAGCAGCATGATTGTCAGAAAAACGGGAATTGCCAGATATTTCCCGGTGAGGACCTTATCGATCTTCACGCTGCGGGCGTGCTCCCGGCTCTCGTGGCAGGCAACCACACAGTCGGCGCAGAGCTTTTCGATAAAGGTGTACCGCATATCCGCCATGGCCGCTTTCCGGTCCAGGGCAGCCTCCCGCTCCATTTCGGTGACGGTGTGCTCCAGCATATCCTTTTCGTTGTCCGAAAGGCCCAGGGACTCCAGCATCGGCTCGTCCCCCTCCACCAGGCGGGTTGCCACAAACCGGGAGGGTATCCCCAGCCGTTCGGCGTGGTCCTCAACTAGGTGGGCCACCGAGTGGATGGCCCTATGTACCGCGCCGGAGCAGAAGTCCATCCGCTTAGGGGTGTGGCGTTCCCTGGCCACCTGGAGGGCTTGGGAAATCAGCTCCGAAACACCTTCGTTTTTGCTGGCGGAGATGGGCACCACCGGGACCCCCAGTTCCTCCGCCAGGGCCTTCAGCTTAATGGTCCCGCCATTGGCCCTTACCTCGTCCATCATGTTCAGGGCGATGACCATGGGGATGTTCAACTCAATGAGCT
>Ga0209064_1004071_pt1 | contig 11488 bp, 8 predicted proteins | sample Inofromicrocosms_FD_187498 | JGI IMG/M metagenome (GOLD analysis project Ga0209064, IMG submission 187498) | Mouse cecum microbial communities from Vienna, Austria - Inoculum for glucosamine and mucus D2O microcosms (SPAdes) (version 2) | ecosystem: Host-associated > Mammals > Digestive system >... | reverse complement strand
GAAAAGGCGTATTACTGGCGCCTTATTCTTTGTCGGGACAACGCTTTAAAAGAAGGAAATGTTATTAAATATCGCGATGCTTTGCAAAAAATTGCTATTTTACAAAAATTTCATAAAATGTCAAACTTATCTAATAAGCAAAGTAAGTGAAATAATACAAAACAATAATTGATAGATAATGAGGAATAATCGTGATAGAGAAAACACAAGTAAAAAATTTAATCAATCGCGTTGGGATGATGCTGTTTATCCTAGCTGTTTACATCCTTGGTTGTACCGTTCCTGTGCCGTTAGCAAGGGTCTCAGCTACTTTTCGTCATGTATTAGCGCATACTTCAGTTGGAATTATGAGCTTTATGAGTGGCGGAAATTTTCAACGTCTATCCTTATTCATGGTTGGGTTAAATCCGTTAATGATTGCGATGCTAATTATCCAATTGTTAACAATGTTGCGACTTTTTTATTTTGATACTCTTTCGATGAACCAACTGATGAAGATTCAGCAGTGGTTAACTCTGGGGTTTGCTATTATTCAATCAACGGCTGTAACGCTTGGCCTAAAGATTACTACGGGAACGCTGGATAGTTTAGCGGTTATTTTGATGCTTACTGCAGGAAGTATGTTCGTTGTTTGGCTAGGAAATATGAACATGAAATTTGGGATTGGGGGGACCATTACTTTAATTTTATTTAATATTATTTCTGGATCAATCCCGACTCTTTTGCGATCAATTAAAATGCTGGCTAAACAATCTTATGGTCCACTTTGGCTTTTTTTGGCAGCGATTGCTGGTTGTATTGTCTTAGTCTTTTGGGTATCTTTTAACCGCGCTTATTATCCTTTGAAAATGATTAATACCTCCATGAGTAGTCACGATCGTCCTATCATTTTACCGATTGGTTTAAACATGGGAGCAATGATGACTTATATGGTTGGAATGTCGCTTTTAATGGTACCCACCTTATTAGCTAATGTCTTAGGGCCAGGATCATTGTTCGCCAATCCTTATTTTAATATGGTGGTAAGTGGCATTTTAGCTTTTGTTCTATTCTACTTTTTTACCTTTGTCCAATTTGATCCCAAAGCACAGGCTAAAGCTATGCTACAGGGAAATAATTATATTTTAGGCGTTCGTCCTGGAGAACCAACGAGAAAATACTTACGCCAAATCCTCTTACATGTGTCCTTTTTAGGAGCGCTTTTGAATGCCATTCAGCTTAGTTTTGGTTTGTTGGGGGGACAAGTCTTAGGAAACTTTGCTGGTCTTGCGATTATTCCGATGAATATGATTATGATTGTAATGTTTATGCAGGGGATTAAAGACCAACTCTTGGTACTACTGTTCCCATTAAAATATGAAAAATTAATGAAAGAGGAATAAACTATGAACTACCTAGTCCCTGCATGGCATCGGTTGCTTGATGATTGGAGCTGGACGATCCCACGAATTGAGTTTGATGATGCTGTCAGTCACATTAAGACCTTTCAAGAAAATCAAGTGCCTTATTCATTAGTAATTACAGATTATCAGCCCCAGTTATCAACTAAGTTAAACCAATTAACCATTTCGCCATCGCAAATTTTAAATGTATTTGATTATTTACAAGGAGTTAATCATTTGGATAATCAAATAGTAACTTACCGTGACTTTAATTGGCCAGCAGATTCTCAGTTTGACTTTACCAGTTTCCGGATAGTAGTACTAGTAAAGGGGCAGCTTTATGCACGAATAACGTTTGATACCCAAGGCAAGCTTCTATGGGTCGATTATTTTGTAAACGATAAACATACGCGCCGCTTGTTACTTGATAGTCGCGGATTTATTTCTCGTGAAGAGCTATTTAATGATCAGGATCAGCCAACACAGCATATTTATTATGATGAGCAAGGATATTGGCGAATTAAGCATGACCTTAGTACGGATCAAGTAGAAGTGAACAGCATGTTTGCAGATTTAACCAAGCACTTGCATTACGATCATTTAAGCGACTTGCTAACTGAAGTAATTCAAGACCATTTATTGAATCACTTTGATTATGACAATGACCATTTAGTCGTGACATTAGATGACCAAGCCAAAATTGAGCCAGATAAGTATTTGCAGTATCAACCGCTTTTTTCACTTAGTCGTTGGCATCCTTATCAACAGAACTTAGCCAAAATTAATGATAAAAGTCATAATAACCTAGCTCTCTTAGCCGATAATGATGAAACTTATGAGCTCATTAAGAAGCAGACGGGGCTTGATGTACCGATCATTCCATTATTCCAGTCGCGCTTTAATCTGGGTCATAGTCAACGTTTAAGCCAAGAACGAATTGGCTTGTTTATTGAAAATATGACTGATGATGAAGCCCACCAAGCTGTTGAACTAATTTACCAACGGCTAGTTAAAAAGCCAGCTGCTGAAGCCCTAACTATTTTGACCTATAGTATTGAAAAAATGCAACTTGCCCAAAACTGTATTAACCAACTAAAAGAAAATCATCAAGGTGAATTCATTCTTGCTAGTGAAGCGCCTGATGAAGTTGAAGAAATTTTGACTGAGCAAACATCAATACCCAAGTTGGATATTGATGCACAAAGAATTACTACGCCAGCTGAAATCGGTCGGCAATTTGATTCGTTACGAATTGTTATTGACTGGGGACCAACCGTTGATGAGTTTTTACAAATTACTGCTATCAGCACTGGGATTCCTCAACTATGTCGGCAAACTAATCGGCAAGTCAAGGATTACCAAAATGGGGTTATTTGTCCAACTATTTCTGACATTAATCAAGGATTAGATTATTTCCTTGGTAAGCTAAAACATTGGAATCAGTCTTTAGTTTACGATGTCCAGTTAATGAATCAATATTCTGCTGCTGAATTAATGACTAAATGGCAGACATTATTTAAAAAGTAAGGTGAGATGTGTGCAAATTTTACAACTTGGTGCGGAAAATTGGGCTGATAAGTACCAGCTCCCAAGTGAAATCAAGTGGAATTATAACCAATATCCATTAAAAAAGATCAAGCAATTTGACCTCGTAATCATTACACCGGGAACTGAACTAGCCGATAATTTGTGGGAAAAGTTACAATGGCAAGTAGATCCTTATCGGGTCCTATATGATCCGCTTGCTGAAAAAGAGCTTAGCGCAGCAGGACAACATTTCCTCATCTGTCAAGAAGCACGGCAGATTGTCGAAGATCCCCAAGAATTGATTAATCGGTTGCCGGTTCGTTACTTTCCCGGACAGTCTGGAATGCGGATTCCGCCAACAAACATCTTGTTTAATTCAGTAGATAGTACCCTATTAGATGGTGGACATCTTCGTGTAACTGTCGATAGTGATCGTTGGGTAAAGATAGGAAATTACCGTCAACAGATCTATATCGATCCTAATCGCTTATTGAAATTTAATCTTGAATATAACCGGAAGGCAAACGTTAAAGTTCGGTTACGGTTTTTCATCCAAGAAGGGGGAGGCGATGGGAACTTAGCTAATAATTACCTCCTTGATTTTTCAGAAAATAATGAAGAACAGTTGCTTCCGCTTAAACCAGCAGATATGCGTCGTTTTACGAGTGCGAGTATTGAAGTAATGGGAAAAGGTCAAGTGACAATTGGAATGCTGCATTCCCGTTGGTCACGAGCTGGCAAAGGGGAATTCCTACCAGGCGGGAGACGCTTAATTGATCCAGCTACTGGAGCTGACATTGCTTATTATTTTAATCCTGGTGACTTACGCCCACCGCTACATGTCTATTTCTCAGGAGCAAGGGAACTAGAAGGATTTGAAGCTTACCCACTTTTCCGTCGTAACCATACGCCAACCTTATTGTTTACTGATCCGCGTTTAGCAGTAGGCCAGTTTTATACCGGTGAGGCGATTGAAAGTCAGATCAAGGCCACGATTATTGCAACGTTGAAGAAATTAGGCTTTAATCGGCAGCAGTTAGTGATGAACGGGATCTCGATGGGAACGTACCCGGCAATTAAATTAGGTGCACAATTATCAGCCTATGCCATCAATGTTGCTAAACCGACTGTCAATTTAGGAAGAGTAGCAATGCGTGCCAGACTACAACGTCCTGATGAATTTGAGACGATTTTTGACATTGATCGCCAGTTAGTATCCGAATTAACAACTACCCAATTAACGCAACTAGATACGGACTTTTGGAGGCTAATGGATCAGAACAATTTAACTAACACACGTTTTTACGTTGGCTATATGGCTAATGATGATTATGATGATTTAGCAGTACCACGGATGAAAGCTAATAAGGCAATCCAGCAAGTACCATTATTTGTCAATAAGGGCTTTCCTGGTCGCCATAATGATGATCCATCGGTAGTTTACTGGTTTGTTAGTAGGTTAGCGGAAATCAATCAAGCATTTGGGAGAGGAGACTAAGCATGCAGCAATATGTTAATCAAGGCTATTGGGAACCAACAAGTGAATATTCAGCTGGTTCACAAATAAAAATTAACGATGATGCTAGTGTTGAGTTTCATAATTCTCTCATGGCTCCCGGAAAAACAATCATGAATTGGAATTCTGTAAACTCATACCAGGCAACTAAATTGGTTCCACAGTTACCAATTCTCCGTAATAATCATAAATACCGTTTAAGCGTAAATGCAAAAGCCGAACCGATTTATTCATTAATTATTCGGTTAACCTTTTTTGACACGCAAGAACACGAAATTGATCATGTCGAATTTCAGCAACGGTCAATTGAATTTGTTTATCCCCCCGAAGCTGTGCAGTATCGACTAGAATTGATTAATAATGGACTTACTGATTTAACTTTTCAACGGTTTGAAATTTGTGATGCAGACCTGCCAGTAAGCGTTCATGAGGATGTTTGGATTCATAAGCCAATAAATGAAGATGTGAAGGGAAAGCTTAATCTGCTTTTAATTGCTGACAATAAAAGAGTTCGTAAAACATATCCAGATTTAAAAAAATATGAAGATTATAAAATACAGCCGATTAGTGTTGCGTGGCAATCGTCAGCAGATGTAGTAGCGATTTTAAAACAATGGTTAATTTCACATCGAATCTATGATGCCAATGTTATTAGTACTAATCCGAAGTTAGATCAAGCAGTATTGGAGTTAAAGATGGAGCTTTCCACAATCAATGCGGTTATTACTAATCAGACTGATCCACACTCACAGATTGCCGATGTGATTTATCCATTACTGCCAGCTACTACTTGGAGTTCCCCAGTATTGGTTAATCCGGATTGGCCAATTATCTTTTCGATTATTCAAGAAATAAATTCAAAAGAGGGATAAGATATGACGCGTCCTAATTTTAGGTTACAAAAAGTAAAACATACCCTTGCTAAAGTAAATGCCCTGGCAAGTGAAATGCGCGGGATGAGCGATGAAGAGCTTAAACATCAAACTGTTCTATTAAAAAAAGAATTAGCTAATGGTAAAACAGTTGATGATATCTTACCACAGGCATTTGCGACCATTCGGGAAGCGGACTACCGGATTTTAGGAATGTTCCCTTATGATGTTCAAGTTATGGGGGCAATTGTCTTAAATCAAGGTAATATTGCGGAAATGAAAACGGGGGAAGGAAAGACTTTAACAGCGACGATGCCTCTTTACCTAAATGCGTTGACTGGTAAAGGAGCAATGCTATTAACACCTAATGGTTATCTTGCCCAACGTGATAAAGAGCAATTGCAGCCTGTCTATGAGTGGTTAGGGTTAACTGTTAGTCTCGGCTTTGAGACCGATGATCAAGAAAAGAAGACAACGCCGGCGATTAAGCGGAGTTGGTATAATGCGGATATTACTTATACAACTGCTAGTAGTTTAGCATTTGACTACTTGTTTAATAATCTTGCTACCCGGCGTGAAGATCAATATTTACGACCATTTAATTATGTCATCATCGATGAAGTTGACGCAATTTTACTTGATGAAGCTACTTCACCTTTTGTGGTCTCAAGTCGACCAACTGTTCAATCAAATCTATATGGGCTTGCGGATGAGTTTGTTCATACTCTTCACCCCAAGATTGACTATAAGTTAAATGAAGATCAAGATGCTGTTTGGTTAACCCTTCACGGTATTCGCCAGGCGCAAAGATTTTTCCGGGTTCCAGATTTATTTGTTAGCGAAACACGGGAAATTTACCGGCACATTGCATTAGCTTTACGTGCTCATTTTATTATGAAAAATGGTCATGATTACTTGGTAAGTGAAGGAGAAGTAGTACTGCTTGATGAAGCTAATGGTCGTTTAAAAAGAGGGGTTAAAGTTAACACGGGGTTGCATCAAGCGATTGAAGCAAAGGAACATGTTGATTTAACTCCCAATCAACAAGTAGCAGCCTCGATTACTTTTCCCAGTCTGTTTGGGCTGTTTAATAAGATCTCTGGAATGAGTGGGACTGCCAAAAATGATGAACATGAATTCTTTGAAGTATATAAAATGCGGGTAATCCAAATTCCAACTCGGAAACCGGTGATTCGGCGTGACTATCCTGAAGAAATCTATGTAACTACTCGTCAAAAATTAATTCACGCGCTTGATGAAGCAATTGAGCTTCATCAAGCTGGTCGTCCAATTTTGCTTGTGGCTGGTTCAGTGGAAAATTCTGAAATTATTTCTGAGTTGTTATTAGACCGTGGGATTCCTCATAATGTTTTAAATGCATTCAATGCTGCGCGAGAAGCTGCCATTGTTAAAGATGCCGGACAAAAAGGGGCAGTAACGGTTGCTACTAATATGGCTGGTCGAGGAACTGATATCAAACTCGGAACCGGCGTCAAAGAATTAGGCGGCCTTGCAGTTATTGGTACTGAGATGTTACCGACGCGAGTTAAATTACAACTTGCTGGACGAGCAGGACGCCAGGGCGATCCAGGCTCAAGTAAATTTTATATTTCGCTAGAAGATAGCTACCTTGCCCAAAATAGTACCAAGAGATTTAAAAATTATTATCGTCGTTTGCAAAGGCGATCGACAAATAAAAGGCTAAAAAGTCCGCGCCTAAAGATGAGTATTACGATGTTGAAAGATCGGGTAGCAGCTAATCAGCAAATGTCACGAAGCAATGTTAATAAAAATGAGGCAGCCTTAAAAATTCAACGGCGTAATCTTTATCAGCAGCGTGACCAATTAATGGATAATCCACATTTAGAAAAAGTAGTAGGCAAGTGGTTGCATCGCGGGATTGCCTTATATTTAGCAACTAAGCCCCAATGGAACGCTCATGAACTTCAGCGGTTGATGAACCAGCATTTCACTTATGAAATTGTTAAATTACCAACCGGTCTAGAATATACCACGGCTAATTTACAAACATACTTAGAACAGTTTTGCCAAACTACCTTAAAAAAACATGCCAAAGTATTGATTAATAACCAACAATTAAATCAGTTCTATCGGACAGCACTCCTCAATGCACTTGATAGTAGTTGGATGGACCAGATGGATTACTTATCGAAATTAACAACAAGGGTTCAACCGTGGGGAAATACTCAACGTAATCCAAACTTTTTATACCAAGAGAAAGCTTATCAAGCCTTTGAAAAGATGTTTGATCACGCGGCACAAAAGACAGTGGATAATTTGATGCTGAGTACCATTAGCTTAGATGATGATAATAACTTAGTTGTCCATTTTAATTAACGGAGGGACAAGATGACTGTATACAATATTAATTTAGGAATTGGCTGGGCTAGTAGCGGTGTAGAATATGCTCAGGCTTACCGTGCTCAAGCCTTTCGTCAAGCTAAAATTCCTGCTAAATTTATCTTCTCAGATTTAATTTTAGGAAATAATATCGCTGACTTAACGGAAAATATTGGTTTTGATGATCAACAGATTATCTGGTTATATAATTTTTTTACCGATATTAAAATTGCACCGTCAACTTATGCGCTCTCTTCATTTTTAGAGCAGGAACAATTAACACAGCGGAACTTTAAATTACAAGATGATTCAGGGACTGAAGAAATTCGGTATCAATCAGATCAAGAAGCAGTAACAATTATTCCTCGTTATAATGATCGCGAGAAGCAGACCATTGACCAAGTGAGTTATGTTGCCAATAATCTGCTTATTAAACGAGATTTCTATTCTTATACGAAATACGCAACAGAATATTATAGTGGAGATACTCAAAACAATCACGTTGTTTTTCGGGAATTTTATAATGAAGATGGTTCAATCGCTTATACCCAGCATCTCGATAGTAATAAGCAGGAACTATTTGAATTTCCTCAACAATATTTCTACACAAAGACGGACTTGTATCGCGAAATGTTGCGGCAACTAGACTTTAAGGCGGATGACACCATTATTTTGGATCGGATGGATGAAGATAAACAACTCATCAATGGACCGTTGATTTTTGCCCATCATGGACTAGCCAAATTATTTGTGGCCGTGCATGCCGATCATTACGATAAGCATTATACAAATGATCATCAGGTATTATGGAATAACTTTTACGAATACCAGTTTACCCACTACGATGATGTTGATTGTTTCATCGTAGCAACTAACCAACAGCAACAATTGTTAGGTAAGCAGTTAAAACACTATTATCATGCCCAACCTGAAATTACGACAATTCCAGTTGGAAGCTTGGATAAATTAGTTAAACCAACTGACCAACGGAAACCACACTCGTTAATTACAGCTTCACGACTAGCAAATGAAAAACACATTGACTGGTTAGTATCAGCAGTAGTTGCTGCGCGAAAAGTGATTCCTGATGTAACGCTCGATATTTATGGTGCGGGAAGCCAAGCTGGACGATTGCGAGAGTTAATAACAAAGAATCACGCAAATGATTATATCAAGTTAATGGGCCAGCATGATCTAAGTCAAGTCTATCGACAATATGAAACTTATATTGCTGGGTCAACTAGTGAAGGCTTTGGCTTGAGCTTATTAGAAGCAGTTGGTTCAGGACTCTCAATGATTGGTTTTGATGTTCCTTATGGGAATCAGACCTTTATTGATGACCAGCAAAATGGTTACCTACTGCCGTATGAAGAAGACTGGAACAATGATAAAAAACAAAAGATTTTAGCTGATGCAATTATTAAAACCTTCAGTACTGCTGACTTGACTAAATTCCATGAACATTCTTATGCACTGGCTGAACCTTACTTAACGACAAATGTTGCTGAGCAATGGCAGCACCTATTAAAGGAGGAAACGCATGCTTAACTTATTTGATAATTTTGATCAGGCTTCATTTGATTTGCTCCGTTCTCAACGCTCGGCACAAATTAAGATTCCGACAGTTGTGATCAATGATGATGGTTTTCTTCCTACTGAAGTGGAATCTCCCATTAAATTTTTTGGCCAATATAATGAGAATCGGTTACCTTTATATTTTGACCAGATACCAGTGCCAAAGTATTGGCGGATTTTAAGTACTGCGTCCCAAGGGGAGATTTACGATTTAGATCAAAAAAGGGCCGACATCTTCTATCACTCGACTGACAATTCGCGGCAAGTTAAGGAAGTACGGTGGTTGGACCGTTACGGAAAAATTAACTGGGTTGACCACTATAACCGCAATGGCTATCATTTTGCGACAACGTTTTACGAAAATGGTCAACCAACTTGGCGAAAGTATTATGATAAGCATCAAGAAGTTTTTCTGACTTGGAATTTACGTGTGGGCGGCCTCTTTCTCACAGAGGATAGCCGGAAACGCTACTTTACTTCGTGGATTGAGTTTGTAAAATATTATCTGCTGGCCCGTCATTTTAAACTTGATCACGTTTTCTATAATACTTTGAATCAAGGATTAAATGTGACAATGGCTTTGCCTGATAATGGGACAGATACGCTCTTTTGGCATGAACCACTGACAGGTGACGAACTTCCTGGTAATATGCAATTTTTAATGGAACATTCAACAAGAACGAAGCATATTATTTTTCAACGTTACGCGGATTGGCAACGAATGAAATCAGTGCTAACAGATAATGAATATATTGATTTTAGTTATTTGGGGATGATTTATCCGCATCCCCGAGGAAATCAATTGCGACCGGAAGCACTTATCTTTACTAATTCTGACGAAATTGTTGAATTAACGGCTTTAGTTAAACAATTACCGCAAGTCAAATTTCATATTGCTGCGGTTACGGAAATGTCAGAAAAGTTACTTTCCTACCAACAATATTCTAATGTCGAGCTTTATCCTAATATTAGTCGACAACGGGTTAAGCAACTAATTGCCGACTGTGACATTTATCTTGATATAAATCGGCAAAATGAAATCTTGGATGCCGTTCGCGGAGCATTTGAACAAAATATGCTAATTCTTGGCTTTGACGAGACTTTGCATGAGGCACAATTTGTTGCCCCACAAAATGTTTTTAAGGTCACGGAAGCTAAGCAGATGGGTGAGCAGATCTTGAATGCTTTGCTGAAGCCAGCCTTAATGAAAGAATTGATTGATACGCAGCGAAAACTAGCTAGTGAGGTTAGTGTTCAAGATTATCGTAACCAGATAGGAGCGTTAAAACATGACTAAAAAAGATGAAAATCATCCGAAACCGTCATTAGCCCAACAAGATGCATTAAAGCGACTAGATCAAGTAGAAGAGGAAAAGCAAAAACCTTATAAAAAGAAAAAGGAACCTGTAAGTTTTCGCTCAATTATAATGACATTGCTCTTGATTTTGATACTGGGTTTAATGATCGGTAATTTTTTCATTCGTTAACTAACTCTAAAAATTTGCTGAAGTTATTAAGACTGGAGAACAGCATCTCTGGTCTTTGTTAGCATTGCAATTAGGGGAGAGAATTGGTATATAATAGTTAGTTATTTTACAATGGTTACAAATTGAAGGAGTAAAACTAGGATGAAAGTAATAGCATTAAGTGGGGATTATGGTTATCTAAACCAAATTGAGACGACGATTAAATCGATCATAGTTCATAACCGAGATGTTAAAATTTACGTGATTAATCCAGATATTCCGCATGAGTGGTTTGTCAATTTAAATTATTATTTGAAACAGGTAGGAGCAGAGATAGTTGATAAAAAAGTTAATCCTGGGCTTCTAGATCAAATGCATTCCTCAAGAAATCACATCAGTACGGCTACCTTTGGGAGAATCTTAATTCCAAAGGTAATATCGGAAGATAAGGTACTGTATCTGGATTCAGATATTATTGTAGACGCTAATTTAGATGCTGTTTTTGCTATTGATTTTGGAGAAAACATGCTTTATGCTGTACCAGATTTTTATGGTCCTCATAAGTTTGATGAACAAGGTTATGTTATTGATGATGAAATTGGTGAATATAATGCTGGTGTGTTATTAATAAATAATAAACGATGGCGAGAAGAAAAAGTAGCTGATAGATTATTAGAAATGGGAAAAAATGATAACCTGGCTAATGGGGATCAAACGGTTATTAATGATTATTTTAAAAGACAGATTGGTCAACTAAACCCAAGATATAACTATCAGATAGGATATGAA
>Ga0209064_1004069_pt1 | contig 11490 bp, 22 predicted proteins | sample Inofromicrocosms_FD_187498 | JGI IMG/M metagenome (GOLD analysis project Ga0209064, IMG submission 187498) | Mouse cecum microbial communities from Vienna, Austria - Inoculum for glucosamine and mucus D2O microcosms (SPAdes) (version 2) | ecosystem: Host-associated > Mammals > Digestive system >... | reverse complement strand
AGATTATTTTGAACGGAAAGGAAAGGAGTGCTAAAATGGATACCTTTATGATTGTTTGGGTGATTGTGCAGATGGTTATTATTATTGTAACTGCGATACTTCTTATAAGACTGCACAAACCTAAACATTCAATAAAAAAAGATAAAAACAGAAAGGAAAAGAAATAATGAAATTCTTTATTGTACTTATTGGTGTAGTCATATGGGCAATAGTTTATACTTTCGTTTACCAACGGGGTATTGAGCCTCTTAGGGTCAAATCACAAGAATATGAAAAAAAGCGAAACGAGTATTTTCACAATAATGAAATAGAAGCTGCAAAAAAATGTTCCCGTAAGTCGTTTTGGTACTTTTACGTTAGCGCAACAATTCAAGTTGCGGCGTTATTACCATTTTACTTGTTTTTTATTAATATTACAAACATATTTTAGGAGAGTTTTAAGATGAAAATAAAAAAGTTTATTACAATTTGTTCAGCCGCACTGATCCTTTCTATTGGAACTACAGGTTGTGAAGTATCTTTGCCTTACGGTGGTGAAGACCCGACAGTTGGGGAGAAGGATAATAAAACGGTGTATATATGGACAGATGAAGATACAGGTGTGCAGTATATTATATATCGTGAAAAAACAATGAACGCAGGATTTGGTGGTATAACACCACGGCTTAATGCAGACGGGAGTCTTTATTGTGTTGAACCCACAGATCAGGACAATGTGTCACCGTGACATAAATAACAGGAGGAATTTTATTATGAATTTTATTAGTGGCGTTGTTTTTATTAAAGAGGTAGTAGTTATTTCCCTCATGGGTTTGGGTTTATTGAACGTAATAGCAATTGCACTATGTGCAATGATGGTTGGTGGAGTAAGATTACATATAAACGGAAGCCGTAATTTTTGTGACGGTGAAAGAATAGTCGGATCTGTTATATCTATAGCAGGTTTAATGCTTGAACTTGTTTTATTTGTTTTAATGAATAATGATAACGCAGCTATCATTCCCATTTTCGACAGCTTTGGACTGACGGATCAGCTATCATTCCCATTTTCGACAGCTTTGGACTGACGGATCACACAGGAAAATATGAGGTTACTGTAACTGCTGACGCTGATATGAATGAATTTCAAGAACGGTACGAAATTATAGGTTATGAAAATGGTGTTTACACTATTAAAGTAAGGGAGAACTGATTGTGAAATTTGAAAGTCTTTTTTTAACCATTATTAGTGCTGTAATAGCATTCACGGGCTGTTTTGTAGTTATTATAGGATTAGGTATAGGTGCTTTAGTTTCTGATTATTCGTCAAAGCTTAAAGTTCCTGCTACAATATATGAAATCGGGGAGGTCGTTAATTATGATTACAAAGTAGTGGCTACAGATGGAAAAAACACTTTATGGTTGCAATGTTGTGATGATGATTGTACATATGTCGCAGTTGTTTCAAGTGATTACCCCAATTTAAGCCTTTCCGAAAAGATTAAATGGATGTTGAACACGTCATTAAAAGACAATGTAAACATAGAAATAATCACAGAGCAAGTTGAAAATCAGGAGTAAAATTATGCTGATAGGTTTACATGACGCAGAGTATGAGCATATGCCTCACAAAAGCTTTCCGAACTACGCACTGATGAAAATATCGGCTTACCACAAGTCCCTCGGAGATACGGTTGAATGGTGGTGTGCGCTTGACAATAATAAATACGACCGTATTTACTCCTCTAAAGTCTTGGACTTTACGGAAGAAAATCCGTTTTTGCCTCCCGAAAAGACGGTAAAGGGCGGAACGGGGTACGGAATATTTACGAAGCTGCCCTCGGAGATAGACGAGATGTTTCCCGATTATACCATTTATCCGAATTGTGATTATGCGATAGGTTTTCTTACAAGGGGCTGTCCCAACAAATGTCCTTGGTGCTATGTGCCGCAGAAAGAGGGTGCTATAAGACCTTATCGGACATGGCGGCAGCTTGTACGTCACGATACGGACAAGCTTGTGCTTATGGATAATAATATTCTTGCCTGCGACTATGGTTTAGGTCAGCTTGCGGAGCTTGCCTATACAGATTACTGTATTGATCTTAATCAAGGTATGGATATTCGGCTGTTGACAGATGATGTGTGCAAGCTTTTGAAAAGGATACATTGGATAAAGTATATTCGGTTTTCCTGTGATTCCTGTTCTCAGCTCCCATACTTTGAACGTGCGGCAGAAATGTTTGAACGGTACAGAATTTCCAAAAGCAAAGTCTTTATATACATATTGGTGCGTTCTGACTTGCAGGAGGCGGATTTTCGGGTGCAGGAGCTTAACAAGCTTTGCAGGAATTTTAATCTGTATGCACAAGCCGAACGGAACGGGGGCAGGGGTATTATACCTAACACGGCACAGCTTGAATTTGCACAGCGTTATGTATACGGCAAATGCTATAAAAAAGAGAATTGGCAAGAATATTGTCAAAAAAGAGGATTTAATTTTTAATAATTCCCCAGTGGGGACAAGGAGAAAAATAAGAAAATGTTGAAAGCTATTATATTTTTAATTGTTGTATGGCATGGACTTATGCTTGGGTGCGTACTCCAATTTACAAAAGACAGCGTAAGCCTTGGAGCAGTTACAAAAGCCGTTATGCTGCACGACAAGAAGTTTTTAGCCGTAAACTGCGATTATAAGAAAGCGAAATTTATGTGTGTAATGTTATTTTTGCTTATAAATATAATAGGCAATATCTCAACACATATTTTATAAGGAGCTGAGTAAATACTACTGCACCGACTTGCAATAAGCAGAGGTGGGCAAAAAAGTTGAATGTTAAATAAAATTCCCCACTGGGGACGAAAGGGTGAGAAAATGCTTATAAAATATTGCATATCCAATAGTTTAACTCCCGATATAACGGAAATTGCAGACGTTACCAAAGAGGACGGCAATGCGGTTTTTACTCCGATAAGAGAGGACATTTTGAATATTATCGTTAAAGACATTTCGGGTTATGAATTTGAAAGAATTGTCGATATGCTGTTCGATCACGGCAGAGTTGACATTACTTCACTTAAAAACAAGACCTTTTATGAAGAATTGGACGATTACGAAAAAAATGATGATTCCCCACTGGGGAATGAGGAGAGATAAGTATGTATTTGCAAGTAATTGATATGAAATTAAAAGAGAAAAATATATCAGCAAGAAAAATGTTATTAGATTTACATTTATCTAATAATCTTCTTACAAAGTGGCGAAATGGGAATATTCCGTCACTTGATAAAATAACCGCAATAGCTGAATACCTTGATGTTCCTGTTTCATATCTCTTGGGCGAAATACAGGCATTTGAAACACTTACTGATGATGAGCAGACTTTTTTAAAAAATTATAGACACCTTGATATTACGTGCAAAAAAATTGCTAAAGTAATTATTGAGTTAATGATAGACTGTTTAAAATAATTCCCCACTGGGGACAAGGAGATTGTTAGTATGAATATAATAAAAGCTATATTGATGTTACCTGTCCTTTGGCATGGGCTTATGCTTGGGTGTTGCCTTGTGATGTGCAAAAATGATTTTGTAACTTTATACGCTGTAACAAAAGCAGTTATGCTGCACGATTTAAATTTTTTAACTGAAAACTGCAATTATCCAAAAGCAAGAATTCTTTGTACAGTTTTGTTTGTTGGTACGACTTTAATAGCCGCTTTCATATATAATACAATTTTATAAGGAGAATGCTTTCATATGAGAACAGACACCAAAAACATAGTTGCAACGATGGCATACCTTATCGGAGTACGAAAAAGCGCGTGGATATCATCATACGGAAACGAATGCTCCGAGCTGCTGACGGAGCTGGAAAACAACCGCAATGCAACGACTATAAGGTACTTATGCAAGCTCAGGACTACCCTTATGCAGAGATTCAAAAAAACAGACTTGGCAATAGTGCATGATTGTAAGAACATAGACCATATAGAATGGTACGACACAGAAAATATACGGCAGCTTGAAAAATGGGGATATACTATACTTTTGGCAAACAAACGCGCCTCAGATTACTCGCTTCACTTCAATACGCTTATCCGCGACAATATAGACAAATGCCGTGCGCTTTTTCCTGACTGGATAGCATGGGAATATGTAAAAAATCATCTCCCTATCATAGTATATTATACTTCATAACAATGATGAAGTCAATATTAATATAATAATTCCCCACTGGGGAACGGAAAGGAAAATGTATTATGAATGAAAACATCAAAGAACCCATTGAATGCCCGTTTTGCGGCGAAAAAACGGTATTGGCAAGAATTTCGACAACGTATTATTTTGTCGCGGAGCACCCGATGTATAAAGACGGTGTTAATATGGACGGTGATACTATGGGACAGATAATCGGTGAGATGACCTGTCCTCCGGTTATAAAATACGCGAGCTTAAGAATTTCGACAACGTATTATTTTGTCGCGGAGCACCCGATGTATAAAGACGGTGTTGATATGGACGGTGATACTATGGGACAGATAATCGGTGAGATGACCTGTCCTCCGGTTATAAAATACGCGAGCTTCCGCTGCGAATCCTGCGGCAGGGAATGGTCTCCTCACGATTATGCGCCTGTCAAAGATGAAAACGGTATGCTCTCGTTTGTAAAGCGGGAGAAAAAAACTAAAAGGAAAGAAAGCCGATGACTAAATTGAATTGACGGACTAACTAAAAAAATAATAAAAGGAGATTTGTTATGCGTGAATTGTGTCCATTTGGTTCTGATGATAAACACAGCATTCTGAATTACTATAAAAGCAGTTTTGAGTATTTAGGTGTTGATTATCAAGATAAAGCTATACTTAATATTCGTGCCAATTTGTGGTTTCCCATAAACGGCAAGATAAGCGGAAAAATGATGTATTATCTCAAAGATGAAACAGAGCCTTATATAATCGAAAATACTTTTATAGACCGACCTTATCCCAACAAGAATATTGCCTGTATTTCCAAACGGTTTGGCAGAAGAAAAACCAAAAAGGGTATCCCAATTGTTTTTGACAGCGTTGATAAGTTGCACGAAATTGTACGTATTGAAATTATATGGGAAATTAGTGATTTCAATGAAAAAGTGGTTGTGGATTATCCTGTAAAATTTGAAAAACCGCAGCAAGACGGTATTTACTCATTGTGGACTTACGACAAGGCTCTTAGTATCGACAATTACAAAAGCGGTTTGAAAATAATCGACGGCAGACTGGAAAATGATTCAAATATGTCTGTATACGATGATTTCTATTTTATGGTACTGCGTAACGATTCAATCGTCACAGTTGAAGAATTGCACAAGCCGGACAGCAACTTCAGAATTGATTTTGATAAACTTGAAAATCTGCCCTTGTCAGTCGTTAATACGCTTCTTCATAAGAGTATAGAGAAAATATATTATGGAGACGACAGTCCCGAAGCAGTGTGTTTTTATCGTGCCAAACTGCTGTTGAACGATTATACGTCATATATGTGAGCGTTTGAAAGGGAAAGGTACGAAAAAGAATGAATAAGGAAAAATTGTCAGATGATGAAGTCAAAATGTACGAACAGACACTACAGAAAACTATCGAGCATTTTGAAGAGCGTTTAAGATACGCCGTAATTGGTGGCAGCACAGCTATAAGTACTGTACACGCTCGACTTGCCTTAAAAGTGTTAAAAGAAATAAAGAGAAAAATTGAAACTGGAGGAACTGAAAATGAATAAAAAAGAAGTTGCCGAAATCAAAAAGAATTTTACTGACAGCAGCGGTTTTTTCACACTCAATCACATTGTGTCGGCTTATGTAGACCCACAGAAAAATGTCCGCTGCAAGGATAACAGGCTGTATGCCCTTGTTCCAGAGGACGAGGGCGCGGTAATGCTTGAAACCTTGAAAAAGGTGCTTAGCGGCAAGGTGGGAAAAAATCTTACCGAGTACGCTTTCCCCCGTGAGGAATACGAGGAAGACGGTGCGCAGAATATTTTATACGCTGCTCTGAATGGTAAGCTGGAGGACGAGTTTGCCAACGACAAGCTGCTTACTCGGATAATTGATAATATGGAGTATGAAATGGCGTTCACGCTGATAATGGGGTACTGTACCTACAGCATTAACGAGGACGGGGACGAATATAACTTTATCGCTGCGGCGGTTTGTCCAGTATGTACGGAGGATTACGGCTTGATGTTCAACGGCAATGCTATCGCAAAAAAGTCCAATACCGACCTCATCATAAGCAGAACGCCCACAGACGGCTTTTTATTCCCTGTTTTCAGCGACCGCGCTCCCGATGTGAACAATGTTATGTACTACACAAAATCGCCGCAAAAGCCTAATCTCTCAATAGTAGAAGACGTTCTCGGCTGTAATTTCGTTATGTCGTTTCAGCGCGAAAAGGAAACGTTTCGGCAAGTCCTCACAGACGTTGCGGCGGACGAGCTTAGCTATACCGTCATTACGCAAGTCAACGAGGCTTTACGCGATATTGTGAATAACGCTAAAAACGAGACGGAGCTGCCGATTATTGACGAAAATAAATTACATAATATCCTTTTCGACGCGGGGGTAAGCAGCGAGAAGCTTGATTCGCTCCACGCCGTATTCAAGGAAAAGGTAGGCGAAGCGGACGGACTTACGGCGGAAAATCTTGCGGAGAACAAGATAGTGCTGTCCACGCCCGAAATAACCGTAAACATCAACCGTTATGCGGCTGACAAGGTGCGTACAAGCGTTATCGGCGGCAGGAGATGTCTTGTTATCGACCTTGACGATCCGAGCGTTACGGTCAACGGCGTTAATGTTAGCGTTTGAAAGAGAAAGGTGTGAAAAAAATGACTAAGGAAGAATGGGCAAAAATCGAGGACAAGCTCTCGTCACCGTTCGGCTATGTGAAATTAAAGGTTGACGGATACAACGTAATCGTTGAAGTTAGGCAGGATAAGCCGCTCCATAATGTGTTAGCTGTCTTTATTGACGGAGAATTCAAAATGAAATGGTGTCTTGAGGACTGCGAGGAACGCAGGAGATTTTGTTTTAAGCATAAAAGCTCCTTACTTACGGCTCAGCAAAGGAAGAAGCTTAAAAGGGAGCGCAAGTCGGTTCGTGAGGAGGTTGAAAAGCAACTGACCGTATATACATATTATCCGTTTTGGAATTCGTTCAGATCAATGAAAGCTCATTTTATAAAAAATAATACATCAATCGAGCTTGCGGAGGATTTTTGAGTATGAATAACACAAAAATAGAATGGTGCGACAGTAGTTGGAATCCCGTAACGGGTTGTTTCAACGACTGTACGTACTGCTATGCGAGAAAAATGGCGGTACGTTTTGGCGGTAATCAAAAGTGTGCCAATATTTTTGAGGAAAACGAGCCTGTCAAAAGTCAGACGGGAAAGATATTGCCATATCCTCACAGTTTTAGCCCCACATTTCACAGATACAAGCTTGACGAACTGCACAAGTGGGCAAAACCGCGAACGATTTTTGTATGCAGTATGGCTGACCTTTTCGGGGACTGGATTCCCGATGAATGGATATGTGAAGTGTTTGCGGCTTGCAAATATGCTCCGCAGCACTCGTACCTTTTTCTTACAAAAAATCCGAAGCGTTATGAGAAGCTGTACTTGCGGAACAGGCTGCCGCTTGACGGTAATATGTGGTACGGTACGTCTGTCACGAATACAGAGCAGCTTGAACAGGCAATTATGGCTTTTGGTGCTGCCTATGAAAGCCAATACCTTTTTCAGCATAGAGCCGCTGTTGGAGGATATAACGGCTTACCGAGATGTGAAAACGGACAGTACTTTTTCCGCCTTTTCCGACTGGATAATTATAGGCGCGGAGACTGGAACCCGAAAAGAAAAGGTTATTCCCCCAAAGGTGTGGATAGACAATATATGTTCGTTCGCCAAAGTCCCCATATTTATGAAAGACAGTCTGATACCCATTGTCGGGGAGAAAAATATGCGGAGAGAATTTCCGTGGAATTGTTAGAGGTGATGTCAACATGAACAAAGCACTTTTATCTTCTAAAAATATGTGTTGGTGTACGCCGCAGGATTTGTTCAATGAATTGAACAAGGAATTCGATTTTGTTCTTGACCCTGCTGCAACGGCAAAATCGGCAAAATGCGATTTATATTATACGCCCGAAACAGACGGTCTTACTCAAAGTTGGAATCGTGGCGGTGCAGTATTTTGCAATCCCCCCTATGGACGTAATATTGGTAAATGGGTAGAAAAAGCTTACATGGAGGCTTTGATTATTAAATATCCTATTGTGCTGCTCATTCCCGCAAGAACGGATACAAAATATTTTCATAACTACATATATGGAAAAGCAGAAATACGCTTTGTCAACGGAAGAATACGTTTTACGGACGAACACGGCAATACTGCTTATCCTGCCCCGTTTCCGTCAATGATTGTTATTTACAACGGAATACATAAACCCGAAAGAAGTGTAAAATATGAATACTATGTTTGATTACTATTACGGCAATGAGGCGGAGCAGTTTTCTTTTCTGCGTGTGCCTAAATTTCTCTTTACCCATAAGACGTTTGCTTCTATGTCCTGCGACGCTAAGATACTGTACAGCCTTATGCTTGACAGAATGAGCTTATCTGTCAAAAACAATTGGCTTGACGAAGAAAATCGTGTGTACATAATTTTTACGCAGGACGAAGCCAGACATTGTATGAACTGCGGCAACGATAAATGTGTAAAAATTTTCAATGAACTTGAAGAAATAGGGCTTATTTCGCGCAAAAAACGTGGAATGGGACGTCCTGCGCTTATTTATGTGAAAAATTTTGTACACGAATCCGAGGAAACGTCCGATGGAGAAAACGAAGAAGTTAAGACATCGGAAAATCAGAAGTCAAGACATCGGGAAAACCGAAGTCAAGACATCGGAAAAACCGAAGTCAAGACATCGGAAAATCAGAAGTCAAGACTTCCGAAAAACCGAAGTCATGACATCGGAAAAACCGACACAATAAAGACTGATAATATCAAGACTGACTTTATCGAGACTGAATTCAATCAATCCCTCACTCCCGCGCAGGCGCGTGACAGACCGATTGAGGGAGAGAACTGCTCCGCTGAAAATAAAACCTTCGGCGAGATACTCGGTGCGCTCGGTTATGTTCCCGAACGCTGTTCGTACCGCTTTGCTGCCGATCCGCCAAAGTCCGAGGAAGATTTTTCAGCATTTGACGAGGAAAGCCGCAGAACAGACGGCTGTATTATCCCGTATGAGCTTGGCAATGACGAGGTCGCTATGGGTACCGCTTTGCGTTTCCTGTTTGGGTACAGCTATTATCTGACAGATACGGACAAGCGGCATATGGACTTTGCCGACATTGTGATAGGTTCGCTTGCGGAAATGGCTTGTGCCGAGAAAACAAAAATACAAGACGGCTATGTCCTCGGTAAGGGCGTTATAGACAGGCTTAACGGCTTGATACGAACGTCCTCGCTCACTGAATGCATTTGGAGCTTTGAAGAAAAATGGGAGGCGATAGTTACTGAAACAAAAATAAAAAATCCCCGAAGCTATCTGAAGTCCACTCTGTTCAACTGGCTTTCGGACTACAAGCTTGAGGATTTTTGCTATGCGCTTTAGGGGGGGTGGGGAAAGTACCAATCGTCAAGCAGCAATGCTTCTGCACGCTCAAATTCACGGGTATTGTGCGTAACGACGATGAGATTTTCCGCTTTGCCATGGGCGGCGATAAGCATATCCATTGTGCCTATCGGCGTACCCTTTTTCTTCAAGTCTGCGCGTATCTTTCCGTACTCCGCAGCCGCCTTGTTATCAAAGGGCAGAACGTCGACAATGGCAAGAAATTTCAGCAAGGCTACAGTATTACGTTCGCGGTTTACGCTTGCTTGTACGCCGTATTCAAGCTCCGCAAGAGTAATAGAGGAAATTGCTATGCCGTCCTTGTAATTTTCGCGTATTTTGCATAAAACGCTCGGCTCTTGCTTTTGCGCGTATATGCACATATTTGTGTCAAGCAGATATTTCATAGAACTTCCCTCTCCGACTGAAATTCGTCAGTTCGTCCCGATTCGACGGCTTCAAAATAATCCTCGGTAAAGCCGTTTAATCCCTCGATAAAGGTTTCCCACACCTTGTCCTTGGGGACGAGTATTACAGTTTCACCGATTTTCTGCGCGTAAACCTCGTTTCCCATAAATCGGAACTCTTTCGGAAGCCGCACCGCCTGACTGCTGCCGTTGATAAATAATTTTGCTGTTTGCATTAAAATCACCTCTGTTTAAAGTATATACTATAATATATACTTTGTCAAGGGTAATATGCAAAATCAATTACTGTTTAGGAGGAATTATATTGAAAAACATTGATGAACTGTACCGAGATGTGGTATCATGGATAAGAGAGTTGATACTGAAAGACGAAATAAGGCTGCGCGACGTTCCGCCTGACGTTCGCAGATCGTCAGATTCAATATACGTATCTGCATTCAGAGCAAGCAGAAGCTGTTCCTGTCGCAGATTTATATCCGATGTAAAGGTTTTGTGCGAGGATATTGTTATGCTTTATGACAACGATGAACGCAGGAAAGCTCGGCTTGTAGCCTTGCTCAGTGATACTCTCCAATTGAGTGATTACAAAGGAGACGAATGTTTTGAAACTTTTAAAAAAGATATGGACGAAAAGATTTTGCGGGAACTGCACAATTACGAATATGCTCACGGAAAACAACTCAACGCTTTGCTCAGAGAATACCAAGCTGAAAAGGGAACTGAAAGAATTGCGAAAAGTCAAAGAGTTGAATGATACTTCCGAACAGATTTTATGTATTCGGGAACACCGTCAAAACTTGATATGCATAACCGTTGCAATGAGCTATGATTGCTTTCACGCTGTTTCAGATATGCTTTTCAAAGTATATCTGTTGGGACAAAACGGTTATATATCTCAGAATTGCATAGGAAAATCTCCGTGCGAGGTAAATAACAATTACTTTGAGATTGTTGATATAGGGTTTGACAAACATTTTCAAGAGCAAGGATACGGTTCTGTGCTTTTATCGGAAATTCTTAAATTTGCCAAGTCTTTTTCCGTAAACAAAATAAAAGGAGATATTTACCAAAAGGATATTGACAATCCTCAGAAAAAGGAACGCCTATATCGTTTTTATGAAGGACATGGATTTATTATTGACGATGATAATTTGATACTTAAAATCCGATAGGGGCGGCAGGAAAAGAACAGCTTACTTCTTCCCTTCCTGCTCGGCTTTTCGCAGCTCCTCACCGTATTCGTAAATACATTTGCCGACATATTTTTTCAGCAGTTCCCCCACGGTCGTGCCGTGTTCGGTGCAGTATTGCTTGAACACTTCCGCTTCATCGGTACGGACACGACATGAAAGAGTACGCATATTCTCCCTGTCCCACGCTCGTATGCTTTGCTTGGATTTTTCACTTAAAGGTTTTTG
>Ga0209064_1004065_pt1 | contig 11500 bp, 10 predicted proteins | sample Inofromicrocosms_FD_187498 | JGI IMG/M metagenome (GOLD analysis project Ga0209064, IMG submission 187498) | Mouse cecum microbial communities from Vienna, Austria - Inoculum for glucosamine and mucus D2O microcosms (SPAdes) (version 2) | ecosystem: Host-associated > Mammals > Digestive system >... | reverse complement strand
ATTCAGCAGGCTCAACCCGCTGCAGGGCTTCAAGCGGCTCTTTTCCATGCGCAGTGTGGTGGAGCTCATCAAGAACCTCATCAAAATCGCGATTCTCCTGATCCTGATCTTCCGCTACTTCCAGGGCGCGACCCTGGACTTCGCCCGGTTCCTGGACATGGAGCTGGGGCAGGCCTGCGCCATCCTATATGACGACATCTTTACCCTCCTGGTACAGGTGGCGGTGGCCTTTATCGTGGTGGCCTTCTTCGACTACCTCTACCAGTGGTGGGACTACGAGCGGCAGCTGCGCATGAGCAAGCAGGAGATCAAGGAGGAGTACAAACAGACCGAGGGTGATCCCCAGGTCAAAGGCAAGATCAAGGAGATCCAGCGCCGCCGGGCCCAGCAGCGGATGATGCAGCAGGTTCCGGGCGCAGACGTGGTCATCCGTAACCCGACCCACGTGGCCGTGGCCCTGCGCTACAAGCCCGACAAGGACGAGGCGCCGGTGGTGGTGGCCAAGGGCCGGGACGAGCTGGCCCTGCGTATTGTGAAGGTGGCCGAGGAGAACGGCGTGGCCACCGTGGAAAACGTTCCCCTGGCGCACTCCCTGTACGACAACGCCGTGCTGGACCGGGAGATTCCCCCCATCTTCTACGGCCCTGTGGCCGAGATTCTGGTCTACGTCCTCAAGCTGGACCAGGAGGGCCAATGAGGCCCCACTCCCTTTGAAAGTAACAGCCCGCAGGCCGGGCGTTTGCAGATAGCCCCATTTTTGTTGGAAAGGACTACGGCATGAGACGATTTTTGGAAAACAGCATAGCCCTTCTGGTGGTCGTCATCGTCCTGTTCCTCATCATCCCACTGCCCAAGAGCCTCCTGGACGTGCTGCTGGTGGTCAATATCTCGTTGTCCATCCTGATTTTGATGATCACCATGACCATCTCCGACGCCCTGGAGTTCTCCATTTTCCCGTCCCTGCTGCTCATCACGACGCTGTTCCGATTGGGACTGAACGTGTCCACCACCCGGCGCATCCTGGGCTTTGGCGGCGACGCGGGCAACGTCATTTTGGCCTTCGGCCAGATGATCACCCAGGGCAACATCATCTTGGGCGTCATCATCTTCCTCATCATCGTTCTGGTCCAGTTCATCGTCATCACCAAGGGCGCTGAGCGCGTGGCCGAGGTGGCCGCCCGCTTCACCCTGGACGCCATGCCCGGCAAGCAGATGGCCATCGACGCGGACCTCTCCTCCGGCCTCATCGACGAGCAGGGTGCCAAGCTCCGCCGTGCCAAGATCCAGAAGGAGGCCGACTTCTACGGCGCCATGGACGGCGCCACCAAGATCGTCAAGGGCGACGCCATCATGAGCCTCATCATCACCGCCGTCAACTTCATCGGCGGTCTGATCCTGGGCGTCACCATGAGCGGCATGGACTTCAACACCGCCATCCAGACCTACTCCATCGCCACCATCGGCGACGGCCTGGTCTCCCAGCTGCCGGCGCTGATGATCTCCACGGCCACGGGCATGATCGTCACCCGGTCCGTGTCCGACGGGAGCCTCAACAACGACGTCATCTCCCAGTTCGCGGCCCAGCCCAAGGCCATCTTCACCTCCGGCATCGTCATCGGCCTGCTGGGGCTCATCCCCGGTACGCCCACCGTGCCCCTGCTGATCGTGGGCACGGGCCTGAGCGGCGGCGGCTGGTGGATGATGGGCCGCTTGGAGCGGAAGGAGGTACAGGCCGCCGCCGCGGAGGCGGCCGCCGCAGCTGCCCCCCAGGAGGCCCCCCAGCAGCCCAGCGAGGCCGACTACTACAAGGACATCAACAACGTCTACACCCTCCTCACCGTGGACCCCATTGAGATGGAGTTCGGCTACAGCCTGCTCCCCATGGTGGACGAGAAGGGCGGCGGCAAGCTCATCAACCGCATCATCATCTTCCGGCGGCAGTACGCCCAGGAGATGGGCTTCGTCATCCCCTCCATCCGCTTCCACGACACCTCCACCCTGGGCACCAACCAGTACGCGGTGAAGATCAAGGGCGAGGAGGTGGCCCGGGGCGAGATTTTGGTGGACTACTACCTTGCTCTGGAGCCCGCCACCCCCACCGGCGAGATCGACGGCATCGAGACCGTGGAGCCGGCCTACGGCATCCCCTCCCGGTGGATCCTGCCGGAGAACAAGGAGATGGCGGAGATCTACGGCTACACCGTCATCGACCCCCTGTCCGTCATGCAGACCCACCTGAGCGAAGTGATCCGCTCCCACGCCTACGAGCTCTTGGGCCGGGCGGAGGTGGTGCAGCTGGTGGAGAACCTCAAGCGCACCGCCCCGGAGGTGGTGGAGGAGGCCATCCCCAATATGCTGACATACGCCCATCTGGAGCGTATTTTGAAGAACCTCCTGAAGGAGGGGGTCCCCATACGGGACCTGGGCACCATCCTGGAGACCGCGGTGGACGCCCTGGCCACCACCAAGGACCTGGATATGGTGACGGAGAACGTCCGCGCCGCCCTCAGCCGCACCATCACCCGCCGCTTCTGCGAGCACGGACAGCTCCGGGTGGTCACGCTGGATGCGGAGGTGGAAAAACGGGTCATCTCCTCCCTCAGCAAGAACGAGCAGGGCATCTATCTGGCCATGGGGCCGGACCTCATGCAGCAGATCGTCACCCAGCTGTCCGAATTTATCAAGAAGTTCAACGACCTCAGCCAGACCCCCATCGTCCTCACCAGTCAGGTCATCCGCATCTACCTGAGCCGGATGCTCTCCCAGTTCTACCCCAACCTGTATGTGCTGGCCTTTAACGAGATCACCAGCGACGTGCAGATCCAGTCCCTGGGCAACATCACCCTGGTTGGGCAGGGCAGGAGCGACCGAAAGGCGGCGGCGGTATGAGCGCCGGGGGCCGTGAGGCCGCAGCAGCGGCGCTGACCTACACCCAGGCGGAGATCGACGCCATGAGCAAGGAGGACCTGCTGCTGCTCTACAAGAGCACCGGGTGTCAGGAGCTCAAATGGCCCCTGGTGCTGCGTTACGTAGGGCTGGTCAAGTCCATCGCCTTGCAGGTGCGGGGGGTCTACAGCAGCTTTGCCCAGGTGGATGACATCATCAACGAGGGCGTCCTGGCCCTGGTGGGCGCGGTGGATAAATTCGACCCCGACAAGGGCATCAAGTTTGAGACCTTTGTCTCCAAGCGCATCCGGGGGGCGGTGATCGACTTGGCCCGGCGGCAGGACTGGGTGCCCCGGAGCGTACGCCGCAGGGCCCGGGAGATCGACCAGGCCGGGGTGGAGCTCTTCGCCCAGCTGGGGCGCTACCCCTCGGACGAGGAGATCGCGGCGAAGCTGGGCATCACCCAGGAGCAGTACCAGGAGCACCTGGCGGATTCGTCCCTATGCAATGTGCTCAGCCTGGACTCGGTCCTGGAGGACCGGGACCAGGGGATGGACGTGGCTGACAGCGGTTCGGATCATCCGGAGGACTCCCTCCTGCGGCAGGAGCTTCTGGAGAAGCTCACGGACGGCATCGAGTCCCTGCGGGAGAACGAGCAGCTGGTCATCTCGCTCTACTATAAGAAAAACCTCAGCATGAAGGAGATCGCCCAGGTGATGGAGGTCAGCGAGCCCCGCATCTCCCAGATCCACTCCCGGGCCATCCAGAAGCTGAAGCTGTACATGAAGCGATACATGAACGGGGAGCCCTGAGCCCCCTACGGGAGGAGTTTCATATGTTCAAAGGTTTCTATCAGCTCACCTCCGCCATGCTCTCCCAGGGGCGGCGGCTGGACGTGGTGAGCCACAACATGACCAACATCTCCACCGCCGGTTACAAGCTGGACCGGTACACGGACAGCACCTTCCAGGACGTGCTCATCAGCCGGGTGGGCAACAAGAACAAGGCCGTCTCCACGGAGATGGGGGAGGAGACCTACATCCTGGCCCCCAGCGAACTGGTGACGGACTTCACCCAGGGGTCCATGGAGGAGACCACCCTGCCCCTGGACTTCGCCATCATCGGCGACGGCTTTTTCGCCATCGACCGGGACGGGGATGTGGCCTACACCCGCAACGGGAGCTTCAACCTGGACGACGAGGGGTATCTGTGCCTCTGGGGACAGGGGCGGGTCCTGAACAGCGAGGGTCAGCCTATCCAGCTGCCCACGGACCATATCTACGTGAACAAGCTGGGCGAGATCTACACCGAGGCGGACCGCAACTACTTGGGCACTCTGGGCATCTACGCCACAGAGAACACCGAGGACCTGGAGCGCAACGAGTACGGCCTCTTCACCGGCGGGAACTTCCAGCTCAGCGAGAACTATGAGATCCGCCACCGGATGGTGGAGCGCTCCAATGTGAACATGGTGGAGGAGATGGTGCTGATGATGAGCTCCCAGCGGGCGCTGCAAAGCGCGGCGCAGATGAGCAAAATCTACGACGCCGTCATGAGCAAGGCCACCACCGAGCTGGGGCGGATGGGCTAGTTTTGCCGGACAGGCGAACTCGAGACTATTCTGCGTAGTGTGGCCAAGTCTGCGGCCCGGTAACGACAGCCGGACGCAGGGCAGGGCCCAACATACGCTCGTCAAATCACAGAAAGGACCAACTACATATGAACATGTCCTTTTACAGCGCCGCGGTAGGCGCGATCCAACAGCAGCAGCGCATGAACGTGCAGTCGAACAACATCGCCAACGTAAACACCCACGGCTTCCGGGCGGAGCGGGCCTCCTTCGGGGCGCTGATGAACCGGGACGTGATCGGCATCGACAACGCAGAGCTCCCCAAGGGCACGGGCACGCGGATGACCAAGGCCACGGTGGACTTCAACCCCAGCGGGTTCATTGAGACGGGGCGGACCTTCGACTTCGCCATCAACGGCGACGGCTTCTTCGCCCTCTACGACCCGCCCAGCGAGGAAATTTCATACACCCGGGACGGCGCCTTCACGGCGGCCCAGTACTGGGTGGACCCCACGGAGGAGGAGATCGCCGAGGCGGAGGCCAACGGCGAGGAGGCCCAGCCCAAGCCCGAGTGGCGCCTGAGCGACAACGAGGGCCGGTGCGTGCTGGACCCCCAGGGCAACTTCATCGTGCTGGACATGGACGAGGTGAAGGAGAACCGGGCGGGCCTGGAGCTCCGCCTGGGGGTCTTCGATTACGCCATCCGGGAGGGCCTGGAGCACGCGGACAGCTGCCGCTTCGTGGCCACGGACAAGAACGGACAGCTCTATCTGGGCACCGGCGTGGTCAAGCGGGGCCTCCTGGAGCTGAGCAACACGGACCTGGCCCAGGAGTTCATCAAGGTCATCGAGTCCCAGCGGGCCTACAGCTTCTGCCTGAAGATGGTGACCACCTCCGACGAGATCGAGACGACGATCAACGGTCTGAGATAACGAGGAAGGAGCTGATTTTATGATTAAGACATTCGACGAGCTCAGCTCCCTGGAGATCGATACCCTCCGGGAGATCGGCAGCATCGGCACCGGCAACGCGGCCACGGCCCTCTCCACCCTGCTCAAGCGGGAGGTGCGCATCACCCTGCCGGAGGTGCGCATCATGGGCTATAACGAGGCCATCGAGTGGATCGGCGGCCCGGAGGCGGTGACCGCCGGGGTGCTGGTGCGCATGAGCGGACAGATGAACGGCATTATGCTCTCCGTACAGCAGCTGGAGTTTGTGAACCTGGTGCTGGAGAGCATGGTGGGTACCAAGATCAGTGGCTACGAGGAGCTCGACGACATGGGCCGCTCCGCCCTGGTAGAGGTGGGCAACATCACCATCTCCACGTTCATCAACGCCCTCTCGGGCCTCTCGGACATCTCCCTGGAGCTGACGGTGCCCGCTTTCGCGGTGGACATGCAGGGAGCCATCCTGGCGGTGCCCATGGCGGAGTACGGCGGCACCAGCGACTACCTTATGACCATCGGCGGCAACTTTGTCTGCGACAACAAGCAGGTGCCCTGCCGCCTGCTCCTCTCACCGGACATCCGGTCCCTCAACTTTTTATTAAAGAAACTAGGCGTTGCGGAATGAATGGGAACAAGATAACAGTCGGAATCGCGGACATGAAGCTGGCCAAGGGCTCGGGCATCCTCATCACCTATGCGCTGGGCTCCTGCATCGGCCTCTGCTTCCATGATCCGCGGATCAAGCTGGGAGCGCTGCTGCACGTCATGCTCCCGCTGAACATGGAAACCGGACGGAAGAACCCCTTGAAATACGCGGATACCGGCATCCGGGAGACCCTGCGGCAGATGGAGGCCCAGGGGGCCTCCCGCAGCCGGATCACCGTGAAGATCGCCGGCGGGGCCAAGATGTTCGAGGTCAACGGCGGCAACCTGGGCAACATCGGACAGAGGAACATCGAGAGCGTCCATACCATCCTGCGCAAGGAGGGCATCCGGCTCTTGGGTGAGTATGTGGGGGGCAGCGTGGCCCGCACGATGCTCTTCGACGTGGACAGCGGACAGAGCTGCATCCGCTCCTATGGCAAACAGGACATCATCTTCTGATCCACTTGAGATGAGACAAAATTTATTTTAGGTTAGGAGTGTCAATCATGGCTGAGATGCACAACACTGGAATTCTGCTGGAGTCCGGGACCAATGAGATCGAGATCATGGAGTTCACCATCAACGGGAATCTGTACGGCATCAACGTGGCGAAGGTCAAGGAGATCATGATCGCCGCGCCCGTCAAGCCCATGCCCCACGCCCACCCGGCGGTGGAGGGCATCTTCAAGCCCAGGGATGACGTCCTCACCGTGGTGGACCTCCCCAAGTACCTCAGCGGCGTCGACGGCGACCGGGGAGAGCGGGACATCTTCATCGTCACCAACTTCAACAAGATGTTTATCGCTTTCCGGGTCCACTCGGTGGTGCAGATCAGCCGTATCTCCTGGGGCGACATCCAGAAGCCGGACAAGACGGTCTCCGGCGGCGCGGAGAGCGTGGCCACGGGCATCGCCCAGTGCGGCGCGGACCTGGTGACCATCCTGGACTTTGAGCGCATCGTGGCGGAGATCGCCCCGGAGACCTCAATCCAGATGGAGGAGATCGACGCCATGGGCCCCCGGGCCCGGAATGAGCGCCCCATCTGGATCGCGGAGGACTCCATCCTCCTCTCGAAGATGATCGAGAACTCCCTGCGCAAGGCGGGGTACGTGAACCTCCGGATGCACCCCAACGGCCGGGAGCTCTGGGACAACCTCAACGAGCTTCCCCGGGACGCGGACCTCGCGAGCCATGTGGCCCTGGTCATCACAGATATCGAGATGCCCCAGATGGACGGCCACCGGCTGACCAAGCTCATCAAGGACAGTGAGCGCTTCAAGAGCATCCCCCTCATCATCTTCTCCTCCCTCATCAGTGAGGAGATGCGCATCAAGGGCCGCCAGCTGGGTGCCGACGAACAGCTGACCAAGCCGGAGATCGGGCATCTGGTGGATGTGATGGATCATCTCTTGGCCCACGCGGCGCAGGCCAATTAACGGGAGGAAGACCATGGCAGTGAGCACCAACAGCAGTACAAACAAATACGTCGTCCGCCAGCCCATCAAGGATCTCCAGGGAAAGACCATCGCCTATGAGATCCGGTTCTCCGGGGAAGGCGGGGCCTATGAGAGCGGCGAAAGCGGCGGCCAGCAGGATTTCGCGGCGGCGGACACCATCTATAATTTTTTGACCCAGAATACGGACCGGACCCTGAAGGGCGCGGTGAACTTCATGACCTTCACCACGAACCTCCTCATGAAGCAGACCCCCAAGCTCTTCAACCCGGCGGACCTGGTCATCCAGGTGGACGACAGCGTCATTATCCACCCCCTGGCCATGCGCTTCGTGGAGCGCTACTCCAAGGAGGGGTACAAGGTGGCGGTCAATGAGTTCCAGTTCAGTCCCCGCTACTTCTCCATCCTGGACCGTTTTGACTACATCAAGATCAATTTCCGGACCACCAACGACACCAGCATCCGCAACATCGTGGAGATGGCCCACAGCATGGGCAAGCGGTGCATCGCCACGGAGGTGGAGGACGAGGAGCTCTACCAGAAGGCCTTCATCATGGAGGTGGACGCCATGGAGGGCCGCTACGTGGCGGAGCAGATGTTCACCAGCGTCCACAGCAGCACCTATCTCCAGAGCAACTTCTTCCGCCTCATGGTGGCCATCACCAAGGATGAGCCGGACGTGGAGGAGATCGAGCAGATTATCTCTATGGACGCCACGCTGACCTACAGTCTGCTGAAGATCGTCAACTCCGCTTACTTCGCCCTGCGCAACCGGGCCACGGACGTCCATCAGGCCATCATGGTCCTGGGTATCGGACAGCTGCGGCAGTGGATCTACCTCATGGGCGCGGGCAACGAGGGGGAGATCGACGACAGCCAGGAGGAGTTCCTGAAGACCTCCTTCATGCGTGCCACCTTCTCCAGCGAACTGCTCAAGCACGCGAAAGACATGCCCATTTCCCGCAACGACGCCTACCTCATGGGCATGTTCTCCACTCTCAACTACCTCATCGCCGCGCCCCTGGAGGAGATCCTCGCGGAGATCCCCATCACCCAGGAGGTCAAGGACGCCCTCCTGCTCCACGAGGGCCGGTGCGGGAAGCTCTACGATCTGGTGCTCAGCTACGAGCGGGCCGACTGGGCCGCCATCGGCGATCTGGCCGGGGAGCTAGGCATCCCGGTGAACCTGCTGACCAACTCCTACTTCCAGTGCCTGGAGGAGGTCAACGGCATCTGGGGACAGCTGATGAGCACCAGCGTCGCTGCGGAAAAATCCTGAGGAAGAGACAACAGACCCGGACCTGCCGCTCGGCTGGTCCGGGTCCTTGCTTCTTACGGTTTGTTCCCGTGCCTGGGGGCGTCCATGACGACCTTGCAGGCCCGGGTGAGCTGGGCGAAGATGGTGCTGTTGAACCGGCTCTCATAGACGGTGACCATAGCGCCGACCTCCGTCCGGGGTACTACGATGTAGGCGGGCTGAAGGTGGGTGAGGGTGAGGGCCTTCACGTCCGCCGCACAGCGGGCGCAGGGACAAAGGCCGAACATGCGGATGTACCGGGGGGCCTTCATCTCCACCAGGCGCTCCATGATGTTGACGACGGCGAAATCTTCCTCCGGCGCGGGGGCGGGGGCCGGCGCGGGGGCGGATTCCGGTTCGGGCTCAGCCTCTTCCGGTTCGGGGGCGGGCTCCGGCGCTGGTTCGGGTTCGGCCTCCTGCTGGGAGGCCGGTTCGATCTCCGGTTCTGAAACGGGCTCCGGTTCCGCCTCGGGGGCCGGTTCCGGGACTGGATCCGGCTCTGGTTCAGGCTCCGAAAGCGGTTCCGGCTCCGATTCCGGTACGATCTCGGGTACGGGCTCCGGCTCGGCTTCCGGTTCCGGGACCAGGTCAGGTTCCAGCTCCAGCTCCGGCTCCGCAGCCTCCGCGGGAGGCGCCGGCATCTCCTGGGGAGGCGGTGACGGCGCGTCTTGCGCGGGCGGCGGGGCCTCCTCCGGCTCAATGCCCAGCTCCTGGAGGAGCTCGCTCTCCAGGGCACCCCGGATCTGCTCCGACAGCTGTGCGTCGTTGGAGCGGGCCACCTCCAGGATGGGAGGGGCCAGGGGCGCGGCGGAGACGACCGCCGCCTCCGCCTCCACGGGGGGGACGGGGGCGTCCAGCTCCGGGGCCTCGGCCCCGGCGGCGGGCTCCCGCTCCACCCCGGGGGCCGGGGCCAGGAGGTTGAGCACATGGGCTGTCTTATTGCTCTTCGCGCCTTTTTTTCCTGTTGCCATTGCGTTCTCTCCTTAGGTGTGATCTTCGCTCTTGCGCGGGGTCAGCTCCGCTATGATCTCCTCCACCAGGGCCTGGAAGTCCTCCGCCGGCTTGGAGGAGGGGGCGTAGGTGAGCACGCTCTCCCCGTGGGCGGGGGCCTCGGCCACGGACACGCTGGTGCGCACCTTGGTCTCGAAGACCTTGGTGTCCAGCTGGGCGGCGATCTGTCCGGCCATGTCCAGCACCTCCCGGTTGAGGGTGAAGCGCTGGTTGAACTTGTTGAGCAGGATGCCCAGCACCTTCAGCCGGGAGTTGTAGCAGCGGCGGACGGTGTCGATGGTCTCCCGGATCTGGGCCACGCCCAGAAGGCTCAAAATCTCCGGGGCCATGGGGATGACCAGGCCGTCGGCCACCACGTAGGCGTTGACGGTCAGGACGTTCAGCGCCGGGGGCGTGTCCACGATGATAAAGTCGTACTCGTCCTGGAGCTCCTGGAGGGCGGTTTTCAGCAGAAACTCCCGCCCGGGCTTGTTGAACTCCAGCTCCGCGCCGGAGAGCAGGATGTTCGAGGGCACGATATCCCCGCACTCCGAGCGGACGATGACGTCCCGCACGGACTGTGTGCCCTTCATGACGTCGTAGATGGTGGCGCAGTTGTCGATGTCCAGGCCCAGGCAGAAGCCCAGGCTCCCCTGGGGGTCCAGGTCCACGCCCAGCACCCGGTTCCCCCGCTGCTGGAGGCCGGCGAGAAGGGCGCTGGAAGTGGTGGTCTTCCCCACGCCGCCCTTTTGATTTGTGATGGCAATTACAGCAGACAAAATATCCCCTCCGTTGTGTAAAATCTTTCTAGCGGCTCTTAACTTTACTATACTACGTGACGATAAAAAAGTACAGAGGATTCTTCTCTTTTTCGTGAGAAATTTGAGAAAAACATTTTCCGTCATTTCAGTGAAAATTTGGATAAAGGAGCGATTGTGATGGCATCTATTAATTCTGTCGGGAAAAGCGGCTATACCAGCAGCCTGTACAACAGCGCAAACATCGTAAGCGGCCTTGCCAGCGGCATGGATACCGAGGGCATGATCGAAAGTCTGGTCCAGAGCTACAGCGCCAAGATCACCCAGCTCAGCCAGAAGGCCACGAAGATTCAGTGGAAGCAGGACGCCTACCAGAGCATCATCGCCAAGATGTACGCCTTCTCCAACAAGTATACCTCCTATATGTCCTCCACAAACCTGTCCTCCCCCTCGTTTTTCAACAACGCACGGGTGGTGGAGCCCAAGGGCAAGTACGCGGACAAGGTGACCGCCAGCGGCCGCACGGACAACGACGTGGTCCTCAACAGCGTCAGCCAGCTGGCCACCGCCGCCCGCTACGTGACAAGCGGCAGCCTCAACGCGGGGGACGGCACCACCATCACCGCCAGCAAGGGTGTGGACCTCAATGAGAACATGACGCTGGGCACCCTCCAGGGGTCCCTGAGCATCGCCTACGGCAACAAGAGCGTCTCCGTGAGCTTCGATGAGAACACCGACAAGTTCGAGAGCGTCGAGGACCTGGCTGCGGCCATCCGTGAGAAACTCTCCAACGAGACCATCACCCTCTCCGGCGGCACCAGCGCCAAGGCCAGCGACCGCATTGATGTGAAGGTCTCCGACGGGAAGATCACCTTCTCGGACAAGTCCAGCGCCGGCAACAGCGTCTACATCAGCGGCGCGAGCGGCACCGTGGCCACAGAGCTGAACCTCAA
>Ga0209064_1004058_pt1 | contig 11531 bp, 16 predicted proteins | sample Inofromicrocosms_FD_187498 | JGI IMG/M metagenome (GOLD analysis project Ga0209064, IMG submission 187498) | Mouse cecum microbial communities from Vienna, Austria - Inoculum for glucosamine and mucus D2O microcosms (SPAdes) (version 2) | ecosystem: Host-associated > Mammals > Digestive system >... | reverse complement strand
CATCCCAAGCCATCTTTGCCGGTTTTGTCAATCTGGAAGGTTTTGCGTATCAGGGAAAAACCATTGGAATGTACGCCGCTGGAAGCAAGGGAAATAACCGCGTCGCCGGGCTTTATCTGTGTGTTATCAAGTATTTTAGACTTGTCTACCACGCCGACCGAAAATCCGGCAAGGTCATATTCATCTTCAGGATAGAAGCCGGGCATTTCGGCGGTTTCTCCGCCCACCAGGGCTGTCCCGGACTGGACGCATCCCTCAGCCACGCCGGAGACAATAGACGCAATTTTTTCCGGGAAGTTTTTGCCAGTGGCGATGTAGTCCAGGAAAAACAACGGTTTCGCGCCGCAACAGATAATATCGTTGACGCACATGGCAACGCAATCAATACCTACGGTGTCGTGCTTGTCTTGAAGGAAAGCGATTTTCAGCTTGGTGCCCACGCCGTCGGTGCCGGAGACGAGGACGGGCTTCTGGATACCAGTCATGTCCAATTCAAATAACCCGCCAAAGCCGCCGATGCCGGAGACAACCCCGGAGGTCATGGTGCGGGCAACATGGGCTTTCATCAATTCGACGGCCTTGTAACCGGCGGTGACGTCAACTCCCGCCGCCTTGTAGCTTTCGCTGAAGCTTTTGCTCATGGGAAAATCCTCCTGTCAAAGTGTAATAAGGTGGAAAAACGGTCAGGGGGCTTTATGAAAAGTCCCCTGGTTGTGGAATCAATTGAAGGACGCCTTGTCCTCGCTCTCACTGATCCGGCTCTCAAATTTATCTTTATGTGTCTCTTTGGGGATCTCCGCGGGATAGTTTCCGTCAAAGCAGGCGGAGCAGAAGTTCAGGCTGCAGCTCTCGGCAATCTGCTTGACGCCGTTTATGCTTAGATAGCCTAAGCTGTCCGCGCCAAACTCCTTGCAAATCTCTTCGGTGGACATCCGGCAGGCAATCAGCTTATCCTTGCTGTCAATGTCGGTGCCAAAGTAGCAGGGATTGACAAAGGGCGGGCTGGAAATGCGGATATGTACCTCTGTCGCCCCTGCTTCCCGCAGCAGGCTGACAATGCGCTTCATGGTGGTGCCCCGGACGATGGAATCATCAATCATCACCACTCGCTTGCCCTGGACGGTGGCCCGGACAGCGTTCAGCTTCAGCTTGACGGCGTTTTCCCGCTGTCCCTGCGTGGGCTGAATGAAGGTTCTTCCAATGTAGCGGTTTTTAATAAATCCAACTCCGTAAGGGATGCCGGACTGTCTGGCAAATCCAAGGGCTGCGTCAAGGCCGGAATCGGGGACACCGATAATCACATCCGCCTGCACTGGGTGCTCCAGCGCCAAAAACGCCCCTGCCCGCAGGCGGGCATTGTGGACGCTGGCCCCGTCAACCACGGAGTCGGGACGGGCAAAGTAGACAAACTCAAAGACACAGAGGGAGCTTTTCCCGCCGCAGTGGGTTTCGATGGAGCGCATTCCCTTCTTGTCCACAATGACGATTTCGCCGGGCTTTACATCCCGGACAAACTCCGCTCCAATGGTATCCAGGGCACAGGTCTCGGAGGCGAAGATGGTGGCATCGCCCAGCCTGCCGATGCACAAGGGGTGGAAGCCGTTGGGGTCCCGGACGGCAATCAGCTTGGTGGGGGACATAATCACCATGGAATAGGCGCCTTTTATCTGGTACATGGCCTGCTCCACGGCCTGTTCAATAGATTTGGAGTTCAAACGCTCCTTGGTGATGATATAGGAGATAACCTCGCTGTCATTGGTGGAATGGAAAATAGCCCCGGACATTTCCAGCTGCTCCCGCAGCTCCCAGGCGTTGGTCAGGTTGCCGTTGTGGGCAAGGACCATGGGGCCCTTTACATGGCGAATCACCAGGGGCTGGGCGTTGCTGCGGTTGTGGTTGCCGGTGGTGGAGTAGCGGACGTGGCCCACGGCAATTTCGCCGGTTCCCAGGCGGTTCAGGACCTCCTGGTTGAACACCTCCGGCACCAGGCCCAAATCCTTGTGGGAGACAATGACGCCGTCGTTATTGACGGCAATGCCGCAGCTCTCCTGCCCCCGGTGCTGGAGGGCGTAGAGGGCGGTATAGGTAAGGGAGGTAACGTGGTTGGCCTGATTCGGATCGTAAACGCCGAACACGCCGCATTCTTCATGGATTCCGTTGAACAAATTCATTCACCTCATTTTTTATTTTGCATCCTGCATCAGAGCTCGTTTATCATTTCCTGCAATTTTTTGTCTTTTTCGGATACCTTTTGTGTCATCTCCTCTTTCATAGTGGAAAGCTTTTGGGATAACCCCTCGTCGGAGAGGGCCAGCATCTGGGCGGCTAGGATTGCCGCGTTTTCCGCCCCGTCGATGGCGACGGTGGCAACGGGGATGCCGGAGGGCATCTGCACCGTAGCAAGCAGCGCGTCCAGCCCGTCCAGGGTGGAGGACTTAATGGGGATGCCGATAACGGGAAGGGTGGTATGCGCCGCCAGCACCCCGGCAAGGTGGGCGGCTTTCCCGGCGGCGGCGATAATCACGCCGAAGCCGTTGTCCTTAGCTTGTCCGGCAAAGGCGGCTGCCTGTTCCGGGGTGCGGTGGGCGGACATGACGTGGGCTTCCACCGGGATGCCGAAGGATTTCAGCTTGAGGACTGCGGGCTTGACGGCGGGGAAATCGCTGTCGCTGCCCATGATAACCGCGACTTTTTTCATAAATCATTCTCCTTTGTAAATACATTTAAACTGGAAGCTGCTGTTCTCTATACAGCAATCCTATTTTCTTTCTAAGGAATACCAAACATCTATTTCCTCTTTAGAAGGTGCTTCCCACATGGACAATAATTTTTCCATAAGACCTTCATCCAGATAATAATCTGAACCACCTTCGCCTTTTAATACCCTACTGTTTCGTTCTTCAATGTTTTTATGCCATGCTTGGTTATTAACATCAATGTAATGCCATTCACAATGAACATTCTGAGAGCGGCAAAACTCGGTTAAGCTTCTTCTGTTTTCTAAGCTCCAAAACCCCCAATCTAAAATTACAGTACAACCTATGTTTACCAATTCCACCGATTTTTTCTTAAAATAGCTCCAAATTCTTAATGCCATTTCGTCATGTTTCTCACCCAAATCATTATTAAACAAATCCTTTGTTAATTCATCGCATGATAAAATAACCGCTTTCTCTTTTTCTTTTATTAGATTGGCGTAATAGGTTTTTCCGCAACATATTTTCCCACAGATTGCTATTATCTTTGCCATATATATTTCTCCTTGCCTTATATAAATTCCGATTTATCGTTCTGCTGGTATCTGGTATAAGGGATTTGTTGCTGCGGTAAACTGGAAGTTGTGCTTATAATTTTTGTATTTCTTTCAACGCTTTTTGAATATCCTTATAAACCAATGGCTGCATACTATCCTCATAAACACATATATCAGCCTTATGAAGTGCGAAAAGAATATCGTTCTTTAACTCTGGTTTATACGTTGCAACAAGTGGTAACAACTTAATACATTGTCTTGCTGTGATGGGCTTAACATCCGTTATGTGTTTTAAATATTTCTCAATAATCTCGTCAATTTTATAATCTTTATCCCATTTTGCATTATAAGCAAGCAGCGTAAGCCCTCTTGTACGAATATAAGAATTATCACTGTCAAGCATATCGCTTAATCTATCCATATAGGGATAGACACAATCTGTTTCTTGGCTTTCTTTTTGCAAGTTCTGCAATGCCCTGTATGCAATATTATTGTTTTTATCAAACAACAATTCAAATGTTTCGGCTATATTAAGTGCCATAGTATCCTCCTGAACGAATCCCGATTTATCGTTCTGTTTATATAGGGATTTGTTACTGCTTATCTCTCAGCTTCTTAACGGTTGTATACGCCAATACCGGCAATGCCGCTAAATCAACCAGCCCAATAGCGCGAGTCATGAAATCTGGCAACTCGACGCTCAAAAGATTCGCGCCCCCAAGGATAATGGAACATATCCCCGCTGCCATTAAACTAAATGCCCAAAGCAAATTTGTTGTTTTCATATTCAGCAGCCATCCTTCCTTGTAAATACATTGGTAAACCGGAATTTGCTATCTCCTCTTTAACGCTTTGATAAACTGAATGCCCACAAATGTCATTAGCATTGCAAGCAAATCTGACGCTATTAACTGCCCGACAGCAGCAGCCGGTATAGGATCCAGCGGCCAAGGTTCTATAAATGTTGCAAGGCAGGCGCGAAATAACCATACTGCTGTAAGAAAGAAATAGAAGTATATTACCTCTTTGTTTAATTCTAATGCCCTCTTGCCTAAAATAATCAACATAACGCTTAACCCAAACAACAAAAGTGAAAAACAGTAATTTGTATAATCTATCCCAACTATTAGATTTTCATACTGCATAGGCAAATAATCATACCACTGAAACATCCAAGGCACAAAAAAGTGCCACAATCCTACCAAAGCGCTTGTTATAACGGTAATGTAATATAGAATACGAACACTTTTTTTCATATAAGGTTATCTCCCAAGCCCTGATTTTCCGATAGGTTTATAAGGCCTTTGTCACATAGTTCAGGGCGTAGTGTATGGCTATTGGAATGGTGATATCTTTCCTTTTGTATGTAATAAAACTCGCGGCCAAGTGAAAAACAAAGCAGAAAGTCAGATGCGGCAAATCTCCAAGAACATAACTGAGGGAAAAATCGTTGTGCATAAACATTTTATACGGCAGGTGCGCCAATGAAAACATCACCCCACCGATTAAAAAGCTGACATATTTGCCGCATTTCAGTCCCATCAGATAATTCTGGAGAAATCCTCTGCAAATGATTTCCTCCTGCACTGCTGTATAGAAAAGTTGGCGCAAACTCCTTTTGAACAGGGTTGACAGTGAATATTTCCCAAAAGCGACACCCACCAGAAAGGACACGACAATAACAGAGCATGATATGATGAGATTTGTTTTCAGTTTTTCCGTTGTGAATCCCACATTAGTCAAATTTTTGTCTTTTACCGCCACAAACAGTATCGTAATGGCTGTGAACCCCCACTGAATAAAATCGTTTTTAATGCCCTTTGTGGACAGCACTGACATAAGCAGCAGAGCGGCCATAAACATCACCCAGTAGATTACTGCAATCAGGAAATAACTTCTATCCTTCTCTTTATACATATCAATCCTGCCTTTCTGTGCAAAATCCATATTTATTTTCCTGCATATATGGAATCACATAAGCCTTTGTATTTGTTCAATTAAGATTGGCAATTCCTTCAGAACAACGTCAGCGATAATATTCCAATTTGTTCCATCGTAATCGTGGACCAAACGATGCCTAAGCCCAGATATCATCGACCACGGAATTTCATCATGAGCTTTTTTGTATTCACTGGAAAGATTATAAACATGTTCGCCTATATTATATAATGGCGTTGTAACAAGCCACTGCAAGGGGATATTTTCCAATAAATCAGCTTTTTTACATTATTTTCTAAAATATATTCATGCAGCTTTATTGCGCTTTCGTAAATTTTTTTAATGCGCTGTTCATCTGAATATTTCATACTACAAGCAGCCTTTCTTTCATAACTGTATGATAAAAATCACTTTCCTGATTGATTTCACTTATTTCAAAAACATCAACATCTTTTTTTAAAACCTCGCGCAGGTCTTCGGCAAGGGAAAAAATCATAACAGGCTTAAAGTTTTCTCCCCCAAATACCAAAAAATCCAGGTCGCTGTTTTCATTTGCTTCTCCTCTGGCATAGGAGCCAAATAAATATATCTCTTTTACCTTATATTTTTCGGCAATCGGCTTAATCAATGTTTTAATATCTTTAATTGTAAATAGATTGTTGTTCATCCCATCAACTCCTTTCTTTGTCTATGATTCATAACCTCCCAAAAACAAAAAAGCCACAACAAATTCTGTTGCGACTAACTATGAAACCCTATCAGGATACACTGAGAGGCGGCAGCCCATCTTTGCGCAAAATGCCTGCACCAAACCCACCCCATGCCGCGGCGCAAAGGCCGGGAACACAGGCGGAGCGTCCAGATTGCGTCTCACGGAAAGTAACATCGGATCAGCCTCCCATATAGCTTCAATACTATTTTATACCACCCAGCCCCAAAATTCAACAGATAAATGGACAGGGAGGTCAAAATCGTGACCTCCCGCAATTTTCCGAAGGGAAACAATTTGAAATTTATCTAAAACATACAACAGCCTTTAAAGGCTCCAGGTGATTTTCCCATCATATTTCCAGTTCTTCGGCACTGGGCGCATGTCGGAAAGGAGCTGAATATCCTCCTTCAGCAGGGAAAGGGTGATCTCCGCCATCCCCACCGCGTCCCCCAGCAGGCAGTAGGCGTCCCCAACCTTCCCCTTTATCATCGCGCCGTTGTCCAGGAAGGGGTGGAACAGCTTGACAAAGTTCTCCGAGATGTGGGGGCAGCTGGCGTTAAAGTGGCGATAAACCTGTACCGGGATATCCTCCTCCTTTGTACGGATGACAAAGCCAACCGGCTGCTCAGTAAAGCGCAGGGGCACGTCCGCCCACTCCTCCACGCTGTGGATAAAGGTGTTCCGGTTCAGCCCGCAGCCCAGGAGCAGTATCTTTGCTCTCCTGTCGTATAGCTTCCCCCAGCAGCCGTTCCGGGGGCAGGGGGTGACTGCCTTTTCCTCACCGGCGGCGTATTCCGCCGCATCCCTTCCCCAGGCGTTCACCGAATGGGTGGGATGGAGGGAACGGACCACCCCCGGACGCTTGCGGAATACATCCGGCAGCGCCCCCACGCAGGAGGGCTCGGTTTCCGGGTCAAAGACGTTATGGTTCTCCCCCATCTGCGCCCAGGTGTGGCAGGGGGTCAGCAGCAGCCCCTCCTCCCCCACGGCCTCCATCAGGGCGTCTATGATGTCATCTGCCCTGTGCTCCAGCTTCCCCACGGATTTTACCGAGCTGTGTACCATCAGGGTATCACCCTTCCGGATTTCCATTGCCCTTAGGGCAGACAGAATCTCATTTTTAGTGTACATTTTAAACCTCTCCCCACATACAAAAGGCTGCGGCAAACTTCCGCCGCAGCCTTCTTTATCCGTTATCTTTTTGGTGTGTTTCCGTCCAGGCTTCCGGCGGCTTCCTTCAGAGAAACTGCCAGGCTGGCCAGGGACTGTATCTCGCTGGGAATGATAATCTTGGTGGACTTGCCGTCAGCAACCTTTGCCAGCGCGTCCAGGGACCGCAGGGCGATAACCTGATTGCTGGGCTCCACCTTGTTCAGCAGGGCCACGCTGTCCGCCACGGCCTTCTGCACCAGCAGGACGGCCTCGGCCTCACCTTGGGCCTCACGGATTTTCTGCTCCTTCACAGCCTCGGCCCGGAGGATAGCGGCTTCCTTTTCACCTTCCGCCTTGAGGATGGCGGACTGCTTCTCGCCCTCTGCCACCAGAATGCGGCTGTGCTTGTCGCCCTCTGCCTTCAGGATGGATTCGCGGCGTTCCCGCTCGGCTTTCATCTGCTTCTCCATGGCGTCCTGAATCTCTCTGGGCGGCAGGATGTTTTTCAGCTCCACGCGGGTGACCTTGATGCCCCATTTATCGGTAGCCGTATCAAGAATCGTGGTGATCTTGCTGTTGATGGTATCGCGGGAAGTCAGGGTGCTGTCCAGCTCGATTTCACCGATGATATTTCTCAGGGTTGTGGCACTCAGATTTTCAATGGCGGAGATGGGCTTGTCAACGCCGTAGGTGTACAGCTTCGCGTCGGTTATCTGGAAGAACACAACAGTATCAATCTGCATCGTGACGTTGTCCTTGGTGATAACCGGCTGGGGCTTAAAATCCACAATCTGTTCCTTCAAGGTGACCTTTCTCGCAACCCGGTCAATAAAGGGGACGGTCATATGCACGCCTGTGCCCCAGGACGCATGATATCCGCCCAACCGCTCCACCACATACACCGTCGCCTGGGGAACGATTTTGATATTGGAAGCGATCAGAAGCAGCAAAACCAGAACCACCAGCAGGAAAATCACAAAACCATACATTTCTCCCATTTCTCTTTACCTCCTGTATTAAACACAAAATAAGGAAAAAATTACTTTATACCATTTTAGCATATTTCACTGGTTATGTAAACCATCTTTCCGGCCTTGGCAGAAAAAATTTTCCAGCCTAGCCAGGAACCGTTCAAAAAAGTTTTTCTCAACGGCTGACCGTTCCCTATCCGATGGCCTCCACCACCAGCTTTACGCCGGTGATGCCCTTCACCAGGACATGCTCGTCCTTGGGTATGACGCTTCCGTCCTCGGTGCAGGCCGCCCAGTCCTGGCCGGAGATGACCACCCGTCCGATCCCCTTGGAAGGGTCGATACATTCGCTGGCCACGATCCCCACCTGGCCGATCAGGCTGTCCGCATTGGTATGCACCTGCTTGACCCGCAGCTTTTTCACAAAGGGTCTGGTAGCCGCCAAAGCCAGAAGGGAAACCAATACGAATACTGCGAACTGGATCCACATGGAGCCGCCCATCAGGCTTGGCACAATGGCGGCAAGGGAACCCAGGGCAAACCATATGGCGACCAGCTGCACGGTGACAGCCTCAAACACGCCGAGCACGATTGCCAGAATCAACCAGAAAATTGCAAACCACGTAGACATAACTTTCAACTCCTTTAAAAACGTCGCAGGGAAAAGTAATCCATTGCACATTGCGCGCCGCGCTTTCAGCGGCTTCCCACAGTTCACCCGTGTTAAACCGGCTGGAACTGTCGAAGGGCCTGCTCGGCGATTCTGGCCGCCTGGGCCAGGCGGTCGCTTTCCGCCTGAAGAATGGTCATCCCCTCCGGGGTAATGGAGTAGATTTTCCGCCGCTCCTCCTCCCGCACCGCAAAGATCAAACCGTCGTTCTCCATTTTGTAGATCAGCGTGTACACGGTCCCCGCTCCCAGATTGACCCTTCCGCCGGTCAGCCGGGCAGCCTCCATCATAATGCCATAGCCATGATTTTCGTGGACCAGTGACGCCAGCACCATAAAGCTGGCCTCGGTCATGGGTATGTAGCTTTTCAGCAGCTTCTGCAGCTCTGCGTTCGACAACACTGCCACCTCCTTTCCAAAAGACCTTTTGGCCTTCATCGAGCTATTACAATTATTATTATATTTTATTTCGATATAAATGTCAAGAGGAAAAATTAGAAAATGCGACAATTTTTGTTTCCATCCGCTGACGGTGTCCAGAAGCGGGATAATTCATGAAAAAAGGCCCGAAAAACGGCGCCCACATCTGTGTGAGCGCCGCCCGGCAAAGCTAAGTTTTCAATTCAGCCTCATCTATTAGTACATTCCGCCCATGTTGGGGTTGGGAGCGGCAGCGGGGGTCTCTTCCTTCTTATCCGCCACCAGGGACTCGGTGGTCAGCACCATCGCGGCAACGGAAGCAGCGTTCTGGAGCGCGCTTCTTGTCACCTTGGTGGGGTCAACAATACCGGCCTCAATCATGTCCACATAGGTCTCGTCATAGGCGTTGAAGCCGTAGCCGGTCTTCTTGGAGCGTCTGATGGTGTCGATAATCACAGAGCCCTCCAGCCCGGCGTTGGCGGCAATCTGGCGGATTGGCTCCTCCAGGGCCCGGAGCACGATTCTCACGCCGGTCTTTTCGTCGCCCTCAACGGTGCTCAGCAGCTTTTCAACAGCGGGGATTGCGTTCAGGGGCGCTACGCCGCCGCCTGCAACAATGCCTTCCTCAACCGCCGCCTTGGTGGCGGAAAGGGCGTCCTCTACCCGGAGCTTCTTCTCCTTCATCTCCACCTCAGTGGCTGCGCCGACCTTGATGACGGCTACGCCACCTGCCAGCTTGGCAAGGCGCTCCTGGAGCTTTTCTTTATCGAAATCAGAGGTAGTGGTTTCAATCTGGGCGCGGATCTGGGCAACCCTGGAGCTGATTTCGGCGGAGTTTCCGGCGCCGTCAACAATAATGGTGTTCTCCTTCTGAACCTTGACCTGGCGGGCGCGGCCCAGCTGGTCAATGGTAGCTTCCTTGAGTTCAAGGCCCAGCTCCTCGGAGATAACCTGACCGCCGGTCAGAATGGCGATATCCTGGAGCATTTCCTTTCTGCGGTCGCCAAAGCCGGGGGCTTTCACGGCAACACAGGTAAAGGTGCCTCTCAGCTTGTTGACAATCAGGGTGGAAAGGGCCTCGCCCTCCACGTCCTCGGCGATAATTACCAGCTTCTTGCCGGACTGAACAATCTGCTCCAGCAGGGGCAGAATCTCCTGGACGGAGCTGATCTTCTTGTCGGTAATCAGCAGGAGGGCGTCGTCGATGACAGCCTCCATCTTGTCCATATCAGTGGCCATGTAGGGGGTGATGTAGCCCCGGTCAAACTGCATACCTTCCACGGTATCGACGCTGGTTTCAGCGGTCTTGGACTCCTCAATGGTGATAACGCCGTCCTTGGAAACCTTATCCATGGCCTTGGCGATAAGCTCACCTACAAAGGGATCCCCCGCGGAAACGGTGGCGACCCTCTGGATATCGGTGGAGCTGGAGACCATCTTGGAGCTGGCGGTGATGGCTTCCACGGCGGCGTCAACGGCCTTGGCAATGCCCTTCTTCACAATCATGGGATTTGCGCCGGCGGCCACGTTCTTCATTCCTTCACGGACCAGGGCCTGGGCCAGCAGGGTGGCGGTGGTGGTGCCGTCTCCGGCGGCGTCGTTGGTCTTGGTGGCCACTTCCTTCACCAGCTGCGCGCCCATGTTCTCAAAGGCGTCCTCCAGCTCAATCTCCTTGGCGATGGTCACGCCGTCGTTGGTGATGAGGGGAGAGCCGAACTTCTTGTCCAGAACCACGTTGCGCCCCTTGGGCCCCAGGGTGATTTTAACGGTATCCGCCAGCTGGTCAATACCGGACTGAAGCGCTTTTCTCGCTTCCTCGCCGTATTTCAGTTCTTTTGCCATGTCAAACGACCTCCAATATCAAAATTGTATTCTTTGGCTTTACAGGAATGGTTTAAAAAATTTCTTAACCGTTTCTTACTCCACAATCGCCAGAATATCGCTCTGGCGGAGGATGGTGTATTCCACCCCGTCCACCTTTACCTCGGTGCCGGAGTATTTGCTGATGAGTACCTTATCCCCTACCTTGACCGTCATGGTAACTTCCTTGCCGTCAACCATTCCGCCGGGGCCAACTGCTGTGATTTCGGCTACCTGAGGCTTCTCCTTGGCGCTGCCGGCCAGAATGATGCCGCTTTTGGTTGTCTCCTCGGCTTCCACCATTTTGATTACGACTCTGTCCGCGAGAGGTTTGATTGTCATATCCGTTCCTCCTAAATATTTGATAATGGGCGCGTCCGCGGAACCCTCCGCATTCCGAAGCAATCCGGTCTGGATTCCAACTGGACGACCTGCCTTCCGTGGTTTAGCACTCTATCTTTTCGAGTGCTAACTATATTCTAACCATTTCTCAAAAAAAATCAAGCCCTTTTTTCAAAAAAAACCGGTTAAATTTGGATTTTTACAATTTATTAAT
>Ga0209064_1004056_pt1 | contig 11533 bp, 10 predicted proteins | sample Inofromicrocosms_FD_187498 | JGI IMG/M metagenome (GOLD analysis project Ga0209064, IMG submission 187498) | Mouse cecum microbial communities from Vienna, Austria - Inoculum for glucosamine and mucus D2O microcosms (SPAdes) (version 2) | ecosystem: Host-associated > Mammals > Digestive system >... | reverse complement strand
ACCATCCCGCCGTCTGTCTGCAGATGATATTTTTTCTTCTGCACATATCCTGCGTCTTTCAGATATTTTGCAAAAATGCGCACCCCGTTTCCGCTCTTCTCCGCAATGCTCCCGTCCGGATTCCAAATCTTAAGGGACATGTGCTTCTCCCCGATAAACGGCCCTTCCAGGATTCCGTCGGAGCCCAGTCCCAGATTCCGGTTGCAGAGCATCGCCGCATTTTTCTGATTCAGCTTCAGCTCATTTTTATTCGGATCAAATACCAGATAATCATTACCCAGCCCATGATAGCGTTCTACTACAGTTTTCATCGTCATACCTCCCTTAAATAATGTAACCAATTTGCGCGGCAAATTTGATTGCCTGCTGAGTGTACCACTTGCCCGCCATCTGCGAAGCAGATTTTTAATGCGGCAATTCCCGTATCATTTTTTCATTCGATACTTTACACTGCCAAATGTGATCCATCCGCAAACGCAGTCTCTACCGCCCCAAATCTGCCTTTTTGTATATTATAGCAAGCATTTTTTTCAAATAATACGTAAGAAATGCTTTAAACATTGCAAATCCTGCTATATAATAAAAATGACTGCACGGAACGATTTTCAGTTTGGCGGCACATACAGAAAGCCTGCCACTGGCAGCCTTTCTGCATACGATGGTATCCAAAACCGGAGGGGATTGTGCACAGTTCCGGCCGGTAAAGCCGCGGTTTGAGGAGGAATTTCCATGGAAAACTATGAAAAAAAAGGCTATCTGAACAGCGATTTCCGCATCTTTCACCTGACAGACCAGCTGGCCAGGGAATATGAATTCCATTATCACGAGTTTCATAAAATCACGATCTTTATCCGCGGAAACGTACAGTATTATATAGAAGGAAAGACTTATGAACTGGAGCCTTACGATATCGTGCTGGTGGAGAAAAACGATCTGCACCGGATCCAGGTGGACAGCTCCGTGCCCTACGAGCGGATCATCGTCTATATCTCCCCCGGCTTTATGGCGGATTATAAAAATGAAGAATATGACCTGAGCTTTTGTTTTCAAAAAGCAAAGGAGGAGCATTCCCACGTACTTCGGATCCCTTCCCTGGAAAAAAGCTCCCTGTTCAAGATCACAAACCGTCTGGAAAAGTCCTTCCACGATACGGAATACGCCAGCAGCCTCTACCGTCAGCTTCTGTTCCTGGAATTCATGATCCAGCTGAATCGGGCAGCATTGAAGAAACGGATCGAATTTCTGGATACGGAGCGGTACAACTCCAAGGTCATCGCCATCCTGCACTACATCCATGCCCACCTGACCGATACCCTGGACATTGACAGCCTCGCGGATATATTTTTTATCAGCAAATATTATATGATGCGCCTGTTCAAGGCCGAGACCGGATATACCATCGGCAGCTATATCACCTACCGCAGGCTCCTCCTGGCCCGGGATCTGATCGAAGAGGGGACTCCCATCACGGAAGCCTGCTTTGCCGCCGGATTCCGGGATTATTCCACCTTTTCCAGGTCCTACAAGGCAGAATTTCAGGAACCGCCCAGGAATCTGCAGAGGACGCAGGTGATTTCGAACGCGCATGCAGGCATGCCTGCCCTTTCCCGGAAATAAAACTGCCGCCCGGGTCTGCTTTCCGGACGGCTTCCTATCATTTTTTCTTCCCCTGCTCTGCCAGCGTCTTCACACTGTCCACTGCGATTACGATCGCCAGTGCCACCAGCAGGATACTGATCACAAGCCGGATCGCGCTCCACATCGGATCCGCTCCTGCCGTCACATTTCCAAAATTCTTCAGAATGGTCTGACACAGGGATGTGATCGTCACGATCAGCATAAATGCCATCGGGATAAAAAACATTTTGTTGTTCTTGCCCATTTTGCCCAGCCAGGTCGCGACTGCCATCAGGCCAAGAGCCGCCAGCAGCTGATTCGCGGCGCCGAACAGCGGCCATACATTCGCGTAACCTGTCATTCCCAGCGCTACGCCGAGCACCACTGTAATGGCCGTAGCCACATAAGGATTGGTCAGGATCTTCTTATAGCCTTCTGCCTGCTTGATATCCTCTCCGGGATCCAGCCAGAATTCCTGGAACATATAGCGGGCCAGACGGGTCGCCGTATCCAGGGAGGTCAGGCAGAACGCGGACACCGCCAGCACCAGCATGGAGAAGATCACGCTCTGGGCGCCTTTCAAAAACGGGATTGTCGCACACATCTCCGAGATTCCCGTGGCAAATACATTGGTCGGAACGACCAGTTCTCCGCCGGAATAACGCTGCCACACATAGCCTACCGCACACAGGGAGATCAGCGCAAGCGCGCATTCGATCAGCATTCCTCCGTAGGCAATTGGCCTCGCGTCCTTCTCATTGTCCAGCTGTTTTGCAGTGGTTCCCGAGCCAACCAGAGAATGGAAGCCTGAGATTGCCCCGCAGGCAATGGTAATAAACAGGGCCGGGAACATATTTCCCAGGGAAGCGCCTGTAGGCGCAAGGGTATCCGTAAACCCGGTAAACGCCGGAATATCCAGGGATGCATTTCCGGTGAGCCCTGCTCCGATAATACCGACCACAGCAACGCCCATCATAAAGTAAAGCAGGAACGAACTCAGGTAATCCCGCGGCTGGAGCAGGATCCATACCGGAGTCACTGATGCCACCAGGATATAGATCCCAACAATGACCATCCATACTTTATTGCTCAGATAGAAGGGATGAAAATTCAGTCCCACCGCCATACAGACCACGATCGCGGCAACTCCTACCGCCGTGGATACGGCCAGAGGCGCATTTCTGCGGTATACAAGGATTCCAAATACGACAGAGATTACAATGAACAAAATCGAGATCATCGCCGTAGACGCATTTGCCGCGGATGCCGCGTAATCCACCTCTCCCGCTTCCGTATAGGTTGCCATAAATGTATTCGCCACGATAGAAGCAAATGCCGCGACCACCAGGATCAAAGTCAGGTAGGAAAAGATAATGAATATCTTTTTCGCTTTAGTCCCCATACTCTCGGAAATCACCTCACCGATGGACTGCCCTTTATTGCGGATAGACGCAAACAGCGCGCCGAAATCATGCACCGCTCCAAAGAAGATACCGCCGATCAGAACCCACAAAAGCACCGGCGCCCATCCGAACACCGCCGCCTGGATCGGCCCGTTGATCGGCCCCGCGCCTGCGATGGAGGAAAAATGATGCCCCATCAGCACAGGCGCCTTTGCCGGACAATAGTCCATTCCGTCCGCCAGCTCGTGGGACGGGGTCTTTTTCGCCGGGTCGATGCCCCACTGCTCTGCCAGCCATTTTCCGTATGTAACGTACGCCGCGATCAGGACCACAATCCCCGCCAGCAAAATAATTACTGCATTCATGATCATCACTCCTATTTTTTTGTATACTCAAAGGACATCCGGCCGCGCGTCAGAACGCCTTTTTGTACCCCTTTACCAGTTGTCCTGCCGCCCGGTTCCCCATGGCCTTTCTGTTCTTCATGTCAAATACCAGAAGCCTTGCCTCCGAATATCCGCGGATCCCGAAACGGTAGTTTTTAAAAAACCGGAATGTTTTAATCTGCTTTTTCCATTCCTTCGGGACAGTGTCCTCACAGATAAAAATTCCCGTGATAAAGGTATACATATGGTCTTTTTCCATACAGGCCCTGCCCTGCCGCACAATCTCCGGCTCAATATATTCCTCGATCTTACGGCGGAACCCATCCAGGAGCTCCGGCGCAAAGGACGGACAGCATTTAAAAAATGTATGCTCATAGCAGCTGGCACGCCACAGTTCCGCTTTTTCTACAAGGACATACTTTGCGCTAGTCACATTGAATGCCGCATACGCATCATAAATGTCTCCGCCCGCGTCAAAAGGACGGGTAATGTCAAACGCTTCCTCGTAGGAAGCCAGGACCTTTTCCAGAAATTCCTGACCGGTCATATATCCCTACTCCTTTTCCGCATCATCGCCTTAACGCGACAACGCAAAAATCGTATTTTATTGTACACCCTGCAAAATAGTTTTGCAATGATCAATTCATGCTTTTTTTAGATATATTTTAATCTTTTTTTATTTTTATATGATCCTTCCCCTTCCGATTATTACAGCAGATCCAGATACGCCGCCTCTTCCTCACTCATTTTCATCGACATGGCGTCAATATTGGCCTGCATCCTCTCCGCACTGGACGTGCTGACGACAGCCAGCATATTCAGCTCCTGCCGGAAGATCCATGCCATGGCGATCTGGGACACCGTACACTGCTTTTTCTCCGCCAGTTCCTCGCATCTGCGCAGCCGTTCAAAGTTATCCGCGCAGCCATACCCCTTCATGGCAAATTCATCCAGGATCTGGCCTGCTTTTTCGCGTTCCCCGCTCTTCACCCTTCCGGATAAAAACCCGTGGGACAAGCTGGAATAGGCAATCACCGGCATCCCCTGGCTCCGGTACCATTCCCTCGCGGCCCCGTTGGAAGGACCGGAGATGGTCACACAGCCGCCTCCCCATGGATCCTGAACCTGCTCCGCCAGGCTGAAATGCGGGCTGGATACAGTAAACGGGATCAGATGGTGCTCTTTGGCATATGCATTCGCCTCAGCAATCCTCCGGTGAGTCCAGTTGGAACCTCCGAACGCACCGATCTTGCCTTCCTCATGCATGGCATTGAGGAGTTCCACAATCTCTCCCACAGGTACCTCCGGGTCGTCCCGGTGCAGCAGATAGATATCGATATAATCCGTCCGAAGCTCCCCGGCGGACACTGCGTAATCTTCCCGGATTTCCTTTTCATTGACCCGTTTTCTTCCGGACGGATCCGGGTGGGCGCATTTGGAAAGGATGACAACCTTATCCCGCATCTTCCGCTCCTCTATCCATTTTCCCAAAGACGTTTCCGCCCCGCCGTACACCCGCGCCGAATCAAATGTATTGATTCCCAGGGCATACATGGCGTCTAGCAGGTCGTTCCCGCCCCCGCCCTGCATAAACGGCGGCGCGGCGGTTCCGTACAAAATGCGGGAGACCTTCTTCTTCACATAAGGGATTTCTACATACTTCACGACAGCACTCCTTTCAACGCCTCCTGCTTGATACAACGGATCCTATATACGGACACTCAGAATCTATCCTGCGCAATCTGTTCAGGTTATTTTCTGCAGTTCCTTACCGACCTGCCTGTAAGCAGGAAGCTTTCATCGTTCTCACATATTCTGCTACATAAGGCACGCAGTCCTTCCCATACTGTGCTACGATCTTTACGATCGCACTTCCTACGATCGCCCCGTCGGACACCTCCGCCATCTTCCGGGCCTGCTCCGGAGTGGAAATGCCGAATCCCACCGCACAGGGAACCTTTGTGGTCTCTCTCACCAGCTTTACCATCCCGGCGATATCGGTCTTGATCTCGCTGCGCACTCCCGTCACGCCCAGAGAGGACACGCAGTAAATATATCCCTTCGCTTCCCCGGCGATCATCCGGATCCGTTCCTTTGAAGTGGGCGCGATCAGGGAAATGATATCCACGCCGTATTCTTCACAGACTTCCAAAAGCTCCCCCTTCTCCTCAAAGGGCATATCCGGTACAATGATGCCGTCGACCCCGCACTCCCTGCAGCTCTTCATAAACCGCTCTTTTCCGTAGGTATAAATGGGATTCAGATAGGTGAGAAATGCCATGGGCACCGTCACCCTCTGCCTTGCCCGCTTTACCATATCGAACAGCTTATCCGTGGTGCACCCTGCCGAAAGTGCACGTTCATTTGCCTCCTGGATCACCACGCCCTCTGCGATGGGGTCTGAAAATGGGATTCCGATCTCGATCAGATCTGCTCCTGCCTCCTCCATAGCATACAAAAGCTGCTCTGTAATGTCAAGTGTGGGATCCCCGCCCGTCACAAACGGAATAAATGCCTTTTGACCCTGAAATGCGTTTTCAATCCTACTCATAAATCTCTACCCCCCTGTATCTTGCAATTGCCGCCACATCTTTGTCCCCCCGGCCGGACAGGTTGATGACGATGATCTGATCCTTTCCCATCGTGGGCGCCAGCTTCATGGCATGGGCCACCGCGTGGGCGCTCTCCACCGCCGGGATGATGCCTTCTGTCCGGGACAGGTATTCAAATGCCCGCACTGCCTCCTCGTCCGTCACCGGAACATATTCGGCCCGCTTCGTTTCAGCCAGCCTTGCGTGCTCCGGCCCGATCCCCGGATAGTCCAGCCCTGCGGAAATGGAATAAACCGGGGCGATCTGTCCGTATTCGTCCTGGCAGAAAATGGATTTCATGCCGTGAAATACTCCTGTGCTCCCTTTCGCGATGGCTGCCGCATGTTTCTCTGTATCAATGCCCAGTCCCGCCGCCTCGCATCCGATCAGCCGCACCTGGGGATATTGGATAAATTCATAAAATGCTCCCATGGCATTGCTCCCGCCTCCCACGCAGGCAAGCACCGCATCCGGGAGCTTTCCCTCCCGCTCTGCAAGCTGCTCTTTGATCTCTTCCCCGATGATCTTCTGGAAGTCCCGCACGATCATAGGAAATGGATGAGGCCCCATCACGGAACCCAGCACATAGAGGGTATCATCCATCCGCTTCGTCCACTCCCGCATGGTCTCGTTGACCGCATCTTTTAAGGTCTGGGTGCCGCTGGTCACCGCATGGACCTTCGCTCCCAACAGTTCCATCCGGTATACGTTCAATGCCTGCCGGTCGGTGTCTTCCTTTCCCATAAAAATCTCGCATTCCATATCCATCAGAGCCGCCGCAGTGGCTGTAGCCACTCCATGCTGGCCGGCCCCTGTCTCCGCGATCACCCTGGTCTTTCCCATCTTTTTTGCCAGAAGCACCTGGCCCAGGACGTTGTTGATCTTATGGGAGCCGGTATGGTTTAAGTCCTCCCGCTTGATGTAGATCTTCGCGCCTCCCAGATCCCTTGTCATTTTTTCCGCATAATAGAGCAATGACGGGCGTCCCGCGTAGTTCTTCATCAGATCATCCAGTTCCTTGATAAACTCCGGCTCATGACTATATTTCTCATAGGCCGCTTCCAGTTCATGGACTGCGTTCATCAGTGTTTCCGGGATATATTGACCGCCGTACTGACCGTATCTGCCTTTCTGATTTGCTTCACTGCTGCTCATATTCGAATCCTCTCTCTCCTGCATATTTTTCCAATCTCACGGCTCTCATAAAGCGCCGCACCTTCTCCTCATCTTTCCTTCCGTCCGTTTCCACAGAGCTGCTCACATCCACAGCCCACGGACGGCAGGTTTTTAAAGCTTCTGCAATATTTTCTTCATTCAGTCCGCCGGCCAGGAAGAAGGGCTTCTCCAGCTCCGGGATCATCTCCCAGCAAAAACTCTCTCCGCTGCCTCCGTATTCCCCTGCCTTGTAAGTATCCAGAAGCAGATATTCACAGGGCAGCTTTTCCGCCTGCAGGATATCCTCCCGGCTTCTCACCCGGACAGCCTTTATGACCGGCTTCCCTGTCCTGTCCTTGATCCGCCGGATCTCCTCTGCGTCCTCATCCCCGTGAAGCTGTATATAATCCAGTACGCCGCCTTCCGTCAGCCCGGCGATCCGCTCCGGATCCTCATTGACAAAGACCCCCACGCTCCGGATCTCCGGCAGCAGTTCCTTTTTCATCTCCGCAGCCTGCTCCGGCGTGATCCGCCGCTTGCTCCCCGCAAATACAAATCCGGCAAAATCCGGTCTCTGACGGTTCACCATACGGATGTCCTCCATCGTTTTCAGCCCACAGATTTTTATCTTGACCATCAGTTTTTTCCTTTCCGAATCCAGTCTCAAAGTCCTTCATCATATACGAACTCTTCTGATTCCTCTGTGCCGTTATTCTTGAAGCGGCATCCTCATCTGCTGATTTTCTGACTGCTTCACTTTCCATTCGGCTTCCTTCTTCCATCTCCCCGCAATTCTGCCAGCATCGCCTTTTTATCCTCGCACCGCATCAGCGTCTCCCCGATCAGCACGGCCTGCACATTCCCCTGCCGCAGCCCTTCAATATCCTCCGCCGTGCGGATACCGCTCTCTGCCACAAAAATGATCTCCTCCGGAACATGCTTCCGCAGATTCAGGCTGTTCTCCACATTCACTGTGAAGTCCTTCAGGTTCCGGTTGTTCACTCCAAGGATCCTTGCTCCGCAGGACAGCGCCCGGCGGATCTCCTGTTCATCGTGTGCTTCCACCAGCGCCGAAAGCCCCAGACCGTCCGCGATCCGGATATACTCCCTCAGCTGCTCATCACTGAGGATAGAACAGATCAGAAGGATCGCGCTCGCCCCCAGCACCTTTGCCTCATAGATCTGATAGGCATCAACCGTAAAATCCTTCCGCAGCACCGGAATCCTCACCTTCCCGGCAATCTCCTCCAGATACCGGTCCCGTCCGAGGAAATATTCCGGCTCCGTCAGGCAGGAAATGGCTGCCGCCCCTGCCCGTTCATATTCCCTGGCAATCTCCAGATAAGGGAAATCCTCTGCGATCACGCCTTTGGAGGGTGACGCCTTTTTCACCTCGCAGATAAAGGAAATCTCCTTCCCGCGCAACGCCTTTTCCAATGGAAATTCAAATCCGTTTTTTCCGCTTTCCCGCTCAGCCGCCGCTTTTTCTTCCGCAGCCTTCCTGATCGTATCAAACGGTATTTTTTTCTTCTGTTCCGCAACGCGTTTTTTTGCGGACTCTGCAATCTCATCTAAAATCATGATCCGTTCCCCTTCCTGTACAAGCATATTTCCTAACCTGGATAAACCAGAAAAACACAATACGAGAATTTTGCCATTTTGTGCAAGAAATTGTTCGTAAGTGCCTAATATGGCTGTATGCATCATCTGATACTGTGCGGCAGATTGATCTATCGCTCGGTTTAAACCTCATATTCCTTCGTTGCCGCCGCAAATTCTTCCAGCTTCGCCAATGCCTTCCCGCTGTCGATCAGCTCCGCGGCTTTTTGGATCCCCTCCGCCAGCGTGATGCCGTCGATTCCCAGATACAGGCTCATTCCCGCGTTCATCAAGATCACATCCCGCTTCGCGCCCATTTCCTTTCCGGACAGGATATCCCTGGTGATCTGCGCATTCTCCTCCGGATTTCCTCCGATCATCTCATCCAGGCTGCAGCGCCGCAGTCCGAACTGCTCCGGCGTGATGGTATACCGGGTAATCTCGCCGTACCGGATCTCACACACGACGGTTTCTCCGGTCAGTGTAATCTCATCCAGCCCGTCTTCCCCGCACACTGCCACCCCCCGGACTACTCCCAGATTTCCCAGGACCCTTGCCAGCGGCTCTACCAGCTTCTTGTCATAGACCCCTAAAAGCTGCATGGTTGCCGCCGCCGGATTGGACAAGGGGCCCAGGATATTGAATACGGTGCGCACCCCCAACTCCCTCCGGACCGGAGCCGCATATTTCATGGACGAGTGGTACACCGGGGCAAACATGAAGCACATCCCCGTCCGGTTCAGGATCGTCTCATTCTGCTGTGCGTTCAGCGCTACATTCACTCCCAGGCATTCCAGGACATCGGCCGCTCCGCTCTTGCTGGACACGCTCCGGTTCCCATGCTTTGCCACCGGGACTCCGCCTGCCGCCACCACAAATGCGGACGTGGTGGAGATATTAAAGGTTCCCACCTCGTCTCCGCCGGTCCCCACAATGTCGATGACCTCACGCTCCGGATGGATCTTGACTCCCTTCTCCCGCATGGCCTCCGCAAATGCGGTGATCTCCTCAATGCTTTCGCCCTGCATCCTGAGTGCTGTCAAAAATCCCCCCATCTGCGCCTGGGTCGCCGTGCCGTCCATCATTTCCTCCATCACCTGCTTTGCCATGTCATAGCTGAGATCTCTGCCTTCCAGCAATTCATAGATTGCTTCCTTAATCATGCTCTTTTCTTCCTTTCCAATTGTAATATTTAAAAAATTTTTCAAAATCTGGATCCCATTTTCTGTCAAAATGGATTCCGGATGGAACTGCAGCCCATACACGGGAAAATCCTTGTGCTGTACAGCCATAACCTCCCCCTCCGGAGAGACCGCCGTGACGCACAGTGTTTCCGGTACGGTCTCCGCTTTCGCCGCCAGGGAATGGTATCTTGCCGCGTCCATCTCCCTTCCCATTCCCGCGAACAGTTCGCAGTCTGCGGCAAGTGTGATCCGGCTCTTCTTTCCGTGCATCAGCTTTTCCGCCGGAGCGATCACCGCTCCGTAGGCCTCACAGATGGCCTGATGCCCCAGACAGATACCCAGGATCGGGATCTTCCCCTGAAATGCTTCCACCGCCTGTTCGCAGATACCCGCATCCTTCGGATACCCCGGCCCCGGCGACAATACAATATGCGTCGGATTCATCTGCGCGATTTCCTCCACCGTGATCTTGTCATTTCTTACCACACGGATATCCGGCTGCAGTGTCCCCAGGTATTGAACCAGATTGTACGTAAAGCTGTCATAATTGTCGATGAGCAATATCATCCTTTCCCGCCTCCTTCTATATATCATCCATTGTTAAACCAACCGCATTTTCGCAAGCCTGACTTCCCTATATTTCCGCTTCTCCGGCGCATATGACCGCCTGGATCACAGCCGCCGCTTTATTTCCTGATTCCTCGTATTCCTTCTCCGGCACGCTGTCCGCCACGATTCCGCCTCCAGCCTACACATAGACCACATCCTTTTTCCGGACAGCCATGCGGATCGCGATGCAGGTATCCATATTTCCCGTAAAATCAATATACCCGATAGCGCCTCCATAGATTCCCCGCGGTTCCTGCTCCAGCTCTTCGATAATCTGGCAGGCGCGGATCTTCGGTGCCCCGGACAGCGTCCCCGCCGGAAGTACAGCTTCGATAGCATCCAGCGCGTCCCGCTCCCCGCGGATCTCCCCCTCTACTTGGGAACAGATATGCATGATCCGAGAATATTTGTGGATCATCTGGTACTCCGTCACCTCAACGGAGCCGAAACGGCTGATCTTCCCCAGGTCATTGCGCCCCAGGTCCACCAGCATGTTGTGCTCCGACAGTTCCTTCCCATCCCGCAGCAATTCCTCCGTCAATTGTCTGTCCTCTTCCTCCGTCCTCCCCCTCGGCCGGGAGCCGGCCACCGGAAATGTCGTAAGCCTCCCTTTGTCCAGCCGCGCCAGTGTCTCCGGTGAGGTACACATCAGCTCCACGTCCTCCGTATGGAAATATACCATGTAGGGGGATGGATTGGTAGTCCGCAGAACACGATATGCGTTCAGCAGACTCTGCTTCATAGGGCTTTGAAACTGCCGGGAGATGACCGCCTGGAAAATGTCGCCGTTTCGGATGTATTCCCTGGTCCGCTCCACCTGCCTGCAATAGTCTTCCTTTTCTGTCGCGCAGGTAAAACGGATCTCCTCCTTTTCAAAGCATTCTGCCTCCCGAAGCTCCTGCCGCGTCAGGGCCGCCAGCTTTTCAAGCTCTGCGGCTGCTTTCCCATAATTTTCCAGCACCCGATCAGTCTTCATATTTACGATCAGG
>Ga0209064_1004051_pt1 | contig 11554 bp, 9 predicted proteins | sample Inofromicrocosms_FD_187498 | JGI IMG/M metagenome (GOLD analysis project Ga0209064, IMG submission 187498) | Mouse cecum microbial communities from Vienna, Austria - Inoculum for glucosamine and mucus D2O microcosms (SPAdes) (version 2) | ecosystem: Host-associated > Mammals > Digestive system >... | reverse complement strand
GGCAGTGTTATCCAACCGCGCCTCATTCCTGATGAGGTTGTGCCACTTCTTAGATTCGGTTATCCGAAGAGTAAAGAGAAGCCATTACGAATCAATTCGAAAGGAGTTGTGTTGGCTCAAAGTATAGCTGCGACCCGGCGTTTGTCAGAGGAATCTGCAATGTTTTTTGAAGAAGTCGTTAAAAAAGTTTGAGAACGTTTGGTCGCCGGTCCGTAAGATCGATCATGCGGTAAGCAAAAGAGTGTTGGATTGTTGTGATGTTGGGAAATGATCCTCCCGCTTGCTCTTTGTGGTATATGTTATAGAAAAGCGACAATCCCCGGAGCTGCAAATTGCAGACCCGGGGATTGTCGTTTATTGTTTGGCGACGGAAGATGCTTATTTCAGTGCGTCCTTCACGGCGTCGTTGGGAACCATTTCTTCCTTGAATACGTAGGCTCCGGTTTTGGGCGACTTGACCATTTTGATGACCTTGCTGTAGGTGCGGCCTTCGCCTTTCTGAAGCGATGCGACGGTTTTCTTTGCCATATCTTAGAATTTATTTGATTTCTTTGTGAACGGTTACTCGCTTAAGGATGGGGTTGTATTTCTTAAGTTCGAGTCTTTCGGTTGTGTTTTTGCGGTTTTTGGTGGTGATGTAACGGGAAGTGCCGGGCATACCGCTTGCCTTATGTTCTGTGCATTCGAGGATAACCTGAACTCGATTGCCTTTAGCTTTCTTTGCCATTGTTGTGGGTGGGTTGGAATTAAAGGGGTTAGAAACCTAAGAATTTGATGTCCTTGTCTGAGAGGAATCCTTTTTCGGCTGCCTGAATCATGGCGGCGTTAAGGCCGAGCTTGTTGATAGTGCGGAGGCCTGCTGCAGAAATGGTGAGGCTGATCCAGATTCCCTGTTCTACCCAGTAGAACTTCTTGTTGAAGAGGTTTACGTTGAATTTGCGTTTTGTACGGCGCTTCGAGTGCGAAACGTTGTTTCCCACCATTGCTTTTTTGCCTGTGATCTGACAAATCTTTGACATGGCTGTTAATGGTTTATCGTTATCTTTCTATTTGTTGTTGCGTCAGGGGTTTACGTGCTTCACGCTCATTCTCATATCACCATCGGGCGCATCTTTCCCGACGGCTTTAATGGTGTGGAGCCGCAAATCAGCGTGCAAAGTAACGAAATTTTTGCCGTTCGGCCAAATATTTTTGTTCTTTTTTAATAAACTTGGCGAGCATAAGCGCTTTTTTATCAGCGCAAGGCGACTTTTCGCCTGTCGTTGCCGATGCTGACGATGTAAATGCCTGCGGCAAGTCGGGGACTTACGTAAAGAGTTTCGTGTCCGATGCCTGCGTTAATGCCTGTAAGGGTATGGATGCTTACGGTTTTGCCTTCGGGATTTTCTACTATGATTTTGCCGTTCTCGGTTCTGATTGCAGAAGGTGCGGAGTCGAGAAGGAGTCCTGTTCCGCTGTTGCCTGCAAGTCTTATGCTGCGTGTTTCGCTCCAGTCGGAGTAGACGGTTTCTTCGTTGTCGTTGTCGGGCAGATATGCGGCGCGTACCTTGAACTCAAATGCGTCGGAAGAGCCGATATGCTCTTTGGCGGCATCTACGAGCGCGCACAACTCGTTGCCTATATAGCGGATGAAAGGTACGGTGACGCTTTCGCCGGCATTCAGATCCTGCGATATGGCCAGACGGTCGATCTGGACTTTTGCTCCGTAACCGTAGGCTTGCAGGGCCAGAAATGCGTCATCGCGGCCACCTTCTATAGTGTAGTTGTAATCGGTCCAGTTCTCTGTGAGCGGATCGTAAAGACTGTTGGGTTCCCAAAGCTTGATGGAGGATATTTCGTCGTGGAAGCCCCATTTGCTGTCGGCATTGTATTTCATAAGGAAGATGCTGAGCGAGGCTGCATTGAGGGCGCGTGCCCGCATCTCTATGTTTACTTTTCCGCCGCCAGCCGAGAGGTCGAGTATGGGAGAGTCGAGTTCGCCGTATATACCCGACGATGCCATAAGGTTGTCCAGAGTGATGCAGTCGGCGGCATAGCCTATCATGCAGCCTGTCCAGTCGGCCCGGTGCAGATATTCGTCGAGCGATACTGTCGCCGCTTCTCCCATGGGCACCTTGTCGGGATTGATGTCCTGATTGGGCGTGTTGAGGAAGTCCTCGTCGAGAAGATAGTAGCGTTCGGCGGTCTGTGCCGTATGTCGTAGGTATACGCGCGCTTCATAGATATTGGCGTTGTAGGCCGGTAGCCACGATAGGTTGAACGACGAGTCCGTGATGTCGGTCGTTTCTCCGAGTTCCGGAGTGGTGACACCGAAGCAGCGGACGATGTTGGAGTTTGCGGAAGTCAACTCGCCGCCACGGGCGCGCACCTGATAGCAGTAGATTCTCTCCGGATCGAGTCCTGTGACTTCGAATGAAGTTCCGTCCACACGATGGTCGCGCAGCGTGTATTCATCAGGTTTTCCGTCGCCGTTGTCATCGGTGAACACGTCGAGGAGGTATGTTTCTGCCCCTTCGACGCTGCGCCAGTTTGCTGTGAACCCGGTGGCTTTGAAGTCGGTGAATGCGTCGGCTACAGGGGCGTCGAGTTCCGGACGCACCTGCAGGATGCGTATGTTGCGTATGTCGCCGGGATAGCTTCCGCCATAGATACGCACGGCGCAATCGGCCGTACCGCCTGTCAGGGTTATGGAATATTCTTTCCACCGGTCATCGACGTTGATGGAATTGGTATATATCCCGGTGATGTTTTTATTGTTAGCCACATCGTAGAGCGACGGATGCACGCGGTCTTCCTTGTTGGTAAGGCCGGTCATGTCCTTGCGGTACTCGAACTTTATGGTGACTTTTCCGCCGTCGGCCGAAAGTTCGAGCGAGGGAGTGGAGAGATATCCGGTGTCGGATTCGTCGTCGTAGTCGAAATGTAGCATTCCGGATTCTTTGCCGTAAGTCATCATCCAGCCGCTCCATCCCGGAATGTGAGTGAACTCGGGATTGATTTCGTATGTGTCGAAATCGAAAGCCGCCATGCGGTAGCCTTTCCATGGATCGATGGCAGGGACAAGAGAGAAGTCTTCTTCGAGGATGACTTTCGCTACGGGTTCCGTGATAATGGCGTTTGCACTCGGAATGTGAGTGAAAATGAATGCAGCCGTGAGCAGGGTGTAAAGGATTTTTTTCATCTGGATAGTGATTGGATGATACTTCGTGAAGAGGATATGACATGGCGTGTGTCGTATGGCCTCATTGTCTTTCGCAAAATAAAGAATAATATTGCAAAAAACATGAAATTTCTCCAAAAAAATCCCGATAACCCGACATTATGTTGTGCTGCGGCAGTTTTGGATAAACTTTGCGTATTGATTGCGCGACGGAATTATTCGCCGATTATGGTAGCGATAATTTTCCGCGGACCTCCATAATCGCGGAACTCGCACAGGTATATGCCCTGCCATGTTCCGAGGTTCAGACGGCCGTCGGTAACAGGGAGTGTCAGGCTTGAACCTACTATGACGGATTTGGCGTGCGACGGCATGTCGTCAGGACCTTCGTCGGTGTGCATATAATATGGTGCGTTTTCAGGTACAAGCCGGTCGAATATCGTATTGAGGTCGCGGCGTACGTCCGGATCTGCGTTTTCGTTGAGAGCGAGAGCCGCCGATGTGTGTTTTATCAGCAAATGGAGCAGGCCTTTACGGGGTAGGGCGGGAAGTTGTGACAGTATTTCCTTGCCTATAAGGTGAATGCCCCTCGGATAGGGTCGCAATGAAAATTCGATTTGTTCTATCATGTCAGATCTTTATAGATAGGAGTCCGATTGGATTGTTTCAACATTGAAATTTTTTTGAGTTGGAAAAACCGGCCGTTTTCTGTCGGATTTTCCGTCTTGGCTTTGGCTGGTGCAAAGGTAGGAAAAAGTCAGGCTATGAAAAAAGTATGGGACAAGATTGTTAATCATGTAGAAAAATGTGCTATTTTCGCACGATTAACAATAATGACAGTGAAATCATGAAATATATGTTGCAAGATACAATACGCCGTATGTCGCTTCCGGTGATTGCGGCCGCGCTTTTGTCGGCATCCCCGATGCTTATGGCTGAGAAGCTGGTGATTCTGCATACCAACGATACGCATTCCCAGGTCGACCCTATTGAAAGTTCCGGCTTAGGTGGAATTGAACGCCGTGCGGCGGCTATCGACAGTGTGCGTCGTGCAGAGTCTAATGTTCTTGTGGTCGACGCAGGTGATGCCGTGCAGGGTTCTCTCTACTTTTATCTTTATGGAGGGGTGGTCGAGCAGAAACTTCTTAATGCTTTGGGAACCGATCTGCGCATACTCGGCAATCATGAATTCGACAACGGTATCGATTCGTTGGCATCGGTGCTGAAACTTTCCGAGGCAAAAAATCTTTCGACCAATTATTTTCTTGAGGATTCGGCATTGAAAGGAATGTTCAGCCCTTATGACATCCGGACTTACGGCGACAAGCGCATAGGTTTCATTGCTTTGAATCTTGATCCGAAAGGAATGATTGCCGACGGTAATTACGACGGCCTGGTATTTACCGATATAATTCCGGCCGCCAATCTCACGGCCCGTTATCTGAAAGAAATTGAAAAAGTCGATGCGGTGGTGGCTCTCACTCATATAGGATATGATCCCGCGCGTAAGCCCGGTGATCTGCAACTCGCGCGCGCGTCGAAAGACATAGATATAATCATAGGCGGACACTCGCACGATACTATAGGCCCGGACGATGCGCGCAGTGTGGTCCGCAACGCCGACGGGCGTGATGTTCTGGTGGTGCAGACAGGGAAGTCCGGCGCGCGCCTCGGCAAGATCGAAATCGAGCTGGACAGCTTGGGGATAGGTGGCCGGCCAAGCTATGAACTGATTACTCTCGACGGTCGTTTCGACGGACGCCGCGTCGCTCGCATAGAAGATATTGTAAATGAATATCGTCCCGGTGTCGATTCGCTTATGCACCTGTGGCTTACGCGTGCCGACCGCGATATGGCTCGCGACGACAACCGTATGCTCAATTATATGGCCGATTTTGTATTCGATCAAGGCAATGAACTTGCTCCGGGCATCGACCTCGCCATAATTAATAAAGGTGGTTTGCGTTGCGATATTCCTAAAGGAAAGGTATCCAAAGGTCAGCTGATAAATCTGGTTCCTTTCCGTAATAACATACGTGTGCTTGACCTCAAGGGTAGCGATTTGCTGGCCGTTCTCGACTCCATGGCCATTACCGGTGGAAACGGGGTCAGCCGTCAGGTCGATGCGGTCTATGACCGTGACGCACGCCGTACTGTGCGTGCTACTGTAGGTGGCAAGGCTGTCGACCCCGAACGCACCTACCGGATTGCCACAATCGATTATCTGGCAAACGGCGGCGATTATCTTACGCCTTTGCGCAACGGGCGGCGGGTAGCCGACAGCAGCGGTATGCTCTATGACGATCTTGTCCGGTACGTCACTGCCGGAAAAGGTAAAGGAAGACCTTTCGGCGACGGAGAGAAAAGAGTGCGCATGCGGCCGGTTTCGAAATAGATGCTTAAGGAAAATTAGTGAAAGTGAAGAATATCTTTCATAGATGCCTGCCTGTGGCGCTGGCATTTGTCGGCGCCATGACGGCATCGGCGGCGGACGGCGCTGTTGAAAGCTCCGATACTATCCCTTACTCCGAAACATTGCATTGCGATCCCGTTCTTTCGGGAATAAGGGTGGGCACATCCTTCGGACTTAATGTCGGGGTGACTGAACTGCTGAAGAATACCATACACGAAATGCGTCCTGACCGCAGCGGGAATAACTCTTTCCCGTCGCGGCATACGTCGTGGGTTTATGCGATATCGGCCATCGCTTCCAACGAGCTTTATTCCTATTCTCCGTGGTGGGTACTCGGCTTTCATGCCGCCTCGGCCGGCGTCGGTTTGCAGCGCACATGGACTTCACGGCATTATCCGTCCGATGTGCTTGCCGGCGCGGCGATAGGAATTGGTTCGGCGGCACTCGGAAGCTGGCTTGGAGAGTTTTTTTATAGCGGACGTTTCCGCGGCATCTGGCCGCACGGCGTTGCCGCCGAGTTCAAGGCTTCGCTGGATGTGGCAACGGAGGCTTTATTTCCGTTCACGGCCATACATTCGCTCGACGGCATCGCATATCGCACAGGAGATAGCGGTTTCGGAGCTTCGATGAATCTGACTCTGCCGGTGTCGGCGCGCTTGGGCCTGTTGGCGACAGCATGTATGCAGTCATTGGCTATGGAGTGTTCCGGCAGCGATGGTAGCGGAAATACAAAACCTTATGTTACTTCCGATCCGCTCAATCTCATGGCTTTCTCGCTCGGAGGCCTTGCCCGTCTGACACCCGACGGCGCTTCGCCTTTCGCGCTCGACTATGATCTGACTGTCGGTGTGGCACACACGTTTAACTATTCGACCATGCCTGCCGTGTCATTCATGCTCAGGACATCTTTATCGGCATCGTGGCGCATGACGCGTTCGTTCGAGGCCGGCGCAAGGGCGGGCTATCAGCTCCTGACCATACCCGAGGCGGCGTCGGCAATGACGCTCTCGCTCTTCACCCGCGCTGTATTCTGAACATTAGCGCACGATAACGGCAGTGGCGCTTGACTCGCCGGCCGATGTGAAGCTGACTATATAATATCCGCTACTTATGGGGAGCTGAATCAGCGCTCTGTCCAGCGGGCTGTTGTAGATACATATTCCTGCGGCGTTGAATACCCGCAGGATTCCTTCCGTTTTGTCTTCGATGCGTTCGATCCGTATCATTCCCGCTTCTGGTGTGCTTACCCGGATTGCGGTGTCGTGGCTGCTGTCTGCGGAAATGATGCCGGAACTGAGCGATTCGTCAGCTACTTCTATGAACATCCACTGCCGGTGTACTGCCGTCGGTGTCGTGCCGTAATCCCACAGTCCCACGCCGTTGCCGTCGACCGCTTTTTCGCCTTCGAGGTCGAGAGCCTTGCTTTCGTCGGCATTTGTGATTTTATAATATACTCCGTCGACAGGATGTATATGGAATGACTGTCCGTCGGCCGCTTCCCGACTTGCTGACAAGGCATATTCGCCGGCTTTTTCTGTAAGGGTATAGCCGGAGGCGTTGGTAAGCGAGTATGCTTTGTCGGCTTTTTCGCTTAATGTCCATGCCTGGGCATTGAAGAAGTTGAGAGTCTTTATGCTTACTTTTCCGCCCGTGGCGTCAAGAGCGAGATCAGCGCCCAGCCGTGGGCAGATCAGGTATTTGCGCCCTGCTTGCGGTGTCGGCGGGGTGCTTACGTCGGCAATGCTTACGGGTAGTACGAGTGTGGCTATGCTTTGCGCCGGAAGGCGGAATGTCAGTTTTCGGCCCTTGTCGCTGATGCTGTGGTCTGTAAATTCGGCCATGTCGTCGGAATGGGTGGTGATGCAGGCTTCGATGGCATCGCCGGCCGATGCGAACATTGAAAGATCGACAGTGTGTTCTGACTCTGAAGAGCCGCTGTTGAGGGCTACAAGTACCAGACGGTCGCCTTCGGGACTGCGGGCGGCAAGAGTCTGGGCGTTCAGCGAGCTGAGAATAGTGTATCCTTTCTTTATGAAACGGCTGAAATGACTGCGTACATAATAATTCTTCACGCGCTGATATGTGCCTTTTTCAAAACTGCCGGCCTTGACAAGGCACCATTGGTCGTTGCCTTCTTCGATGTATTGCCAGTCGATCCAGGCCGAAGGCATGATGTAGCGTATGTCGTCGATAAGTTTGCGGGCGAGGTTCAGGTTGCCTTCCAGTCCGTTGCCGCCGGCACCTACCTCGCTCATCCAAAGTGGCATTCCGGCTGAATGGCAAAGTGCGCTGATTTGGGCGCGTGCTTTGTTGTCGGCAGTGTAGGTGTGGGTATTCCATTGTCCGACAAGATCAAGAACGCCGGCGTCGCGATAGGCTTCAAAGTCTTTTACCGATTGGGCTACGGATGTTTCGTCGGATGCCGAAATCATTGTGTTCAGTCCCGACTCGCTCAGAATCGGTGCAAGCACTTTGAGGAAATCGATCTGCGATTTGACGTCGAAATGGCAGCCTTCCTGACCGCCGTTGGCTCCCCAGTAGCTTGTCATGGGTTCGTTGAAAGGATCGAGGGTGCGGAACTCGATGCCGTACTCGTCCTTGTAGTGCTTGCACACATCTACCAGATACTGGGCGAATTCTTCGTAGAATTCCGGACGCAGGTTGTCTTTCGACGAATTGCTGTTGCCGGCCACGCAGCCGCTGTAAGTCATGTAATAAGGACATGAATTACTGAATGCCTCGAATATTGCGTCGGGACGTTTTTCCTTTATTTTTAGCATTATTTTGCGTTGGGCGGCATCGCGGGTCCAGATGTAGGGTCCGTCGGAGGAGTCCTTGAAACCTTCCATTTCGGCGCGCAAACCCTTGCCGGAACCCATGTGATGGGCTGTGCAGTTATTGTTCTCGGGATCGTCGCCACCGCCTATGTTGTAGCGGAATATGTTGAAATTAAGTCCCTCCGGACTTACGAGCCAATCGATGATTTCGTCGATTTTGTCGTCGCTCCATTTTCCGCACATATTGGCCCACCAGCATAGCGACACGCCCCAGCCTTCGATGAGCTGGCGTTCGGCGGCCGGGTTGATGATGTAGGCATGTTCGTCGGCCGGCGGTTCCTGTTCTGCATTCGTGGACAGGAACCAGTAGTGTCGGGAATCTGTGCCGCTTTTGTCGGAAAAAATGCTTGCTCCGGCGGTCGAGGCGTCCGTGCCGAGGAATTTGCCGTTTGCGCGGCATTCGAGTTTTATGTAGTGTTTTCCGGCGCTGCGTATCGCCCATTGCGAGCGGGTCGAGCTGCCGTCGTCGGTGAACTGTGTGTTGTAGCTTCCGCTTAGCGACATGTATCCGCCGCTGTCGGGAGCCGAGATGGTGTAGTAGCCCTCTCCGGTAGGAGTAAATAAAAGCATCTGTGCCTCGGGAGCGTCGGAGGCTTCGAGCACGGCTTTGCCGTCGGAGTTTCGGGAGGCGTGCATGCCGCTCGAATGTATAAGGTAATAGCTTGTAGGTGCGTCGATGACTGCTTGTGCGTATGTCAATGCAGGTGTAGCCGCCGACAGCAGCAAAATGGCGCTTTTCAGAAAATTGCTTCTCATTACAGGATTTTTTAATGGTATTAAAGGTTCTTGACCGGCTCTTGCGGTCTGTCTGAGCGTAATTCAGGCTCCAAAGATAATTAATCCTGTGAAAATTGGCAAAATATTATCGCGTTCGGCTTGTTGCTTTATGATGCCATGCGCCTGCCGGCTGAATTATATATGCTTCCTGCGGCCTCTTTTATCTTGAAACCGCTCCAGGCCACAAGCAGCGACATGATAGGCGATACATAGTTGAATACGCAGTAAGGTATAAAGGTAAGAGCCGGTACTCCGAGCACCATCGACTGTGTGACGCCGCATGAATTCCATGGTATTATGACCGATGTCACCGACACGGAATCCTCGAGTGTGCGGCTTAGCAGGCGGCTTTCCATTCCCAGACGACGGTAGAGATTTCGGTACATGTTCCCTCCGATGATTATTGACAGATACTGGTCGGAAGTGCAGGCGTTCAAAAAAAGACCGCTGCCGACAGTTGCCGCCACGGCCGGCAGCCGTTTGTTCAGTCGGCGTGTCAGGCTGCGGGTGATTGTGCCGAGGAAGCCTGTTCCTATCATAGCGGCGCCGAAAAGCATCGCGCATATTACTAAAAATATGGTAGGCAGCATTCCTGTTATTCCCCTTGTCGCTACAAGCTCGTCAAGGATGATGTTACCTGTATATGGTGTGGCGCCTTGCCATAATAATGAGGCCGTCGAGGCTGCCGCTGTGAAAATCGTATCTGATGCTGTGACTTCCGCGGCAATCTCGGGTTGAAAGATAAATATACCGGCGGTGCCCATGATGGCTCCGCAAAGGAGTGTCGCTAATGTCGGCACGCGGAATGCGATAAGTAATAATGTTATTGCGGGAATGGCGAGTGTCGCCGCACTTATGTTGAACCGGGCATGTAGTCCCTGTATGATTTCACTCGTCTGTGCCGATTGTTCGGCGCTCCAGCCTATGTTTGCAATACCGAACACGGCGAGCGCTATGCCGAAAGCCGGAAGAGAAGTTATAAGCAGGTATCTTATGTGTCTGAACAGGTCGACGCCGCAGCACGACGAAGCCAGTACGGTGGTGTCGCTTAACGGCGACAGCTTGTCGCCGAAATAAGCGCCCGATATGATGGCTCCCGCAACCCATCCGGGCGAGAAGCCCAGAACAGATCCTATGCTCATGAAGGCGACTCCTATGGTGGCTATGGTCGACCATGAGCTTCCTGTGAGTATGGAAACCACGGCACATACAATGCAGGACACAGGGAGAAAGTGCGACGGATTGAGGATTTCAAGACCGTAACATATAATAGCCGGGACTACTCCGCAAAGCATCCATGTTGTGGAAATCATAGCTATACATAGAAGCATCGGAATTGCAGGCAGTGTCTGGCCGCCGGAACGGAGCAGACCTGTGGTAAGGCTCCGGCGGCTGGCCGAGCCATGCCGTATGCCGAGCGCCAGTGCGCAGCCGGCAGCAATAAAAAGTACGTATGGGCCTGTGGTGGAAACCGAAGCCGGTCCCTTGATTATTATAGTAGCTATAAGAGCCGAAATAAGGAGTGCCACCGGAAGAATAGCTGTCACGACGGGTATAGCTGTGCGGACTTGTCTTTTTGTCATCGTTTGTCCTATGCGTTTTAGAATGATTGTACCATTGCGGCCTTCTGTCGCCGCCATCCACGCCCTTTGCCTTGCGTGAAATTGAGCGCGAAGATAAGGCTTTGTTTTCGGAAAAATTCCGCTTGCCTGAAAAATTATCTGTATTATATGATAATCTAACACCCCTAAGCAAATCTTTGCATAATTCCATATAGCATTTGTTGATCTTTGTTTCGTTTGTCAGAGAAAAAATGTGGTTGTCGGTGAAAAATCACGTAAAACTTTGCTATCTTTGCAGCTACGTATGGGATGCCTTTCAAAAGTTCGCCTCTCGACTGTTAAATTTCTGTTAAAACATCGGAAAAATTTGGTGGTAGAGGAATAAGGGTGTAACTTTGCACTCGCTTTCGGGAAGAACGCTTCACCGGGGCAAACCAAAGAGAACATTGAAACGATTACAATAGACTAAGAGTAGTACAAGAGCCGGTCCGTTTAACGACGGACTGAAAACTCGAGTCAATTCTTTAAAAGCTCAATAGCGCGGACGAAAGTCCGGGATCAGGGCGCAGGCAATCTCTGTCCGCGAAAAGAAAGCGGAATCTTGCGAAGGCAAAATTTAAAAAAAAAGAATCTTGCCTAAAAATTTTTTTGAAGAAAAAAAATAAGAACAAGATAAACAACAACGAAGAGTTTGATCCTGGCTCAGGATGAACGCTAGCGACAGGCTTAACACATGCAAGTCGAGGGGCAGCGGGGGCGAAGCTTGCTTCGCCTGCCGGCGACCGGCGCACGGGTGAGTAACACG
>Ga0209064_1004046_pt1 | contig 11569 bp, 7 predicted proteins | sample Inofromicrocosms_FD_187498 | JGI IMG/M metagenome (GOLD analysis project Ga0209064, IMG submission 187498) | Mouse cecum microbial communities from Vienna, Austria - Inoculum for glucosamine and mucus D2O microcosms (SPAdes) (version 2) | ecosystem: Host-associated > Mammals > Digestive system >... | reverse complement strand
GCGGCCAGATTGGCGACCAGGGCGTTTTGAAGATGGGAGAAACCGTTTTCCATGTGACTGACTGCAAAAAATCCCAGACCGGGCTGTTTATGCACATTGGACATATGACAGCGGGGATGCTTTCCAAGGGCGATGCTGTTGACGCGCTGGTGGATAAAAAGCGCCGTCATGCCATTATGCGCAACCACACCGCCTCCCACCTGCTGCAATCCGCTTTAAGGGCGGTTTTGGGAACGCATGTCCATCAGGCGGGCTCTTATGTGGACAGCGAGCGCCTGCGGTTCGACTTTTCCCACTTCTCCGCCATGACCAGGGAGGAGCTGGAAAAGGTGGAGGCGATGGTCAACGAGCTGATTCTGGACGCCTACGACGTAACCGTTCAGGAAATGCCCCTGGAGGAGGCCAAAAAGCTGGGCGCTATGGCGCTGTTCGGTGAGAAGTACGGCGACGTGGTCCGGGTGGTCAAGGTGGAGGACAAATCTGTCGAGTTCTGCGGCGGTACACATGTGAAGAACACCGCCCACATCGGGCTGTTCCGGATTGTCTCCGAATCCTCGGTGGCCTCCGGCGTCCGCAGAATTGAGGGCGTGACCGGTTCCGGCGTGCTGACCCTGCTGGACCACAAGGACGCGCTGCTGGGAAGCATTGCCGAAAATCTGAAATCCGGCAACGTCGAAGAGCTCCCCGCCCGCTCTGCCGCTGTGATGGCTGATATGAAGGCCAAGGACCGGGAGATCGATACCCTGAATTCACGGATTGCCAACGCCAATGTGGAAAGCCTGCTAAGCAGCGCGGTGGAAATCAAGGGCCTGTCTGTGGCAGCGGTCCGGGTCAACAACATGAAGCCGGACACCCTGCGGATGATGGGCGACCGTATCAAGGAGAGCTCCTCCAAAGTCATTGCGGTACTGGGCGGCATCAACGAGGAAAAGGGAAATATCCTGGTGGTCTGCGGTGCGGACGCGGTGAAGGCCGGGGCCCATGCGGGGAAGATTGTCAAGCTGGTATCCGGGCTGACGGGAGCATCCGGCGGCGGACGGCCTGACAGCGCCATGGGCGGTGTGGGCGACATTGCCAAGCTGGACCAGGCCATTGAGAAGGCCCCCCAGGTGGTGGAGGATTTCCTGAAATAAGGTGTCCCCCTGAAACGCAGAAAACCCAGGCAGATGAAAAGCTTTGGTCACTTTTGAGGAAGCGGCCAAAGCTTTTCACTTGTCTGAGTTTTCTCCTGATTTTTTACCCTAATGACTTCAGCCCGCCGCGCCAGCGGACCATCGCCGCCTCGTCAAACGTGTCAATCACCCACTGTAATTCCTCAACCGCCGAAACCCGCTCCTTTGGCAGATATGCAGTGATGGGGTAAAAGTTGGATTTTGAATTTGCCAACAAATGCATCCGTATCTGTAAATTTTGAATCAATGTCTGCAATTCGGCAATCCGCTCCTTCTCCCCGGCCTGAATAAATTTCCCCTCCCTTTCCAGCTCAAAGAGCCCGGTGCCGGGAAACAGTGTGAGGGAATCCACCGATATCAAATAGGGATTGAGCTGGCTGAATACCCTCGCGCTGTTTACCGCGTTGCGGCGGCCCGCCCCCTTCCCCGCCAGCCCGGTCATATACACAAAGTAATATTCGATTCCCGCCTCGTCCAGCTTTTGGCACTGCTCTACAATATCCTGGGCGGTATATCCCTTGTTTGCCAGCGCAAGGGTGGCGTCGTCGCCGCTTTCGGTGCCGATGGTCAGGCCGTTTACCCCCATGGCCCGCAGCTTTTTCAGCTGCCATGGCTCCTTATTTTTGATGTCCCGTATGCTGGCAAACATGGCGATATCCCGGCATTTAATCAGATAATCCCGGACGGTCAAAATATAGGGCTTTAACCGCTCATAGCTCAGTGCAAAGGGATTGGCCCCTGTGACAAAAATCCTCCTGGCATTGGGCTGGTACGCCTTGATTTCCCTTAAATCCTCCTCAAATTCCGACAAGGGCGACAGGGCAAAGGGCTCGTCCTGATACAGGTTGCAGAAGCTGCATTTTTGATAGGTGCAGCCGGAGGTCAGCTGGATGATGCAGGAGCTGGCCTCATAAGGCGGACGCCAGGTTCTTCCGGTAAAGTGCATAGGCTCCCTCCTATAGATGGCGGAGATTTTTGCGGTAATCCCGCAATTCATCCTCTCCGACCTCTTCGATAATGGTGTCCAGCACCGCTAATATCTTCTCCCTGTCCTCCGGAAGTCTGCCCTGAACCGGTACCGGGTTGGAGGCCCCCAGCGCGCCGAACCAGACGGGAATATTCAGGTTTTCAACCAATGCTTTGATCTCCTTATACTTTTCAATCTCGGTTTCCTCCTGCCAATTCCCCCTTTGGATTTCGCCGTAAAGCTCCGAATCGGGGTAGATGGTCAGCATATTGACACCGATGATTCTGGGGTGAAGCCGGTTACATACTCCGGCGGTGGCCCTTGCGCCCTGTTCGCCCTTTCCCATACCGGAAATGCCCGCAAGATAGAAAAAGCTGTATCCGATTCCCGCCCTGTCAAGCCGGAGGCACTGGGCGGCGATATCCGCTGAAAGATACCCCTTGTTCATAAATTCCAGCGCTTGGCTGTCGCCTGTTTCAATGCCGATGGTCAAGCCGTCATACCCGGCCGCCGCCAAGGCGGAAAGCTCCTCGTCAGTTTTCAGGGAGATGTCGGTCACTCTGGCAAAGCAGCCGATGGTTTCGCTGCCGGGGAAGTACGTTTTTATCAGCTCCGCAATTTCCATCAGCCGTGAAAAGTTCAGCACAAATGGATTTGCGCCCGTCAAAAAGGTCCTCGAAACGCCGCCTTTCCACAGCTTCATCTGCGCTTTCGCTTCCTTCAAATCCTCTTCTATGTCCGAAAGGGGGGACATTTTGAACGGAAACGGCAGATCGGCGTAGAGGGTACAGAACTTGCAGCTGTGATGGGTGCAGCCCGCCGTAACCTCCAAAAGCAGCGAGGAGGCCTCATAAGGGGGACGCCAGATGGTTCCTGTGTAGTGCATAAATTTATCGCTCCTTTTTCTGTTTGGTTCTGCAACTAAAATATCACAATGCTCCGCGTCCTTCAAGTACTGTCTTTTTTTAGCCATAGTACTCTTTTTCATACCAATGTACACCGCCTTGATTTTTTTGCCTTTATCCAATATACTTTTGAGTAGAAGGAAGTGGTTACAATGCCTGAAAACAAGTTCAGCGATCAAAAGGCGCTCGCCCGCTGTGTGCCCATGAGCATGCTCCAGGCTGTGATAGGTGGGAAGTGGAAAATTCTGATTTTGTGGTATGTTGCCTTTTATAAGGTACAGCGCTTCGGGGAGCTGATGCGCCGTTTGGATGGCATTACCCAGTCCACACTGACAAAACAGCTTCGAGAGCTGGAGGGGGACGGCTTCCTGCACAGGAAGGTATACAGTGAGATTCCTCCAAGGGTGGAGTATTCCCTGACGGAGCTGGGGAATAGCTTTATCCCGGTGCTGGAGACGATGATGGCATGGAGCGAAGGGCATTTGTGCCCGGACTATGTCAATCCCTATGGGAAGGGGCGGAAGAATGAGCCAGAAATTAGGCTGAATGAGGCGGATAATACTGCGTCACCTTTCTGATGTCAGATATTCTAATTCAATATATTTGGGTCTGACCCTTCACAGCCCTCTGATTTATGATAAGGCAGGCCGCAAGTATCCTCAGCTTTTTAATAAATCTATAATGGAAAACAAAAAGGAGGAAGAATATGGCAAATGAAGAACTATTTACCAACCGGGCCGAAAACTACCAAAAGTCCAGACCAGGCTACGCCGAAGGTGTCATAGGGCTGCTCCTGGGAGAAATATTGAAACCTGACGGCAGAATTGCCGATATTGGTTCTGGAACTGGCCTTTTCGCTAAGCCCCTGATAGAGCATGGATTTAGCGTATACTGCGTGGAGCCTAATGCAAAAATGCGTGAACAGGCAGTCCGGGAATTTGCGGGAAATCCCCATTTTATCTCCATTGCAGCAGTGGCAGAAGCAACTACATTGGAGGAACACAGTATGGATATCGTCGCGGCGGCGTCCGCGCTCCATTGGTTTGAAATGGAGAATTTTCAAAGGGAATGCAAGCGAATTTTAAAGCCGGAGGGCATCTTCTTCGCGGTTATCAACTGCCGCAATTATACCGACCCCTTCACTCTCCGCCAACACAAGCTATGCCAAAGGCTGTGCCCCGACTTCACATCCCTGAGCCATGGCCTAGAAAAAACAATCCCAAGGCTGGAAATTTTGCTGGGAAAAGCGTACCAAAGCCAGCGATTTGATTTCCCCTTGACCTATACAAAGGAGGCGTTTATTCAGCGCAGTCTCTCCTCCTCCTATGCGCCTGAGCCGGACTCCCCAGAGGAACGGGAATATATAAAGGCTCTCCGGCAGCTTATGGAGGAATTCTTTCCCCATACCAATAGGATCACCCTCCCCAATCAATCGGCGGCCTTTTGGGGCAGACCCATTTAGAAATAAAAATGCGCTCTGAAGTTTGTCAGGGCGCATTTTTTCTTGGAGCAATTTTGTATTTTACTGAATTTTTTTCATCATGAATCAGGTGTATCCCCTTCAAGTCATGCAGTATGAGATACTGTTCAAAACAGAACCTCCAACATGACAGATGGGACCAGCGCCGCCGCCGTTAAATATGCAACGACTATGGTTGTCACTGCCTTTTTTCATTTTTTATGAAATGATTGAATCATTTTCCATTGGCTTTCGTGGCTGGGATGGCAATATTTTTTCAATTCTCCCTTTGTAACTGCCTTAGCTACTGCGTCTAAGTATTTTTTCCTGTTGGGGATTTCTATTTTATAACGGGCATTATTCCTTGTGTTCCAAAGAATCCCTTCCTCAAGCCCCAAAGCTACAACATATGAAGCACACTGTAAAAAGTGTTCATGTGTTACCTCAGATACAAACTTCAACTCATAAACGATGTCATTCTGTACAACATCAGCAAACCCCTGTGCCGAAAAAAGGACATCTCCGTTTTCCTCCCTGGCAAAGTCAATGACACAGGGCACCTGCACTGTCTCATCTACTGAAAATATACTGCTCAGACGTCCAACAATCTGCTGGCGTTCCGTTTCACTGACAAAAGGCGTTCCTACCTGTTCCCTGTAACGGTTCTGCCTTGTCTCCATGGAAACAAGGATTAAAATTTTGTTGTCCAGGGGCAATGCCCTTTCTTTTGCAGTATACAGGTAATTTTGTTTATTTAAGTCTATCCATAGTTCAATATTCTTATCAATTTCATAACCGTTAAAAAATACCGCTTCCTGATATATCCCAATACACGGTGAAAGGTCAATCAGTTCATCCTGGTTGCTGATATAAATTTCAGATAAATCTTCAGGATTTGTAAGACGAGTTATCTGAAGCAAAGAATAACATTCTTCAATATCTTCCTTATACTTAAAGTCAAACATTCCTGAAATGTCAATGTTTTCAAATCTATGGCCAGCATCCTGCTCTGTTGACAATGTTTCCTCTGAAAGCATTTCCTCTCTGCCTTTAACAAAAATGATCCGTTCTTTTCCACGGCTTGCCGCTACACAGAAAATGTTCCTTAAAATTTTATATGACTGCTGGGGTTTTGAAATTCTTGATTCCCAATAGCTTTCTGTGTAATCAAATACAACGCATACTTTTCGTTCAAGCCCTTTGCTGCTGTCAAAGGTTGTAAAGATTGCCGATGTAGGCTTGGGCTGGGTTGAACCTGCTGCATCCTTATCTGATATACTGGCAAAGACCGTTTTTTTATTGAATTTTTCAGGATATCTGGTTTCTAAAATATTCAGCGTATCCGCCAAATCGCCTGTCCTGGCCCCAAGACATAAAATATCCCGCGGGTTTTGTTCTGCTAGGAAATTGACAACTTTGTCTATTGGCATTTCCTCAACCACGCAATTTTTATTTACCCCTATAATGCTTTTATGCCATATGCGGCCCAGCCTGGCAGCCAAATCTGCTGATAATCTAAAGCACTGTGTAAATTCCAGTTTAATATGACTGCCAAGGAACCTTTCCATAAATTCAGGAACATTTAATGTTGTCTTATCATATATTTTCTGTTCCATATCCCCCACAGCGATAATCTGCATTTTGGGATTTGTGGATTTTATATATTCCAGCATTTCAGAAAATTCCAGCTCAATATCTTGATATTCGTCAATGATAAGAACATCATAAGGTTCCAATTTTGGCTTTTTCCTGTTAAAAGATTGAATCAGATCAGAGATACCGGCTGAAACCCCGATTTTATTCAAAGCTAAATAGGCAAAGCCATGATAGTTTGTCACTGTTACATTTGAGTTTTTAATCTTAGACTTTGCATCTAATTTCAAAAGTCTATTGTATGTAAGATACAATATTTTTAAATTAGCAGGCAGTTCATTACAAAGGCGCTGTATGGCGGTTGTTTTCCCGCTTCCAATACAAGCGTCAACAAGAATATTGTTCCCTTCTTTTGCCTTTAAGATAAATAACTGCTGTTCTTTCGACAGGTTCGGCTTATTATAATATCTATTTATTGCCATTCACTCCCCAATAAAATTAGTTAAAAATGATTTTATGCTGCGGAGACATTGCCGTTGATTTTGTCAATCACAGCCCGAATCCCTGCCCAGACCGACAAATCTGTAAACACCTCCGCCACACTGCCCCTGTCGGTAAAGGGCGGGCTTTGCAGGACAGATAAATCCTTCATCATCCCATTGTGGACAATATACTCCACAATCTGGTTGACAAAGTAAATCTGACGGCTGTCCAGGTTGACGTTGTTGAGATAATCCGCGAAAGCTGTTTTAGCGGCGTTCATATCCAGCCCCACAATTTCCCGGACAAATTCGCCCAAAGGCTTTTGACCACATTCCGCCTCATATTCCTGCCTGGTTCCCACTTCGCTCCATAAAATCTGCTCTAAAGCTTTTACATCCTCCGGGGTAAGGGGAACGTTGCCCTTTAATTTGGCAATTACGGCCTCGTCCTGGTGCTGGCGGACATAAAATTCCGCTTTGGCCTTGTAATTTTTCAGGTCGTCGTTTTCCAGCTCCGCTTCCTTCCATTCAATGGACAGGATTTCATCATCAAAATTGGTTTGATAAACCGCGCCTTCTGTTGGAATATATTTCATAAGGCCGCGCAGCTTTTCCCGGATGTTTTCAAGCTCATTGATTCCCGCGTTTTCCAGATAACTGTTATGTAAAATGTTTTCAATGAGTTCTTTCTGCTCCATAATTTCGGGGATATTGGCGACTCCTGCAACTGCGCTGACCTTCTGGAACAAATCCCTGCGGGCGCGGGAATACTTTCTGCCTGCCAAATACGCCAGCTCAATCCCGTACATTAAAGCGTCAAATCTTAGCGCCTTTGGATCATCCGCATCTGGTAAAATCAAAGGCGCCACTTCCGCCCCAATCATCAGGGTATCTTCGTAGGTAAGGGCGTTATACTGTTCAGGGACAGAAAATTTCTCCACATATTTTAAATGCTGCCGCACCGCGAAATTTTCCCGGTTCAGCTCCCGCGCCTTGCCAGCCATATCTTCCACCAGGGATTTTCGGAAAGGGATCAGCGCTTCTGTCTGGTATGCCAAATCCTGAAGCTGCCAGGCAATTTCCGCTTTCAGCCGGAACAGCGCGCTCTGCAGAGAAACCTGACCGGCGGCGGGTTTGCTCTTGTTCATGCGGAAAAACTCAAAATTCCCGCAGAAGTCAAAGACGTAAAACTTTTTCTTATCCTCCCCGTCTATCAGCCCAGGGCAGAGCCGGGTTCCCCTGCCTATCATCTGCCAGAACTTGGCTTTGCTCATCACCTTTTTGAAAAAGACCAGGTTCAAAACCTCCGGGATATCTATGCCAGTATCCAGCATATCCACCGATATAGCGATCTGCGGCAGATTTTTGCCCTCGGAAAATTCTTCAATGGCCTGCTCAGCATAGCTGATATGGTTATCTATCACCACCGCATAGCCTGGAAATTCCGGGTATGTTTTCCCGAAAATTTCCAGAATCTTTTCCGCATGGGCGTGGTTTTTGGCAAAGAGGATGGTTTTTCCCAGCTTTGCCCCATAATCTACCTTTAAGCCGTTTTCCATTACAATTTGCAGGACTTTGCGGATGGTGTCCTCGTTAAAGACCCATTCGTTCAGCGCAGAGGAAGAAATGCTTTCCGGCAGCTCCCCGTCCCGGCTGAAGGTCGCTTCATAGGCGGCTTTGTCCTCGTCTGAAAGCTGGTCGTAAACAATCCCGTTTTCAATAAAGTTCAGTCCGGTTTCCACTGACATAAAATCCACCAGGAAGCCATCCCTGACCGCCTGGGCTAATTCATAGCCGTAGGTAGGGACGCCGTTTTCCAGCTCGAAAATCTCATAGGTGTTTTTGTCGATATCATCCTTTGGGGTGGCGGTCATCCCCACAAGGGGCGCGTCAAAATAGGTGAAGATATCCTGGTACTTGTTATAAATGGAGCGGTGGGCTTCGTCGCAGATCACCAAATCAAAATGCCCGCAGGTAAACAGCTTCCCCTCCTGATCCCTTGCCGAGTCAATGCAGTTCATCATGGTCTGGTAGGTGGAGAACACACAGTGGGCTGACATATTGTCCTTTTCTTCACACAAATTTGTCACGGATAAATCTGGCAGCAGCTTGACAAAGGATTTTTTCGCCTGCCTTACCAGGGAAGTCCGGTCTGCCAGAAAGAGGATGTTCTTAATCCATTGGTGCTGGAGAAGCACATCGCACAAGCCCACAGCCGTCCGGGTTTTGCCGGAGCCTGTTGCCATGACCAGCAGGGCTTTCCGGCGGTTCCGGCGGCCAAAGGTATCGCAGACCGCCCGGATCGCGCCCTCCTGGTAATAGCGTCCGGCAATCCTCTTTGAAATGTTTACCTGGTCTAAGCTTGTCTGCATGGCTCGCAGATTAAACAGCTTTTCCAAGTCCCGCTTGGAATACATAGCCGCGACTTTGCGCTCCGGGTAACGGTTATCATTAATCCGCGTCTCGAAACCGTTGGAAAGGAATATCACCGGACGGCGGCTATACTCCTTTTCCAGAATATCGGCGTAAAGCTTTGCCTGCTGGCGGCCCTGGGACACATCCACACAGGTTCGCTTGGCTTCCAGAATGGCAAGGGGACGGCCGTCGTCCCCGTAAAAGACATAATCCGCAAAGCCATCCCCAGACTTGTTTGCCATGCCGGAAAGCGGTACTTCATTGCGCCAGTCCTTCCCCGCAGTCCAGCCCGCGTCTGTGAGCATTGCGTCGATGTAGATTTTCCGGGTTTCGTATTCGGTCAGCTCCAAGGGCTTGGGGACATATGCCTGCTGCTGGGTTTCCCGGCGGGCGGTCAGTTCTTCCCGCATAGCCCGATTTTCTTCAAGGAGCTTTTCCAAATCCACCTCCGGGACAGGTGTAGGGGTGGGTTCGGGCTGGCTGTCCAGCAGAGCGGGGCTGAACTGTCCCTCTGTGTAGCTGGATCCATAGCAGCACGCCACAAAGTCCAGGAATATGTAGAGGTTTTCCAGGCACAGCTCCGCTTTCTGGCGGGTATGAGTTTGGGTTTGGCTTTGATGGGCGGAATCATTGCCCAGGGTACGGATGAGTTCCATCCGTGTCCAGATATCGGTTCCCACAATGTCCCGAAAATCTTCGTTATGTATCAGGCTGTACAGGCGGGTATCATAGGGCAGGGTCAGGGAGCCGTCAACGGAGTACATCCATTTGACCGCGAATTCCATCGCCCGGCGGCAGTTCACGATACAGGAGGACAGGTCTATTTGAAAGATTTTTTCGGCGGCGACAGCGGCAGGGGCGAAAGAATTGAATTGGGGGTCGGTGAGGAGGAAGTCGAAGTTGGTCATGGCAGTACCTCCATTTAAGCGGGCAGTCTCTTTTGAATTTCCGAAATAAACGTTTGGAAGCTTGGGGACTTATTCTTTGAAATATCCATATGTATCCCTATTTCTTTTGCCCATATGGTTTTGTATTTTCCGATGTCTACATATGTTGGACAGTTTTTGCGGAACTTTGCGAGCCCGCCGGGATAGACAGTATCCGCAAGAACCTCCCATGTACCACAAATGCTGTCCTGTACATAGCTATGCAGAACCTGTAATTTAGCGCTGGGATATGCTGCTTTGACTGCTTCCTCATCTCCCAGCAGCCAGGCTTCCACCTCTTCCACGGCAACACAAAACACATGGTCTGTTTTAATTTCATTCTGTTCGGCAATTTCCCGGAGCTGGCGCTGGAAATAATTTGTATCGCGGTCGTCATTATCAACCACTACAATAATAGCGGCCTGAATATTCTGGAGGCTTTTACTGAATCCTTTCAGATAGGTTGCAAGATCATTCAGCAGTTTTCCGGTCTTTGTTTCCTTAACTGTGTTTTTCTTAGTAAAACCCCCCAAGCCATGGAAATATTTACAGTCATATTCAATTTTCTGGCTTTTTTCAGCTATCTTGTTCATAAGAATTTCAATCAGCTCCGCGCTTGACATATCCTCAATCAGAAATTGAAAATACAATATGCTCCCCTCCACACATCAGCCAAAATATTTACTATACCATAAATCTCCCATTTCAGCGCCTTCCTCAATTAAATCACTGACAAATTTATAGGATGAAGCCTGACGTACGGCAGAAAAACCGTCTTCCCCCTTTTCCAGCACCCAAACCTGTTCCGGCGCTAATGCGTTTACAAAAAAGGGGCTGTGTGTGGTGACAAACAACTGCTTGGTGTAGCCTGTGCCAACGTTTTTTCGCATCTCTATCGCCAAATCCGTCAGATATTGATGGTATAATCCGTTTTCAGGCTCTTCAATAAATACAAGCTGACGCGGATTGTTTTCATGCAGCAAAAGATAATAGGCAAACAGCTTCAAGGTTCCATCCGACATACGGGGGGAGAAAAACGGCTGATCAAAGCCTTTTTGCTGGAATTCCAATACCATCTGTCCATTGGGCATTTTTATTGGTTCAATCCGGGTAATATTGGGTATCTTTGTTTGAATATCTGCCAGAATTTTTTTAAATTCATCGGGATTTTCACGATACATATATTGGGCCACATTATTCAAGTTGCTTCCTGTGCGGTTTAAATAGGGGGCAGGCGCGGATGTCTGTACCTGCCGGGCTGTATCCGGGGCAAAATAGCATAGGAACCAGCTTTTCAGAAAATCAAGAAACATTTCAATACGGGAGTATTGTTTCATAGCGCCTAAAGTCACAATTCCCAATTTTCTGATATCTGAAAGTTCAACCTCTTCTTTGCTTCCTTCTATGGAGCCGTTGTCATCCTGTCCGCCGTCCGTGCCTGAAAAGGCATATCCTTTTCCGTCGATTAAGTATAGGAAAGAAAGGGGACGGCCGTTTTTATTTTTAGGTCTGCGCTGCCGGAGCCGTTCTTCTTTTACATAGGGCCGGTTCTTTTTATCCTTTCCAATCGTCAGCTCATAGGTAATAGGTCTGGAATTGCTTGTCTCTTTATAATATATCTCAAAGTGGATTGGTTCAGCGGAATCCTGG
>Ga0209064_1004043_pt1 | contig 11580 bp, 5 predicted proteins | sample Inofromicrocosms_FD_187498 | JGI IMG/M metagenome (GOLD analysis project Ga0209064, IMG submission 187498) | Mouse cecum microbial communities from Vienna, Austria - Inoculum for glucosamine and mucus D2O microcosms (SPAdes) (version 2) | ecosystem: Host-associated > Mammals > Digestive system >... | reverse complement strand
GAAAATAGGGGGGGGATTTGCGAGGCGCAGCCAGCGAAGGGCGGCACGAGCTGTGCGAGTTGCGGGTCTTCGCCGGGAGTGGGTGCGGCCCGCCGGCCTCCGGCCGCCGTTTCGCAACCAATATAGTGCCCTGCAATAGCCCGGCAACCACTCCCATTTTCAATTTGCATTCGGGCAGCAGCCTGCGGAGGGACGAACGAGCGAGAGCGAAGTGCGGGCCTCCGCCGCCGGAGGCTGCGGCCCGCGCAGCTGGCGCTACACGATTCTGAGGAGATTACCGAAGCCCTTGGCTTCGTCCCTTTGCCGGCTCGCGCCCTTGGCGCGACCGCCCCAGCCGGCAAAGGGAACTTGTGCGCGAAAGGATGGCCAGAGGCCGGCAGGCCGTAGCCAGCGGAGGGGTGATCGAGGCGTAGCCGACAGAGCAGCCCTCCGCCGGGGGTGGCTACGGGCTGCGCGGCCTACGGCCGCAACTTTTTACTTGCCCCGGCTGAACCGGCGGGCCGCAGCCACCCCGGGCGAAGGCCCGCAGAGCCGGCGCCCCGCCCGAAAAACCGCCGAAGAGCGCCCGATCGGCCCTCCGGCGGCTCAATAAACGGGAAAATCGCGGGATGTCTGCCGTTTTTTTGCTACATTTGGGCGATTATTCACCCATAAAACCCCGAATACCCGATGAAACGATTCGCTCTGCTGCTGGCCTTTCTCGCGCTCATGGCCGCCTGCACCCACCGCTCCGAACCCGGCTGGAAGCTGGTCTGGGAGGAGGAGTTCGACGGCGAAAGCCTCGACCCGACGATCTGGAGCCGCATTCCGCGCGGCACTGCCGACTGGAACAACTACCACTCGTCGGACGACCGCTGCTTCGCGCTGCGCGACGGCCGGCTCGTCCTGCGCGGCATCGTCAACGACGACCGCGCGGCGGACACGGCTGCCTACCTGACCGGCGGCGTGGAGACGCGCGGCAAGCACGCCTTCGACGGCGGCCGCATCGAGATCCGCGCCAAGTTGCAGGGCGCGCGCGGCGCCTGGCCCGCCTTCTGGCTCATGCCCTTCGACGAGGAGCACGAGGGCTGGCCCCACTGCGGCGAGATCGACATCATGGAGCGCCTCAACTTCGACACGTTCGCCTACCAGACCACCCACTCCTACTACTCGTCGGAGTTCGGCGGCGGCCTGGGCATCAAGAACGACCCGCCCCACGGCGGCACCGGCCCCATCGACCCCGACGCGTTCAACGTCTACGGCGTCGACTTCTGGCCCGACAGCCTCGTCTTCCGCATCAACGGCCGCCGCACCTTCGCCTACCCGCGCATCGAGACCGACCGCGAGGGGCAGTTCCCCTTCTGCCGCCCCTGGTTCCTGATGCTCGACATGCAGCTGGGCGGCTCGTGGGTCGGCAAGGTCGACCCGGCGGACCTCCCCGTGGAGATGGAGATCGACTGGGTGCGCCACTACCAGTGGGAGTAACCCCCGGCGCAGTCCCCGCCCCTCCGCGCGGGCCGCGGCGAACAGCCGCAGCGGAGATCCCGACAGAGAACAAACCCTAACCATCGACGATGAAACGCAACCTTCTTCTCGCGACGCTGTGGCTGGCGGGGGCTCTGCCCCTCGCTGCCGCGGCGCCCGCCGACCGGCCCACGGCCTCCTACCGCCTCGACCCGCAGGTCGTGTCGGTGAACAAAGTTCCGGCCCGTACGGCCTTCATGACCTACCCCGACCGCACGGCGGCGCTCACGCAGCGCTACGAGCGGAGCGACTTCTACCGTCTGCTCAACGGCACGTGGAAGTTCCTCTACACCGACGACTGCCGCACGCTGCCCGCCGACGCCGCGTCGCCCGCGCTCGACGACACCTCGTGGGCCGACATCCGCGTGCCGGGCAACTGGGAGCCGCAGGGCTTCGGCACGGCCATCTACACCAACCACCAGTACGACTTCCGCACCTACAAGCCGCAGCCGCCCCAGCTGCCCGAGGCGATGCCCGCGGGCGTCTACCGCCGCACCTTCGAGGTTCCCGCCGGGTGGGAGGGGCGCAACGTCTACCTCCACCTGGCCGGCGCCAAGTCGGGCGTCTACGTCTTCGTCAACGGCCGCGAGGTGGGCTACAACGAGGATGCGAAGAACCCCGCCGAGTACCTCCTCGACGACTATCTGCAGGAGGGCGAGAACCAGCTGACGCTGGTCATCTACCGCTACAGCACGGGGTCGTATCTGGAGTGCCAGGACTTCTGGCGCATCAGCGGCATCGAGCGCGACGTCTTCCTCTGGTCGCAGCCCAAGGTGGCCGTGCGCGACTTCCGCCTGCGCTCGACGCTCGACGACAGCTACCGCAACGGCATCTTCGGCATCGAGGCCGAGGTGTGCAACAACGGCACGCAGGCCGCGACGCCGAAGCTCGGCTACGAGCTCCTCGACGCCTCGGGCCGCTGCGTGGCCTCGGGCAGCGAGCGGGCGACCGTCGCTCCGGGCCAGTGCGCCGTGCTGCGCTTCGCGAAGACCCTCGCCGACGTGGCGACGTGGAGCTCCGAGGCGCCCAACCTCTACCGCGTGCTGCTGACGCTCAAGGAGGGCGACCGCACCACGGAGGTGATCCCCTACCACGTGGGCTTCCGCCGCATCGAGATGGCCGAGCTGGAGGAGCGCTCGGAGAACGGCGAACCCTACCGCGTGCTGCTGGTCAACGGACAGCCCGTGAAGTTCAAGGGCGTGAACGTGCACGAGCACAACGAGCGCACGGGCCACTACGTCGACGAGGAGCTCATGCGCCGCGACTTCGAGCTGATGAAGCGCCACAACTTCAACGCCGTGCGTCTGTGCCACTACCCGCAGGACCGCCGCTTCTACGAGCTGTGCGACGAGTACGGCATCTACGTCTACGACGAGGCCAACATCGAGTCGCACGGCATGTACTACGACCTGCGCCGCGGCGGCTCGCTGGGCAACAATCCCGAGTGGCTGGCCGCCCACATGGACCGCACGCGCAACATGTTCGAGCGCAACAAGAACTACCCCTGCGTGACCCTCTGGTCGCTGGGCAACGAGGCGGGCAACGGCTACAACTTCTACCAGACCTATCTCTATGTGAAAGAGGCCGACCGCGGGCTGATGGACCGCCCGGTCAACTACGAGCGCGCGCAGTGGGAGTGGAACTCCGACATGTACGTGCCGCAGTACCCCGGCGCCGCATGGCTCGCGGCGATCGGCCGCCGCGGCAGCGACCGCCCCGTAGCCCCCTCGGAGTACGCCCACGCCATGGGTAACTCGACGGGCAACTTCGTCGGGCAGTGGGATGCGATCTACGCCTATCCCAACATGCAGGGCGGCTTCATCTGGGACTGGGTCGACCAGGGTCTGCTGACGCACGACGCCGAGGGGCGCCCCTTCTGGGCCTACGGCGGCGACTTCGGCGACGAGTATACCCCCTCCGACGGCAACTTCTGCTGCAACGGCGTGGTCAACCCCGACCGCCGGCCCCACCCGGCCATGGCCGAGATCAAGTACGCCCACCAGGAGTTCGGCTTCGAGCCCGCGGGCGAGGGGCGCATCCGGATCACCAACCGCCACTACTTCACCCCTGCCGACGGGCGCTTCCGCTTCATCTGCCGCCTCATGCGCGACGGCGCCAAGGTCAGGGAGAAGACGCTCGACGTGCGCCTCGCGCCCCAGGAGTCGGGCATCTACGAGACCTTCTCGCCGGCCGACATGGCCGCGCCGGGCGAGTACCTGGCCGACCTCTCCGTGACGCTCGTGCAGGCCGACGGCTGCCGTCCCGCAGGCTTCGAGATCGCCGCCGGACAGCTGCCCCTCGGGGGCGCGCCCGCACTGAAGGCCTTCTCGCGCAAGGGTCCGGCGCTCAAGGCGAGCGAGACGGACGGACGGATCGAGATCGCCTCGTCGCGCGTGCGCTTCGTCTTCGACCGCCAGTCGGGCACCGTCGTCTCCTACCGCGTCAACGGGGTGGAGTACTTCGACGAGGGCTTCGGCCTGCAGCCCAACTTCTGGCGCGGTCCTACGGACAACGACTACGGCTGCGGCCTGCCGCGCCGCCTGCAGGTGTGGAAGGAGGCCAGCCGCGACTTCCGCGTCGCGAAGGCCGAGACCGCGGCCGAGGGCGACGCCGTGCGCCTCTCGGTGGCCTACGACCTCCCCTCGGGCAACGGCTACTACACCGACTACACCGTATGGCCCTCGGGCGTGGTGGAGGCCCGGGTGCGCTTCACCCCCACCCAGAGCCGCGCCGCCGAGGCGGGCATCTCCGACGACGAGCGCACGGCCACCTACACCCCCGGCAGCGAGGGCCGCGCCGACCGCTCGAAGCTCGACGTGCCGCGCATCGGCCTGCGCTTCCGCCTGCCCGCCTCGATGGAGCGCGTGGAGTACTACGGCCGCGGTCCCGAGGAGAACTACCAGGACCGCAACACCGGCTCGATGGTCGGCCGCTACGCCACCACCGCCTCCGAGATGTACTTCCCCTACGTGCGTCCGCAGGAGAACGGCCACCGTACCGACGTGCGCTGGGTGCGCTTCGACGCGCCGCGCGGCCGCGGCCTGGAGGTGCGCGCCGACAGCACGATGGAGTTCAACGCCCTGCGCAACAGCGTGGAGGACTTCGACAGCGAGGAGTGCACCTCGCGCCCCTACCAGTGGCGCAACCTGACGCCCGAGCAGAAGAAGCACGACGAGGCCGAGGCCCGCAACTCGGCGCGGCGACGCACCCACATCAACGACATCGCCCCGCGCGACTTCGTGGAGGTGTGCCTCGACCTGCGCCAGCGCGGCGTGGGCGGCTACGACAGCTGGGGCTCGCAGCCCGAGCCGTGGCACATGCTGCCCGCCGACCGCGAGTACCGCTGGGGCTTCACGATGATCCCGCGGTAGGGACGGACGACCACGCAATGCAAAGGCCCGAAGGAGTGTTCCTTCGGGCCTTTTTCATCGGACGCGATGGTGCGCCGGACAGAAAAACAGCACGGGCCCGGATCGCTCCGGGCCCGTGCCACACAACTATGAAAGGATCCGACTCCGCGGGAGGGTAAGCGCTCACGCAGCGAGGGACCCCGGTGAACTTTTTATTTTAAACGGTTGTGAGTTGGTTGGTCGCAGGGTAAAGATCCATATTCCGTGCCGTTTCGTTTCGGCAATACAAATATAGAGATAAAAATTCGAAAAACAACAGAAAATTGTTGTTTTTCGATAAAAATTACTCGTTATACCGACAACGCCGCCGAGAAGCACCCTGCAACCGGCCCTGCGGCGGGGCAGAGGCGGGAGGCAGGACACGGCGAAACACGGCAGGACACAGGCGCGGCGGGCGGGCTTGTGCCGGGGCATGCCGGGGCTCGTGCCGGGAGCGGATGGCGGAGGCACGCAGCGGGAGGCGGCGATGCGGGAGCGGCAAGGGCGCCCCGGAGCCCGGAAAAGGCGCGCGAAAGAGGGGGCCGGAGACGAACACGGATACGAGAGAATCCCGGAGTGCGGCAGAAGAGAGACCGAGAGAAGCCCGAGGCGCAGCAGAAGACAGCCGGGCAGGAGACAGCCCGAATGCCTGCCCGGCACGGGAGGCAGCGGCGACGACCGGCAGAACACCCCGCCCCAGCGAGAAAAGCAGCGGCAAAAACCCATCCCGGCATGAAAAGCAGCGGCAGCGACCGGCAGCCCCCGCCGCAACCAGGCCCCCGGCCTATTGCGCGGCGTCGGCGTCGACGAACTTGTAGAGCTTGTCGCCGCGGCGGATGACGCCGGGGGTGCGGACGGCGCACAACTGCCCCTGCACCGCCTCCCCGACCGGTGCGCCGTCGGGTCCGTGCAGCTCGCCGAGCCGCTGCTCGGCCACGCCCGTAGTGGGGCCCATGAAGAAGATCTCCTCGCCCACGGCCAGGGGCGCCGCCTCGACGGCCACCTCGGCCACCGAGATCTTGCGGTAGAAGTTCACCACCTTGCCCACGTAGACCTTGCGGCGCGTGGCCGACGACCCGTAGGCGGGGCTGTGCTCCACCACCGGGCGGCCGGCGTAGTAGCCCTCCCAGAAACCGCGGTTGAAGACTGTCGCCAGCCGCTCCTTGAGCCCGGCGGCCAACCCGGGAGTGTAGGTGCCCGCCTCGATGGCCCGCAGCGCCTCGTCGTAGCAGGCCACCACGCGCTGCACGTACTCGGCGCCGCGCGCGCGGCCCTCGATCTTGAGCACGCCGACGCCCGCCGCGATCATGCGGTCGAGGAAGTCGACGGTGCAGAGGTCCTTGGGCGAAAGCACGTAGCGGCCGTCGACGTCGAGCTCGGCGCCCGTCTCGCGGTCGCGGACCGTGTATTTGCGGCGGCACAGCTGGCGGCAGGCGCCCCGGTTGGCCGAGCAGCCCGTCTCGTAGAGCGAAAGATAGCACTTGCCCGAGATCGACATGCAGAGCGCCCCGTGGGCGAACATCTCGATGCGCACCCGCTCGCCCGAGGGGCCGCAGATGTCGTTGCCGTCGATCTCGCGGCGGATCGCCGCCACCTGCTCGAGCGATAGCTCGCGCGCCAGCACCACCGTGTCGGCCCACTGCGCGTAGAAGCGCACCGCCTCCGAGTTGGAGATGTTGCACTGGGTGGAGATGTGGACCGTGAGGCCGATGCGGCGGGCGTAGAGGATGGCCGCCATGTCGGAGGCGATCACGGCGTCGACGCCCTCCTCCAGCGCGCGGTCGAGCACCTCGTGCACGGCGAGCAGCTCGTCCTCGTAGACGATGGTGTTGACCGTCAGATAGGTGCGCACACCCGCCCGGCGGGCGATGCGGGCGATGCGGCCCAGGTCGTCGAGCGTGAAGTTGGCCGCCGAGGCCGAACGCATGTTGAGGCGCCCCACGCCGAAATATACGGCGTCGGCACCCGAGCGGATCGCTGCGGCGAGCGATTCGTAACAGCCCACGGGGGCCATGATCTCTATGTCGGAACGTTTCATATTCAATCGGTAAAAATCCGCCAACAGCGCGCCTCCTCGTCGCGTGCGGCCCGGCGCAGGTCGGGGTCGTCGGCCACGAGCCACAGCGTGTCGTAACAGAGCGTGCCGGCCACGCACGTGGCGCCCTCGAGCAGGCAGCAGAGCGGATCGCTCCCCGAACGCGCGGCGACCCCGCCCAGCAGCAGCGCCGCAGCGCCGCCATGGCGCGATCAGCGGTCAGCGGTCAGCGGTTGCGGCCCATGAGACCCGCGGCGAAGTCGCGCAGCGGCGCCGTGCGGGCCGCGTCGACCGAAAGCGAGTCGAGCGTGGCGAGCGCGCGGTCGAAGCGCAGGCGGATCTGCTGCTCGGTAAGGCGCGGTATGTCGAGGCGGTCGTAGAGCGCCTTGACGGCGGCGATCTTCCCGGCGTCGGTGAGCGACTCGTCGCGGTGGGTGCGGCGCAGCACCTCGCGCCCCGCCTCGTCGGCGCGGCTCATGGCCGTGACCATCAGGTAGGTCTGCTTACCCTCGAGGATGTCGCCGCCGATGGCCTTGCCCAGCCGCTCGTCGCCGTAGCTGTCGAGCAGGTCGTCCTGCAGCTGGAACGCCAGGCCCAGCTCCACGGCGAAGCGGCGCAGCAGGCGGCAGTCCTCCTCCGGCGCGCCGCCCACCAGGGCGCCGATGACCGTGGGTCCGGCCAGCAGCGCCGAGGTCTTGAGCTCGATCATGTGCATGTAGTCGACCACCGAGACCTTGGCCCGGCTCTCGAAGTCCATGTCGTACTGCTGCCCCTCGCACACCTCGAGCGCCATGGCGTTGAAGACCTCCAGCACGCGGGGCAGCAGCGGCGCCGGGACGCCGCCGAGCAGCCTGTAGGCCGAGATCATCATCGCGTCGCCCGAGAGGATGGCCACGTTCTGCCCCCAGCGGGCGTAGACCGAGGGCTTGCCGCGCCGCACGGCGGCGTTGTCCATGATGTCGTCGTGCAGCAGCGTGAAGTTGTGGAACACCTCCACGGCCGCGGCCGCGGGCAGGGCGCCCGGCGCGTCGTCGGCGAAGAGCCCCGCGGCGAGCAGCAGCAGCAGGGGGCGGATCCGCTTGCCGCCCCCCGAGAGCGAGTAGGCGATGGGGGCGTAGAGCAGTTCGGGGTCGGCCGGAAATTCGGTTTGAGCCAGGTAATTCTCGAACGAAGCGAGCAGTTGATCTGAATTTCGCATGTCTGATTGTGTCGTTTGGGCGCCTCGGGGCGCCTTAGGCGAGTCAAAAGTAAAAAAAAAGTTTGGAGTAGCCGAATTTTGCGCTAACTTTGAAAACAGAAATCAACTTAAAAACCCGCTCGCATCATGAAAAAACTCGCCATCGGCGTGGACATCGGCGGCATCAACACCGCCTTCGGTCTGGTCGACGAAAACGGAGACCTCTACGCCGAATCGGTCATCTCGACCAAGAAATACCCCTACGTCACCGACTATCCCGCCTACATCGCCGACCTCTGCTCGTCGATGCGCGCGCTGGCCGACAGCCTCTCGTTCGACTACGAGCTGGCGGGCATCGGCATCGGCGCCCCCAACGCCAACTTCCACCAGGGCACCGTGGAGATGCCCGCCAACCTCTGGAAGTTCGCGCCCGACGAGACCGACACCGACGACAACCGCCGCATCTTCCGCCTGGCGGCCGACATCTCGCAGTGCTTCGGCGGGGTGAAGACGCTGGTGACCAACGACGCCAACGCCGCCACGATCGGCGAGATGGTCTACGGCAACGCCAAGGGGATGCGCGACTTCGCCATGGTGACGCTCGGCACGGGCCTCGGCTCGGGCTTCGTCTCCAACGGCGAGATGATCTACGGCCACGACGGCTTCGCCGGCGAGCTGGGCCACGTGATCGTCGAGCGCAACGGCCGCGAGTGCGGCTGCGGCCGCCGCGGATGCCTGGAGACCTACGTCTCGGCCACGGGCATCAAGCGCACGGCCTTCGAGCTGATGGCCCGCATGACCGCCCCGAGCAAGCTGCGCGACATCGCCTACAACGACTTCGACGCCTCGATGATCTCGGCCGCCGCCGAGCAGGGCGACCCCATCGCGCTGGAGTGCTTCCGCGTGACGGGCGAGATGCTGGGCCGCGCGCTGGCCGACGTGGTGACGGTCACCTCGCCCGAGGCGATCTTCCTCTTCGGCGGTCTGTCGAAGGCCGGCAAGCTGATCTTCGAGCCCACGCAGTGGTACATGGAGGAGAACATGCTCTTCGTGTTCAAGAACAAGGTGAAGCTGCTCCCGAGCGGCATCCAGAACAAGAACGCCGCCATCCTCGGCGCCTCGGCGCTCATCTGGCAGTCGGAGCAGAAATAACGGCCGGGAGCCCCCGACCCGACGGGAGGTCCGCATCGCGCGGGCCTCTTTTTTGTTGTGCGGGAGGGGAGAGGACGGCGGAGAGGCCGGAGGAACGGGCGTACCGGGCAGAGGAACGGCGAGGCGGCAGAGAGGCAGCGGGAGCGGAACGGCGCTGCGGGCCTGAGCAGCAGAGCAGGGGCAACGGGGCACGGAGCGGAGAACCGAACGGCGCACGGGCCGCGCGGAACAACGCCGCAAGGGGCCGCGAAGCCGGCGCGAAGGCAGGGCGCCGGGCCGCGCGCTACGTTAAATTAACGTTAACAATGGGCCGCCGCGGGCTCCGATCGGGATATTTGACTTACATTTGTTTCCCGGTTGCACCAAACTCACATCTATGAGCGAAATCTACACCGTCATCGTCGGCATCCTCGGCCTGCTGGCCATCTCCGGCCTCTTCGTGGGCGTCACCAACGACGCCGTCAACTTCCTCAGCTCGGCCCTCGGCTCCAAAGCGGCCTCGATCAAAACCATCCTCTCGGTCGCCTCGGCGGGCATCCTGATCGGCGTCGCCACGTCGAGCGGTATGATGGAGGTGGCCCGCAGCGGCATGTTCAACCCCGGGCTGTTCACCTTCCACGAAGTGATGATGCTCTATCTGGGCGTTATGTTCGCCAACGTCATCCTGCTGGGGCTCTACAACTCGCTGGGGCTCCCCACCTCGACCACCGTGTCGCTGATCTTCTGTCTGCTGGGCTCGGCCATCGCCGTGACCGTCTTCAAGATCTCCAACGACCCGGCGCTGGGCATCGCCTCGCTGGGCGACTACATCAACACCTCGCGCGCCATGGGCGTCGTGTCGGCCATCCTGCTCTCGGTGGTCATCGCCTTCACGTGCGGCAGCCTCGTGATGTACCTCTCGCGCCTGCTTTTCTCGTTCCGCTACACGGTGCTGTTCCGCCGCTACGGCTCGCTCTGGTGCGGCGCCTCGCTCACGGCGATCGTCTACTTCGCAGTCTTCAAGGGGCTCAAGTCGCTGCTGGCGGGCAACGCCGCCGTGGTGTGGATCGACGCGAACCTCCTCACGGCGCTCTGCGCCTGCTGGGCGGTCTGCTCGCTGGTGCTCTTCTTCGTCCAGCGCTTTCGCATCAACATCCTGCGCATCACCATCCTGTCGGGCGTCTTCGCCCTGGCGCTGGCCTTCGCCGGCAACGACCTGGTCAACTTCATCGGCGTGTCCGTGGCCAGCTTCGACGCCTACAACATCGCCCGCACGGCCGGCGACACGACGCTGATGATGGGCGCCCTGGCCGAGAACGTGCCGGCCAACATGTCGATCCTGCTCACGGCGGGCTTCATCATGATCTGCACCCTCTGGGCCTCGAAGAGCGCCATCGTGCGCGTGACGAAGACCGAGCTTTCGCTCACGGCGCAGGGCGGCGACGAGGGGCAGGAGCAGTACGGCTCGTCGCTCTTCTCGCGCACGATCGTACGCGCGGCGCTCAACGTCAACGCCGGCATGGAGCGCATCTTCCCCAAGCGCATGCGCGAGGCGGTCGCCCGCCGCTTCGAATACGCCGACGTGGAGCACAGCGGCGCCCCCTACGACATGATCCGCGCCACGGTCAACCTCACCACCTCGGCGCTGCTCATCGCCCTGGCCACGTCGCTCAAGCTGCCGCTCTCGACCACCTACGTCTGCTTCATGGTGGCCATGGGTTCGTCGCTGGCCGACAAGGCGTGGGGCCGCGAGAGCGCCGTCTACCGCATCTCGGGCGTGATGACCGTCGTGGCCGGGTGGTTCGTCACGGCGCTCGGCGGCTTCCTCATCTCGTTCCTGGTGGGTCTGGTGCTCATCTACGGCGGCATGCCGGCCTTCGTGGTGGTGACGCTGCTCTGCGGCTGGCTCATGTTCCGCAACAGCCGGTTCGGCAAGAAGAAGGAGAAGCCGGAGGAGGAGCCCGCCGCCGCTTCGACCGCCGACACGCAGGTCGACATCATCGCCTCGCTGCGCGAGGAGGTGTGCCGCACGATGGAGTGCGCCACGAAGATCTACGACCGCACGATGATCGCCGTGATGAAGGAGAACCGCAAGGTGCTGCGCGACATGGTCAAGGAGGCCAACGACCTCTTCTACCAGTCGCGCGAGCGCAAATACACGCTCCTGCCCACGCTCAAGAAGCTGCAGTCGGGCGACGTCAACACGGCCCACTACTACGTGCAGGTGGTCGACTACCTCAACGAGATGACCAAGGCGCTGCTGCACATCACGCGCCCGGCCTTCGAGCACATCGACAACAGCCACGAAGGGCTCTCGGCCGAGCAGGCGCGCGACCTGATGGCCA
>Ga0209064_1004040_pt1 | contig 11585 bp, 11 predicted proteins | sample Inofromicrocosms_FD_187498 | JGI IMG/M metagenome (GOLD analysis project Ga0209064, IMG submission 187498) | Mouse cecum microbial communities from Vienna, Austria - Inoculum for glucosamine and mucus D2O microcosms (SPAdes) (version 2) | ecosystem: Host-associated > Mammals > Digestive system >... | reverse complement strand
GTGAGTTGGCGCCCCATTTTGCGTCGACAGTTACACGTGCTTTGCCGTGTTTGCCGCCTGCTTTGGTGGTGATGACGATCACACCGTTGGCGCCTCGTGCACCGTAGAGGGCGTTGGAAGCGGCGTCCTTGAGCACTGTCATTGACGCGATGTCGTGAGTGCTGATGGAGTTGAGGTCGCCGCCGTAGGGAGCGCCGTCGACGATGATCAGAGGTTCGTTACCTGCGTTGATGGAGGTGATGCCTCGGATTATGATTGTAGGCGATGTCTGACCCGGTGCGCCGGATGCGTTTGTGAGCTGTACGCCGGCAACGCGTCCCTGGATAGCGTCGAGGGCGTTGGTTACCTGGGTCTGTTCGATTGTTTCTGATTTAAGTACTGTGGCCGAGCCGGTGTAGGACGAACGTGTCTGTGTGCCGTAGCCGGTCACAATCATTTCGTCGAGGGCCTCGGAGGAGGGATCGAGGTGGATTACCATGTTGCCTTCCTTGATGGCAACATTTGCGGTGTGGTAGCCGACGTACGATACCTCGAGTTTGTTGATGCCCGCGGGAACCTGGAGGGCGAACTGACCGTCGACGTCCGTAGCGACTGCATAGCCCTGGGCCGCTTTTACCGACGCTCCGATGAGTGGCTCATCGGTGTTCGCGTCAAGGACAGTTCCCCGGACCGTACGCGTCTGGGCTGACGCAGACAGGCCGATGCAAATCACTGCCATAAGTAATAGAAACAGCTTTTTCATACTGAGAAAAAATTAGACATAAATAATATAAGTGATACTTGTTTTTTATTCTTATTCGATGGCTTACGGACAGGCAGGGCGCAGTACACCCTTTATGTTCGTTTTGCAAAGTTATGCTTAAATTCCGAAAAAATAAACAATTGAAACAAAAATTCGTCGCCTTTTAACATATTGGACGATGAAAACATGTTTAAAAACACATTTTGGGCTTGCGTATGGTCTTGTAGTACGGCTGTTTATATACTTTTTGCATGTCGGAAGGAAATTTTCGTCCTCGATTCCACGGTAATAACACATTTAAAGCTATATTCTGGTTTTGCTTTAAAAATGAAAGCGTTTTTCGATTTGCATGCTGACAAGATCAGAATCAGTCTGCTTGCAGTTTTTGCTGATATATGTCGGGAGAGGTGTCATTTGGCAATGGCGGATTGCCGGCGAAGCACAAAAAAATTTGGCTTTGCTCCCGGGTTGTTCGTACCGTTGACTGTCGTCTTAGGTACTTTCGCTCGGCAAAGCACAAATAAATTTGGCTTTGCTCTCGACTTATTCGTACCTTTGTGCCATCATAAGCTCAGAATATATGAACTCCACATTTGAAATGGTGGCCAAGACCTTCCGCGGACTGGAAGATGTGCTGGCCGAAGAACTCCGCGGACTTGGTGCCTCGGATGTGATGCCGGGAAACCGCATGGTTTCGTTCAGCGGCGACAAGGCCATGCTTTACAAGGCGAATATGTGCTGCCGCACGGCCTTGCGCGTGCTTAAACCTATATATAAGTTCCGTGCGGCCGACAGCGACGAGCTATACGAACGCGTCAGGGATTTCGATTGGTCGACCTTGCTTTCGCCCGAAAAGACATTCGCGATCGACACGGTGGCTTTCGGCGAGGAGTTCACCCACTCGCGTTTTGTGACCTATCGCGTAAAGGATGCCGTAGTCGACTGGTTCCGTGACCGCCATGGCAACAATTGCCGCCCGCAGGTGCGTCTGGACGGAGCCGACATAAATCTGAACGTGCATGTGGCCGGCGATGAGTTCACCATATCTCTTGATTCGTCAGGCGAGTCGCTGCATCGTCGCGGCTACCGCAGTGTGCAGACCGACGCTCCGATCAACGAGGTGTTGGCTGCCGGCATAATTCTTATGAGTGGCTGGCGAGGGGATGTCCCTTTTATCGACCCTATGTGCGGTTCCGGCACATTCCTTATCGAAGCCGCGCTGATTGCCGCCAATATCAACCCCGGTGTGTTCCGCAAGCATTATGCTTTCGAGAACTGGCCGGACTTCGACCGCGAGTTGTTTGAAAGCATATATAATGACGACAGCGGCGAACGCGATATAAATGTACCTATCATTGGTGCCGACATCGCCGCTCAGGCAGTCGAAATCACGATGCGTAATGCTAAAAGCGCAGGCGTGGCCCGCTGGATCAGCGTGGAGCGCCGCGACATAGCCGACTGGAGCGAGGCTCCGCAGCCGGCAGGTGTGCTGATAAGCAATCCTCCCTACGGCGAGCGCATATCCGCTCCCGACATGGAAGGTCTTTACCGTACGATAGGCCGGCAGCTGAAGCACGTGTTCCGTGGCTATCACGCATGGATCATAGGCTACCGCGACGAATATTTCCATGAAATAGGTCTGGCTCCGTCGCAGAAAATAGCTCTGAACAACGGCGGACTCGAATGCGAGCTTCGCGAATATGTGATTTTCGAAGGTTCGAAACGCGATTTCCGTGCCGGCGGCGGCCGCATAAAGGAGCAGGAACGGCGTCCTGCCGCCCGCTCTCGCCGCGAGCATGACACACGTCGTGGCGACAAAGACAGCCGTGACGGTTTCCGGAAACGTCGTGACCGAGATAACGATAAGCGCGAATTTCGCGGACGACGTGAAAACGGTGAAAAACGCGATGAGCGCCGGCGCGACGAGCGTCAGCCGAGGCATTTCGGTCGAGGCGACGAACAGCGTGGCGAACGCGATTTCAAGAAACGCGACGGACGCGAACGCACCTTCGACCGGCGTCGTGAAAACGTTGAGGACCCAGGATTGCGTAGCGAGGAACGTCGTCATCGACCGATCGACCTTAACCGCATCGGCCGCGGACCGCAGCTGTCGGCCGACAAGGAAATTGTGGTGAATCGTCCGGTATGGCGTCGCCGCAAGTCCGACAGCGAGGATGAAGGATAAAAAGAATAGAGTTTACATGAAGTTAATGAAATCATAAACAAAGGGGTGAAAAGCATAGCTGAACGTAGGGACATGCCGTGGCATGTCTTATAGCCCCATAAAACATTGCGATAACTTACTAAACTCTAACCCCTAAACTTTAAACTTTAAATTTTAACCCCTCAACCCTAAACCGGACGCGCCACGGCACGTCCCTACAAAGTTTCTAAACTCTCAACCAACATTAGTCCATGGATATCCTTCTGCTTGGCAGCGGCGGCCGCGAATCGGCCCTTGCCTGGAAAATGGCTCAAAGCCCTTTCTGCGAAAAACTCTACATAGCGCCCGGTAATCCCGGCACAGCTGAAGTCGGCGAGAATGTGCCGGAGCTGAAGCCTATGGATTTTGCCTCAGTTCTCGATTTCTGTCGCGACAAGTCGGTCGGTCTTCTGGTGGTAGGTAACGAGGACCCGCTGGTAGGCGGCATAGTCGACTATTTCCGGGCTGCCGGCAGCGAGCTGCCAATAGTCGGTCCCGACAGCAAAGGTGCCGCACTGGAGGGCAGCAAGGACTTTGCCAAGCGTTTTATGGCTGAGCATGGCATTCCTACGGCACGCTACCGCAGTTTCACCGCTGCTACTGCCGCCGAAGGCCGCGAGTTCCTTTCAGAGCTGAAGCCTCCATTTGTGCTAAAGGCCGACGGACTGGCAGCCGGAAAGGGTGTGCTTATAATAGATTCTCTCGAAGAGGCCCGCGCGGCTCTCGACGAAATGCTTGCCGGCAAATTCGGCGCATCGTCGGCCACGGTGGTGATAGAGGAGTTCCTCGACGGTATCGAATGCTCGGTATTTGTACTCTCCGACGGCCATGGCGGCTATCGCATTCTGCCTGTGGCCAAGGACTACAAACGAATAGGCGAGGGTGATACGGGCCTGAATACCGGTGGCATGGGTGCCGTAAGTCCTGTGGTATTCGCCGACGATGTTTTCATGTCCAAGGTCGAGGAGCGCATAGTTCGTCCGACGGTCGAGGGGCTTATCGCCGACGGAATAGACTATCGCGGATTCATTTTCCTGGGACTTATCAGTGTAGGCGGCGAACCTATGGTTATTGAATATAATGTGCGCATGGGCGATCCTGAAACCGAGGTGGTGATGCCGCGTCTGGCTTCCGACCTGGTTCCTCTGCTTGCCGCTGCTGCGGCAGGTGATCTGGCCGATATTCCGGCTGAGATCGATCAGCGTGCTGCCGTTACGGTGATGGCTGTTTCAGGAGGCTATCCTGAAAGCTATCCCAAAGGGCTTGAAATCACAGGAGAACTGCATCCTGCCGACTCTATCGTATTTCATGCCGGAACCTCGCGCCGTGCTGCCGACAATGCTCTCGTCACATCGGGCGGTCGCGTGCTTGCCGTGACTTCGCGCGGCGCAAATCCTGCCGAAGCCCTGTCGCAGAGCTACAATGCTTTGGAAAATATACATTTCGACGGCATGTATTTCCGCCGCGACATAGGTGCGGATCTGAGGAGATTGGAGATTAAAGATTAGAGCTTAGGGATATTCGGTGAAAGCGTCGTTCGTAACCCGCATCATGCACCGCAGCGGATTTGCCGTGGCAATGACTGCTGTGGCGCTTGCCGGTATCGTGGTTTTCTATTTTACCGGATCTACCGTGCGTATCGACGGCGACCGCGGATTCGCCCTGCTCTCTGCCAACGAGTGGATTCCATCTCCGTTTGCCGACATGTTTGCAAGCATCGCCGCCAATGCTTTGGTGATGGTTCTGCTGACGCTGATTCTGAAATCAAGCAATATCCTGCGGTCGACGACGCGCCTGCCATTGGCCATGTTCGCCGTCATGCAGCTCGCTACGCCATCGCTGGCGGTGCAGTTCTATACGGGCACGCTGCTGTGTCTGACCGTGACGGCATGTGTGGTGCTGACTTTCACCTGCTACCGTGCTCCGTGGCGCACACGCCGCGTTTTCCTGATCTTTTTCGCTCTGTCGCTCGGCACGGCCACACAGTACAGTTTCGCCATCTATATGCCTGTTTTCCTTGCAGGCTGCGCCCAGATGCGTATCTTCAACCGTCGCACGCTTCTTGCGGCTTTGTTGGGTGTAATCACCCCGTGGTGGATACTTGCTGGCTTCGGAATCGTGGATCTTACAGCTCTTGAGATGCCGCGTTTCGAGAGCATTTTCAGTATAATCGATTATAGCGGTACCGTGCTCCTCCTTTCTGCCGCCGGCCTGACGGCGCTTCTGTCCCTGACCGCTTTTGCTGCCGCTTCGGTCAAAGCGATTGCCTATAATGCCCGAACGCGTGCGTTCAATGGTCTTTTTGCAGTGCTTACTCTCGTATCGGTGGTGGCTATGGTGGCCGATTACCGTAATTTCATAGTCTATCTGCCGACGCTAAACCTGTGTGCGGCATATCAGACAGCACATTATTTCACCGTCTACCGTGGCGAGCGTACGTGGATAGGAATCGCTTCGGTCTGCACGCTCTATATCTTCATATTTGTATGCCAAACAGTAATGTGAAACTGATAGTCGAAAGCAAAGTGCCTTTTGTGCGCGGATTGCTCGACTCCTATGCTACCGTACGCTATCTCGCGCCGGAAGAAATAACGCCCAAAGCTGTGGCTGATGCCGACGGTATGATAATACGTACCCGCACCCGCTGCGACGAGGATTTGCTCGGACGCTCGGACGTGAAATTCATAGCTACGGCTACCATAGGAACCGACCATATCGACATGCCATGGTGCGCTTCACGCGGCATTACGGCTGTCAATGCTCCCGGATGCAATGCCCCGGCGGTGGCGCAGTATGTGTTCGGCACTCTGATGCAGCTGAGCAATCGTCCTTTGGCCGGTCAGACTATCGGTATCGTAGGCGTCGGCCATGTGGGCGCTATCGTCGAACGTTGGGCGCGCGGCCTTGATATGCGTGTGCTTTGTTGCGACCCGCCGCGGCAACGAGCCGAAGGCGGCGATGACTGGGTTTCGCTTGACCGCATTGCTCTCGAAGCCGACATAATCACCTTCCATACTCCTTTGACGCATGAAGGCGACGATGCCACTTTTCATATTGTCGACTCGGCTTTTCTGTCGAAGCTGCGCCGGGCGCCGATAATCATAAACAGTGCCCGCGGAGAGATTGTCGATACCGCGGCTCTGATCGCCGCCAAGGATGCCGGACTCACCGGTCCTCTGGCCATTGACTGCTGGGAGAACGAGCCTGACATCGACCGCGAACTTTTGCGCCGTTGCGCCGTAGCCACGCCTCATATAGCGGGATATTCGCGTCAGGGAAAAATACGAGCCTCGCAGATGGCTCTTGATGCAGTCACCACTTTCTTCATGCTGCCGCGGGTGACAGTAGAGCAGCCATTGCCGAAAGCACCGGCGCGCACGGTCACGGCCGCCGGTATAGCAGCAAGCTATAATCCCGTTGCCGATACATTTGCGCTTAAGTCCGAACCGGAATTATTCGAAACCCTGCGCAACGGCTACGCACTGCGCGACGAAGCACCCGAAGGCGCTGAATCATAAGCCTGTCGCAAACAGCAATAAATACTATATGTTATTAGCATGTTATATATTGGGCTGAGCTAACTCAATGTATTAGTCCTATGGCTTTGAGGCCATATCTTTCAATTCCGTATTTGGATTGTACGGAAGAAAAGCGATGTGGTATTTATCTTTTCCCATAAGCATCCCCCACATCGGAGGATCATAAGTGCAAGCAGTCAAAGCTTCGCCTGGGAGAACTAATATAGGAGTGTAATTATATTCAAATAGGTGCTTTTTGCGTGTCTTTCTGAAATATTTCTCCGCACTTCCCCTTACGACAAACTGATATCCGCCTCTCTCGAACCATCCGCATCCGGGATCGACATAAGAAAGACTTCTATCTATATCGATTCCATAAACATAGAAAAATCGTCCGTATCCTTTTTCAAATTCTTCCATAATATCAAAATACATGCCTTTGAATCTTTTCGGGTTCTTGTGTACGTACGATAAAACCTCGCTGTCTATGATGTTTAGAATCAAATCGTTTCTGATTTCATAGACATCAAGTTCTACGGACTGTTCTCCCGGTTCAGGCGTTGTCGGGGAACAGGCAGAAACAAGGATGATTATCATAAAATGAATAGCAAGTCGCTGAATTCTACCACCGGACAAGAGGCCGGGACTTGTATTGTGTTTAAAGTGTGTCATGTGGATATGTTTAACGTTGGTATTGGCGATGTGTTATGGGAAATAAAAAGAAGATATCGGAACAAGAGAGCTGTCGTTCTTGAATGTCGACACATGTCGTTTTTCTTGGGTCAGGGCGATATAATAATGAGTCGGTCCGAGTGATGCTGCTACATACCTCCCGAGTGAGTCTTTATTTTCCCAATAATATTTTGTATTAGAGCTGATCGGATGATATTTGTCGATTATTATGTTTATAAAATTACATTTCTTCTTTTTACATTCAGAAGAGCATGTGATATATGTATTTCTGATCCTTTTGAAATAACCGGTCGAAAATTCATCTAATGAATCCAAATTAATAATAGGTGACTGATCTCCGAAGAATTCTATTTGGAGTGCTTTTATTTTCATACTCAGTTCGAGATATACGGATGAGGACCCAGCCTTTTTTTCAGATTTGATTACAGTATTGTCGAGCTTGTTGTTGAGAGTATATTTCAGTTTGCAGCTGTCGCTCTGATCATAAAATTTTATTGACTCTATGCCGTATTGATCAGTTACTACAAATGATTCGTTCTTTTTTATATGTTTGGAATACGATAGAATAACTGTAACAGAGGGTTCCTTTGATGCTGAAATTATCAGAACGCTGTCGCTGTTTACTATGTTTCCGGTAAAGACTTCCTTGCCAACAATTGAAACAGAGTCTTGCTTGGTAGTTTCACAGTAGGTATAAGTAGAATTTAGCGTGTCAAGAATGTAAAAATAACATCCGTTGGGTTTAGAAAAAACCACACATCCCTTTCCGATAGTGCCGTTTTCAAAACTGCAAAGTATCGGGAGCATAAATATTATGGAAATGAAATATATCGCTTTTTTCATTTTAAATCCTTTCTCCAATTTTTATAATATTCGCTTGGGATATAAGCCTTTAGGGGTAAGGGGTAGGTTATTCAACTTCATAGGCATTATTGTACGGCTTGTTTATAATCCACCCCGTATACAACTTTCCAAAGCTGTAAAACATAACCTTTCTGAATCCGTCATCTCTAATATCCAACAGCACGAAATAACCGCTATCTATATCACCGGCTATTGTCCATCGCTCTTGATCGACATAATCTTTGTCGAATTCTATATAATCACTTGTTTCGTCCGGATTTTCATATAACCGCAACTTATGACCTGTACGGGCTGCATATCCTATATTCTTTTTATCAACCCAACCGAATTTATCAAATTTTTCAATTGTGTCTGTATGTGTCCCTTTGGGATTATATGCTATTTTGAATCTCAACGGACTTTGTTCTATAATTCTAAAAACACAGAATGTATCACAATTTTCCACTTGGTGAATAGTGTCGATAGGATACTCAAACACATAACAAAGTGGTTTCGAATATACGGGTATCCCTTCGTCGCTATAACTTATAAATTGCGCGTCATAGCCGTATTGTTGTCCTTCTTCAGAAATATCTCCTGTTTTCGCTGACACGACTTGCTGTGACAACGCTATCAAAGATATTGCCAACAATAATATGATAATCTTTTTCATGTCTATAATCCAACTAAAATTAAACTTTAGAGAGTGTCAGACCACCAAAACCATAAAATATCACCATATCTACGTTTGATCCAACCTTTGTGTATTTTGCCATGGGTGACAAATATCACATAACGAAAATCGCCATAGACATCCATTAACATAAAAGTCAGATTGCGGACATCCTCGGATGCAGAGTTGTTGTCCTCAGAGATGCAGTACTCTTCAAATGTGGAATTTTCATTGGGCTGCTTATAAAGCTTGATTGATCTGCTTTCAACCACTAATTGTCCTGAACATATGTCCTCTATCCATCCTGTTTTTTCATCTCCAGAAATAACTGTGTCGCAAGCAGAAACTACCCCATACTCTATCTTTAAACGAATTTTGCCTCTGTCAACAATTGTTACATAAAGGATACTGTCGGAGCCGACTCTCCGACGTATAAATTCTATCGGTTCTTCGTCCATTTCATCTGCATATATCGGAATCTTGTCCCAATTCAACAAACAGGCATAGATTGGACGGTTATAAGGGGTAATACAATCCGTCCTGTCATCAGAATACTCTTCTGAATTTGCTAAAGCCGGTGTTAATATCAAGGCTAATAAAATAATCATCAATTTATTTTTCATCATATAACGACCGCTTATATTTTATTTATCACCTCATATCTCATGTTCCCGATGTAATTCATTTTTCCGGAGTTATGCTTAAGTTACGTATGTGCATGTCCATGAAAGGTTTTATGTAGTCGTTGAAATCGCGCATGAATTTTTCAGCATTATAAAATGTAGTCTTATCACCTGCCATAACATCCATATACGTCATCACAATAATGATCGATCCATCCTATATAGGTCCTTCCATAACTTACGAACATAACCTTACGGAATTCTCCGTCTACATCCAATAATATGAAAGTAAGGTTACGAACACCCACAGGAGGATAATCATGAACAGATTCAACAAATATTTCTTTATATGGTGAATCTTTGTCAGCTTGTTCATACAGTCTGAACGAACGGCTTTCAAAGGCATATAACCCTACATTCATCTTATCTACCCATCCGATCTTTTTTAAATTCTCCTCTTCGTCAACAGAAGCCCATATCGGAGTGTATTCTATTTTAAAACGGAGTGGACTGCACTCGATAATTTTGGCATAGAAGAATGTGTCTGTGTTTTCTATCTGATGTATCATGTCTATTGGCTTTTCGGTTCTCAATTCGTCGAATGGCTCGGCATAGACGGGGATGTCCTCCAATCCTAATAGAATTACATCGGCTTTTACCTTCTTGTCATAATCTGAAATTTGTTTTTCCTGAGAATATGCCCAAAAGAACGTAAAACTAAGAACGAGGCCGGTTAGTAATGAATATTTCATATTCTTGAGTTTGATAAGATTACGATATAATTAGTCACGACTTAGGATCAAATGTGCTTTTTCAATTCAGAGATATTTGAAATGAAATCATCAAACAACATTTCATCGTTTATAAGTTAATATCCGACGTTTCTCACGTGTCATAACTACATGATAATGCCCCGGCCCGAGAGATGGGGCCATATACATCTCGAGTGAATCTTTATCGGACCAATGATATTCATTATACCCGGGAGGTGGTGCTTGAAAATCAATGATAATGTCATTATACCGTTGAGCACCCTTTTTAGGTTTGTCCCAATAGATTATCACATTTTTATAGGCTTCGTGACTTTTCTGTCTGATTTCAGGAGCATTCAATTCAATTAGAGGTGTACAACCTTTTGAATAGCAGACTTTAAGGGAGTCTACGATCATGGGTAAACTGAAATTACATCCTGATGGTGTTTTTAATGTAACAGAAACATTTAAATCTCCAATAAAATCTCCGTCCTCATATATTATGCTGTCAGAATCTTTTCCATAAAAAGCTATACGACTAACATTTATTACCGAATCGTTGAGATAGGAATCAAGAAGTATGATTTTTGTAGTACCTTTTTTTACATGTTTATCATTGCTTATAAAAAATCTGGCAAATAAACATTCTGTTCCGTAAATTATAAACGTACTATCTGTCTTTTTTATGCGCCCATAACTTATTTCTCGCCCAATGACATGGTCGGAATCCTCTGATACCGTTATACAGAATTTATATATTGAATTTATAGTATCCAAAACATAAAACTCCTGTTTATTTATTGATATAAAAGTCATATATCGTTCATCATCTGCATATTCAAAGCTATATATCGACAGAATGCTGACGCCTATAAACAATATGATTAATATCCTTTTCATGGTAAGTCCTATTCAATTAAAAAGAGAGTACGTTTCCGTATAAGAATTATTATCTATGCGATAATAAGCAAAGGGAGGGTCGTAGTCACAAAACTCGAATGTATAGTTAAAACGATGCCACTTAAATCTGGATGAAAAATATTCCTTTGCAGATTTATCGACTACAAACTGAAAGCCGTCCATTTCAAACCATCCTACAGATTTGCAAGATGCATTTGCTCCTACATCAAATTCATCCCGCGTAATGATCAGAACCTTCGTATCCGCTTCATAGTCTTGATATATATATAAAAAAAATTATCTATTGGGCTTGCTTTAGTTATTGCATACGGAATTATCTTTTCTTTGATAATTCTACGTACTATATCCGATTTTATCTCATATACGCGAAGATATGTTTCCTTAGCTCCTTCTTCATCGAAGTATTTATCATCACATTTGCTGCCACAGGAAGTAAAAATAAAGAATGGTATGATCATAAGAATCTCACATATCCTTTTTCCTCCTATTGATATACATTTGGAAATCGCTTTTTTTCGAATCTTTGTCATAGTTAATATAAGTATGAGTTCCTGGTAAATATATCTGTGTATTAATCTTATATTTTTCTCTTGCGTATCCGGTTGATAAGCCTGCGC